>Ga0315315_10000021_pt1 | contig 119466 bp, 104 predicted proteins | sample M140m3416metaG_FD_203699 | JGI IMG/M metagenome (GOLD analysis project Ga0315315, IMG submission 203699) | Ammonia-oxidizing marine archaeal communities from Monterey Bay, California, United States - M1 40m 3416 | ecosystem: Environmental > Aquatic > Marine > Intertidal zone | place: USA...
TTTCTAATAATTCTAAATCTTCTAAGAAACCAGGTTCTGAAAGTAAATCTAAATCTTCTTGTAACTTTGATACATATGCTAACCTAAGTCTTTCAAATTTATCATATATATCTCTATATAATTCTTTCTTATTATCTTCATCTTTTAAAAGATCATATGCACCACTTGTAGTATTAAAGTCTTGATTATATTGTTCAAATATAAGAGCTGCCATACTATCCATAGCATCTACAACTTGCTTAGACTCTTGTATTGAAAAATTATCATTAATCGTCTTAGCTCTATTTAACTCACCAAATATTACATTATCCATTGAAGGTGTAAGATTTGATAACATATTTGAATTTTCAGATGCTCTATATAATTTATCATATAGTTCTTTAACAGACTCTATATTCATTAAATCTGTAGTAACTTCATTCTTAGTTGTCTTACCAAATAATCCTTGTAAAAATTTATAAATCTTATCAAATATCTTACCTATAAATCCTTTTACTTTTTTCTTACCTTTTGATTTAGCATATGTTCTAAATCCTTCAGCAAGGTCTTCTTCAACATCAAACCAAGCTTCTTCCTTTGTTTTATAAGATTTACTTGTATATTTTGGTAAGGTTAATACTTCTTCATATAAACTTACTTTCTCATCTTTAGTTAAGAATAGTTGTGAGAAACCATGCCATGCTTCATGATAAACATCTACTGAAGTACCACCGTCTCCTTCAAATAATGTAATACCATAACCAGACCATCTAGCAAATGCATTAGAGTTTGTTATTTCAGTAATTCTTTCTAGGCTAATATATTTACTTAATGGAGAACTTGCCCACCACTTTTCTGCTGCTTTTCTATCTGCTTTAGATGTAAATACTTTATTAAGATATATATCTTTAGCTCTATCTAATCCTTTTTTAGTATAATTAGGAGTAAATTTACCTGGTTTTTTAAAAATATCATCAAGCTGAGCTACACGAGTTTGTGGATTATCTTCTATATTTTTCTTTTTAACTTCAACTTTTTCTTTCTTAGTTGCATTTTTTCTAGCAAATTTAGGTTTAGGTTTAGATTTAGTTGTACGTTTTTTTGGTATAGTCTCTTTATCTGTTTTTCTTACCCATTTAAATTTTGATTTACTCTTTGCAGAAGTTTTAGGTTTTTCTTCTTTTATAACTTTTTTTCTACCTACTTCTAAATTACTTAAATCTTCTTTACTAATTAATCCTTCAGGAATAGTATAGTTTAAATAAGCATTTAAACCTTTCTCAAAGTCTAAAAGATCTTCAGTATATTCTATTTTGATATATTTTTTAATAGCATCAAAATGTTTTACATTTTGTGTGTTAATTTTATCACCTTCAATATTATAATCAGTAAAAGTTTTACCTTTTAATGAATTATTATATTGTATATCAGCAGGATAATATCCATTAGCTCCTTCTGCTTTTCCTTGTTTTTTTTGTTCTGTAGTTAAGTATTTTGGTTTAGCTTGTAGTAAATGATTTTTAATAAGTTGCTTATTCTCATCTGTAAATATTTCATCATCAGTAAGTGTAATTCTTTTACCTTCTTTGAGTATAATAATTTGTAAAGATTGTTCTTTTTTCTTTTTTAATATGTTTACAAGAATATTACTAGAATTTATAGTTTTTCCTTTAGGTATACTATTACTTATATATACTTCAAAAAATGCTTTTCTTTCTTCAAATGTTAATTCTCTACCTTTAATTTTAGCTTTTGTAGTAAGAACAGAAGATATTTTTTCAGCTAAAACTTCATCAACATCACCTTGTTGTAGTTGGAGTTTAAATGGTTCAGTATTTTCAGTTCCAGGTATTTTTCTTTGTACAATAATATATTGATATCCTTTTTTAGCACCTACTGTTTCTGCTATATAATTTTTAACTTCTTCTTCAGTTACATTTGATTCTTGTAAAGTTTGAGTAATTTTTTTAATTTTAGTTTGACCTAATGTTCCAGACACTATTGGTAAGGTAATTTTAAGAGTTGAGTCATCCTCAAGCATTTGTCTTAATGTATAAAGAGTGTTTAACTCTAGCTTTTGACGTTCTGCAATATCTTTTGTTAATTTATTTAATTGTTTTTTAGTAACCTTACCACCATTATTTTCAATTTCTTCTTTTTGTCTTTCTGCAAGTATTTCAGGTTCAACAAGATTATAGTTATACTTACGTGAATTAGACAATAATAATTTACCCTTAACATCATTAACTCTTCTTAAGTATTGATATACTATTCTACCATCTTCTGGATTATCTGTTAAACTTCCATCTTCTTTAAAATAAAGAGTGTTACCTTGTTTATCAGTTATAATACCACTAATTCCATTATCATCAGGATGATCTTCTAAATATTTTCTATCACTTGTAGTTAGTAAATCTTTATCAATTGTTTTACTCATTACTGCAGTTAAAGCAATTTCAACATCCTCATACATGATTGGATCTGAACTACTCTCTCTGTTCCTTGCAATAAGTGCTATTGATTTTACTACATCAGAAAATAATTTTTTCTCTGGATCTATTATATTTTTTTCTTCTTCTGTAGCAGTTTCTGGATTTACAGCAATAGCAACTTGGTATGAAGTAGTCCATGCACTAGATACTCTTGCTCCATTAAATTGATTATATGACCATAAAAGTAAATCATCAATAGGAGCATCTGGGTTTACAGAAGTATCTTTTCCTGTCTTATTAGCATTTTTAATCTCAGCTTCTATTTCTTCCTTAGATTTTTTTTTAGTTGCTAATGCTTTACCTACTTCAGTAAGATCTTCAAATTTTCTTATTTGTTTTTTAAGCTCTGTAAAATCAAAATCGTTATCTAATAAATAATCACTAACTTCTTTATCTAAAGTTACTAAATTAAAAATTTCTGGAGAAGCTTGAGCATAATACAAAGCTTTTACTTCATCTTCTGAAGCTTCTTTAACTGCATTATAGATCTCTTTTATAGTTTGATCTAAATCAAACTTAGGTAGTCTGTTATCATTAATTCTATCTATTATTTCTCCATATAGAATTTTATATACATCTCCTACTTGTTTTTTATTTAAACTACAAGCCATTTTAACATTCTTTAGAGTTATTTTTTAAATTATCGAATCTAGAATTAACATCAGAGTTTCTAGAGTCCTCTTTAAATTTACTAGTTGATTTAGTATCATTAGCTAAATCTTTTACAATATCCTGTGACTCATTTGAACCTTCTATATCTACTGGATTTATTGGTGTTTCTGATACTGGTTTTGTTGCTTCCATAGTTATTTTTTCTAAATTTGCCAATTTCTCTTGACTAATTGTATCTTTAACTTTAGATACTATATTTTCTAAACGTACACTACTTTTATTAATTCTAACAATTTTATATATACTTTCCGCAGCATCTTCAAAGATAGGGTTTTTACTAATAAGATACTCACCTATATTTATAGTATCTAAAGATACTAAAGTATTTAATTCAGTAAGTCTAGTATTATAAGCTTCCTGAAGAGAACTGATTGCTTTTGCTTCTCCATTTTCAAGTGCTTTTAAAACAGCTGCTTCATATACTTCTTGTATATTATTTAATTTAGCATTAGATATTTTTTGTAGTAATTCATCTATGTTACTTTTAGTACTATCTGTTTGAGTTGGTTTCTCTGCTCCAGGTGTGAATTCAAAATCTGAAGTTTCTCTAGATCGTTTAATTATTTCTTGGAATGACGTTCCTGAAGATTGTCCAGGAACACTCTCTGATTGTCCACTGACAGTCCCTTCATTCTTAGGTACACTAGTCCTTTTCTGTACTTTCCTTTTTCCTGTAAATTCTTTTTCGATTTGCTTGTAGTTGTAGATTTTGCCATCTTTTGTTAATTTAATTAATCTTAAGTCATTTTGTAATTGTAATAAAGCATGAATTTGATTTTCAATATCATCAATCAAATCACCTCTATTTAAAACAGTATATCCTAATTCATATAGTTGCTCTACTGTATCTTCTATCCATAATTGAATATTAAGTAAATCCTTTGAATTTAATGATTTACTTTTTCCATCTAATAATCTATTTAGTGCTTCTGGATATTGTTCAGCTAATATTTCAGTAATAGCTATAGATATATTAGTTGACAAAGATAACCTATCTATTTCTTTTAGATCTTGTATTTCATCCAATTTATTAACCTTACTAGTTAACCTTTGAAAATTGTTAGGTAGTCTATTTAATGCAAAAATATAGTTATCAGCATTAACTCCATATACAAATGTTTTTTGATTTGAGTCATACAAAGACTCTCTTCTAGAACTTAAATCCTGTATTTCAAATCTTAAATCAGATATTCTAGTAAGTATCAAATTTCTTTTAACTTCATCGGTTTCCGTTTCAAAATTGTTTTTTAATAATCCAATTTTATTACCTATCTCACCAATTTTTTTATCTATTTTTCCAATTTCTGCATCATTAGACATATAAGATAACGATATAATTTCACCTGATTGAGATCTATTAATATCATATCTTACTCCATTTATACTAGCTACAGTTTCATTTTGATTAGAAAATGAAGCGTTAATAACTTCACCCTGAATTATTGATACTTGACCAATAGATTCCACTGGAGCTATTACTTGTAAACCTACATCTTCTAATGTAAGTTTTTCATTAACTATATCTGAGGTAGAGTCAAGTCTTCTTATTGGAAAAACTTCAATTAAGTTTTGTTGAGAACTGATGGATTCTTCTAATTTTTCTATTTGATCATTTATCTCATTTAAACCTCCTACTACATAAGTACCTTCTTGTGTTCCTTTTATTAAAAGAGCCCTATTAGCTTTTGCAGTATCTAAACTAATTTGTAATGCTGTTAAATCAGTATTTGTAGATACCTCAATTGCAAACTCTCCATTTTTTGTTCTAATAAGTTTACCCTCTTTACCTTTATATATTACAAACTTACCTATATTATCTTCTAATGTAATTTTAGATGGTTCAGTAGCTTGATATCCAGGTTTAGATGTAGGCTCTGTAGTTGTTCTAACTGTAACGTTTTCAGGTTCAATTTTAATTATTCCAAAATCTTCTATTTCGGGTAAATATTCTAAATCAATTGTATCCTGTGCATCAGGAACTATCCCTGCTAAATCTACATCTTCTATATAACCTACTTTAACATTACGATCTTTACTTAATGTAAGACTTAAAGGCATTAGTTTTAATTCTGGTAAAATTCCAGTACTATTATAAAACATATATCCATATATAGATTGCTGTGCTCTAAAGTATGTAGACTTCTCATAACCTTTTTCAGTACCAAACTTTTTCCATTTTGCTTCACTACTAGTCTTAATATCTACAATAGCAACAGACCCATCTTCTTTAATAAGTAATAAATCAAGTTCCCCCGTTACACCATTATCTCTAAGATTTTTATCAAACACTTTTACATCTTCAGAAAAAATTGTATAACTACCGTCAACTACACCAAGTCTAAATTTAGTTACAAGACCTCCAGAACTATTTACTGTTATGGGTGCAAATAATTTATCAAATGCTTTTTTAGACATTAGATCTGATATCTTAGACATTCTACCTTTTATCTCTACTTCTGAGTCATACGTAAATTCAGTAAATTTAGATTTAGTAGCTGCATTAGGAGTTAAAAACATTCTTATTAAATCATCAACAACATTACCTGAATCAGATGATTCTCTAAAAGCTTCTCTGCTAATTACTTTTTCTAATGCTTCATAACTACCATCAGTTTCTAATGAGTTTCTTACAGCATTCATTTTTTCAACATACTTAAATGCAGGAAATCCTGGATTTTCTCTAGTACCTTTATTTTCAACTTTTTGTTTAAAAGCTTCCATAAATTTTTCTACCCTATCTACTGCAGCAACATCTGGATTTCCATATGTAAGATCATATAATTCTCTAATAGGAGCTTTTGTAGGTTCACCAGTAACTTTATTAACTCCTGGAGCTAACCCTTGATAAATAAAAGCTTTACTTCCTTTAATTTTATTTTCAACTTGTTCTGCTACTTTAGTTGTTCTTTCAGGTACTGTTTCTGAATCTTTAAACTTTCTACCTATTTTATTTCCGTCTTCATCATATATATCCTCTAACTCATCTTGTTTATTTATAACATTATCTATTATAATATTAACAGTTTCTTCTGCAACAGTTTTAGGTGTTGACGATTCTACTCTTGCATTTAAGTATCCTTTTAAAGCTACTAAATCATCATTAATATCTTTAATATTTTGATCAGTTAACGGAATAGTTTTTTTAGCATCTCTACTAGGATACCCTCCTTCTTTTAAAAATTTTTCAAATCTTTTAATAACTTGACCTATTTCATATGTGCTATTATTAATTCCAATTTGCTTATTAATAAATTTTAATTTAGGAGGTTCAGCTAATTTTTTTGCTTTTTCTTCTGCGTTTAATTGTGATTTAGTATTAAAATTATTTATTAAATCTGATTGACTTTCTAACCAATTTTTTCTTAGGTTTTCATATTTTACAGGATCATTAACTTTTAAGTCTATTGATTCTTCTATAGTGTTTACTAAAAAATCATCAAACAGTTTTGTAATTTCATTTTGAAATTCTTGATCAAAATTATCAAATTCAGTTTTAGTTGTATAAACTTTAGGAGTATTTTCATTTACACCCTGCTTATCAAATTCAGCTTTTATTTCAGCAATAAGGACATCATATTTTGCTATTATAGCATCAACTGCTTCTTGAAATTTCTTATACTCATTAGTGTCTTCAACATTAATTTGTGCAGTAGCTGGTTCTTTACTTAATTCTTCATTAATTTCTTTTAGCTTATTTGTAGACCATTCTCCAAAAACTGTTGTAAGCATGGTTGAATTAGCCATTTGATCTCTATCTTCAGATTGAAATTTATTAGATAACTCTTGAAATGCTTTTACTTTTTGAGGATCATTACTAATAATTTGTTCTTGTTCAGCTAGATATTTTCTACCATCTATATTATCTTTTTTCATTACATCCTCTACAACAACTGATGCAGCGGCTTGTATTTCAACATTATCTATAGACTCTTCAAAAACTTTTATAGCATCTTCTAATTTTTTCTTGTCTGCTTCTAATTCTGCTTTCCTATCTTCAGTAAGAGTTTCTCCTGCAACACGTTGTGCCTCTTCAGATTCATACTGACTAGGAGTCATTCCATACTTATCTTCAAATGCTTTATTATACTTATCTCTTTCTTTTTGTATTAATCCATCTCTTTCTGCTTCTAACTCAGCTATTTTGTTATCAAGTTGTTCTTTTAATCCTACTGTTTCTCCAGCAGGTTTTTCTTCATCTAATTTAGCAGCACGATTTAAAATATCTACATAGTCCATATATATAAGACTACCTTTGTTAATCATTCTATTAGTCTTGACATCTATAAAAAATTCAGGTTTATAATTATGATCTTCAACCCATTTATTAAATTCTTCTAAGTCAAGAAATACTCCTTGATTAGCTAAAGTATTTAAAAGAGTATTTCTTTCTATAGCTGTTATTTCTTGATTAACAATATCTTTCACAATATTTTCTCTATTGTTATAGAGTTTTCTCATGAACTCAAAGTTTTTTACAACATGTTCATAAAAGCCATTTGGACTTGATAATAAATTAGCATATTGATTTAAAATACCATTTTCATTATTTAATGTTAATATATCTAATACACCATCAACTAAACTATCAATACCTCCTTGATTATTAATTTCTTTTTCTATTTTAAATCTATCTTCATTTGTATTACCTAATCCTATTAATAAGTCATTAAAAGTTTTCTTAAAAGATTCTGATCCAGTACTTAAAGTTTTTTCAAAATCTTTTAAAATACTATTTAACATTTCTAGATCTTCTTGTTCATCTTCAGATAATTCTAATTTATTAATCTCATTAATTTTACTTTCAAGTTTTATTTTATCAATAAATAAATTAAAAGTCTTATCTAAATTAACTTCATACCTAGAATATAATTCTAATAATTCTCTTTTTGTAGAAAGTTCAATCTTAGCTTCTTGAGTTGATACAGACTCTAAAGTTTCTATATCAGTTTTTAACATTTCTATCTGTCTAAATAACTGATTAGGATCTGTTAAAGCACTTATATTATTCATTGGTGTTTTTGAAAGAGATGTTATTTTATTAAATTTATCATATAAACCATCTATTCTTTTCAAATTATTATCAAATGAACTACTTAAAAAAGTATATGAATTAAGAGCTAAACTAAATGCTTTATTATATACTTGAGCCATTCTATACTCTTCAGTATCTTTTTCATAATCATTAAGATCAAGTCTAAATTCTTTCATTTTATCTTTAGCCTTGTTGTATCTAAAAGCAACTTTTTCCGCATCTTCTAATGATGTTTCAAATCTTTCTAATGCTTTTTGTCCTTGACCTGGTTCAAGATTCCATGCTTCTTCTATATCTTTTGCTGAAGCTTGCTGATACTTTTTAAGATGAGTTAAAAACATATCAAAAGTACCTCTTTCTAATGATGCATATAATGCAGATTGAAATGCAGCAAACTTTGTATCTTGTATTTCTTTAGTAGTATGCTCTTCTGGGTTATCAATTACTTTAGACATTAATCCTTGTTGAGCATGATTACTAACTCTAGGATCAAAAAAGTAATTTGCATCTTTATATAGTGTATTTAATTCCTTAACTATATCATCTGCCATTTCTTTTCTACCACTTATGTACTCTTCAAACTTTGGACCTTTTTTAAAGTAATCATTATAACCTATAGTAGCATAAGTTTTAATTTTACCAGGTGCTTGTAATATAGTACCCATTAAAAATCCTGACATAAATGTCTCTAAACCTTGAGAGCTCCATTGTTTAGCAATAGCATCACTTACAATACCTGCACCATATCTAATATTTCTAGCATCGGGGTTTTTAAAAGTTTCTAAATAATAATCTTGAGTAGATTCTTGTAATATATCTTGTGAAACTTCTTGAAAACCTTCCATTACATTTGCTTTAAAGTAGTTTAAACCTACTTTACCATATGATTTAGGTTTTCCTAATGACTTTAATGCATTTATAAGATTAATTTTTTCTTTTACAAATTCACCTTGCAATCCTTTTTGACCCGGTTTAAATAAAACTTGATATTCTTTACCAACATTAGTAACTGTTTTTCCAAATGCAAACTTTGGAACTCCTTTTAAAAAACTTGCTTTTGTTATAGAAGGAAATACTAACTTATTAGTATAATATATTAGCATTGTATTATTATGAGTATTCCACCAAGATCCCTTAGAGGCTTCCATCATTAATTCTTCTTGTTGTTCTAAAGTTGGAGATTTACCATTATTTTTAGGATCATTTAAAAATTGATTATATAGTTTATCATAAAGTTCATTTTTAGTAAAACCACCTTCTAATTTACCTTCTGATAATGCCATATTCATAGCCATAACATCATGCCAAAATGCACCAGCAGTAGTTGTACTTCTTGCCGCATTAGTTAAATTACTAGTATTTTTTAAAGCAGTAGCTGTATTTTGTAAAGGATTAACAAAATTACCAAAGTTTGTTCCTGCTTTTTTCCAATATTCTTTTGCTTTAGATAAGTTAGAATAACTATTTACATCATCTAATAGTTTACCTGTACCTTTAGCAAGATTTTTAAATGCTCTTGGTAAGTTAGATAATTTTCTTAAACCTGTAAGTGCTCCTCCTGCTGCTCCACCAGGACCTCCAAATAAACCTCCAATTAAAGCACCTTCTATTGCACCTTCTGTTAAGATACCCATAGAATAAGATGCTGAGTTTAATAAGTTTACTGTAAATCCACCTAGTCCACCTTTAGTAGATTGACCTAATGAATTATAATATTGATAGTCTCTTGCTCCTTCAGGATCTGCGTAAAACAATCCATCACCGTCTACTATACTTTTGTAAGATTTAATAGGATCCATTATACCTTTAGTAAACATTGGCCAAGCAGAATGTGTTGCCCATCTTTTTAAATCATCACCAAAAGTAGTATTCTGATTATACCAAGTCTCATTATCTATTAAAGGATCAAATCCAAGTTTATTAAATGTTTCTTGTCCATATGCTTTATACCTATCTCTAAAGGTACCACTAGGTGTAGCATCATAAGCATAAGGTGTTGCATAATCACTATAGTCAGTAAGACTATTAAGTTCTTGATTTAATTTATTAACTACAGCTATACCAGGACTTATTACACCTTTTTGTGCTAATTGATTAATTGCAGAAGGTGGTACATTAGGTGATATACCAGCAGTATTATCTTTAATAAAATTAGTAGGATTAACAAAATTATCTTCCCATCTTAAAGTAGGATCAATAGGTTGATCTATTCTAGCAGGATTTAAAAAATCACTTTGTGCAGCTAATTGATCTAAATCTGCATTTTGATTACTTAAATTTTCAGCATTATTTATTGTTTCTTCTGCCATTTTAATATTAATTATTTACAGTCCAAAATGAATTACTTACTGAAGAAAAATTATTTATAGCTTTTTGCACAGCTTCTTCATTACCACTATTTACAATAGCTCTAAACGTTTCAAAATTTATTGTTCTTATTTTATTAAATGCGTCAAATATTCTTAATTCTTTTTCGTCAATTAGTTTTCCTGATCTACTATCTATATCATCATTAATTTCCTGAATTGTTATACTTCCATCTGGATTTAATATATTATATTCACCATTAATTATATAATCTCCAGAACCTCTAGATTTTTCTATGTTATAAAAACCAGAACCTCCAGGATCTTCAAACTTTATTGGACCACTATTTAAAACTATTTCTGTAGGTGTTAAGAATTGTTTTGAAAATAAAGGATTAGAACTCCAAGTTTCTTTTGGTGCAATAAAAGTTATACCATTCATTGCTATATCAGTTTGAACAGCTTTTACAACTTCTGATTTTAAAACTTCTCCACTTTCATTTGTCATACCTTTTAAAATATCTTCAAGTAATTCTAGTGGTGGATTAATAGTCATAGAACCAAGGTTGCTATTTCCCATTGATACCGAACTACTTTCTATATTAAATGGCATTATATCTCCTTTATTAATTCGATTTCCTAACTGTTCAATAAAATATAATGCTTGCTTTTGACTAATTCCAGGATTATCTTCTAAATTACTAGGTTTTATATTACCTTTTGTTGTAATTCTATAATCAGTAATGTTTCTATTCCAGTTAGTTCTATTTATAATATCCATCATACTTCTCACAGCAATGTTTCCAGGATCCATCCGTATAGATGGCGCAACTTTCATAACAGCTGTTTTACTTGCATAATTAAATTTATCTGCATCTATATCTCCAGGTTGACTTTGATTTATTGTATTTACAAAATATGATTTTAATGAGCCTTTTTTATTTGGAGTACGTATTAAGCTTTCATATGACATATCAAAAATGTCTTTTGTCCAAGATGCTGTTCCTGTTTTTTGATCTCTATCATCACCAAAAATTAAATCTGCTGTACCAATTATTGGAAAAACATAATTATACCAACTTCTTTCTTTTGGAATATCTTTTTTCATACCAATATCAAATCCAAGAATATTATGAATTTGATTATCTATTTCAGGAGCCATTGCTTCAAAATCTTGTTGCATTCCATTAGCCTTAACTGTATAATAATACATTAATACATCTACAGCTTTATTAATTCTATCTTGACTATAATCAACATTAGGATTATTTTTTGAAACTATTGTGCTAAACTCTTGAATATCTTTAGTTAATTTATTTTTAATTAAATTATAATTTTCATTTTTAATTTGATCCAAAGACTTATTCATACGATCCCATTGATTAAGAACCATAATTGATTTATCATTAGAGTATTTTAATGCAAGATCATCTTTATTATCTTTAGACCATATTTCCATTTGTTTATTAATATTACTAATTCCTTTATTATTAATATTATTTAAAGTAAATTCTTCAGGATTATTAGTATAATTTCCCATTATACTTTTCCATGCATCTACAAGTTCGTCCTTACTAACTGTATTTTTATTTTTTTGTATTAATACGTCACGAGCCAACTCATTAGTCGGGTCTATATTATTAATAAAAACTGCTAATTGAGCTTTTCTAAATTTTCCTCTATCTACACCTTCATTTACTATTTTCATTATGTGTTCTACACTGCTAGATGTTTTCATTAGAATTGCCTTATCTAATGTATTTTTATTCATCTCTTCAAAAGATGTAGTATTCTCACTAGTTTGACCAGCATCACTATTTCCTTTAGTACTAATTACATTAAAACCATTTACTTGAGGATCTGTGATTAATTTTCCAGTTTGGAGATCATAACTCCAATAACCTTGTTCTACAAGATAATCTGTAGCTTTTTGCGAAGCCTTATTATTTTTAATAAGTTCAATTTCTTTTTTCTTATACGCATGTTTTAAATTAGCTAATCCTACTTGATTTACTTTAAATGTAGATGATGAATTTATTTCTGCATATTGTTTTGCTGCTGCTAATATATCCTGTTGTGCATAAATACTAGCAAAACCAGCATCTACTTTCATCCTATCTAAATCTAAATTAGAACCATCATCAATATACCCTTGCTGTGTAGCAGTAGATTGATCATCATTAAGTTGATTATTTAATTTACTAGTATTATCTGCAATAGTAGATTCTATACGGAGTAAATCCTCTAAAGAATTACCATAGCTACTTTGATATGGATTTAAATTATTATTTTTAACATTCTTTTCTAAGTCACCTTGAAGATTTTGAGTAGTTTCTAAATCATCTTGTGCTTTATTATTTTCTTTAAAAGCATTTGTTTTTAACCAATCCATTTTACCACGGATGTATTCTTTTTCAGCTTCTTTAGAATTTCCAAATTTTTCTGCATTTTCATATGCATAACTCATTCTTTCAACAAATGCTCTTTCTCTATACATATCTTGTATATCAGGTCTACCTGCATACTCAGATTTAAATAATTGCTGGAGAGTTGGTAAAATAACATCTCCATTTTTCTTTCTAATATTATATACTGAATTATAAGGAATATCTACTGTCTTACTAATATTTAATTTTCTAGCTAAGTCCCCGTATTCTTTTTGAGCTTGTACATAAGGAGTATATTTAGCATTTCTAATATTTAATGTTTCTTCAAGAGTAGAATCTCTAAACATTTGTTTTCTTAATTCTAATCCTTTTATACCTGTAGGCCAATACTGACTTCTTTGTTTTTCATCTTGAGATTTTGTTAAAGCATTTGCACTATTAAACTCATTAGCCCAATTTTTAGTCCAAGCCATATCTTTCATAAGATACTTATCTTCATAAAAAGGTCTAAAAACTTGCATAGCTTGATTAACATTTTGTTCTAATGATAAATCTAAACCAGAGACTCTCTTAAGATTAAAATCAATTTGTTTTAATAACTCATCTTTCTTTTCAATATTTTGACCATGAGTTAAATCTGCACCATATAATTGACCATATAGATTATTTAATTGTTTCCAATTACTATCATATTGTGTTTGCTTTGTTTGTAGAGCATTAGCATAGAAATTATAATCAGGTTGAAAAGGCTGATAATCTGGTATAAAATCTGTTACTCCTTGTAAATACGTTGCCATAATATTGTTTCTGTAAAAATATTAAAATTTTTTAAGTTTAGTAAACTTACTAAGTTTATATGCCGTCATCAAACCATGGGTTAAAATATACATAACCTCCTGTATTAAATTCAGGATACATATTTGGAGGTGATGCTGGTTGAGAGTTATTTTTTAATGTACTCCATTCATACCTGGCATTCTTAGCAGCTTGTTCTGCTGATAGTCCTTCACCTATCCACTTATCATAAAGTGATTCATAAGTAGCAGAATTAGTTGGACTAGGGTTTCTTGAATTAGGTATATGTTCCATCGGCCCACCTCTTCCAGGAAATACTTTATAATCTGGATACATCTGATTCATAGCATCTGTTTGCCATCTATTAGTAATAGCATTAGTATATTGATTTCTTAAGTTATTTCTCATAGCTAATTTAGAGTTATCATACTGTTGATTAGCCATTGTAGTTTGATCATATACTCTTTGATTAGTTGCTTGTCTTAACATGCTTTCCTGATTTCTAACATCAGTTGCTTTAAGTTCAAATTGATTTGCTATGTTAACATTAGAATTATTATACTTAGCTAATATATCTGCAGCATTTTTAGCAGCTTGTCCTTGAATACCTGATGATCTTGCAGACAATGCTTGAGGTCCAGCAAACTGTGCCATACCTTGTGTTTGTATATTTGCTTGTTCTGCATTAGCTGCCAGTTCTCTAGTAGGATCTAAAAATGTAGGTCTTGGTTCTTCTAAATCTACACCAGGTGCCCATGGCATATATTTTTTAATACCCATTAAATCTCCAAATGCACCTGCAGTTTTAATTGTATCTTGCAACCACCACTCTGCATTTCCACCAGGTACTGATACATTTACATCTTCTTGACAAGGAGGACATTCTCCAGATGGAAGACGTGTTGTAGGTATTTCACTTCCATCTGGACGCATGCATAAACATTCTTCTAGTGGTTCTCCTGCTTCTTCTTCTATATCTTCAAAACTTAATCCGTGAATATATTCAATTTGTCCTGCATCTGTATTACCTCTATGTCCATCAATAGGGGTAATGTTTTTTACACCGGCAACTGCTTCATCTTCAAATCCTTGTGATCTACCATATGGTTTAAACCCTTCTATTGGTGAAAAATTTAATAATGCTTGTCTTTCTGTTTCAGTAAAATCATTATCCTCTGAATCAAGTTGTTTCATTAAACTATTCATTCCAAGAAATGCTGCTTGTTCAATTTTTACTTGATTTTGTACACTTGCATCTGTAGGATCATAGTTTATACCTAAATCCTTAAAAGATTTTTGTAAACTTGTATATCCATTAGCTTTAATTTTATCGTACATTGCCTGAATCTCAGAGTCAGATAAATCACGTCCCCTAGTAGTACCTTTAACTACATCATAAAATCCTTTATCATCACCTTCTCCTGATCCCGTACTTTCATAATCTCTTAACTTATCTCCATTATTAGTAAACATATAAGAACCAAACACTGGAATCTTTAGACGATCTTTAGCAGTTGTTAATTTAAGATTTCTTTTTTGTTGATCTAAATGAGCTTTAACAACATCATCTTCTGTTAAACTATTAATAACAGAATCTGTAACCATTGGCCAATATCCCGGTTTTCTTGATTTTTTATAATTTTCTTTCTCTCTAAGTTGAACTATAGTTTCCTCAAAAAGTTTCTTTCTTGCTATAGGATCTTGTAAACCTTGTTCAATTGATTGATATGTTGCTGCAGCTACAGCATTATCATTCCAATCAGTTGCTAAATCAGATCCTTCATATTTGTCAAAGCTAGTAGCACTAACTTTTTGTAAATATCTTTTACCATCATGAATAACATATATTTTTCCACCACGACCTACTTTAGCATATGCATTCCTTAATGCTTGTTGAAATTTTTCTGGTGTATCATACTCATCTTTATTAATTTCTACAGTACCTCCATCTTGCATTACTGATAATTCATCAGGTTGTTGTGCTGCAGCCATAGATTGTTGTATTAAACTAATTACATCTTGTTCAGGCATACCTAACTCAATAAATATTTGTGCTATACTTTCAGGTGGAATTTGATCATATAATAAAGCTTGTACAACTTGTTCTGGAGCAGCACCTTGTTCTAATGCAGATTGCACTTGTTGCATAAGCTGCATCATTTGTTGTTGAGCTCCTTCTTGCTCTTGCATTTGTTGTCTATATATATCAGAATAACCACCTTGCTGCATCATAGGTTGTGGTGCAGATTGAAGTTGTTGAGGTGGTTCCTGCATAGGTTGAGGTTGAGCTACTGGTCTTCCCTCATTCATACCCATAGCCTCATTTAAAAAGTTTTCATTACCTCCTTGTTCTTCTTTTTCTTTTTGACTTTCAAGTTGAGATTTTAATTGTGCTAATTCTTTACTAGGTAGTATTTGTTCTTCTGTAATTCCTTTAGCTTCCATACAAGGTCTTGCTACTACAGGTATACCTTGTGGGAATCCTTTCATAGATTCTTGTTTTAAAGCAAGACATCCTAGCTTAACTACGTAATTTTTAATCATTAACTCAGCAGTTTTCTTTTCTATTGCATTTGAGTTAGGATCTTCTAGCAACACTCTATACTTTTGTATATCATATTGTTTAGCAAGGTTAGCAGGAGTATATGATTTTTTACCACACGGTTTACCAAACATAGTTAAGATTTCACAATCTTTTATTTTCATTGATCTTGTATCACTAAAAATAAAAGTATCTTCAGGAAGATTTAAAGGCACACCTCCAGCATTATGTCTAGGTCCTTTAATAATTTGTGTTTCAGGAAAAAAGTCACCATTAACATCTCCATATACAAGTTCCCCACCTTCAGCTTCTACATTAGATTCTTCTCTAGGATCGGCAGTTATATATCTACTTTCCTTAAGTTTAGGTTTTCTCATTTCTCTATTGTAGTCTCCACCACCCATTGGGGCAATATCATTAACTAAGCTACCATCTACTTGGTATCCTGTTTTAGCTTTGGCTTGTTTTTTAATTCTTACTTTTATCATTGGTTTAGTATAAGTATTCAACTTGTCCTCCTGATGCAAGGTAATTATTTAATTGGTCTTGAGTCATAAAAACTTCTTGACCTTCATCATAATATGGTGAATTAGTTCCTCCTTGTTCCATTTGATTATCTGGCATTATCATTCCATTTGGCATCATATGGTATCCAGGAGGTACATTTTCATTTTGCATATATCCTCCATCTTCCATGTATCTTCCATATTTAGCCATAGTTGATGCCATTCCATAATTATCCTGACCCATTTGATCATATCTAAACATTCCCAAATTTTGTCCAGTAGTTGAACCATAATTACCTCTATTTTGAAAATTAGCACTTGCATAATTATTTTCAGGTGCTACAAGATCTAAAGTATTATTATATTCTCTTTTATTACTACCAGCATTTTCAAAAATATTTGCAACTCCTCTTGCTCCTGCATTAAATAGATTTACATTAGCTTCATAATCTCTTGGAAATTTTTTCATATTAAAATCTGCAGAACCTTGACCACCATTTTCATCTGGAAATAATAAATCAGCATTTTCTCCAATATTCCCTGCTATCTCATAAGTAGGGTAAGAATCATTTGGATTATACATATTATCTTCAACACTAGTTTGAAAAGGATTTATCATAGTATTTTCACCAACACCGAAACCTGTAAATTCACTAACACCACCATTCCTATAAGTAGGAATATATCCTCCATATTCTTGGTTTTTAATAATTTTTGCTGCTGCCCTATCATCTCTTCTCTCAGCTCTCCTAGTCTGTCTTGCTGCTTGTCTAGCATCTTGAAACCTTTGTCTATCTTCTGATTTATATGATTTATTTAATTGCTTTTGAGATTTTTTTCCTACTACCATATCTCTCATAGAATCTGTATTATAAGCATAAGCATTTTCATAAGGATTTGTCACACCTTCATTACCAATTGCATTAATATCTGCTCCAGCCATTCTATTTGGATCTTCCCAGTAATCTTCTCCAAAATTACCTTCACCTAAATATTTAGAATATCTTCTATTTTTTCTTCCTTGTCCTATATCATCTTTAACACCATTAACACTATTCATTAAATTTTGATATATTCCCTCATCATATCTAGTATTTTTAATTACATCTTCAGATAAGTTATTATTTCCTCCACCAAAATAAACTGTTCCTTCTTTAGGTCTTCCTAACCAATTATTTTTAAACTCTACTCTACTTACAGGTCCTGCTGTATTACCTGTAAAATTTGACATTTGCATGTATCTATTGTTTCTTCTTCTGTTCCATGGTAGTAATGCTCCTAAAACTCCTCTTGATGTTCCAGGTCCTTGTATATAGTTAGTATTATATTGTACCATTGGCACACATCTTTGTAAACGTTCATTCCACATTTGCCCATATCCACATTGTTTATTTACTTGCATTCCATCATCTGCTTGAGGCATATCATATGGTTCATAGTATTCTGATTCCATACCACCTGAGATAAACTTAGTAAGAGGATTTTCAGCATCCATATCTGTAAACCCTCCTAATTCCATCATTGCTGGTGCTTGCATTTGTTGTTGCTGCATAGCCATCATTTCTTCTTCAGATGGTCCCATACCTTGAGGTTGTTGCTGACCTTGAGACATTATTTGCTGCATAACTTGAACTACTTGTTCTTCAGGCATTCCTAACTGAACAAATATCTGAGCTACAGCTTCAGGTTCTAACCCACCTTGTAATAACTGCATCATTACTTCTTCTGGTTGAGCACCACTTTCAAGAGCTCCTTGTACTTGTCCTATAATTTCTTCCATTTGATTTCCATTATTTTGCAATCCTCCTCCTTCTTGAGAATATTGCATTTCAGTAGGATTAGCTAAATCTTCTTGTTTTCCATTAGACATTAATGTTTGCATAATTTCAGGATTTCCCTTTGCTAAATCATATATGTCACTTGTCGTAGCTTTATTTGAACTATTTTTTAAATTACTAATAAACCCATCTTTTATTTTTTGAACATCACCTATATTAGTATCTGTTCTATCTCCTCTACCAAAAGCATTAGAATCATTTGTATTTGCACCACCATTTTTATAAAATGCTAAAAGATTTTTAGTAAATTTCTTTTTACTAATAGTACCACCTTGTTTTTTTGGTTCCGGTAAAGTATCCCAATCTAAATTATACATATCACTTATTGGAGTAACATTAGGTGTAGAATCAATAAAAGGAATATAATTAGAAGGATCTATAATATTTTTTCCATCTCCAATTTGAAGTTCTCTTTTGAAACCAGGTATTATAACATCCTCTTCACTTGGACGTGTCATATAATATCCTAAACCACCAGCAATTAAACCTGCTCCAATATTAAAATTCCTACCTTTTCTACGAAAGTAATCAGTATAGTTTTTAATATCTTCTGCTGTATTTACATCATCTAATGGCATTCCACTTTTTTCCTTAGCACCATAATTATAAATATCTTGACTTACATCTATAATATTTTTACCTCTAGTTCTAATTGGATTATATCCAAACATTTGAGGAAGCCACTGACCAGTATAAAGACTTTCTCCTACCCTACCTATTTTATTTCCTGTTGATATTTCAGCAAATGTTTTTGGTGGTGTAGCTGTAAATTCTTTACGGCTTATTAAACTTTTAAGTGGATTTCTATTTAGAGGTAAAAATTTAACATCACCTCTAGTACTTCCCATTATACTTTTATATAATGAAGGTACTAAAGGTCTAGTAACTTCAAACATTGTATTAGTACCATTTTCTATTAAATTTAAATTTTCATCATAAACATTAAATGCTTTTGTTTCTTCATTAGGTTCATAATAAAATCTATTTCTAAAAGTTGTTTTAGAAGCATTACTAGGAATTCCAAAATAAGGACCCTGATCTCCAGGTTTATATGTATATGAAATATCAAAAAACTTAAGTCCCGCATCATCTTCACCTAAACTAATTTTAGAATTACCTGGATAAACACCACCTATTGTTTCTCGACCTACTGGTATTACCTCTTCTAAAAGAAAAGATGATCTTCCTTCAGTATTACCTTTAACTAAAATATCTTGTATAGCTTTTGAAGGCATTGTTAACCTATCTACACTTAAGTCATCTGTAATTTTATTTTTACTAAATGCTGATGAAGCATCAATAACTTTTTCTTTATTGTTTAAAATACTTTGTAGTTCATTAACATTTTGAGTAAAATAAGATTCTAACTTAGGATCTTTTACTAGCCCTTTACCTTTCCAAGATGATCTAAAAGGTGGACGTGGAATTTTACTTAAACCATATCCTACTGCAGTATTTATAGGTAATAATTTACCAAAAGCAGATGCTCCTTGCATTTGAGGAACTTTATTATACCAATCATAACCTTTTTTAATACCTGTAGTAATATCTTTAATAAATTTACCATCTTTAGCTTTAGGTAGTTCTTGTGACATTTCTCCTTCGTTTAACCAATTTTGATTTTCCCAACCATTACTTACAGGACTATAATCAGGAAGATAATCACTTATCATACTTGATTGTGGATTTACAAATTGAACACCAGCTTGTTGCTGAACTAAATCTTCTATAGAAAAAGGTTTTTGATTACTATTATTAGATTGATTTAAATTTGGATCTTGTTGTGCATATCCTCCTTCATTAAAATAACCACCGTATTTAAAAGCTTGTTGCTGCATTTGTTGTTCATCAAAACTATCTTCTGTAGCATAATCACTAATATGAGAATTGTCTTCTTCAGATTCAGACATCATAAGCTGTTCTTCTTCTTGTTGTTCAGCCATATCTTCATCATTAGATCCTGTTGAATCTGACTGTTCTGAAGTTTCTCCCTGTTGTTGTTCTTCTCCAACTGGTTCAGGATTTATATATCCTTCTTCCATAAGTTGTTTAATTGCAGATTGTATGACCAACTGAGACATATTTCCGTCAGCTCCATAGTTATTAATTAATTCATAATATACTATATCAGCAGGAGTATCTGCTATTAAACTGTTATATGCACTAGTATACATTTGCTGAAACATTTGCTGGTCTTGACCTGAGTTACCTACAGACATTCCTTTTTGTGCTTTTGTTAAAAACTGTTTTGTTTTATTAAGATAACCTGGAGTTTCTCCTTCTTTTGCTTTTCTTATCCTTACTGTTTTTTTCATAAAATACATTGTATATATTAATATACTAAATTTAAATTTAATCTATAAACTTATATAGTTTAAACATCTTCTATTATCCAACCTTCTTTGGCATATTGGTCTATTTCTTTTTGACTTAAGTTTACCACCATACCACCATCTTTTTCTTTTTTAATTGGTTTATCAAAAAGACCTTTAAGTTTTATATAGTTTTCTTTTATAGGATTATTTACATACTCGTCTAAATATTCTTGAGGTATATTTATACCTGCTAATCCCAAACCTCCTGCTATTCCTGCAGCATAACCATATCTTTCAAGTAAACTTTGTAAATTACCTCCCATTGTTGCAGGGTCAAATTTATCCCCTCTAAGTTTGTCCATATTAACATCAACATATTTATTAGAAAAAGGAAGTCTTCTATGTATTTTTACACCAGGATCCATTATAGAATTATATGGAACAGTTCCTGTAAAATTATTACCTTCTCTAACTAACACCCCATTTCTATTCAGTTCTCTTCCATTAGTTATATTTATATTAGTACCTGGTACATTTGTATCAAAACTTGCTGCAAAAACTCCTGGATATTTTTCATTAATATTACCCATCTCAGCCCAATTACCTTCACCTTGTACTTGTTTTTTACCCATTCTAAATTTTCCACCATGAGCAGGACTTATTATTCCTGTATTTTTAACATAATCTAAATTATCTCCAAATTTTCTATATGCTACACCTGGATTTATATTTTTTGAAGAAGGTAGTGTTTTTCCATAAAAAGGTATAAAATTTAAAGGACTTCCTGTAAATGGACCAAATTCTTCTACTGAAAGTCCAAATGTTAATGGGTTTATCATTACAGGAGCTATAGTTTTTGCTATTGCATTTGCAGTACCTAAAGTACTTGTATTTATATCTCTAAGTATATTTTTTGTAAAATTTGGAGTATACTTATAAACATCTTTTCCTAAGTTAAATTTAGAATAATTTTTACCTCCAGTTTTAATTAATTTAGCTAATGATGATAACCCTCTTTGAGCTTCTGGTAATTCACCACCTTCTTGATTCATAATCAATGGGTCTCTTAAGTTAATATCTTTACCTGAAAATTTGTCCCATTTATCAAAATGATGATGCTTTTTTCTAGGAAAATTTTTTATCTTATCTTGTAGACTTAACATGCCAGGTTTATTTGGATCAATTCCCATTTTTATATAACGGTTATATTGATTAACTAATTCATTTAATCTATAGTTATATTTTAATATAGGAGAACTATCATCTAAGACACCTAGTAAATTAGCACCAATTTCATTTCTTGTAAGAGGTTTAAATTTTCCATAATATCCTTGAGGTCCTAATCTACGATTTTCTTCCAAGTTATTAACAGCATACTTAAGAACTTTATCTGACCCAAACTTTTTTATCATTCCTTTTCTAATTAAATCCCGCATTTCTCCTGAAGGTGCTGAATTATATTGATGAAAAAGTCTTTTATGCTCATCATTCATTGGTGAAGGAAAATCTATAGAACGAGCAAATTTAGGTCCTTTAACATCAGCTGCAAGTAACTTAGCTTTTTGCATTTCAATTGCTCCAGGACTCATAGGTTTAAAATCAAAATCATCAATACCATGACCTTTAAATTTAGTAAGAGAATTTGTGAGCAAAGGTCCTTTTTCTAGATTAAATGTTTTAGCTAACATTTTATCAAGTTCATCTAAATTTTTAATACCTTTTTGATTAATGAGATTTTGTATTGTTTCTTGTGCAGGACCAAATTCAAATCCTCCTATATCTGACATCTGATTTCTTTTTGTCCATTTAAGATCATCTGCTATTTTTATAGTTCTAGGTTTTTTTTCTATTTGTGAAATATTTAGTTCATCTTTTGGATTAAGCTTAAGCATAGCTTTATCAACTAAAGCTTTCTTTTCTATATCTGAAAGCTCATTATATCGTCTACCTCCAAATTCAGGTATAGGTTTTCCTTTAATAAAATTTTTAAGATAATTTTTTGATTTCCCCAAATATTTTATGAACTTTCCCCATTGAGCTTCTGGTAATTCACCACCAAATTTATAACCAAGAGGATCTATTTTTTTCCTAAAATCTATTCCAAGACCTGTTTTATCAAATATTTTATCTCTTGTTTTAGGGAAATAAGATTTACTAAATCCTTTTTCTAAAGATGCGGGATTACCATAAAAGAATCCTTTACCTGTAGATGGATTTGCAGCTGTAAAAGAATAGTTAATCTTTGGATTAATAGTTGCTAATTTTCCATGTTTAAGACTTTGTCCAACACCTTTAGCAATTGGTAAAGCATTTTTAACATATTTTCCTACAATAGGTGCGGCAAAAGAAGCACTAAGATAGTCACCTTTAGCTAAATGACCATCAGGTTTAAATGATTCATATGCATAAAAAGGTGCTGCATATTTCCATTCATTAGCTAACCAATTTTTTCCATACTTACCTAAGCCTCCTTGTCCTCCGCTATATAATGTAGCATATGCAGCAGCAGCATCCATACCTAATTCTGAAGTTCTATCTAAACTAAAATCTCTAGATAGTTCATCTCCCCAATGTAAAGGATTAAGTTTATTATATAAACTTGCCATTATAGCCGGTGCATTTCCAGAAAGATCTTTATCTCTAAGTCCTTCATTCATTATAATTTCACCTTGTTCATTTTCAAATCCTGAATTTCTTGCTTGTTCTTGTAACTCATTAAAACTTTGAGTTTGACCTGGTTTCCACATAGTTGCATTTGGTCTTAAGTCCATTGCATAACCAATAGCTTGACCTGGATTAGTTATAACATCCCAAGCTTTAGTTCCAAATCCAATTTCTTCACCCGCAGGACCTGCTTTAAGTGTATTACGATCAAGATCATATCTATGTTGTCTTAAGTTATATAGATTATTTATTTTATCCATATAAGTTACTGGAAGAGTTTCTAAATTCTTTGCAATTTTTTTATCTACAAAATCTTCTAAACTTTTTCCTTTTTCTATTATTCCAGTTTGTTTTTTTGCAACTTCTTTTTGTTTTAATAAATCTTCATATTCTTTTTCAAGAGATTCTTTTCTAGGTGCATAAAAATCAAAAACACTTTTACCATCTTTAGTAACATTACTATTTAATATGCTAATTTTATCTTCTAAAGATAAGGCTGGATTACTATAAGCTTGTTCTATTAATTCTCTTTCTTGTCTTGGAATGTCCATATTATCCCTCATATAACTATTTTCTGCTATATCTTCTCCTGTTAACTTTTGTAAATCTTCAGCAAATTTTCTTTCTACATTTTCATTTCTTACTCCTTCAATACCAGGTAAATTACTATAAATTCTATTATAATCCATATTAGAAAATGCATCATAACCTACATTTTGAGCATTTTCTTGTCCTTCACGATATGTTTTTTCACCAAGCTTTCTTTGGTTAATAGCTGCATCTAATGCCATTCCATCTGACATTTCATTCTCTTTAGATGGTGTGTAAATTCCTTCTAATACTCTATTTAATTTTTCTCTTCTTATTTTCTTTTCTGTAGGAGTCTTACCTTGATCTACCCACCAATCTTGATATTTCTTATCTGCATCAACAGCAATTTTCCATATTTCTTTACCATCTATATTTTCAGTTCCACTAACTCTTCCAAAATCAAAATCTTTTTCTCTATCCCATTTTACTCTATCTTCTTCTATTTTATCATAACTACTTAATATTTCATTTGTATTATAATCATAGTCATCTTCAATAGCTTTTGATACTAACTCCTTAAAATGTGATTGCATGTTTTCAGTAACACCATCTTTTGGTGATAACTCATTAATCACTTGTTCAGGAGTTTTATTCTCTTCTAGTGCAGTACTATATATTTTATTCAGCATTGAATTATCATAGGATTCTTCTCTATAATCTATGAGTTCACCCATTTGTTCTCGTACCTGTTTACCATCTAATCCCCACTTATTTACAAAATCTCGATCTTTAAAACCATTATTAATTATTTTATGTTGCAATATTTCATATGGCCAAATTGAATATGCACCATTATTATTTTTTTGTATATAATAGTCACCTTCATTTTTTAGTTCATCAACTTGTTCTTGTGTTAATGTCTTATTTTCAAAAAGAGGTTTAATTTTATCTGATTTTTTAGACTTAGTAAAATCAGTATAATAATTATTTCTACGTTCTTCTTCTTGTTGTAGCCATTCTTGATATGCTTGTTGTTCTATGTCATTTAATCTAAGATTTGTCAACCTTCTCATCCTCCCATAAGTATCAAATTTGTCAAAGTTTGGATACGGATTTTCATCATTATCCACTCCAAATATATTATTACGAAATGCATCAGCAAAGTTATACTCTAGATTACCACCTTTATAATCAGTCTTTCCATAGTTTGGATCTAAGTCTTTTTGTTTAGATCCAAACTTCTGCCTCTTCATTTTTAATTTCTTCTGCATTTTTAATCTATTTCTATCATCTATAGACTCACCTGTTTGGGCTTTAGGTAATAATTGAGGGATGCTTGTAATTTTATATTTTTTCATAACTATATTTCTTCAAATGTATAACCTTGTGCTTTTAATCTTTTCATAGTAGCTTCATCTACTATATCTCCTAACTCTACACTACCACCTTCTTTCCATCTTCCATCTCCCCATTTTTCCATATTTTTGTCTTTTACACCAGTTCCTGGAACTAACATTTCTCTAATTTCTCTTACTAATTCTTTTGATCCTAATTTATTATTAGTCACGTCAGGTAAAAAGACATCTGGATTAATGTTAAAAACACTATTTCTTTCTCCGGGTTTTCCTATATAAGATAAGTCTACTAAGCCAAGTTTATCTCCAACTGATCCAATATTATCTAGACCCATATAATCAAGTCCTACACCTAAGTCATTAAGTTCTTTAACAGTATTATATATAACATCTGAATCTACTGATAGACCACTAGAATAATCTAATTTAGGCATAAATTGTACAAATCTTTTACTATTTTGCAAATTATCTTCTCCAACCCTAAAAGCTTCTGTAGGAAAGGCTGCTTCAGCATAAGAACTATTAAATTTTTTACCGGCATTTATAAGATTTTGCATATCATTCTCATCTCCAAAAAACTTTCCAAATTTTATATATTCTTTATCATTTAATAAATTATTAAATAGTCTCCCTTGACCACCCGCTAATTGATCTCCATGTTTACCTCGTGCTTGTGTAATAGGTAACCCTGAATAATCTAATCTAAATTTACTATATTCATCTTGAATATTAAATAACTTTTTTTGCACCTCATTTTGTGCTTTTACAAGTTCATCAATTTTAGCTTCTTTAGCAGATTCACTTAATCTTTTATCATATGTTACTCTATCTATTGCCTTATCAAATTGTTTTACTTTATTTGCAAATTTAGCATGATCATATCTACTAGTTAATTGTTTTCCAAAATCTCTTAATCCAGATATTTCAGCAGCTCCTCTTCCTAACGAATAATAATTGTTATTCCGCATCATGTTCCAAGCAGCTTCTGTACGTAATAATTCTTCAGGAGGTGTGAATAAAAATTTTTTACTAGTAGTTATAGAATTAGGTGGGTTTAAATATTTCATCCATTTACCATATTTTGCTTTAGGTAAATCTCCTCCTTGTTCATATTTACCTTTCCATCCTGTATCAAAATCTAACTTATTTTGTTTTATATATTTGACAAAGTCTAGTTTTTGTTGAGGATTTAAATTAACCAAATCAGCAAAAGGATAAGTTTCATCAATATCAAACATTTTACTACCTTTAAGACCTACCACAGAACCATCAGATTTGGACGCACTAAAATGTAAAGGCATATCATAATTGTTACTAGGCATATAGTCATGTACATAATAACCATCCTTTACTCCACCATCAGTTTTCCAAGTCTTATTTGGTTTATAATATTTACTGAACCAATCATTATAACTTCCTTCACTGAAGTCTCTTGGTGACTTCATTTTAAATTGATAATTACCATACCGACCGGACATATCTGGATAATGTGTTGCAAATAAAGCATCAACATTATGCATAAGATGCATACCCGATCTATAACCATATGTATCCATTGGAACATGAGCAACTTGATATTTTGCTATTGATAAAGGATCATTAAAATCAACACCTGCATTTTTCATGTTTTCAAATTCTGAAATACTATTAGGATAATTAGGTACTGACATATCAAATTTATGTCTTGTATGTTCCTGCATACCTTTACCATCATGAGGAACTTTACCAGTTACAGCTCTATATCTAGTTGCATTGTGATCTAATGCTAATTTAGTTAATTCTTCAGTTCTTTTAGTTGAACGTGCAGCATAATTTAAATCATTAAAATTCTCACCAATAAGTCCTTCTTTTTGTAGGTTTTTAATAAATTGTCTTCTTCGTAAGAATCCTTGTGCTTCTTTAATTTGCTCTTTAGTTATTTTTTTTATATAGTCTGTAGATTTTGGAATTATACTATTTTCAAGTTTTAATGCATAAGGTAATACGCTGTTACCTGTAACTATTTTATTATAAGTATCAACTGGTTTTATATATTTACTTAAAATTTTACTTCCCTGTTTTATAACCCTACCATCCCATGCCTTTGGTAATTCTCCTCCTAATTTCTTTTCTTCCAATGTACTTCCCGCAGCTCCTGCTGCTCCTAATCCTAAACCTACTGTAGGTAATCTATTAAGAAGCCATGATAAGTTTTGATACATTTCAGGAGATTCTTCCATAAAATCTAATATTCTAGTATTGCTTAAATAGGATTTACTATTATTAGATTTTACTACCCCCATAGGATTTCTTTTAAAAAACGTTGAAGCTACTTGTAATTTTTCTGGAGTAATGTTTTCATACCTATGTTTAATTAATCCTTTTAATAACATAGCTTCTCTAAGTTCATTTAAATAAGCAGAAGGTTCTTTACCTGATTTTTTAAAATAGTCATATGCCTTTTGTTGATTTTCATTAAGTTCTTTTTTTGGTCTAATCATTTTAAGAGCATCTCTATCAATTTGAAGTTTCCTACCTCTTTGTAAACCATGACCTCTTATTTCATGAGCAAGTATAGGTGTATTAAATGGAGAACTATAATCTACCCCCATTCTAATAAAACCAGGTAAAGCTTTTTCACCAAGTTGAGTCTTATTTAAATTAAAAAAATCATAATTATTAATATCACCAGCCCATGCATCCAAATATATATTATTAGGGTTTGTATAAGAAGCGTTAGAATATAAATATTTACTATTAAAAAAATCTTTTTCTGGTAATCTATTTTGGTCTAAAAACTTACTTGCTACAGAAGCACTATTCCTTACATTACCCATTAACTCTAATTCCTGCAATCTTGCTTTATAATTTAATTCAGCTTGTTTGTCAATAAAATTTTTAGGATATCCAATATGTTCTAAGTGTTCAGATTCTTGTTTAAGCAATCTTTTTTTTCCTTCAGGACTTTTTAATTCATATAACATGTCACCTACATAATTCTGAATAGGTTCTATTCCTGTAGCTAAATGTTTAAGCATCTCTTGTTGTAATAGCGGATCTTTTAAAACATTTGTTTTGAAAAAAGGATGGGAATTTACTACTACATCATCAAATTTAGTAGCAAATGGTAATGTTTTTTTAAGAGCTTTAGATATGGTACCTACTTGTGCTTTAGGTAGTTGTCCTCCTTTTTTAAGATCAAAATGAAGAGGATTAGTTTGTGTTAATATAAAAGGTTTGCCAAATTTGTTAAGTAACCTAGGAGCTAAATCTTTAAAATAAGAATCATCTTGAGCTCCTATTTCACTTTTTCCTTCTATCCATTTATCGACATAATCTTTTGGATGAAATCCCCAAACATCTCTTGTTGTAAAATCAAACTTTTTAGGAGTTATTCTTCTAACAAATGTCATATGACCCCCTATGTCATCTATAGGTTCAATTGGATTTCCCCATAAACCAAAGTTAGGAAGATATCCATCTTTAAACGAACTTTCAAATGGAAGTATTTCTCCAAATTCATCAAATAGTGTATTATATGCTCCTATAAGTCCATCAGGATTTTTTGACTTAACAGCTTGTTCTATAATTTCATCTTTCCATCTAGTAAACTCATCATATGTTCTATGTGATTTTATTTGAGGATCTGCTACATCCATCCGACCAAAAAGTTTTTTACCACTAAGAGGTTCTTTATTAGCGAAATTAGAAAGTAATTCATAAGACTTTAAAGGACCGTGATAATCAGTATATTTTTTTAATGCATCTTTACTTTCTAGTTCTGATAACCAACGTGATTCTTTAAACTTTGAATCATCTCCAAAGTAAAGATCTACTAAACTTCTATCTTGATGACCTGGAAACCCTGTTTCTTTTCCAGAATAAGTTTCTAATAATTTCTTTTTTGAATCAAGATCTTCTAAAAATTTAGACACATTATAATGTTCATTTCCTGAACTTAAACCCATAGCATGCTTTGCATACTTCTTCATAATCTCTGGAGCAAGAATAGCTGAAATATCTATACCCTTATCTATAATACCTCTTGACAATCCTTGTATAATCTTATTACTACTACCTGCTCCTGTTATTAAAGGTTTAGCAAGACTAATTAAACCCAATTTAGCTTTAGGCAATTCTTCTACTACATATCCACCCTTTACATATTTATCTATTTCTTCAGGAGTTAATTCAAGTTGAAAACCACCTTCTTGTTTATCTTGTAAATGTTCTGGCAATTGATCTTTCCAAGAACCTCTTCCAAATGCTAATGCAGCTTCTTTGTCTTCACCAAAATCATATACCTCTCCTCTTTTTAAAGCTTCTTGATATATTGGCCACCATCCATTTTCTCCAGATACTTCCTTCCAGTTTTCTTGATCATCAGCATAAGGTTTAGAATCTTGAAATAAAGTTGGAAATGCTACCCAACCTCTACCATCAACGTATTCTGCAGCCATTAAATGAGATGATACACTTGTAGGAAACTGAAGTCCTGAAGGAGTCCATGCTTTATAATCATAATTATCTCTTACACCTCTTCTTTGTTTTACACTATGACCATCTTGAGCTTTAGGAACATCTTTACGTGTAAAATCAGAAGATCTTTCCATATTTGGAATTTTACTATCATCATAATTAGATAATAATTCTTCTCCAGGTTGTATGTCTCTTATAGCTATTAAAGATATGTGATCTCCATTATCTACTTCAGTAACATTAGGTTCTTCGCTATGATTATATCCACCAATCTGTTTAGAAGGAAATGGTGCTTGATACATTTCACCATTTTTTTCAAATTCTTTTCTTATATGAGATACTCCAATTGATTGTCCTTTAGATATAGGTTCTTTAGAAAACACACCGGTTCCATGAATTGGAGATTCTTTTTCTTCTACTTGTATATATACAGGAGTATCTACACCATGTTCTTTTGAATTAACAAAAGTACCTTCAATATTATCTTCTCTTTGAGCTTTAGGTAACTCTTCTTCTACTATATACCCTCCTTTTACATATTCTTCTATCTCAGCATCAGTAAGTTCTTTTGTTTCATATTCTCCTCCAAATTTATTTTCAGGTAAACCTAGACCAGCTACCCCTAATAAAGGAATTAAAGCTTTATAAATATTAGGATTAGTCATATCAAACATTCCGTTATTTCCTCTTAGAGATTTAGCATAATTACCAGGCACTTGATTTGCAATAGTCACATCTCCAAAAATACCATCTAATACATCATCTATCTGAATGTTTGATAAACCTTGTTTTTCCATATAGGTTGCTAAATCATCAGTTGAAGTAAACTCACCTAATTTATCACGAACTGTTTGCAACTCTTTTTCAGTAGTATAGTTGTTACTCTTTATGTTTTGCAATTCATCTTCTAAATCTGCTACACGTTTTTGATATCTTTCTATTGCCTTTTTTGAATTTGATTTCTTAGCTCTAGTTAGCATATCTTTATAAGCTTTAATATTATACTCCATTTTAGATATTACATCACCAGGTCCTGTTAAAGGTATTTCTGTCCAATGTTGTTTATTTGCATTAATCTTTAAAGAATTTGAAGATTTAGGTATAGCTAATTCATATAATCCATTAAAACGAAGATCTTCAGGTGTATTAGAATTAAAGTAAAAATCATCTGTATAATTTAAAGACCCGTTATAATTCCTTGCTAACTCTTTGTTTCCTGTAAATACTCCAGTATAACCCTTATCTTTTTTATCTATCAATGTAGGGTTATATTTAGTAGTACCTCTATAAACTGTACTATAACCTTCAGGAAAAGCTTTCTTAAAGTCTTTACTATTAACTTGCACAAATTGCTCTGGTAATCCAGGAGAACCATCTGGTAATGTAAACGGTGATCCGTCTGCATTTTTCATCCATGTACTATTAGTTTTAGCAAATTTTTCTATATCTGCATACTCATCCATTAAAGCTTTATTCTTAGGAATATCTTTATTCCAATTACTCCAGTTTATTTCTGATTTAAACTTATTAGATTTATTTATAATTTTACTAGGTACTGTAAAATTTGGTTTAAGATATTTTAAAAATTTACTTAAACCCGTTTGCGCTTTAGGTAGCTCTCCTCCTTGTTTTAACATAGGATATTCATCCACATAAGATGCTCCTGGAAAAGTATAGCTTTGACCAGGTTGCATCAATACAGGTTCTCCTACATCAGGTACTGCCCATACAGGATAGTCAACTCCTTCCATAGTAATTTGATTACCAGGAATTCTAGTGTTCTTACCGGGGTGAGCCCATTGCCCTCTAGGATCTTCTATCATCTTATAGAGATTTGATTTTTACTATTGCTTAATTTAATAATCATATTTACATCATCACATTGTTCCCTCTTTAAAGTTAAGAAATTTAAGTAATGTCTGAACTTTTTTCTTTCAAGTTCAGATTTATTATAATTTAAATTATCTGGATTAAGAACTCTTGTGTGACCATCTTGAGATGTTACCCAAGTATTTTCCGAAGCATAATTACCTTGTAGTATAGTTGTACCTGGAACTAAAGGTCCTGTTGGAGGATAATTAGAACCTTTAGGAAATTCAGCTCTATCTTTAGTTATATCCCAAAATTGATTAAATCTATATTTTTGTTCTTCTTTAGAATATAAGATGTCATAAGAATTTAAATTCCCATTTAATTTAGGGTATTGTAAAGAAAGATTAATATCATTTTTAGGATATATATTTAAATTTAAATATCCTGATACTTGCTCTGAGTTATACACTATAGCTTGATCAAAATTATAATCTAAAACATGATGTTGATCTACACAGTTACCACTTTGTCTTCTATAACACTCTAAAATATACTCCATTGACCTAGTAGTCATTACATTTTGACCACTAACTATTGGGAATTCTAATTCAACACCAAACTGCTCATCATAAAAATTACAAAAACTATCACATAAAAAATTATGTTTCCACAGTCCGTTGTTTTTACTACTTAAGAAAATATCTTTTGTAGGCAATAGTAAATCTGGATGCCATTCATGAAAACTAATCCAAAACTTAAATTTAGGATCATAACTAATTGTCCATGAAGCATCTTCAAAAATATATGAATCACCTAAATTATATATAAGATTTTTATTATCATCTAATAGAAAATAATCACCAGTTCCATCAGAATTTACAGGAATATATTTTACTCTTCCTTTAAATTCATCTTTTAAATAATAATCTTTCTTACAAAAGTAAAGTACAGAATTAGAGCTGTCATAGGTTGATTGACATCCTATACCTGCAACAGGATTATCTAAATAAGGATAATCAGGAAAATCTTTTATTAATCTGTATGGTAGATAAAGTAAAAACCACCACTTCATTCCTGCTTGTGATATTTCTTGAAGACCACTATTATAAGAAAATATCCTACCCTGATCTTGAGACATATAAAATACACCTGCTGGTGAAGATATTACAGATAATCTATTTTGAGAAGAACCATATTCATATGATTTATCTGCATTAGAAACATTTTGAGGAGTAGATGCAAATAACCCTCCATCTCCTATAGTAGCTTTAACACCTAGATAACTTTCTCTTTCATCTACACCACTCATAAGTAATGGACTAGAATTTTTAAATGTTATAAACATTCCAGTTTTACCTATTGGTTTAACCCCGCTTATTTGATTTTGAAATTCTTTATAATTATTTACTAAATAAATAAACCAACTATCTTTAACAACTTCTATTTGTTGAGGTAAAGAATATATTACTCTATCAGGGTAATAAGTATAACACAACTCTGCTACTTGCGGATCATAATATCTACTTTGAGTATTCCCAACAGAAAAATATTGATTAAGAAGTTTAGACACACTTAATGAATAATCATAAAGATATGCACTAAGTCTTCCCATTATATTAGGATCCATATTAAACATACTAGGATAATCTGTATAATTATATGGATTATAATATTTTGCACCAAGAGTATCACTTTGTTTTCTAAAATCTATAAGAACATCTGACTCAACAAAAAAGTCTCTAATACTAGAATTAGCTAAATAAAAATATGATTCTTTTACACCAAAAGTCCCAGGATAACCTCCAGTTCCTTCTACAGTATCATCTGTATAATTATATTTTTGACTAAAATCTTTGAAATAATCCATATTATAAAACGATCTTGGAAAATTACCTGTACCAGGAATTGATGGTATAGATGTAAAACTAAAATCAATGTCATCTACTAATTTTGCTATATCATATTTTATACTATTAGCTTTGAATCTAGTTTGAGGAATCATACTATGTAAATAATAATTATATTCAAAACCATCTGGCTCATCAAATAACCAATTATCAAAGAACATCATATTATTCTTTTCAGTATATCTATTTATATAAGTATCTCCTCCAAAAATTACAGGGCTTCTAGAAATTTTTGTAAGATCATATTGAGTATTATTTATAGGGCAGTTATAAGTAATTGTCGCAATAGAATTTATTCTACTTAATTGTTGTTCACATGGGGTTACAGAAACTTGAAATTCACTACCTATTTGACCATATTGATTTCTAGCTTTTTCTTTTAATGCACCATAATGACTTGCTATTGGTAAGTTAAAAGGAATATCTTTATCGTCTTCATTAAATTTAGGAATAGTACCATTTGTATAAACTTGAGCAATGAGATTTTGATTTAATGTTCCTAATGTTACTAAAGATTTATCTTGAACGCCTGATTCAATTAAATTTGGACCTATGTTAACTCCATCAGGATATGAAGCATTAAAATATGGACCTGATTTACTTCTTATAACAACTGTATCTGATCTTTTTAAATTATTTATTTTATAACTGTTATAATTTCCTAAGTTAGTTTGATATTTTTTTACATTTTGTATATTATCTCTTATATAAAAACTATCATCTACATTAAATCTTTTTAATTCACTATTAGAAATTTTAGACATGTTACTATAATATCCATGTGCTATAGACTGTAATGTATATTGTCTAAATGGTATTATTGCATAAAATAAATTTACTATAACATCTGCACCTTCTGAAAAATAAAATGCTAATTGATTTGTAGCACCTAAAATTCTAAGAGGAGCTGGAAGATATGCATAATTAGGAAATTCTATTGTTCCATTTAAAGTTGAAGGAACAGTAATACCTGTTAAACTAGCAGCATTAATAGCAGTTTCTAAACCTTTATCTAATAATCCAATTGAGGTTGCGGGATATCCTCCAATTATAGCCAGACCTGCATCTGCAATAGTTGCTCCACCAGAACTATAATAAGTAGTAACTGCAGTATTATAAGGAGTAGAAACAGCATTTAAAGCAGCCATTGCTGTAATCTGTGCTGCTAATGCGGCATCAGAAGGACCTGGGGTAGCAGCACTAGTGAACGCACCTGATAATGCTTTAGGTTGATTAATAGTTCTTTTACCAATTGCAGATACTATAGCTTCAGCTAAACCTCCAAGAACCATAACTAGAGCTACAGTATCAGATAAAAATTTAAATTTAGGATGATCACTAGGTTCTTGAAAATTTAAATCAGCATTTCCTTCTAACGTACCATAAAGTTTAAATTCTGTAGTAGATAGATAGGGAATTCTGAACATAGTATCCGGAGAATGAAATGTAAATATATCATTTGGCATACTCTGATTAATAACATCACCATTTTCATCGTCATTTTTAATATAAGGGTCATTATATTTATAATTATGATCATTAGGATTTGCAGTAGCACCTATAGGGTTAATTGTGTTAAATGGATAGTTAGGATAAAGTCCTGTAAAATCTACATTTGAAGATCCTCTTAGTTTATATGTACGCATATTATTAACCATACCTTTGGCAAGTATAGTTTTGTTACCTTCTCTAGAACCTCTAAGTATTTCATAACCTACTATACCTGGTATATCATTACCTTCTTGATCTTTTGGTGTAGTTATATTTTCAAACATAACTCCCATAAGTCTAATAAAATCTCCTGAATTATTAGCATTAGGTCTAAAATGTACTAGATCATTAGTATTACTATTATTTATATAATTTTCTGGAAATTTATGATGTCTAATTTTTTTTCCACATAAATCATATAAACCACTTTCACCTCCACTAGGTATTTGTGCTTCTGACCCTGTCCAGCAATATGAACTAGGATTCCAAATATCAGGTCTATCATCTGGGTATTGTTCAGTTGATTCCCAATATCCCATTTCTCCAACAGCTAATAAAACACCTCCATCATCCATTACCCAAGAACCAGAAGAATTTAAAGTTGCCCCATCTAAATATGTAGGATAACTTAACTGTCTAGCAGTATTATATATTTCAAATACTTTGTCATTAGTTCTTAATGAATCATCATCATTAACTTGAGAAGTTTCAAAAACAGTTGATCCACCAGGTATATTAAAATCTTTAGGACTTCTTCCCGGAATATGATAAGAAGATGATTTATCACCTGTATTATATACCCACCTTATATAAAAAGTATAAACCTCATCTCTAAGATAATTAGTTTTATTTCCTCCATTTACATAATAGTCTGCAGGATATTCTACTGAAGCCCACTTAGTTTGAATAAGATTTGCTAAAGGTTGATAATTAAAGTCAAATTTTGATCTTGGACCAACCCGTAATAAATAACCATTTACATCTGTAACTTGATCAGATGTTTCAAATACAGGTGTTTGTAATGGTAAGTTTTCAATAGGTACTTTAACTAATCTACTATCTATTACATCAATTTCAACAGTAGTCGTTCTTGTAGAATAATATCCAAATTGTGTTGCTACAGTTTGTTCATTAGTTGAAGATACTATTACTAATTGATATTCATCAAAATTTTCAGAATCTAATTCTAGATTAAGAGTTAATGAACCTTGTAAATCATTTGGACTATAAACAAATTGATAATTACTTTGAGAAAAATAATCTGTTACTTTTTGTCCATCAATGCTATAAGCTATTAATGCAAAATAAGTTCCATTAGCTAACGTTCCTCCAGATTGACCTAAAGATAAAGTAAGACAAGGTGTGTCCACTAATCTTGCTAATCTAGTATCTTCACAATTTAATGAACTAAGTTCTTCTACAAAAGAACAATCATTAATAATAATTTCTGTTTCATTCCATTGTACATTAGGCCAAAGTATTTTATCCGTTCCATTAAAATAATAATTTAAATCAGGCTGACCTAACCAAGTATATTCTTTAGCTGGCCATGTTTTAGGGTCTCCTATATTTAAATATCTATCAGGATTAAATCCATCTGACCAATATACTATCCAACTACAATCTTGTGCTTCTCTAGAGGCTCCTGATATTAATTGACGTTTATCAAAATTTAAACAAGCATCTTGAACAATCTCTCTATAGCTACAAATATCTTCTTCTAGTAATCCTATTTCAGAAGAAATCCTTTCTCCAACGTTATTATGACCTGCAGTAAATACAATCCATTTATCAGAATAAAGATATATGGCACCAATTATATATTTTTGAGTAACAGTAGTGGGCATTGTTTTACCCGCAGTTATACAAAGAAAATTAGATGATTCATTAGACAATGTACTTACATCACCTTCTCTTGTATTATTTACAATATTTATAGCATGTGTCCACATACCTGGAGACACAAAAGAAGGATCAGAATCTTTATTTAACCCTTTATTAAAAGAATTACTAATTATATCAGATGTATTTTGAAGTCCTTGATTAACTTTTTTTTTCTTTGCCATCTTAGAGTACCCTATTATTACTATTTCTTCTACCTAAATTTGGTGAATAACTCATAAACATGTTATAATATTTACCATACATTGCTTTACGATTTGCTAACCACATATCTTTTAACTCAGCAAAGTTTGGAGTATTTACAAGACTTAATGCATTGTTACGAGCTCCTCTTAATCTTTGTTCAACAAGCTGCATTCTTTGTGATACATTTTCTCCATTTAAAAATAAGTTTTCAAATATTCTTGACTTTAATGCATATTCATAATATTCATTAAGGAGTTCATGATCAGGTACTAATAAATTACCATCATTATCAGATAGGTCACCTTGATAATTTAAATAAACTTTTCCAGTATTAAATGATGTAAAAAGAAATCCGTTTTTAATCCATCCCTCATCAGGAGTATTGTAATATAAATTAGGACAATCACAATCTATAGTCTGACTAGTTTTCATCTTTAATGGTTTTGTATAACCAGCTTTTCTTACTGTACTAGAGTTAACTACTTGAATGAGTTCATAAGGTTCATTTTTACAATTTAAAAATACCCGAGGTTTTTGAGAACTATCTCCATAAGGTTGGTCAGGATTGTGTGTAATACATATACCTTCTTTTCCATCTAAACAGCATGTGTTATCTGGAGGACATCCACAATGAGTAGGTTGATTTGGCCAATCTGTATAAGGTACTTCTTGAATATTTGTACCACTTGCATAACCATCATATCCAACTACTTCATTAAAATCTCCGCAAATCAACCCGTAATTAAATGTATAAAAATCATCTGGTAATTTCACTTTACCATGAGTCACATCTAAAATAATTTCTTTTTGCTGGTTTATTCTTAACCCTAAATCATAATTAAGTTTCCTTACTAGTTTAATTAACTGTTGAGGCTCAATCATATTTTCTAAAGCAAATGTATGTAGATCTACAGTTACATCTTCTAAAAGTTGATCAAAAGTTCTGTATTTAAGTGTATAATTAAAATCCATTATTTTTTCTTTTTTCTTTTAGGTACACAATTGTTAACCATTTTTACCTTTCCACCTTTAGTTTTTTTACCACTAGGAGATTTTTTTTTACCTTTAGCTACATAGCCTTTCCAACAAGTATTTTTTTTAACTGCCATTATCTTAAAACATTTTGACTATCATCTGGACCATCTGCTGGTACTTTCATAGACATTGTTAATTCTTGTACAACAAATTGTTCTATTTCAGAAAATAAATATTCTGGAAACGGTAAAGGATCTTGTTGTCTAACTAAACATTTATCTTCAGTGTCACATGTAAATTCAGAAGTATCTCCTTCAAATATTGCTTCAACTCTAATTGCATCCCAATCTACATTTGGAATATAAAGGTATCCATTTAAATACCAAAAATAAGGTCTTTTATTATACTTAAAAGTTGTTGATTTAGTCATAGAAACCCAAGTACCAGGATCTGTTCTAAACATTTCTATACTACCATCAATAGAAGAAACTGTTCTAATTACAGGTCCTAATGCTCCATCAAATATAGTAGGAAGTTTTTCTTTTGTTCTTTTAAAATAACATCCTGAATAAACACCTACACAATCAGCTTCTACTTTATCAACATCTATTAATTCTACATAAGGAAGTGTTCTAAATATAGAACTTATTTTCATTAATCTAAATTGATTATCTTCTCTCTTTAACAGAGATTGTCCATACTTAATTAAAGAATAATAGATTGTTCTATCCGTTAAGAAAGGGTCTTCTTTAACAGCTTTAAGTGTGTTTCTTACTCTTGATACGGCTTCTCCAATTGTTGTCATATATCAAATTCATTATAATTTTTTAAAGCCTTTTTTTCAGACTTTTTAAGAAAATTTTTATACATAGCACTATTATAAACTTTATCTATTTTAGCTCCTGGTAATACTTCAACATACATATTCCAATTTTCAGAATATGCTTTTGAAACTGCTCTTTTAAATTCTCTACATGCAGTAAATCCCCAAAACTCTCTATTTTTCATTTTAAGTTTTGGAGCATAATTTGATAAAAAAATCTTAGCTAGTTTACCATCAGTTTCCCAATTTTTATTGCTTACACTTACTCCATATTTATGAGACTTACCGTAATCAATATTTTGTTTTTTGCTTTTTTGACAAGTTCCTATAAATACCCAACCTAGCTGTTCAGGTAATTGTACACCGTCTCTTGTGTCAATTACAGCTTGATATAAAATTTGATTAAACCTTTTAATCATTTTTCTAATTATTTTGTTATCTAAGTCTTTATACCTAGGGTATGCTTGTTTAAAGTTTTCAAAGAACTCTCTATCTAAGATAGTTTTAACTTGAGGTCTATACCTCGAAGCTTTTACATTTGGTTTGTTAAATTCCTTCATAATAATATAGTAAAAATTTGTGACTTAAACAAATATACAAAAAAACAAAATACCTAAAAAAACAAAACCCCCACTAGTGTGAGGGTCTCGTCTGTCTGTCACAGAAACCAACAAACCTGTAACATATTATCCTATTACAGTAACTCTAACATTTCCAAGTCCAGCACCAGTAAGGTCTGTAATATCAACATCATTAGCAGTTGGACTTGATACACTATAATCTACTCCGTGTACAAGATGTGCATATGGAGCTACAGCATCAGTAACTGTTACACTAAGACTATTAGTATTTAAAAGATGATTAAATGTTACAGTTGCACTTACACCAATAGCAGTACCTCCAGATTCATATTTAGCAACATCAGCTACAATTGAAACAGTATTAGCAACAGTTGCGTCAGTACTAATACCTTTGCCACCTATAATATCTAATGTATCTGTAAGACTACTTGCAGTAGTTGAGCCTGTGTCAGCTCTAAATGTCTCATATATATTAGCAGTATTGATTAATGGATCTGCAGGAAGACCGGTTCCTGATAAACCTGCGCCAACTGCAACACCTGCCCAATCAATTTCTAATGTTGCAACACCAGGAGCACCTGAAATTGCTGTTGAAATTGCAGAACCTGCTGCACCAACAATTTCTAAACTATCAGTAACTGAACCTGCGGCAACATTACCTGCATCACCAGCTACATTAGAAAAGATTGAAGTAATATCACAATCAACTACTATTGTATTTGGGGAAGGAACACTTACAGAAATTTCAGCACCTCCAACTAAAGTTAGAGTGTCTGTATTAGTAGTTGCAACAGCTGTTCCTACAGATGGACCACCATCATTATTACAATCAATAGTTCCAAAGATTAATTGAGCTGTACCTGGGTCAGTATTAAGTAAGTCATATTGTGCTGCTGTACCTGTACCACTAAGTATTGCACTAATACCACTTCCACCTGCGCCAACATCTGCTGGATCAGCAAGTATACTTAAACTAGCAGTACCTGTAGTAGGTATAATACTAGTTGCTGCAAAATCAATTAATTCAAACCATCTTTCAGGATCAGAAAATAAGTTTTCAATTTGAAGTTGATATGTTGCTGGATTATAATTTAATGCAATACCAGGTCCTTCAATTAAACCTGGACCTACATTTCCTGGAGCGTATATAACACTCTCCATAATCCAGTTAGTCATTTCAGTTTCATCAATAGTGATGTCAAATGTTCTAAGGAAGTTAGCTCCTGATCCACCTGGAGATGTTAAAGTTGAAATCAACCTTACATCTGTTGCATCTACAGTAACTTGATCAACATCTAGTTGCCATGTAGTATCACCTGCATTTGGAGTATTTGGAATTTCTAAAATAGAAATATATCCAAATAATGAGTTAAGTTCTGTTTCAGGTAAAAGTGTAGCATCAATACCAATTGTATAAGTAGTCTCATATGGACCTGGTGTTGATGGATCAACAATTAAAGTTAAAGCAGAAGCTGCGTCTACAGCTACTATACTTTCATTAGCATTTACTACATAAGGAGTTAATGCAGTACCGTCACCAGTTACAACAACATTATCACCTGCAGTTACCTGAGATGCTGAAGGTAATTCAGCTGGATCTAAGCTTAAGCTATAAGTTGTTACAGAACCTACTACAATAGTATCTACTAAAATAGCAGCATCTGTTGATTCTACTACAGTAGTTGGAATAATTAATGAGTCAAATTTACTACAAAAATAATTTATAATTTTAGTGACTATAGTGTCCATATAATCATATCGACTAATTACTGTATCATCACCACATGAGATGTCTGTTCCCGTATATACAATGCATTGAGCATTGAAAACCTCCGTACAGGAAGGAGGACATGGTGCTGTAACAGTATAACTGTTGCTACATCCACAATTTTGATTACAATTTGAAGTTGCCATTTTTATTTTATTTTAATTTATATATATATACATTTTTATTCACAGTTAAAAGATTCAATTTCTGTACAAGGATCTAAATAAGCAATAAATCCTTCTAATCTTATATTAAACCCTCCTATTTGATCAGGTTCACCAGCATCACAATTAAAAGTGTATTCATCAGTTGTAAATTCTACCTGTAAAGGAGTACTACCAGATGTACCATTATTATGAATATTTGTGCTTGCAGATGTATAATAAGGAGCTTTATCACCAGTCCTAACATCACTTATAATATATCTTAAATGAGATTGACCAAAACCAGTACCTACTCCCCCATCTCCTTCTTCTACATCTCTAATTGTTTGTATTGTTAATACTCCAGTAGTATCTAAATTTGGTCTCAAAACTGTAGATAATGTTAAACTGGTGCTTCCACCTGTAACATCATTTCCAGCAATCTGTCTTGGGGTAACTATCCAATCAGCAATAAGACTTCCATCTAAAGTAGTTGGTGCAGGTAAAACAGAAGTTGGAATAATAGAATTACTATTATTAAATTTAATTGCACCAGCTGGAAGTACAGTACAACCTCCTGGACCCGTAAAAACTTGACTACTTTCTGTAGCTACATAATTAGGTTGACTATAATCTACAACACCACCTAAACCATCAGCAATAGGAATCATAGCATTTCCTCTAAAATGAATTTGATTACCCATTCTTCTACATTGAGGTTTCTGTACTCCCGGAAGAAAAAAATCAAAACCTAATAAATCTACCCAACCAGTATCTTGAACTTGTGCTGAAACTTCATATGTAGTTGTATCACCTACTACAGTAGATGTAACATCAATGCCATCTCCTGCTGTAACAACTGTTATTGGAGTATCTAAAGCACTTAAATAATTATAAGTATCACATATAACTAACCATATATTAGTAATTGCATCTGCTACTGTTGATTGTGAATCTACCCAACCTGCTAATGATGAAAATGCTACTCCTCCATTTAATGTTAATTGATCACCAGCTATACATTGTGTAGCAACTGCACTTAACAAATCAGCAGGTAAACCTGTAGCACCTAACAATGCACAATATCCATAAGTATCATCATTAACTAATGCATCTAATACGGTATCAATAGTATAAGCACTACCACCAACTATTAATCCATCTGCTAATGTACAGTTTACTAATATAGAGGGAAGAGTATATATATCTTTTGGTGCATTTTCTAATGCTGTAATTCTAATATCTAAATTTGTAATTTGTAATTGTAATTCTGCAATTTCATCTATAATGGCACATACTTTTTCTGCAATTAAATGAACATATTCAATAAGTTGCATTGTTGTTGTACCATCTTCTTGAAAACATTCTGCTATAGTTACAACACAATCAGGACATCCTGATTCAGATTCTGTATCTTTAGTAGGTATGTTTTGAAGTTCACATATTTTTTCAATTAATAATTGAATTAGTGCTTTAAAATCAACAGGTCCACAATCAGCAATATTTAAACAAGAAAGGTCGTAATTACTAACATTTGTTTGTTCTAAAATTAAACATAAATCAGTAGCAAGTTTTGCTATTACATCAGATACAGTATCACCTGTACATAATTCAATACATTCAATTGTAGGTCCTTGCCATACCACACAATTAGATGATACTGGTGAACACGGTTTATTATCTAAATTTAAAGGTTTCATATGTTTTCTCTATTTATAATATACAAATTAATTTTTAGATTTGCAAGTTGTACAGTCATTTGTAGAGTTAGAATTACAATTACATTCTGAACATTTGTAATCTGGATCTTTTAAAGCTTGTAAATCAATTAATTCTTTCTTAACCATCCATTTATGAACTTCTTCTGGACAACAGTTTGTAATACCATATCTTTTTTCTAAAACAATATTATACATTACATCAGCAAAGTTGCATGTAATCATATCATATTTTTCTGGTGTACAGATAGGTGTATTGTAACCTGGTGTTATTACTCTTTTGTTAGGGAAAGTTCTGGGAGGACATACTCCATGTTTACATTCTCCAAATGTTTCAAAGAAATCTGTATCAATTGTAGGTACAGGATCTAAGCATTCTTCTGTTATTATATTTTCATTGCCATCCCAAGTTCCTATTGGACATTCAGAAGAAGATACTACACCATCTAATTGATAATCTTCATCATTAAAAATAAATTGCCAAACCTTACCATTCCAATATATTTGAACTTCTGTTCCTTCATTTCCATATATTGGAATTCCATTTTCATCATAACCAACTATAATAAATATATACGTTATAGGAACTCTTTCTATTTCAACAGTTAATGTAATACATTCACACAATCCTGGAAGCCATTCAAGAATACATATTCTACCACTTGACTCACCTGGTCCTAAAGTTATAGTTACTAATTCGTTATCACAATTTAAATACTGATAAGGTTTTGTTATAGTTTCTGAATGATTAGTTACCTGTGAACAAGTACAAACAAGATCTCCTTCACATGCTATACAATCAGCATAAGTTTCAGTAACAACAACCTCTCCTGCTTCCTGATATATTAGCTCTGAGTTTTCTACTATATTAACTGTCCAACATTCAGTACAGTTTTCAATTTTAATTACATTACCAACTACCGAGGAAAGCTCGGTATATGTATAAATATTATTAGCCTCACCTTTACAATCTACTAATTCATAATATTTTCTAGTACAATCAATACACTCTTCAAATAAACCGCTTATTTGTATTAACTGTGTATTAGGAGGTTTAAAATCAATAAGTTCTACATCATAGCAACCACAATCAGTTTTAATAACTTTTCCTACAAATAATTCAAGATTAAGTTCTGTATATATTACAGTAGTGTCAGTACATGATGTTAATTTATAATAAACAAATTTTATGCAATCTTCACATTCAACATAAGATCTTACTACAACTATATCTATTAAACACTCACAAGCAGGTGATACAGGATCATCTTCTAAATTAACTTCCCAACATCCCTCTTTACCTAAAATTTCTATTACAGTATCAGTACCAAATGCATATTGATATAATACATCTGAATTACTATATATTATTTCATCTGACTCACATGATTTTAATTCAAAACATAAATCTGGACAAAATCCATCAACACAATCTCCAACAGGAACCGCTTTAAAATTATCTATATTTGACCCTTCTTCAGGAATTGGTGGTATTTTACTACATATTCTTATATAAGGACTTGCTTCAATACTAGATATGCTAAGAAAATCATTATTTTCATTAACATAAAAGAATCCAGCATTTCCTTGAACAAAGTAACATTTTAAATCACAATCACAAGATGCTTCTGGTATAGGAACTGTTGTTGTTGTTGTATCACTACAAAATTCTGTATCTGTAGTAGTTATATATGCACATCCTGAATATTCTGGACCATCTACTTGATTAAATGTACCTACATAATCTGCATATAAAGGATCAATTGATATAAAAGATTCTACAGTATCATCACACGGTATAATTAAATAACAATCACATTCTAATGGTAAAGTTTCAGTTAACTTACATACAGGAATTCCTTGACATATATCTAATACTGAATCACCAGGACAACTATAAATACCTGGGTTATTAGGATCTGGTACAAATTGTCCAACATAATTTTTTGTACTAAATATAATATAAGGATCTAGTTGAGCTTCTGTACTTCCGCAATTTCCTAAACCTACTGCAGGATATAATAAATTTGCTTGAAATTCAGAAAGTGTTATATCATATATCTCTGCGGCAAATGCTGCTGGATTTACACCAGATGAAGGTTTATTTAATCCTGATAATTTTATAATATGATTTCCGGGTGATAATGTTAATGGAAAAGTGTGCCAACGTCTAAATGGAGTAGTTTCACCAGCTGGAGAATCTAAAAATACAGCAAGAACACCATCAATATAAAACTTAACATAATTATCTCCAGCAATACCAATCATATATTGCTTATCTTCAGTACCGTCTATATCTATACAAAATTCAAAAGATAATTCTTCATCAACATCAAATCCTGTTGCCCATACACCAGCTATATTTAATCTACCTCCTGTATTTCCACTAATACAACCAGCTACACGAGAACCAAAAACTTCATTTTCAACATTATTTGTTGGGTTTACAGGAAGTCCTAATCCGTTATTTTGTTTAACTATATATGTAGTATCATTTTCACCATATAGCGGCCATGTTAAAGATGTAATATCAGGATATACTCTTACACCAAAATCACAATAAAATTGAGATTTACTACCTGTTGTTACTGGTAATAATACTCCACTATATTCAGCAACAGTTTCTGTTTCTCTAACACAATTTTCTCCTATAGGATCGTAAGTAAATCCTTCAGGGCAATTACAAAGAGGTTCTGGATTACAATCAGCACATTGAGTTGATGCACAACCGTTTTCAGAAATCCCATCAAATTCACTAGATGTTGGTGATGTTGGATAAGTTATAAGAGAATCTACAACTTCTCTAAAATAAGTATAACAATAATTTGGAAGTAGTTGTCCACCAAAACCAGTAGCTGGAGCAGCACCAATGTATTGATATATTTCACCATCTGATAAGGCTATAGAACCTGAAAATAATATTTCTGTACCATCACAGCAACTTACAAATTTTGCAATTATATTTGGATCCTCCTTACTCATTATTCAGTAGAGTTTATAAATTTTTAATATTTGAAGTTGAATTAATAGTATTAGCTTTTAATGATTTTTCATAACTGCCTTTACAACTTTTACATACAACTGTACCATTTGATGCTTTTGTTCTTTGACATCCGCAACTTAATTTTTTTTTACAATTAGGACATGCGCTCATTTTGTTGGTTTTTTATGATTAGCAATATTTACAATCTAATTTATTTAATAGTTTAACTGCATAATTAAATAAAGACATACCAGCTTGATTTTCATGACATGTTTCTACTTTAGCTTTAGCAGCTTCTAAATACATTTTAATTAAATGTAACTCTTTTAATTTATCTTTTACTTGAGCTGGTGGATCACAATCTGCTGCATCTATATTACAAAGTATTTTTTCATATTGATTTAATGCACAAGTTATTCTTAAATGATTATAAGAAGCATAAACTTTACATTCTGGATCTACTATATATTTAATACCATATATACCATCTGGTAAATTAACAAATGAAGAGTCACAATTTTCAATCTGTAAATCTAAGTCACATGCTGTTAATGTAGGAGATGATTGTGGTACAAATGGTAATTCAGCTGTATTGGTGTATCCAGGAACTACAATTTCTAATCTAGGATTATGAAGTCCAACTAAAGCTGAATATACAGATGTATCAACAATTTTAAAAATACAGGGATTTGATACTGTTGGAATTTCTAAACTTAATACGTGATTTGCCATAGTTGTTATAATAAAAAAAGGAGAGAAGAGTATACACTCAACCCTCCTTTTTATGAATTTATAGTTTATTTAATTAAGATAAATCTGGCAGAACTATAATTGGATCTGCTGGATCACATTCTGTTGCATCACCTAAATTTTCAATTAAACAATCTGAAGCACATGATGTTACCCAAGCAGATAATGCATCAAATACAGTAGTATCACCTGCAGGAACAACAATCTCTAATAAATATTGATCATTATCAAATGTTCCAGTTGGATTATACAAACGTGGAATATTATGTTGTAAATAAACTCTATCATAGATATCGTTTCTATCAATTCCAGCTGCATTTACTAAAGAATCTCCTTGAGTAATCTCACGAATTCTTAAATCAGTTGCAAGGAAGTTTTGTCTGTAAGCCTCTGACATAATTACATCACGTACTACAGTTTCTCCAACTCCATTTGCTTGAATCCCGTAACATTGTACACCAACACAAAGACCTTCAAACTCACAAGGAGAACCTGTTAGGTCTACCTCAGAAGCATAAACTCTTACTGGCTCTAATTCATAGAAATCAGAAGGTTGGAAAGTACAGTTATTAAACTTAGTCTCATAGTATGCACCTGTAAGTACTAAACCTGCACAAAGACCAGTTCCGTCAGCAGCAGGAGTAAAATTTGAATAGTTATCAAAAGTTACATCAGCTACAGGAACTCCTCCATTAAGAGTAGCAGTATCTACATTATCTGGATACCAGTAAGTCCAAGTTGCACCATCATCATCAGTTGTTGTTACAACTGGATATACAAATGGATTGATAAGAGTATCTTCCAAAATTTGTTGTGCCCAAGCAACCATTACAATTGCTGGATCAACAGAAGTTGGAGCTACATCTTCATCAGGACAACATCCTGTGTAAGCCTCAAGTGTCAAGTATGAGTTACGATCTAAGTATCTCATTGCAGGAGAACCTTTAACATCTAAACGAAGATAGTAAGTCTCACCACAAAGGAAACTTTTACAACATTCACCTGCAGTTTCTCCTGGTTTACTTGAGTCAGGTGCATTAGCACTTGTCCAAGGAGTAAATCCTACATGTGTTACATAATTTGAAGGTAAGTTACCTGGAGCAAGATATAATCTGCTTACATACTTACTCTTAATTGTTTTAGACTTGTTAGACTCAGTGTACCCTCCGTGGAAAGGTCCAATTTTGTCATTAGGCATAAAAGCCCCACCTGCAAGAATAAACTCACAACAAGTTGTATCAGGTGTTGTTGCCACTTGAAATGTTTTAGGATCGATGAATGAAATCTCTCCTGGAGCTAAAACATTTGTTGGTGATGTACCTAGTTGTACACCTGTTAATGCAGAAATACCATTTGTGGCTACAAAGGTTTTCTTAAAAGCATGATTAAAATAAGCCATTTTGTTTTGTTTTGATTAATATATAAATATAATATAATATAATGAAAAGATTTTAAATAACAAAGTTATTTTAAGAAAAGTAATTTATATTTAGTTGAGTTAACTACATCTTTTATTAAATCTAAGTTATTGACAATTTCAGAATACGGAAGCATTGCTTGAAGTTTACATATCATAGCGCACATATCTCTAAGATAATTTAAACCATCTGATACATCATCTAAAGTTCTACAACCTACTTCTTTGTATGTAAGTAGTTTTTCTGTAGCTCCTTGATATCCTTCTGCTAATACATCAGCATGTCCAGGAAGTGCATCATATATATCATTTAAAGCTTTATGAGCTGCATATGAACCTTCACCTGTTACTTTTAAATGTAATTTATGGAAACTAGTTGCAGCATTCATAAGCTCTGATACACAAGAAGATACCATATTATCTAAAGAACTACCACCTACTCCTTTATCTTCTGTAGGTTTAGCTGTAGGAGTTTTATATTCAACAACTGATTTTGGCTTAACAATAGTTTTTGCCATTGTTGTTTTTTTAAGTAATCTAGGTTTTGTTTTCATTTTAATTAATTACTACGTTCGGCAGCTTGTTGTGTTCTAGTAAATTGATTTCCTGATTCTATATCACCAGCTAAAATACTTACTGCTTCATCAATTATTAATTCTACAATATCATCTTTAAATTCTGATTCTACTTCTTGATTAGACGTTACTCCCGTGTACGGATTTGTACAGTTAGTAATTTGTATTTGAATGGGTTGTCTATAATATGTAAGAGAAGCTTCTTCTATATCAAACTTATTGTTTGTATATAAATGAACAGTGTCATCTATTAAAGTAGCAAAAGTTTCTCCCCACTCAAAACTAGGTTGTTTAGACTTATCTCTTAAAAGTTGATTAAGATTACCTTCTTCTGCAAGATAAACCGTCATTCTTCTACTATCACAACAATCTTTATTTGCATCAATATCTACACGTTTCCATTGTAGATAATCTTTAGGTATATTACCTTCATAATAAAGATCTTTCTTATTAATCATTAAAGGTTCATTAATTAACAACTTTTGAAGATCATCTTTTCTTCTTGTAGATTGTTCATCACCTTCCTTAACAATATTTAGTCCGTGAAGCTGTCTTCTAGTCCATTCAACTTGTGCTTTATTAAATGATTCTACAATTTGCCAACAAGTTACATTGTCATAATCTTGACTATCTAACTTATTAAGACGTTGTTTTACTTTTATAGTAATAGTGCTATTAAGCATGATTATTTATTTTTTTTTAATACACTATAATCACCTTTTATAGTTTTTTTAGGAAACTCTTTTTTTACCCATCTACCCGTGTTTCCATTCATTCTAACAAAATCATAACCGGGTCTCTTAATAGGATCATCTAGACTTCCTAAATGCTTTGTTGTTTTTGTTGTTTGTTTTGGAGGGTCAATTTCTCCACCTCGTCTTGCTTCTCTTGCTTCTCTAAAAAATTTTAATACTTTAGTAGCATCTGTCTTATTATTTTTCATAGTACGCTTCTTTTGTAAATTTTTGTTCATATATTAATATACTAAAAAATCATTAGCATTTCCATCTTCTCCTTGCTTTTCTCAAACGGCTGTTTGGATAAATACCTTTATTTATCTTTTTCTTAAGGATTTAGCAGAAATAACTTTTTTTACAGGCCCATCACATCTACAACTATGTTTGCGAATAGCACCACCACTTATATATTTAGCACCACCACATTTCATCTTATTAGCACCTCCGTATTTCATATATGTTTTCATAACTATTTATTTTTTAAATTTAAATAAAGACCCCCATTTTTTGGGAGCCTTTTTAGTTGGTTTAACACATTCTTTTTTTAAACAGTTAATAGATAAATATATTAAACTGTTACTTAAATTTTCTATCATTTATAAATTCCAATATTTTTCACAAGCTTCAGTAAGATCATTTAAAACATCTTCATGAAGTGGATTTTTTAAATGTTCAATGACATCAGATACATTTCTTCCAAGTAAATTTTGCGTTTTCATATGATAGATATAACCATCAGATTTAGGAGCAATATATTTAAAGAAACTAGAATCTCTAACTATTGATTTAATTTTTAAAGTTTCCATGTCAAGTTTAGTTGCTTCAATAAAAGATTTTGCAGCTCTTTCCTTATTAGACTCCGCACCATCTCCTGAAATATGTCTATCCATATTTTCATATATAACATCTCTAGGAGTAGATTTTTTATATTGAGCACTTTGAGTATCAACAACTTTAGCAATATAAAATAACTTAGTACTATTTTTATCATATAATTTTTGTAATTCAGAGTAAGCTTTATTTCTAAGTTTTTTATACTCAGTTCTTACCATTACAGTTTCTTCTTCTTTATCTAAATAAAATTTTGGAGGAGTAGCTTGAGATCTTGCATCATCATAACTTTTTGCTATCATAGCAAATCCACCTGCTTCTATTGCATGTAGTTTAATCCTATCAAATGGTTTTTTAGGATTTAAATACAATGGTTCATTACCGCAAGAAATATCTATTTTATTCCAAAATTCTTTATTATCAGGTTTTAGTAAAGTAACTTTATTCCAAAAATCTTTATCTTCAGCATCAATAATATTTGATGCTAATTCTTTTTCTAATTCAGCAACTGATTCTCTAATCTGTCTCACTCTAGCTTCCTTATCTTCAGAATTCATTGTTTTTATTTCTGGAGCAAATTCATTAAGTCCTGTTACATACCTAATTACTCCATTAATATCTAAACAAGCTAATTGTTCATTATGAGTTACCCCATCAAATAAACTCATACCATAGTCTTCTAATCCCATGTTTGTAGCTTGTTGATCAAAATACGGTCTTACTGCAATAGAAGTTTTTCTATTACTAGCCGTTTCTACCATTGTAAAGTGTTCTGTTTCCATTTTGTTGGTTTTTTATTATTTTTATTTATTAAAAAAAAAGGAGGAGTACTTTACCCCTCCTTTTTAGATTGTGCTATATTCTATTATTAGAATGAACCTCCCGTTACTGGGTTTCTCATTACAATTTTAAGAACCTTAGTTGGATCTTTTACCCATATTGCAGGCATTGTTTGAGACATCATTACTCTGTATCCATTAAATTGTCCTGAAGACTGGAATCCTTGAGAACGTCCCATATAATCCATTGTACCATTTTGATACCACCATTTTAATTGATTATCCCAAGATAGTTTCAATAAGAAAATGTTATCATTAGTATTATCAGTAATATCAAAGATAATAAATGAATAAGATGATAATGGGAATCCGTCAATAATAGGATTTTCAATATCATTTGTATGAACATTATCAAATGCTGGGTTTAATACAAACTTAACATTAGCTAAAAAAGGAATTACATATGAAGTGTAAGAGAATCCAAAGTTTAAATCCATTCCTTTACCAGTAATAGCACCGATATCAGCAGCTTGGATTACAAGACCTGAAGCAACAGCTTCTCTCTTAATAGCTTCATTTACCATTCTCATTCCTCCCATACCAGTTTGTACAATTAATGATCTGTTTGGATCTGGACCTTGAAATTCAACTTTACCATTAAAGAAGTTATAAATTTCTCCACGGAATAATTCAAGAGTAAAGTTATTTTTGTTATATACTCTTTTAAATGAATTGTCTAATTGTCTCCAAAGACCAACTGATAATCTCATATCATCTGGACCATCTTGACGTAGTCTACCACCTTGACCCCACATTAAGTAAGATTCAATATCAGATGCAACTTTTGACAAGTGAGCTGATTCCATTGCAGTTAAAAAAGTTCTAGAAAGATCTCCATTATCAAAAGCTTTCTTTACTTTATCTTTACCCATTACCTTAACCATATCTTCTAAAGAAGAAACAGAAGGATCCATAGTTTCACCAAAATTTCTCCAGATTTCAGTTACAGGAACTGTACCATCTGCATTCATTCCTCCTTTGATCATAAGATCAGCTCTAGAAGAAACAGAATAATGAACATGAGCTTCAGCACCACCTACATAGTTGTAGAATTCACGGAAACCAGTTCTTGTTGTAATATCAGAGAATCTTTCTCCATATTCACCTCTAGCAGAACCTTTACGGAATATTTTTGTACCGTTTTCAAGAAATTTAGCATCTAAAAATCTAAAGTTATCATTGTTTACTAGTTGAACAGTATAGATAAATCCATCTCCTACTGGAAGGATATCTTCATCTGTTACGTACATTTCAACTCCGTTATATTTGTCATAAGTGATAATATCACCATGTCCAAACTCACGTCTGCTTAATTTAATACGAAATGTTGAACCATCTGTACCAAGTACAGCTGTAGGATCTTCAATATTTTCAATAATATAAGGAAGATCATTGGTAGTTGGTGTTTGCCATTTATACTCTCCACGAGCATTATCTACCATAATTACGTTCTTTCCACCAAAGCTAGACATTTGATAAAGAGGCATTTCTACTTTCTGAGCCATTGCCCATAAGTCTACTGGACCTAAGTCCATTGGTTCTGCATCTTTTAACATGTTAACCAAGTGATAAGAATCTACGTGTGAACTTGCATTGTAAGCTGTATCCCGTAGAAAGATACCATTGTTTAAAACTGGAGTTGCCATTGTTTATTTTGTTTTTATTTGTTACTAATTAAAATCTCTTAAACATATTATTTTTAGAGATTGTTCTTTTATTTGTTTTACTAGATTTTCTAGTAGGAGTTGTTTTCTCATATTCATTACTTATAGAAGAAGAAGTTCTTTTTCTAGACTGTTCAGTTTTTAATTGTCTTACAGTTTTTTCTACAGCCTGTTTTCCTCCTTGATTTCTTACTTTAGTTTTATATCCATTTGGATCTGCTAATAACCAAAGTGCTTCTGCAATAAGATCGTGTCTAGGTTCTACAAATTGATACTTTTCTAATAAATGACCTAACAAGTTTGTATTTTTACCAGATATAGAAGGATAATTAGGTTGAACTAATCCTGAAAATAATAATCCTTGAACTTTTTTATCAAGTTTTAAACCTCCAATTGTACCATTAGCTAAAGTACTATAAACATTTTCTTGATATACTTTTGCTTGCTCTGCTTGTTGTTCTTTTTTATACTCTTGCTCTGCTAATTGTTTACCAATAATTTGCTCTTGCATAGCATCTAATTTAGGTTTAAATTGATTAGCTTTTTGCTCAAGTCTATCTAAATCTTTCCAATCAACAATTTCTTGTTCAACTTCTTCAGGAGTACCAAATCCTGTTGCATTTAAATATTGTCTTGCAATTTCTGCTTGATCATATTCATTAGTTACATCAAGTTGTCTCATTTCTTCAACTTGTGCTAATGTTCTAAATAATCCTTTAAGATCATTACCACCATCAGCAACATATTTAGCGGCTACTTGAAGTTCTTCTGGTAATGATTGAAAAAACTCTTGAGGTAAACTTTGTGCTACTTTGTTTTCTCTTTCTTGAAAATTTGCCTCAAACAACTCTCTAAAGTCTTTAGCAGAATATTCATCAATAGGTTTATCATCATCAAATGCAAACAAAGTACCTTCTTCAATCATTTTATAAGCTAGATCTACTAAGCCACTTTTATCAGTCTTACGTCTACCAGATTTAGATTCTTCATCTTCTTGTGAAGTAATTGCATCATCTAGTTCATCAATAGTATCTTGAACTTCAGATTCAGTAATCACTGGTTTTACTTCTTCTTCCATTTCTGCTGTAGTAGTTTTTACTTCTTCAGCAGGATTGTCAATGAACGTAGTATCAACAGGCTTTTCAGTATCAAAGACTGTTTTCTTTTCTTCTTCTGGAAGCATTACACTTTCTGCACCTGGCATTCCAAAAATCTCATCAATATTTACATCTACTTGTTCTACCGTTGTAGAATCTTGTATTGCCTCTTCTGACATTGTTTCGTTTTCATTCATGTTGTTGGTTTTATATTATACATTAATATACTAAATAAATATTTATCTAGTACTACAATAAACTTCAAAAATTTAAAATATTTTAAAAAAAAACCGCAATATATAGCTAAGTCTAATTATTGTTTTTTGGTTTGACATCATATTTATTTTTATTCTCTTGTGCAATTTGTAATTGTTTATCTGCAATTTCTTTTTGAGTTTGTAGTTTTTCTCTTTCAAGTTGGTTTTTTTGAGATTGAATAACCATTCTATTAGACTCTTTATCTCTTTGAAGATTTGCCTGGTCTTCATATTGTTCACTATTTCTAATATCTTGCATAGCATCTTTAAAGTCAGATTCCATATTTTGATTAATATCTGATGCAGAACCATAACCAGCAGCTCTGATTTCTGCAACTAAGATATCTCTTTGTCTATCTTTTTCATTTTCAGCCATTTCACTATCAATCTTCATTTGTTCTATCTGCTGTTGTTGCTGTTGTTCTTGCTGCTGCATTTGCTGTTGTTGTTGCATTTGCTGCTGTTGTTGTTGCTGTTGTTTTTGTTCTGAATCTTTAAGTGCAAGGTTTAAAGAAGCTAATGAATCTGACTGAACAACTTTACCAAGATCATATATACTAGCACCTGTAGTATTATTTTGAAGAGCCATTTGTTTTAGTTGCTCTAATACAGCTCTATGATTTGCATTTGTACTAATAGATATATTTAAATCTCTTAGTAAAAGATCTGTACCATTTATTTCAAAATTTACTTTTTCATCTGCTGATGTTATATATGTAAGTCTTGCAGATGGTTTTGTAGAATTATAATATTGAGCTAAGTTAGTTCTCATTTCGTGAACTCTAGGCATAAGATAATCACAATGTTGTATAAAGAACATTTCTGTTTGAGCATATGATGCTTGCATTGCTTGTTCTACACCAGTAGCTGTTGTTTGAGATAATTGTTGACCCATTCTTTGTGGATTAACCCCTATTACTTCATATGCTTGACCTTTAAAATAATTAGCTAATTGTATTCTACCCATTAATCTATTAGTCTGTTCTAAATCTAATTTTTGAAAATGATTAAAGTTTAATGCATTTTCTGTATTTGTAATAGAAGTATCTAAAGGAAGCATTTGAAAATTTTTCATTGCAACATATGCTTTAGCATAATTACCTTTACCCCAATCTTCTCCTAAAGAATGTCTTGGTAAACTATTTTGATCAAGCATAATTACTGTACCTAATTCATCTACTAATATATCTGCAATTTGATTATTTACAATATTGTATCCAATTTGATATGGTTTCATTAAATCAATTAAAGCTGTAGACTTTGTATTTCTATCTGAAAATACTGAACCTTCTATAGGTATTTTACATCCATATAAACTACTTTCACCTTTAAATTGAAATTTTAAAGGTCCCATATTATTTTTATTTATACCAATATAAATTGGAGCAAATCCTCCTGGATTATTCATACCCCAAAAAGATGGAATATTTGGTCCAATTTTTACACCACCCCAAGTTTCATTAATCCAAATCCAATCTATATGTTCACCAAATAATAAATTATTTTTATCTTTGTTTTTAAATAATCTATTATCATATATTGGTTTATCTGTTATTTTATAATCTTCAGATATAATTTCATTTGTTACTTCTCCTTCTTCAGTAATTTTAGTTAAATGTCCTACTTTTCTTTGAGATTTCCAATATGTAGTTGTAACTCTTAATAAATATGCAGTACCTTCATCTTGATAATCTTCACTTTCACCTAAGATTTGAGTTACTATATCAGAACCATCTAATATATTACCACTCATAAAAGATGTATATTGTCTATATGCAAGTGATGGCATATTAGTATTCCATTCATGAGATTTTGTAGCATCATAAAAAGAACCATCATTTTGCTGACCTCCAATGTTATATCCAGCAGATCTTATTGGATATACTGCCTCTAATGCTTCATGTTGTTCTTCTGTAAGTATATGACCATATTTATCTATTACATCTGATACTGTAAGCATATCAGTTTTACCAGCCCAATTAGAATCAGATATATATCTAATATCCGGAGACTTATGGTAAAATGTAAGTACTGGGTTCCATAATTCAACATCATAATCATCTTCCATCATGTGAAAGTGCCAAAATTCTCTATCTGTAATAAGCATGTCACGGAAAGCTCTTTCTTCCAATTCATCCATACGGAATCTTTCTACATCTACTTTATGTTGATGATCGGCCCATTGTTCTATCATTGACCTATAATCTTTTTTAAAGAATTGTTCAATTTCAGGTAATGATTTTAAACTTTCAGGTTGTAATTGTTGTTGAGCTTCTTCTGAATTAGGGTCTAATCCTTGTTCAAGCATTGCCGCTAACATTTTAGTTGCAGCATCTGCCATTAAAGTTTGTTCTACTTGACCTTTTTTTTGCTCAAGCATTTCATTATAAGAATAATCATCAACAGCTCTGTAACTTAATCTAGAAGATCTTTTAGCAAATTCAGCAGTAAGTACATTAACAACATTAGGAATAATTGGATAAAATTTTAGCTCTAATGCAGATTCATCTTCTTTAGTTAAAAGTTCTACTACATCTCTATATTCATTATCTTCTTCAATTATATAATCAGATCTATCTATAATACCTTTTGCAAGTTTGTAGTTTTTCATTAACCTTCTTGCATTTCTTCTGATTTGTTTTAATCCTTGCCATTCTAACCAATCCATGTTCCATGCCGCCCATTCTTCATCTTTACTTTTTTTTGGTAAAAACTGTAAAGGTTGAGTAATACTACCCATTCTATTTTGCTTTACTTTAGCACCTTTTTTAAGTTGCATTGCATTAAGTACTTGCATAATTTTTATTTAATATTTTTAAATGCAGATCTTTTAGAAGACCTTCTTTTTATACTTCCTTTACCACCCATATGTCTAAAAGGACTCTTAGTTAATTTAAACAAATTTTCTGACTTTTGCAAGTTTTTAGCAGCCTCGTCTCTAACTGTTCTTTTGTTATACCCTCTATTAGAGTGTTGAATTTTCATAAAACCTACTAAAGCTGCAAATGATACTAATCTATCAGTGTTAACTCCTTCTGCATACTCTCTCATTTCTTTGATTAACATTGGATCAGGTATTCTTTCAATTCCATAAGTAGTTTTTACTACAGTACCATCAGGTTTAGTTTCTTGATCTAATTCTTCTTTAGTATATTCTATAGCATAACTAAGAAGGTGTCCTTTAAATAGTATTCCTGTATTTTTCCATCCATACTCCTGGAAAACGTTAGCATTAGAACCAAGATCTTTTAAAAACATAATCTGACCTTTTGGAACAAGATATCTTTGTTTTTTTCTATGTATCATGTATTGTATAAATAATGATATATTATTTTCAACTAATGCCCATGCATTATACCATTCTATAATTAATTCTAATCGTTTATGTGTTTGATTTATATCATCATACCTACCACACCAAGCTGCAACAATCTTATCTTGTTCTATATATGTTTCAGTTTCTGTACCATTTACATTAGTTACTTCAACAGGTGCTTTCATTATGTAAATAGAACATAAAGATTCTGAAGTAGTTGTTTTTCCTTCTGATACAGGGTCAATAGAAGCATAATAAGTTTTAGCAAATACTGGATTTTTTATAGGTCTTTCCCATACTACAAGACACCCTGTTTTATCTTCTGTTTTTTTCTTAATTGGAAATTCTGTTATAGGACGTTTATTACTTTTTTTTACGGCAGGTTTTCCATCAGCATCAGCAAAAATATCTAAAAACTCATAACCATATTCTTTTTCTTCTATTCTTCTTTCTTGTGCAGTAAGTAAATGAGGAGGGAATACAGATACAGTTCTATGTGCAAATGCTTCTTTAATATTTCTTGGATGTTGAGATATTCTTAATTGATAATCTTCTGGTGCTAATTCTTTTTTCCAATCTTCAAATTGTTTGTTTAATGCTTCAAATGCATCTTTAACTTTAGAATTACCATGATCATCAATATGAGGAGGCATTGACCATTGTTCTGGAATAAAAAGTCCTGACAAACCTTCAGTACCTTTATCATCTATTAAATCTGTTTCTATTGCATATATGTCAGATGCTATAGGATTTTGAATCATTTCTTTTAACGGATTACATTGAGACAAATCACCTACTGATCCAGCAGCTATAAACATACCAGTTGTAGTAAGACCCGATCTCATTGCAGGTCTCATATACTCATATGTTTTATTCATTTTAGGTGCAATACCTGCTTCTTCATGAAAGAAGTATTTTACTGGACCACCTACACCATTTGTTGGATCTTTCTCAAATGACATACCTTGTATAGTTCCTTTAAGACCAACTTCAGTTTTACGATCACCCTTTCTAACTTCAATTTTTTGTTGCCACATCATAACTTTATCTGGTGACATTGGTCTATACCAAGCAGTATGTTCATTTAAAAATGCAGAATATTCTTGTAAAAATTTCCAAGATCCTTTTTCATTTATATAATCTTTTAAACTAGCTCCTATTTTTAATGTAACACCTGGTTCAAACCATTGCTGATTTATTAATTTAGCCATATGATAATAGGATGATGCTATCTGACGTTTCTTTAATATAGCAACATGTTTATAATTTAATTCTGCTAATAATTCATATAATGCCATATGATATTGGGCATCTCTAATATCAGCAAAACCAAATTTTTGTATTTCTTTATTAAAAATTGGTAAAAAATTTAACCACATGTAATATTCTCTTGCAAGAAACCAAATGTTATCTTTATCTTTTATAATAACACCTTTTCTACATTTAGCTTTTTCATTGTCCCAATATTTTATAAAGTCACTGGATTTAAAGGGAGCTGTACAATATACTCCATCAGTTTCAAATTTTTTAGATTGTTCAATAAATATGTTACTTGTAAGTTCGTTGAATAAATATTCTCCAGGTTGTTTAAATATATTTTTGATAAACTCAGCGAAGTCTTCTCTGGATTCAAAACTGGTAACTGTCCATTTTTCGTTTTCATAAGTTGGTATGTTTTGATAAATTTCACTCATTATGAGTCATATGCTAATCCTAAACCTCCACGTACTCTTGATGATTGCTCATCTTGAAGATCTTTATAAGCTCCTTTAAATGACGATCTAATTGCTTCAAAGTCTTTTGCAACTGCACGTATTTGAGATATATTACCATCTCTACCATCTGTAATTTGAGTATTTTCCATATACTTTGCTAATCTATCTAGCATAGTTGATATACCTTTATATGCTCTTGATGTTGGTGTCTCATACATTCTTTGACAAAATTGTAATGCTGTAAATATATCTTCATCTTCAGTAGAGAACTCTACATTAAGTTGATCTAATATTAAACTCTCTTTATCCATTTCTGGAGTAAAGAAAAAAGGATTAAGATCAGGATTTGGACAACACATGTAAAATAAATACTGATATATTTTTAAATATTCTTCAGGATAATTATCCATTATATCTTTTAAAGCTTTTAAAGTAAAGCAATGTTCTGTAGGTATTACAGTTCCGTTTTTCACATCAAATAGTCTAGTTAAAATCATTTCTTTTTTATTTTATTTTTATTATCATTTAAAAAATAAAAAATGGATAAAACTTCATCTATTAAATATGGGACAGGTATTATGTCTACAGCTTTAACAATAGGATCTCCATTTTCATCTTTTTTACTTATTGGATAACCCCATTTATCTTCACCTTCAACTTCAAAGGAAATATGGTTTAAAAAAATCTTACCAGGTTTTAGTTTAGGATTATGCTTTAATATAATATACATATAAATACTCAGTTGTAAGGCATAATGATTAAAATTACAATCATCTAAATTTGAAATTGGAGCTAACATTTTTTCAGAAACACCTTCCCAATTTACATATGATTTCATTTTAATTTGCTTATTAGTCTTATAGTCAATTATATTAACCTTACCATTAACTACTTCAACTAAATCAGATTGACCACAAATTCCTTTTGATCTTAAATAAACCATATGTTCAGGATATACACCTGATTCTAATTTTTGTGAAGGTGCAAACTTTGTCCCTTTTTTTGTTTCTATAGGTTTAAATACTGGAACAGTTACCCCTTCTCTTTCTATTGACGCAAAAGAACATAAATCAGCTTCTCTTTGGTCATGATAAAATGACCCTAAATCAGTAGCACGTTTTGATTCATTATTCCATATTTCTTTTATAAGCTTTGGTTCAATACCAAACCATTTTGATTTTTTATTTTTACTAACTTTTTTTGCAACAGCATTTGCATCAAATGGGTTTTTAAAATAAGAAATTAATGTAGTTACACTTACCCAATCTATTTTATCATCATCAATACTTTTATAACTATGGTCATCTGCATTAAATACTATCATAATTCTTCTAATTTATCTTCTTCTTCAACTGTAACAATAGCCTTCCATTTATATAAAGGACAATCTGATGCAAGTGATCTTGTTTTAAATCCTAAAGAACATCCGCATTCATTACAACATGGACCTGTACCTTTTACAGCACATTCATCACCCTTACTGGGACAATCATTACATATATTATATCTTAGTGTAGCAATTTCTTCTATTGTTTCATCTCTTATGACTGAATTAGTCATCCCCTCTAGAATTGCTTTTCTGTTTTGCCAAATTAATTTTAGAGTATTTTTCATTTTTAAATTCTTGTCTACTTTTTAACTCTTTTTCTATTTTTACGTTTACCTTTTTTAATCGTTTTAATTTTTCCTCAATACTCTTTTTATTATGATAAGCACCAAATGTAGAAGTATCATGGTTATCTAAAACTTTTTCATAATGGGGAATTGCATTTTTAACTTTTTTCATTTTAAGTACAAAATGACCAAGACCTTCAACATTTAGTCTTAAATCTTCTATACTTGACATTCTTTTTTTTAATGTCTTATAATAAAAATGCACTAAATCATCTACAAGTTTTTCTGAACATTCAAACTCATCTGTTATTTCTCTATATAAACTACTTGCTTTTTTCGGTATCATTTGAAACAAGTTTATAGTCTAATAAAATTATACCTTTAGTCTGAATTTTTAAATTTGGATTAAGTGTAATAATTTTTTTATTAGATTTATCTTTAATAACTAATTTATTTTTCTCAGCTTTGTTTATACTATTTCTTACAGTTTGAGGTGATTTGAAAATCCAATCCTCTTCTGAAGATGCGTCTAAACAAAAATTACTAAGTTCTATAGGTTCATTAAAACTTAAAAGAGTTAGGCAATTTAAATCAGATTCACTCATTGTTATACGATTTATATAACAATGAGTTAGAATCTGAAATTTTACAATTTCCCATTTAGGCAACTTTACTTTTTTTTGTACTTGATTTACAAGTGCCATTACTCTTTTCTTAATTTTTTACTTTTACCAGTTGGTGCTTTAGTTTCTGGTTTAGTTTCGGGTTTAGGGTGTGACGGAGTTAATTGTTCATCAGACTCTTCTGGTCCTTGTACTGCAGCCATCATATTTGCATATTGTATCTGCATATTAGCTCTTTTAAATCTTGATTCTTCTACTTCAGTGAGTAATTTTTCATACTCAGCTTGTGACTTTAAATAAGGAAGAGATTTTTCATAAAATTCTTTCATTTCATCTCTTCTTGACTCTAACTCTTCTGGAGTTAATTGATCTTCTAGTTGTTGGTTATCCATAATATGTTATTTTATATTTAACACAAATATACTAAAATAGTTTAAATATCTAATGTTTAAACAAAAAAAATCTAGATATACAATATACCTAGACTTTATTATGAGTTAATATTTAATTATCTATTTTTTACAGTAAAATTTAAAATAGTTAATGCATAAAAATCTCTTTGATGGTCAATTTCAATTGATAAAATATCTAATAAAGATATTTTAATTCTTAAAATAAATGTTTTATAATTTGGTTTATATTTCTTCCAACCATTTCTAAATTTCATAATTAAACACTTTTAGTTTTTTCTATTTCTAGTATCATCTCAAAATGAATTTTTGCTATTCTATCTCTACCATCTTCTGAAAGTAAATATTTATGACAGTTATCAGAGTTAGTCATAAAGAAGTTTTCAGATAGTATTGCAGGCATTACTGTTTTTCTTAATACCCAAAAATTAGATTCCTTATCTGCATCACCATCACGAGTATCTTTTCTCATTTTTTCATCTGGAAATTCAGCTGCTGCATTCTTTGCTAAAACAGATGCTATTAGGTCTGATTTTGTTTCACCTTCTGATGTATAAACAGACCAACCATTTGCTGATTCGTCACTAAATCCATTAGCATGAACAGAAACATAAATACAAGGTTTACCACCCTTATCATATTCTTTTCTCCAAATATCATTAGCTTTATCAGTACGTTCAGATAAAGGTACGTCTTCTTGTGTATCAACTAAATTAACACACTCAATTCCTGCATCAGTACATAATTTCATTAATCTATCCACAATACCTCTATTAAATTCACCTTCATATAGGATTTCTCCATCAGGCCATAAAGGTGATCTTTTACCTGCTGTTTGATATACACCATCTATAATACCACCATGACCATTATCAAATAACCAAATATAGTTTGATTCAGATGTAGAAGGTTTAGGGGTTACATTAACCTCATACTTAGCTCCACAATTAGGACATTTTATATCTTTACTCATTATTTTTTTTTAAAACGGTAAGATTTTTTTTATATAAAATCCTACACCTATACCACACATTAATACTAACCACCACATTCTACCAACAAATCTTAAAAAAGGACTAGATTTATTTTCAGCTTTTGTTTGTTTAGTTTCTTCTTTTTCTATTCTAACCTTAGCTTTTTCTTTTATTCTTATAGTATCTCTAATAAACTTATTTTCTATTCTAATTTCTCTAATAGTTTTTGGAATATACACATCCTTATAAAAAACTATAGTATCTTTAGATGTAAAGAATTTTTCATAAACTATAGTATCATGTCTTATTACTGGAATAGAGTCAATTGTAGTTACTTGAATTGTATCTGATTTAACTGTTTCTTTAAGACCTTTTTTTAATGCTTTAGTGTAATGCCATTTAGCAGAGCAATTAGATAGTAATATTGATATAATTATTAAATATACTAATTTCATTTTTTTGGATTAATACCAATCAATGAATCTTTTGAACGTAAAAAAGTTAACCCCCATCCAAACATAATAACAACTTCTTCCATTGGTTTTTCCATGAAATAAAGTACACAAGCACCAATACATATTAATGCGCCTAATATAGTAGTTACGAGACCACTTTTAAATAATCTTTCCATTTTATTTATTTATTAATATATCTAATTTACCGTTTATTGTACTAATGCCAAGTTTTACTTCTGTTATTTCTGCATTAATAGCATCAAGTTCTGTTTTATTTTTTTCTTCAGTTTTTTCTGTTCGAGTATGAATTGCTGTAAATTTTTTAAACATAATACTTTCATTTTTTTCTAGATCTTTTTTCATCTGTCTAATCTTTGCATCCATTTCTTTATCATGTACTATCATCTTCCAATAAAAACCAACAGCAGCTCCAACTCCGGTAACAATATATATAACATCTTTTAATGCAAATGTTGCATCCATTGCTGTAATCTGTAGTAAATCCATCCCTTCTGTTTTTTATATTTTTAAAATTGATAACCGTTTAATACAAATTCTCTTACTAAAATATCATTAGGGTTAGAAGTTCCTCCCGTATTAAAGGATTCAAATTCTACATCAAATACATCTCCAAATGTAGCTTGACCTATAACACTGAATGTAAAACTTTGTGCTCTACCTTGTCTTATTTCAGGGTATCCTATTGCATCCGTAATAGCTGTTCCATTAGAACGCAACCTACAAGCTATGAATCCATCACCTGACATTTCAACTGTTCCTGAGACAATTACCATGAAATTTGCATCCACCTTTGAGTTGTATTCAAGAGAGCAATTTGCTACATTCGTTATTACCCTTGTAACCAAAGGAAATGTTGGAGCATTTGTGAAAGCACCTGTATCTATGTTTGCTGCTGCTAATACTTGTGGGTTTGTAGTTCCCGTATTTAAATCATTTAAGTTTCCTACAATAGACATGGTTGCCTTAGCATTACCATTTTGAATACCTTGATTAGCTTGTATTATTGTGCTATTCTGAATATCATAATCAAAGTTTGCTACAACACCTGTAGTTAAACCAATGTCTATTCCAGTATTTGAAGCAATAGTTCCAAATCCAATAGTAGCTGAGTTACTTATATCAATGCCGTTCTGAGTTTGTTGAGGATGAATAACACAACCGGAAATATTAACAGCACCAAATCCATTTCCCCCTCCATTATCAAGTAATTCTATCATAGATACAGTAGCGTAACCACTTGGTGTAGGTAAACTTGTTTCATCAAACCACCTTACATACTCGCAAGAACTAATTTGTAATTTAGATACGTTTTTAAATTGACAACCTATTGTAGTTGCCTCAACATACCATACTAATGTATTTTGGATATCTATTAAATCAAATCCTTCTATATACCAAACATCAAAACAGTTTCTAAACTGACAGTTAATAATAGTTAATACTTTATCTCTTCCTGCATTATAGTCAGGCTGATTGTAATTAACTGCTCTTAGCACAACATCACCTCCTGTACTATTTGTAGATGAAAGTTTTAAATTTGCTAATTGAAAATTTACATCAGTAACAGTTATAAAATCTCCTGCACCTGCAGCTCCTGTATAAGTTAACTCATCAAGATCTCTATCCCAACCTACAATAGCAATATTAGGATTAGTAATATCTAATCTATTTGTGCAATTAACATTACCTCTTACAAAGTATGCTGTATTAGCTGCTAAAGTTATAACACCTCCTACGGCAGTACCAAAGTCAGATTCTTGTGATACCTCAACCATATTAGTTGAGTTAATAGTCGGTGTGAATACACTAGATAAAGGTGTTTGATAACTAGGTATAACTCCCGGACCATTAGATGTTAATACATCACCTATTGTACCTGGAGTTAAATTATCATAATTATTTGCACTAGTAGCATGTATAATATCTCCAGTTGCTGCAGTATTTGGGAATGATGCTGTACTCCAATCTGCCGTTGTTGCATCACTTCTTAAAAATGTACCAGCACTTCCTATAGGTATTCTTGTAGCTGTATCATTTCCTGTTGCTACTACTAAATCCCCTTCTACATCCCATATTGGATCAGTAGCTACATCACCTCCTCCACCAGCACCAGCAGTTGTTTCTTTCCAAACAGCAGCTCCTACTGTAGCATCTACTAATTTATATGACTTATCTGCTGTAACATCAGTCCATTCAGAACCTACAGCATAACCAGATGCAGAATCATCAGTTACTGCTGGAGCAACAGTTGCTGTCCAATTATTTTGTAATACAGCTGAAGTAGTAGCATCTACATCTGAATGCACAGTTACTGTACCTTCTATGCCTGATATTATTGGTTGATTTCTTTCACTCATAATTTTATTTTTAATCTATTTCTGCGTATGTCTTATTATTGTGCATTTTTATTATTTTAAGGTGTGTCTGTAACTCTGTCTACTGATTCCATATTGTAACTCAAAGCGTCATTATATGAATTAGGTGCATTGCCTACTCTGTCCTCAATAGTCATTGCATTTGAGATACCACCACCACTATAATTAGGTGCTTCACCTACTAAAGAATCTACTGTCATTGCATTTGATGTTCCGTTATTACTTCCTACGTTATCAGGTACTGTCCAATCAGTTCCGTTGAATGAAGCATCTTCACCCATTCTGTACCAATAATCTGGGGAAAGACTTGTCAAGTCATTAGGAACTCCACCATTATATATGCTAGACAAGTTAGCTGATTGGTCGTTATCCCATACTGCAAATTCATCAATGCTGCCATTAAATCCTGGGAATGTACCTCCTCCTCTATTACCTATATATCTTAAAGCTCCGTTATACAAACCTCCTACCCTTTTATATCTAGAATCAGTTGTGGAATTTACTTCGTTAGCTCCATCTGTAAAACATCTTATTGTTTGGTCAGCACCATCTGGATTGAAAATAATTAATATGTGATGCCAGTCACCATCTAAGACATTACTAGAAAGTAAATGATAAACATTGTTTATGTTTCTCCAATAGAGGCTACTGTTTTGAGCAGTCCAAAGAGTGTGTAAGTTGTAAGAATCGGCACTAAATAAATTTTTTGCTCCTGGTGCTTGAGCGCTTCCTTTTATCCAAAAGGAAAAGGTAAACTGACTGCCATTAGCTACAGTAGAGCTTGCCCCTAAGTCTATATAGTCATCTATTCCGTCAAAAGCAAAACTCCTTTTACTGTAATTAGTTAATGCTGAATTGTCAACTAACCAATTACTTGTAAAGTTAGCTTCTTCTCCCATTTTATAGTGTGCTACTGCTCCGCTTGGTAGTGTTGTAGGTTCTCCGCTACCATCCCATAAATCACCAATAGGAATAACAGAATTGAAAATTGAAACTTCGTCAATATTTCCATTGAATAAATAACTCGGCAATGATGTTGGTTCTGAGAAACAACCGATAGTTAAAGTTCCACTTCCATAACTTAAAATAGATGTGCCAGCCGAAGGACTCCCAACTGCAACCCCATCGACATACAAGATAACTTCACTACCATCGTAAGTACCTACTAAATGATGCCAATTATTATCTAATACTACTCCACTCGTTGCGCTTGTAACTGTTCCCGTAACATCTGTTTTTATTGCAAATACTACTTTATTTAGTGCAGTAGTTACATAAAAACCATATGCATCCGCTCCTCCAGTTGGTCCGTCTTGACTGATTATCCTAGTGAAAGCAGAATTTGCGGAACCTTTTATCCAACAGCTTACCGTTATAATGTTTGGTTTTAATGCCGCGCTATTTCCACAATCTACATAGTCATCCACTCCATCAAACTCAAAACTATAATTTGAAACTTTGTCTTTGTTCTCATTGTTAGGTAGTAACCACTGTGGTGACTTGTAATCCCCATTATCTCCCATTCTGTACCAAGCTACTGGAGAAAGTGGTGTTAAGTCTGTTGCCTTTCCACCATTGTAGATAGCTAAAGCATTCTCAGAAGAAAGTTCTGTATTAAAAATAGCCCATTCATCTTGTTTGCCAGCGTAAAAATTACTTGCAAAATTATTACCGCTTATATAAGCAGCCTGAGAAACTTGAATAGTGCTGTTTTGTAAATTATCTTGTGTTATTGTAATAGCTTGACTCACTCCATTTTTATAAATGGTTATACCACTTGCTAAACCACTACCGTCATAAGTTACTACTACGTTAGTCCAAACGTTTGGAGGTATAACAGAACCAGTTCTAGTTATTATTCTTTTCCTTGTGGAGGTAGAACCACTATTTGTATTGTATAGGTTAAAATATAAAAAATTATCACCAGTTCCGGGGGAATTAAGATACATTAAAATACCTCTACCACTAGCGTATTTAGTAAATAAATAATCACTACCATTAACTGCATCGGGGTTTACCCAAAAGGAATAAGAAAAAGCATCTGTATATTCAAAGTTAATTCCATTGCCTATATCAACATATTCATCCACTCCATCAAATGCAAGTGAATATGTATTGCTGAAAGAGGATGCTGGAATAGCAATATTAAATGGACTATTTAGAGCTCTTGTTGCTTTCATTATTATACTATTTCTTCAATAGGTTGACTCCATTCAAGAGTAGACATTAATTCTAATATTGCGTGATGATCATAAGTACCTACCGGAACAACAGTATTATCCATTATGAAAGTTGGAGTATAACCATCTTCCCACTTAATAACAAACTGCGTATCGTCTAAAGATTTTCTAATAGTAGATGCTGAACTTTGTGCTACTTGGCTAAAGTCTATTAAGCTAATATCTGTTAAGTTAATTACTGCGTATGTTTTTGTATTATGCATTTTTATATTTTTTTAAAATTATGTTGGAACATCTGTTTCAATACGACTTGCTGTCATATTAATCATTGTACCGTCATTACTATTAATACCATGATCAATAATTGTTGGAAAAGTATCTCCATCTCCCATTCTCCACCAATTAGATGGGCTTAAAGATGATATGTCATTAGGAACACCAGTTCCATAAATTGAAGTTACATCTGCTTGAGTTAATGAACTATTAAATATAGCAAATTCATCAATATTTCCACTATAGGTTCTAAAGTCATTTCCAGCATTTCCTCCTATAACTCCGTTAAAGTATCCAGTTCCTAATGTTGTAGGAAAATCAGTACCTGTTTGCTCTGGTGGAAAAAGTTCAAACGATAAAGTAACAGGACCTCCATTAATGTAAAGTTTAATCTTATCTGAATTTGTTAATCCAGCACCATCAAAAACAAATGCATAATGAAACCACGACCCATCTGTTATAAATGAAGGTAAAGATGCTTTAGGATAATAAGCTTCAAAACTACCAAAAGAGCCTCCAAATAACCTAAACATTAACCCTCTAGTATTGAGAAATTGGATAACCAAAATACCACTACCACCTTGGTTTGGACCTGTAGAAAGCTGAGTAGCCATTAAAAATCTTGAATTTAAAAAACCATTTGGTTCAGTACCCTCATATTTACACCAACCTGAAAAACTAGCATTTGAAGCTCCATCTAATGCGGATAAATTACCTACACTAATATAATCATCAGTATTATTGAAATATATACTTTTACTACTAGAAAAAGGTTCTGCTATTTCTATTTCAAAATTGTTATTTCCTCTTTGGATAAACATTATAGTTCTCTATTGTCTATTAAAATTAAAGTATTAGCATCAAGCACTAAGAATCCTACGTCATTTAATGTACCTGGAGTAGTTGAAAATCCACCATTACCAGCATCTGTTACATAATAGTATTCTCCTACCGTATAACCATGTGCATTTGATACAAAAAATCCAGTAGTCTGTACTTTTATAATATCAACACTAACTATCTCAGTTACAAACAATGCTTTTTGCTTATTAATATCTGTTGCATTTGAAGGAAGTAAATCACCTGTAGTTGTGTCAATATATATAGCCATTAACTTATCTGTACCGGGCAGAATTAACCCATGAGCAACCTTAGTTATTGTTGCTGTTGTTGTATTTTTTCTTGTTACTGTTGCAAACATATTACGTAAGTATATCTACATACACTGTAGCAGAACCGTTACCATTGTAATCTATGTCTGGCAATGTATCATTGTTAAATTCAAAAGATTGTGACCAACCATCTGGTCTTACAACACTATTTATTGACCCTCCTGACCCATCTATAAAAATAGTTGCAGCTTTACTTCCTGCAGGTATTGTTCCTGCTCCTGTAGTAGAAGATGAGGTTAATGCTGTAGCAACTGAAGCTGTGTTAGCTTCAACTAGTAATTGAGTTGCTTCTGTAGCACCTCCTCCTCCTGTTATATAAGTTATAGTACATCCACTATAATCTGCAGGATCTGGAGTTGTGCTACCAGGTTCATAATATTGAACACTAGTGAATCCTCCGGTAACAGTATCAAAAATTCTAATTTCAAGTCTTACTATATCTCCTGCTGGTGGAACTGGTCCAGAACAAGAAATATTTACTAATTCAGCCTCATATTCTTTCCCACCTGTTACAATAGAAGCAGCAATTTTATCTAACCCCAACAATACTTTATATTGCCAGGGCCAATTATTACCTTTGAGACCACTATTTTTTAAGTTCCCAATGCTATTTGACATAGTTTATTATTTTATTACATGAACAGAACCGCCTGGTTTACTGTATAAATCTCCTACTTTTAATCCAGCTGCTAAAGCTGCAGTATCATCTGCATATTCTCTAGAGGATATTAGGGATCCAGAATCTAGTAAAAATTTCTTTACTGATCTGTTAAGATATTGGTACATTTGAGTCAGTTTAGATCTGTACTCAGGCATAGTACCTGTTGCATTATCTGCATTTTCAAATTCTTTTAAAGTTGCCATGGTATAAATTTTAATTAGTTACAAATATAATATACAAAAAAATATTGAAATAAAAAAATCCCTAGACTCTCATCTAAGGATTTATATTCATAAACTTAATTATATTAAGTTACCATACAATTGCTATAGCTGTATCAGGAATTAATATTCTCATTTTCCCATCAATTTCTATTTTTTCTCCAGACTCTAGTGCATATGATTGAGCATATACCATATCTCCTTTTTTAAGTTTTTCTACTTCATTTCCTACTGCAAATACTTCTAATTTTTCCCATTTTTTCATAGCTGCTGCCATAATTGCTTCTTCATCTTGTGCAGAAATTTCAATTTTAGACTTTTTTAAATCTGGAATTGTAATTAAAACTCTTTTACCTCTTAAACTCTTCATGTAATAGTTTTTTTAAGTTATGCTTCATAACTTTGATTTGACATAATAGGTTCTTCTACTGTTGCATTATCTACAGAAGGATGGCTATCTTTTAATATTAACTCTAATTTTATTTTTTCTAATAATCCTACTAAAGCTAGATTACCATAAGCTTCATCTTTTACTTTAACTTCTAATCCTTCTTGTTTTACCTCGATAGATAATAATACTGTATTCTCCATATATTTATTTTTTATTTTATACAAATATATAAATTTTATTTATTTAAACTATAAAACTTTAAGTGTATTAATTATATATAGTGATAAAAATATAAGAAGTAAATAAAGACCTAATACTAGCCATTTTCCATTTTTTATATCGTCCTTATTATTTTTCACCGCTTAACATTCTATATTGTAATAAATCTTGATACGTTTTATTGTTAATTTTAAATGGTTGACGACAATCTTTTTCTCTACAACGCATAAAATGCTGTATTGTTCCAGCAGTTGTAGTATATGTTTTATTAATGCCTACATAATTAGATCCACATTCTGGACATCCATATTTAGGACCCCCTCTAGCTACTGAATAATTAAATTTATTTCTAGCATATGGTCTAAGCTTTTTATATATTTCCTCTAAGGTCACCACATCTCCATCACAATATTTATGCATATGAGCTAACGCTTTAGGATCTTTTTTAAATATTATATTCATCCAAGTTTCTATCCCACCCGGATCTAACTTTAATGTTAATCCAAAATACTTAGCTACTTCAGCTAGTTTATTAGACGGGAGGCTTAAATACTTCTTACACATTTTTAAAGTATCTATCATAACATAAGTATCTCGCATTTCTAACCCATGAAACAAAGCTCTAGTACGTATCCATTTAATATCAAACCTATCTCCATTATGAGCTACTATCTCATCTGCTTTATCTAATACTTTAATAAATTTCTCTATTAACTCTTTATCGCATTGTTTATTTAAACCCCAATCTAAATGATGCACCTTCTTAAGTCCTTCCCATTTCCAAGAGATAGTCATTATCTGAGCATAATTAATAATCTGATGTGGTAATATATTTTGGTTATAACCAGGTTTCCAAAAATGACCTTCGCAAAATGATGTCTCAATATCATAGAACAATCTCTTTCTAGATCTTCCTTTAGTTCTCATGTGTTGATTATTGGTTAACAATTGAAGCTAAACTTTTGAACAAACTCTTAAGCTTCTTTAACATTGATTTATAATAATATACAAAAAAAAGATGAGGATTGCAAAAGTACTACTTCTGTAGGAGGGTTATTACCCCCTCTGTGGTATCATCCATATTTCTAAACTATATATTTCAAGTTGTATACTTTAGGTTGTGGTGAGGCCTTAATAAAATGATCCCGGGGTCTGCCAACAAGTTGGTCACCCCCCTTTGTTCTACAAGATCATTTTTCATATTTGCTCATACAAATCTTTTTTTTCTGCTGGCAAAAAAACATCTGCCTGAACAAACAACAGCTAACCCTGAACTGGCATAGTAACCATTAACATTAATACTATGAAATTTATCAGAGACAAATTTATAACAGATAATGTCTTTATCTGTTTACAAGAAAATGAACGCTTTGTCACATTTTATTGTGCCAAACACAAACCTTTCACCAAACCTGTTGGTTATGTTGAAAGAATGTTTGACATTCCTGAGTTTAAGAACTCGGAATTTCATACTAAAGATGCAGAGGATGAATCCTCTCACATCTGTTTTACCATATCATATAAGTATTGGACTGGGTCCAAACTTGATGATAACGGTAAACCGTATCAAAATCTCTCAATCAAAGATTGGGATTTTATGGAAGAAGACTCTTAGTCTTCTTTTTTTTTCCTTGTACAAATAACTTGATTTCCCTCTCTTTTGCTAACCCTTCACTGACACTGTATAACTAAAAAACAGATATTATGGTACAAGAAACTAAATGCATTAACATTGACGGCAATCAGGTAATAGACTTAACTCCTGATTATAACAGACCACTAGCACTGGTTGACTTAACAGTTCTTAATAAACTTACTGATTTACTACCTAAAGGAAACTTTACTAGTATCAGACATGGTTTAAGAGGACAAATAATGGATACTAATAACTTACAGGAACTTGTAAAGGTTGCTGAAGACTTTGTTACATTTCACAATTCCGTAAACCTCATAAGAGAGGTAAGCTCACGTGAACTGAACACAAAGGAACAGGAAACTACAGAACCTAAAGTTATTGGTAAAATAGACCTAGGAAACTTGGACAATAATTCTTATGAAAAGAATGAATCATTTGCTCCTTGATTAGGATTACTAACAATTAACTGGAGACATGTTACTAATAAAGGTAACATGTTTCTTGTTTCTTATAATCCCTTTTTTTTTCTAACCCTCAACTAGACTTGTTAACATATAAACTAATAACTTAAACATTATGGCAAATTTAAAAGCTACAAGAAGTGGAAACTATGTACGTAAAGATGGTGACCACAAAGGCAAAACATTCTTTACGTATGACATAACTGGGTCTAAAGAAGACATGAAGAAATTCACTGATTCCCCAAACTTTAAACTGTATCCAAGACACAGTGCAACTGGAGTACCACAGATACATACAATGTACATGGACCCGTTACGTAAACAGAATCCACTGTATCAGAAACAAGATGGCAGCTTTACGTTGGACCAATCTGAGACAAGAGATGACTTGGGAGTGTTACAAGCACTGAGAGAACAGGCACCTGAATTGGTTGCAGGTTTCACAGCCGTGGTACTGGAAAAGTCATTTGGAACACCAAAGGCTACAAGTATGCTTGCACCTGAACCTGTAACTGTAACAGGTAAAGAGGCAGACTTGACTGACGTGAGCTAGATTACTAGAACAATAACAGGATACATATAACGTGTATCTTGTTACTTGTTTCACAATCCTCTTTTTTTCTAACCCTCTACTAGAACTGTATGCAACACTAAAGTGTTGTGTTTTTTTGTAATGTGATTAGTATTAAGTATAATACTATTGTATATTGCAAAGGGTTACAGAGTTATTTCTATAGAAGTAGTAGAGTATTGGTTACTCCATACAAATAACAAAATGTAATTCATTGATATTTAATGTTTTAGTCACATGTCTACAGTACGTGGAGACAAATAAATTAAATACTCTAAATAATTAACAGAAAACACTAAGTTTTTAGTGTTAATGTGTGTGTTATAGTGTTATTGAGTGCTAAACTACTCCACTATCTATACTCTTGTGTAAACTTACATAAATACCTTAAAACATCTATTACTATTAATATATATAGCTAACTTATAACTAAATACAAGAAATTATGAAACAGATTACTTACTATGGTATTGGTGATATAATACCTTTAAAGCTTATTCAGTCTATTAATGATTACTATAATGAAGTAGGAATTAATAGCTTCTGGGATTTTATTTATCATGGAGGTTTCCCAGAATATGTAGAAGCGTATATTCATCCGTCTGATGATATGCGTGATACTCCAATGTTTAACGAAATACAACAAGCATATATTAGTGCTTATGTATAGGAGATGTCTTTACTCCTTTCTTTAAAGACAATTAAATCTAATTACTTCATTCTAATATGCTGAATAGACCTGACTAGTCTTTAACAAGAATGATTATGTAGTTATATATATCTGTTAGGACATACCAAAAACCTTTAGCAAGTTTTGTAGTCCGTTAGCCTTATATCTTTCCTATGTTGGTAGCTTAGTGGAGAGATTATATTTATACAACTAAATTCCTACGAAGTTCTTTCTTATGTTTTACGAGAAAAGATTATGCAAGTAGGTGCGTAATCTTTTTTTATAAATATTTATTATTCAATAGAGAAATGAGTCAAGCAATACCAATAAGCACTCTATTGATATATATATGCCATTAAAGCTCTTTTAAGAGTTAGATGACACGTCTAAATAATATGACAGGGTAAGTTTGAATCTTACTAGTGGCACCAAAAAAACCAAAACATCAGTTCCTATTTAAACTATAAATAGAGAAGTTGTGTACCAATAGAGTTTGAAATTACAATCAGGACAATTATACTGACCGTCCGTAATTTGGTCTCTATTGTTAAGCAACATAAAACCAAGGAGTGTGTCTTCGGATGCACTCCTTTAACATGTAACCAATAAATAACAGATATATGAATGCAAAAATGATTACATCAGAAAAAGTTAACAAAGTAATTACAATTGAAGATTGTAAAGAAATGAATTCAGTTAATTCTCAATTAATTGAATTAACTCAAACACTCTATAAAAAAGAGTTAACATTTAAACAAATTAATAAGATATGTGCTATGTCTTATTTAGATAAATTATGGTTAATAGCACAATATAAAGTTGATCTTAGAATAGATAGTTTACCGGATTTATCTAATCTATAATCATTACAAACATAAAAAGTTCCTATTATATAAACATAGACAAAAATACTTTTCGTTTGTAACTTTATCAGAAAGACATAGAAAGTTCCTATTTAAGCTATAAATAAGAAAAATACTTTCCGTCTTTCTGTGTTAAAATACCATTTCAACTTCCCAAGGGTTGACAGTTTTATACTGAGTATTGAGGGGCACACTTATTATACACTTATTATATATTTATTAAACACTTAAAAAACAAAAAAATGAAAGAAATTAAATTGTTTGGCAAAGCACTAAACACAAAAAACGTTAGTCCAATTGAAGTAAATGAATTAGCAACTGTAAAAGGATATGTAGTACATCCTGATTGTTGTAATGAAAGAGTAATGACATTTTTGTCATCTATTCCTAATAATTACAATACTAGTTTTTACGCGTCTGTTGCAGATGTTGTAGAAAAGGATAGAACTGAATTACTTATAGATCAGATTTTACATTATGCATCTACATATGGTACTGAATATGCAGGTCAAGTATTTGTTCCTAATGAAAACTTTGGTCTTATTGATGAACCTATAATTGATTTTAGTGATTGTAAAGTTATTGAACCTATTACTGTAGAAGAGATTACTGAAAAAATTACTCAATTATTGTCTTCTGGTATTGCAATGAAACAAGATACATTAACTAATATTTTTGATTTGATTTCTGAATTCTTTATTGATATAAATCCTGAAGATGTTAAGAATATTGAAGCAAAAATGATGTTATTTAATTTATTAGGTGTTTTACCTAGTAATCCTGAAGAATTTGTTAGATTGATGATATATAAATTAACTGATTCTACTCTTGTTATTAAGAATAGACAATTAATTAATAGTATTAAACATCAACAAGATAATCAACAAATTATTGGAGTTTGTGATGATATAGAGCAATTTGGATTAGAAAAGTTATCTTCTGTTTTCTTTAGATATAAACCAATTTTTCTTGCATTAAGAGGTTTAAGTTCTGATGCTCGTAAGATTACTAATAAATTAAGAAAACTTGCTAATAAACATCATAAACCATTTGTTTCTGGTTATTGGGAAACTATTCTTAGTAAAGATACTTTAGAGGTTAATGAATTTCTAAAAAAATCTAAAGACTTATCTAACTTTAAGTTAGTAAGGTTGATTAAGGCTATTGATGGAAAACTTACAGATACTGAATCTGAATTCTTTCTTATCAGAAATGGTAAAAGTTTTATTAAAGATACTACAGATAATGTAAAAAATGATAAAACTTTACTTTGGATGAAAAGTATGTTAGAAATTACTCTTATTCAAAACATTTCAGAAAAAGTTAATGGTAAAACAATAAAATTACCTGATAATATACGACTATCTATTCCTACTTCAGAGAAAACATATGTAGGTAATATACCATTTGGTAGCTATATCATTCCTTCAAAAAGTAATTCTGTTTTTGGAATTAATTGGTTTGGGGAAGATGGAGCTCAAGATTTGGATTTATCTTACATATCTTTAACTGGTAAAAAGTATGGATGGAATGATCGTTATAGTTCAGATACAAATGATATTGTTTATTCTGGAGATATGACATCTGCTAATCCTGAAGCTTGTGAATATATGTTTTGTAAAAATGGTCTTGAAAATGGAATTATATCTGTTAATGTATATAACGGAAAAGATAATTCTAAATATAGATTTTTTATTGGTCAAACTAATAATGATTTTACTGTAAGTAGTAATACTCCAGATGAAAGCATAATAGATTTTTCTACATCATTAAAAATTACAGGTGAAGCCTGTATTGGATTTTATATAGATGGAAGAATATATTTTGCAGATTTAAATCAAGGTTCATCTTCAGTTAGTCGTATAACACTAAATACTCAAAAAATGATTCAGTATTTTATTGATACTAAAGATTGTTTTTTGTATTGGGATAATATATTACCAATGGCAGGTGCTAATATAGTTACTGAAGGTAAATGTGATATTGATTTAAGTAATGGTGACGTTACTGAAATAATATCATTATTAGCATAATTCTTATAGGTAGGGTGTAAAAACCCTATCTTTTTTATAAATTTAATATGATTACAATGAAAACAAAAGAAAAAGCAATTATTGTTGATGTAGATGGTACATTAGCAGATATGAGAGGTATCAGAGGACCTTTTGATTGGAATAAAGTTTTACTAGATAATCCTCATCAAGATGTTATTGACCTTGTTAAAGATTTAGCAAGTCTTAAAAAATATAAAATTATCATTACTACAGGTAGAGATGGTTCTTGTATGCAAGATACTGTTAAGTGGTTAGATAAATATAAAATTCCTTTTGATGATTTTTATATGAGACCTGAAGGTGACTTTAGAAAAGATAACATTATTAAGTCTGAAATCTATATGGATTTTATCAGACCTAAATATGATGTTAAATTTGTAGTTGATGATAGAAATCAAGTTGTTGATATGTGGAGATCATTAGGTTTACGTGTATTACAAGTAGCACCAGGAGACTTTTAATACTAGGGTAGTGATTGTATACCGTGAAATTCGGAGTTATGAAATGTAGCAAACAGAAAACCTTTCACTACCCTTTTTATAAATTAATTTAATATGATTACAATGGAAGAAGTTACAATCATAGATGGAAAAACTTTGTATAATGAAAAATATAAATTTTTATTAGAACAAGATGTAGAATATCAAAAATTGAAATTCTATAGTGGACAAATACATAGTTTTGAATATTCTAGTAAAAAAATAACAAGTACTCATATTTATTGGAGTACTTCTATTAAAACTCCAATGTTTGAAAATAACAAATTATTTTTTAAACATAAAAATACAAGTGGAGCTTCTTATGACAGAAAAACTAAAAAAATTAAAATTTGGTTTGGACAAAGTATAAGAGACTTAAATTCTAATCTTCGAGTTGAAATATTTTGTCATCTTATTCCTTGGTTTATATCTTCAAATGATTATACAATTAGACAAAATTATATAACTATAATTACTAATGGTATATTAAATAGAATGATAAAAGGCTCTATTAAATGTAATGAAGATATAATAAAAGCATTTTGTAAATATAATCCTTATCGTACATTTAATTTAGATACTAAAAAGTTAAATATAGTATTATCAGAAACATCTTATATAAATTTAAGACAGTTTAAATATGTATTTTTAGCTTCTGAAAATCCTAACGATGTAGTAGATTTTATGTATAATAATAGAAACTCTACATCTCCCTCTTATATTACTGATCATATAGAAATTAGTAAATTAGCATTATCTATAGGAGAAAAAATTAATATTTACTGGAATAACACTAAATATACTAATAAACATGTTAGTTTTTTAGAACAGAAAAAAGATTTGGAAATTATTTATTCACATTTATTGAGTATAGAAAAACCAAAAGAAGATTTACCTTTTTAAAAATAGTATATCTAAGATATGCTTTTCCATAAATGGAATATGGGAGTGATTTATTTCACTCCCTTTTCATTGTTAGCTATATATTATTAAATATTATTAATTTATGTAATAATATCAATATAAATATTATATATTTATCAAAATATCTAGTATTAAATAATGCTTTATCAGCTTCCAAACGGAAAAGTCATACACATCTCTATAGAAGAGTATCTTGAATTAACAGATGAAGATATACAATATCTTATGTCTTTAGATTATGGTGAGCATATTACAGATCCTTTTAGTGGTTCTGCATTAAAGAAAAACACTAAATCAAGACGTTCTGACTTCAATCAAGAAGATATAGACGAGAATTTATCAGATAATCTATTTGATATATAAAATTTCTTAACAATTTGAATACGTAGTTTATAGTCTAGAATTTAAACTACTACTTACCTTAACTTGAGTACTTAAGGATATAGCAAAACAGACACTCAAACAATCAATTATTTATTTATTTATTAAAAATTAAGTTATGAACTCAAAAGTAACAGTATTAGCCGATGAAGCAACAGGAAGTGTTGTTAATGTTTCAAAAAATAACCCTGATTACGGATATATCCGCGTAGAACAGATCAGAACTATGATTGATGATAATGGTTTCTTACGTAGAAAACCAGTATCTGCATTAATCCCAGGAACTGTAGAAGAACTACAAGCAACAGGTTTCTTTGCTGGACAACAATTAGATGGTAAAATTGTAGTACAAGAATCACTTGAAGCATTTAATGAAAAAGAACCAACTCGTGATCTTAAAGTTGCAGGTGAAACAGGTATAGTATGTACATTAGGTGGATTACCAATTTACAGAAGAACAAAAATGAGTTTCAATGGAAATTCTGAAGATTCACTTATCAAACATGATAACATTGAAGAATTACGTCAAGCATATCAAAGTGCTAAACCTAATTCTGATGTTATGGCAGAAGCTGGTAAGAATACAGAATTTAGTGTATAAACATTAAATTAAAGGTTAAAAAGGGGAATGTAATGTTCCCCTTTTATTTATTTATGAATTAAAAATTGTATGATTAATATGGAAAAGCTTAAAAAACAGATCAAGAATTATCAAGTATATGGTAGTAAAACATATATGGAATATGAACAAGATAAATATTCAAAATATCAAAATTATTTATATAAAAGAGCTTTATATGGATTAAAAAGTCTTCCAAAAGAAGAAATAGAACAGATGTGTGATAGAAAAAAAAGAAGAATCAATAGTGTTCATTACAGAGCACAAGGTGTATTAAATATAGTAAAACAAAAAATTACTATTAAATATACAAATGAATTTTTTAAAACATTTTTTTCACATTCTAAATTTGCTAAAGATATAATTGAATATGAAGAAGTAGATAAAAATTTTAAAAATCAATTAAATTTTAAAGATTTATCATTGTCTAAAGATAGTATAGTTAGTATATTTATTGAAGAAGGAATTCTACCTAAAAACTTTTTAAATTTAACACAAAAACCAATAGGGTTACCAAATTTAAAAAATGAAAGTAAAGCTTAAAGAATGTGATGGTTGTCAAAAGACAACTGTCATATGGAAGAACCATGAGGGATTTAGATACTGTAAGTATTGCTGGAGTTGCCATTCTAGTAACAAAAAGTCACAGAAACCAATTAAATCTGTTACCAGAGTCCCTCGGGTTTCTTCTAAAAGGAAAAAGAAAGATCAAGAGTATCTTAGATTAAGAAAAAGATATCTTACAGAAAACCATTTATGTGTAGTAAATGTAAAAGGTTGTACTAATAGTGCAACTGATGTACATCATACATATGCTGGTAGTAATAGAGAAGCATTTTATTTAGTTCAAAGTACATGGTTACCCGTGTGTAGAAATTGTCATGATTGGATTCATGCAAATCCTGCAGATGCTAGAACAATGAAATGGTTAAAATAATTTAAATATTATGACAAAAAATGAAGTTCAATTAAAAGCCCTTAAAGCAACAGACAATAAACAAAGATGTGGAATAGTATTAGGTACTGGTGTAGGTAAGACATTAATTGGTCTTAAACATATAGAAAAAAATACTACTAGTCTTATGAAAGTATTAGTAGTAGCACCAAAAAGAAGTATATTTAATTCTTGGATAGATGATGCCGGTAAATTTAAAATGAAAAATTTATTAAAACGAATTACATTTTGTACTTACTTAAGCATTAATAAACAAAACCCTGATGATTATAATGCTGTTTATTTAGATGAATGTCATAGTTTATTAAATAATCATAGAGGATTTCTTCAATTATATAAAGGTAAAATTTTAGGTTTAACAGGTACACCACCCAAGCGAGAATATTCTGAGAAAGGTAAATTAGTTAATGAATTTTGCCCAATAGTATTTACTTTTAAAGCAGATGATGCTATTGAAAACAATATTCTTAATGATTATCAAATAATAGTACATCAAATATCTTTATCTAATGATAAAAATTATTTTGTTAAAATGAAAAACAAAAATCCTTGGAAAACAAGTGAATATTTAAATTACAATTATTGGTCTGGAAGAATTGATCAAGGTTCTGGTAATATGCGTATGCTTAGAGTTATGAGAATGAAAGCAATGATGGAATATCCAAGTAAAGAAAAATATACAAAAATCTTACTTAATAATATTCCAACAAAATGTATAGTATTTGCTAATACTCAAGATCAATCAGATAGATTATGTAAACATAGTTATCATAGTAATAATCCTAATTCAGAAGATAATTTAAATGCATTTAAAGAAGGAAATATAAATAAATTATCTTGTGTTTTACAATTAAGTGAAGGTATTAATATTCCTAACTTAAGACAAGGTATTATTATGCATTCTTATGGTAATGAAAGAAAAGCAAGTCAAAGAATTGGTAGACTTTTAAGATTAAATCCAGATGATAAAGCTATTGTGCATGTACTTTGTTATATGAACTCAATAGATGAAAAATGGGTTAAAGATTCTTTAGAAGGATTTGACCAATCTAAAATTTTATGGAAAGATTATAAGGTAGGCTTGAGCTAACCTTATAATTTTTTATTATATTATAGTATATGATTAATGATAAAACACATAAATTAGTTTTAATTGATGATAAAACACATGATTATGGATATGTTATAGCGTCTTTGATGAAATATTGTGAACATAATATTTTACAAGCTGAACAATGTACACTTATAACAGATAATGTAGGAAGATGTACTGTCAAAGAAGGTACTTTTTTAGACATGATGGAAATTAAAACATCTTTAGAAGAATTAGAGTTAATAACAGAAATTGAAAATTATGAAAGTTATATGCACTAATTCAGAAGGTAAACCTAGTAATATTTCATTTGATGAATGGATACAAGAAGGTGAAGTTTATACAGTTACTGCAATTGATAGAATGGGACTTCAATTTGGTAAATTAGGTTTTAAATTAGAAGAAATAAAACTTACAGATAATTCATTCCCTTATGAATATTATGATGCTGAAAGATTTAGACTTATAGAAAACACAGGAACGTTAGAAACAATAAAAGAAATGTTTGACTCTTTAACTGAATTAGAAGAGGAATTAAATTTTAGTGAAGAAGACGCAGATTTAAGTAAAATATGAAAGACTACACTCAAGAAGAAGTGCTTAAGTCTTTATTGAACATCAAAAAAAAATCCAGAAAAAGAGAATTAGTAGATAAAAGAAGCTATCTAATAAGTATTCTTGCTTTTAAATTTAACCTAACAGAATATGAAATAGCTGATCTTACTGGATTTAATAGAAATACTGTTCATTATAATAAAAATTTACCAGTTAGATTACATAAAGATTTTCAATATATGGAAAATGTTTATTCACTTGCGCAAAAATATCCATTTGATCACAGTGAAATTGTAATAAAGGAATATAATTATTATAAAATATAAAGATATGGGACACATGAAAGAAATGTATATTAATATATGCAATGCAAATAATGGAGAAATACCATACGATTTAACAATATCTGATATAGCTTTAATGAAAGATTTAGAAGTTTATGAATGGTATAGTTACTGTAAATACAAAAAAGAAATAGGAAATATAAAAGTATATATAGATAAACAAGAAATCTATGATATAGAAGATTTTACTACTACAAGATGGAAACATCAAAAAAAATACAAAAAATAATAATGGTACAATTTAAAAATGTAAAATTAAAAAAACTTGTACATAATATATGTGAAGAACATTATAATATTTGTAATATTACCGACACTAATTTAGGTTATTTATGGTATATGTATTACAACGGAAAGTATAAAGGTTATTTTAAACCTTTTATATTTTTAGCTGAAATTAATTTATTAGTAAAATTAAATTATCTTACAAAAGATGAAAAATCAAATATTATTCAACTTATGGTTAGTACAGATAATGATAATATGATTATAGCTGGTTTTAGTGTAGAAACGTTAAGAGATCAAAGAATTAAAGATTTAGGTGAGTATACTCAAGATAATGATTTATATAAACATATAAATTATAGTAATGATGTTATTAAGCCTGAAGATTTTTTAACTACTCTTGCTCAAGATGTAAAAATGTAAATTATGAAAAATAATACAATTTCAAAATTAGAAAATCATTTAAATGATCAAATTAAAAGATTTTCAAAATTTCCTGATGAATATACTGCAGGACGTATAGATGCTTTAATAAGAACTAAATTATTTCTTAATGAATTATTAGAATCAAATTATGATTTTTTAGATGAATTAGTGAAATTACATTCTAATGATCAAATTTTAGGTAAAAAAATTAGAAAATTAATAAATGAAAAAAATAAAAATTCTTAAAATATTATTAATACTATTACCAATAATTGGTATTAGTCAAACTAAACAAGAAGTATATGATTACTTAATAGAGATTAATTGTAAACATCCTAAAATAGTAACAGCTCAAGCTATACTAGAAACAGGACATTTTAAATCTTATAGTTGTAAAAAAAGACATAATTTATTTGGATTAAGGTATAATCATAAGTATCTTATTTTTGATAACTGGAAAGAAAGTTGTGATGCTTATTTATCTAAAATACAATACAAATATAAAGAAGGTGACTATTATATTTTTCTAAATGAATTAGGATATGCTACTGATCCTGATTATATTAATAAAATTAAAAATATAAAATTATGAAAGTAAAATCTGTAGTAAGAAAGAGTATGAAAATTAGAGAGTCTGGAAGAAGTTCTGATTATATCACACCTTCTTTTGGCTATGGTTGTTTATTTAATTGTTCATATTGTTATATGAAAAGACATTTGCCTAAAGGATTAACAGTAGCTAATAATCCAGGAGACATATTAACTAAAATAAACAATCATGTTTATTTCTTAGCAGATGTAAAAAAACCTAATCAAACTCATAGTAAATATGTTACATATGATATAAGTTGTAATGAAGACTTTGCGCTTCATTCTAAACATCATAATTGGAAATACATATTTGAGTTTTTTAAAGATCACCCAAAAGCATTAGGTACTTTTGCAACTAAAACTATTCCTATAAAATTTTTAGAATTTGACCCAAAAAAGAAAATAAGAATAAGATTTAGTCTTATGCCTCAGAACATAGCTGATAAGCTAGAACCAAACACTGCTAAAATCATAGATAGAATAAAAGCTGTTGATGCTTTTATAGAAGCAGGTTATGATGTTCATTTAAATTTTTCACCAGTTGTAGTTTATGATAAGTGGTTAGAAGATTATGATTTACTGTTTAGGATGTGTAACGATTATATAGAAAATAAAGAAGAAGTTTTATCTGAAGTTATATTTTTAACACATAATGCAAACAAACATCAGTATAATTTAGATAATAATTTAGATGGTGAAGACTTATTGTGGACACCAGAGAATCAAGAAAATAAAACATCTCAGTACGGTGGAGTAAACATAAGGTATAAACATAATCTTAAAAGACAGTACATAAAAGAATGGTATGCACTGCATACTAAAATTATACCTTGGAACACAATCAGATATATATTTTAAAAATGAATACACAAGACTTTCAACTAATATCAACACATCCTATTAAGAAGTCTGACTTAGGATTTCATGGAAACTTATTTGGAGGAAAACTATTAGCCTGGTTAGATGCAGCTGGAGCAGCATTTGCTTCTCAGGTATGTGATAGTCCAAGAATGGTAACTATAAAAATAGATGAATGTCTATTTAAAAGAGTATCTAAAGAAGGTCAGCTTCTAAAGATATACGGTAAGGTTCATGCGTTTGGAAATACATCAGTAACCCTGCTATTAGAATGTAGAGCTCACAATGTATATACAGGAAAGCAAACATCAGTGCTAACAACTAATATAAAGTTTGTTAGAATAGATGAGAACGGTGATGCTATACCAATATCTGATAGAGTTAAGAATAAATTAAACCAAAACAAATAGTTATGCCAGATATAAGTATGTGCAAAAACGATAAATGCAAGTTCAAAGAAGACTGCTTTAGATTCACAGCAATACCAAGTGAATTTATGCAGGTTTATGGAGAGTTTGACTGCAAGGATAAGGATGGAATAGACACATTCTTTTGGAGGAATGGTATACCAAGTGTTAACCCTAAAAATAAAGAAGATGAATAACCCATTTAGAAAAAATGAATTAGAACAAATGTTAGAGTTCATTAAAGAGAATCCCCACGTATTGAATCCAATAGGTGCAGAAGGTAAGATTACATCAAGTCCATTAGTGCAATACATATTAGAAAGATTGCATGGATTAGACTAAAGCAAATATGACTGAACAAGAATTAATATCACTAGGCTTTAAAAAGAACACAGAAGAAGATCTTGATGGATCATTTTACTACTACACGCTAGACATAGTAGAAGGACTATATTGTATTACAGATGCAAGTGATGAGGTTGAGAATGATGAATGGACTGTAGAGTTAAGCTTTGATTGTATCCCAAGAATAAAGTTCAGGGATGTTAAGTCACTGACTGAGCTAATTAATTTATTAAACCAAAACAAAGATGAGTAAGGAAAAACTTGTTGGTATGATATGTAAAGAGAGGTTGCAAACTCTTGAGGAAAATCCACCCCGTTGCCCGTACAGTAAGGGAATAAAGAAAGTCCTCACACCTTATTCATTTATTAAAACAAAACAAAGATGAGTAAAGCATATGAAAACTCATACAATTTATTAATGGGAGAAACAACCTATGAAGAATTATCTAAAGATGGTATGTTTTTGTTACCAAAGAATCATGAAGACCCTAGAGTTACAATGCAGTATTTTGAGGAAATAGAAGATTATGATAAATGTATAAAGATTAGAGATAAACAAAACAAAGATGAGTAAGATTTCACTATTAGAGTTCTATACTAAATACTTTAAAGTAAATGGCAAAGAACCTACTATAACAGATAAGGATGAATGGTTACTTGAAAATTTAGAGAGTGGCAATATACAAAGAGTATGGACTCGTAAATATGGGTGGCAATACAAACAATTAAACCAAAACAAAGATGATTAATAGCGGTAGAGAATGGGACTGGATGTATGATTTAATTAAAAATGAAAAAGAAATGGCAAAAGATACAAGAAATGAAATAAAAGTAAAGCATCCTGAATATGGACATGTTATATTTCACGGTGCAACAGCAAGACAAATAGAAGTATTAGAAAATCTTAGTGATAATTGTACATTAACAGAAGATGTTTTAGCACAAAATAAAATGTTAGGAGATATGGTTAGAGATCAAGATAAAATAATACAAAAATTAATAGAAGAAATAAAAGAACTAAAAAAGAATGGAGAAAATCCTTATATTGATTATTTAACCTAATAAAGTTAAAATAATGGAAAAAGATTTAGAAAGTTATAAAAAAATAGATTTTTCAAAAGAATATATGTATAAAAATAAAAAAATATACATTACTCATGAAACTAAAGATTATATATTATGCTCATTTAGTGATGATAAAAAATCTATCTTTAAATTAAATAAAACTGAATTTAGTTTTAAATAAAACAAAATGAAAATGAGTAGAGAAAAAAGTTATAAAAATAAAGTTAAAAATGCTTCTAAAATTGTTAAAGTAAACGATGATTTTGAAAAAGCTATTGAAAAACTTTGTAAAAAATGGAATGTAAAAAAGACAAAAAATGGGATCAAGTAGAAAATCTAGAAAAGCATATAACTTAGCATGTATAAGCTTATTATTACATGTTATTACAATATTATATTTAATATTAAAAGCAAATGTATAAGCTATGACAGAGAAAGAATTAATAAAATTGAAATTTAAAAAAATAATTATTACTAATGAAGAAAGTAATAATGGATATGATTTTTATTTTTATCAAAAACAATATTGTAATGATCTTACTTTATATAGTACAGATAGTCTTGAAGTAGAAGATAATATTTGGAAAATTTCTACATGGGAGATTCCTGCAATAAATATAATAACAAAAAAAGATTATAATGCTTTTATTAAAATTTTAGATATTATAATTTGTGATAATATAAATATTGAATAATGTTTAGTGGAAAATTTATTAAAAAAGATGGTAAATTAATTTACGATAGTCCTAAAGATAAAATATCTTACGATATATTTATTAATAAAATACCCGAAGGACAAAAAGTTGAAATGTATATAGATCTTACAGATGTAGATAAAAGTAAAGCTCAATTAGCAAAAGTACATGCATGTATTAGAGAATTAGCAAAAGAATCTGGTAATACATTTGACGATATGAAAAATATAATTAAAGATGAATCTGGACTTAAAGATAAATCTTTTGCTGATTGCAGTAAAACAGAATTAATGCTTGCTATTGAAGCTTGTATTGATATAGGAAGAAATCATTTTAATATGAATCTTAATTAGATTTAGGTTCTTCATAACCTTTATCACCTGGTTCAAGAATTTCTTTTTCTATATATAAATTCTTATCAGTAGCTTGTTTCTCTATTTCAGCAAGTATAAGTATTACAGTATAAAATGCTCGTTGTGTATCATCAAGATTTTCATATTTATCATTCATGATTTTCTTGAAATACTCATCACTATTTTTCATTTCATTAATATCCATACTATTAAGAATAGTAAAAGATGCAGCTTTAGCCATTAAATAAAAACTTTTATTTACTTTAATATCTATTAAAGCATCGTCTTTTAACTCTTTTACTTTTATCATAAAATATAATTTTTACAAAAATAAGAAAAAAATGAACTTAGAAGAAATTAAACTTAAATTATTTGAAAAATTAAAACCCAGCGGATGGGATAGAGTGTTTAAATCTTTTATATTTAGTTCAGATTTTGATAAGATATTAACTGATCTTTGGAATCTAACTACAATAGATAAAAGATTTACACCACCTATAAAAGATATATTTAAAGCTTTTGAAGAATGTCCTTATGACAAACTTAAAGTAGTAATCATAAGTCCAGAACCATATCCTCAATTAGGTATTGCAGATGGTATAGCTTTTAGTTCTTCTAAAACTAATAATTTACCAACTGCGTTGCAATATATGTTTAAAGAATTAAACAGAACTCAATGGGATAGTTTTGATCCAGATCTTAAAAGATGGTCTAATCAAGGAATTTTAATGCTTAATACAGCTTTAACAGTTCAAGTAAGTAAAAAAAATACTCATTATGAAATTTGGAAACCATTTACCGCATATTTATTAGATTGGTTAAATAATTTTAATACTGGATTAGTTTACGTATATGTAGGTAAAAAAGTTGAAGATTGGTCTGAAGTTACTAATGATAACAATCATAAACTTTTTGTTAAACATCCTACGTCTGCTGCATATAATGGTGGAGAATGGGATTGTAACAATATATTTCAAAAAATATCTACTTTAACACAAGAAATTAATGGTGAATTTATAAAATGGTAATTATGACAGAAATATTTAATTTAATGACTAAAGAAGGACTAACTCCAAATTGCTTTTATGTTTTATATTGCATAAAAGAAAAAATTGTTCCTACAGATATTATAAATAAAAAATTAGAATGTAAAAAATTAATTAATCAAGAATGGATAACACCAGATTTGCAATTAACTAACAAAAGTATTATCTTTACAACTAAGGTTGACGGATATTTTAAAAAATCTAAAAAGAAAACTTCTAAAAACTTAATGGGAAATAATTTTATGCAAAATATAGATGCATATGTCAAAATATTCCCTAATAAAAAATTATCATCTGGTAAATATGCTAGAATACCTGCTAAAAGTTTAGAAAATGGATTTAGATGGTTTTTTGAAAATTACAACTATGATTGGCAAACTATTTTTACAGCTACACAAAAGTATGTAAATGAGTACGCAACTAAAAATTATGAATATATGAGAAATTCTCAATATTTTTTAAGAAAACAAAATATAGATAAATCTTGGAATTCAGATTTAGCTGTATATTGTGAATATTTAAATGATATTCCTGAAAATGATGAAAATCCATTTGAGGAATTAATAGTATAAACAAAATAATATGCCAAAACTTTTTGAAGGTGCAAAGCACTTATTACCAGTTAGTGAGAGAGAAAGTTTAGAAAAAGGTCTTATTAAAATTAAAGCAAGAAGAGAAGGTAAATTACCCGCTTTACTTAGTTCTTGGCCTAAATTTAATGATGCCTTTTGTGATGGGCTTGAATGGAAAACAATTACAGTAGTAGGTGCAAGACCTGGTACAGGTAAAACACTTTTTTTAGACCAATTAGTTTCTGATATTGTTGAAAAAAATACTAATCAAGTATTTAGAGTTCTTAAATTTCAAATGGAAATGGTAGATGAAACTAGTGCTATAAGAAAATTTAGTTTAATTACAGGTTCTGATTATAATACATTAATGAGTAAAGATGGAAAATTAGTAGATAGAAATATTTACGATAAATGTGTGCAATATTATCATCAAACTTCTAAGAGTGATATTATAAATGTAATTTATGATGTATGTACTGTTAAAGAAATGTGCGCATCAATTCATTATGAATTTGAAAGACATAAAAAAAAAGATGGTACATATCAAAACATGGTTGTTACTATAGATCACTCAGCTTTATTTGCAGTTGATTATGGTCAAAAAGACAAATTTGGAATGTTAGGGGCATTAGGAGAAGCATTAACTATGATGAAAAAGAAATATCCTGTTGCATTTGTAGTATTAAGTCAATTAAATAGGAATATTGATGACCCTAAAAGACAAATAGAAGGTACTTATGGTAATTATGTTTTAGATTCTGATATTTATGGTTCAGATGCTTTATTACAGCATGCAGATATTGTAATGGGTATAAATAAACCTTCTATAAGAAAAATAAGAAAGTATGGACCTGAAAAATTTATTATTGAAGATCCAGATACTTTAGTATTTCATTTTTTAAAATCAAGAAATGGTACAGTCAGAACTAGTTTCTTTAAATTAGATAGACAAACCATGAGGATAATAGAAATGAATACACCAGCAAGAGAAACAATAAAAACAATGAACCAATATTAAATAATATGAAATGAGTAGTTTAAGAAAAGAAAAAGAACGAGAGTTTTATACATATCATATGGATACTTTTAAAGCAATAGGTATTGCTGATCCATTTTTTACTATTAAAACTGCCTTTTTTAAGAAAGGTAAATATGGTAGACAATGTCAATTTTTTGAATGGGAATTGAGAAAACAAGAAGATATATATATTGAATTTTATGATAATGTTTATGATGACAATGGTAAAAATAAAAATATGATACCAATGAATGAGGATAGACAATTATTTAAACTTAAATATAATCCTTATTATGAAGAAGAACATGATATAATTGAAGGAACTGATTATCAAGGTAATCCTGATAGAAAATATTTAATTCCTATAAATGAAATGTCTGTAGTATTAAAAAGTGGTCAAGAAATTAGCTATTCTTTATATGAAAAAAGAAAAGAAGATGCTAAATCAGAAATTCCTGAATTACAAAAATCTACTACATTATTTCCTGATTTTGAGCAAGAATTTGCATTAAAAAAGGAAGATGATAATAAAGATTCTGATTTAAAAAGTGTATTATTAAAACTAAGTCATGAAATATCTAACTTGAGTAGTATTTTAGAGGCTAAAATCCATAAATTAAAATGAGTACAATAGTATTACCAACAAAAAAAGTAAAGGCTGAAAGAGTTAATCCAAAAAGATTATTAGTTTATTCTAAACCCAAAACAGGTAAAACAACCGCATTTGCAGGTTTAGAGGACAACTTAATATTTGATTTAGAAAACGGAGCCGAGTATGTAGAAGCATTAAAAATAAGTATTTCTAGTTTACAAGAATTATTAGATACAGGTAAAGCCATAAAAGAAAAAGGTAACCCGTATAAATATGTAACTATAGATACAGTAACAGCATTAGAAGAAATGATAATGCCACTAGCTATAAAATTATATAAAAAAACACCTATGGGTAAAAATTTCTCTGGAGACAGTGTAATTACATTACCAAATGGTGCAGGCTATTTATATATTCGTCAAGCATTTTTTCAAGTTTTAGATTTTATTGATACATTAGCACCTACAATTATTTTATCTGGTCACATTAAAGATAAAGTTGTAGATGATAAAGGAGATATGGTTATGTCTGCAAATATAGACTTAACAGGAAAAATAAAATCTTTGATTTGTGCAAATTCTGACGCAATAGGATATATGTATAGAAAAGGTAATCAAACTATCATGTCTTTTAAAAGTAATGATGAAGTTACTTGTGGTGCTCGTCCAGAGCATTTACGTAATGAAGAAATAGTAATTACCGAAATGATTGACGGTGTTGTAAAAACATCATGGGAAAAAGTGTTTATTTAATAATTAAAAAAAAAGAAGAAGATGGCTTTAAGTACAGAAGACTTAGGAACCGGATCTGGATCTGGTTTACCAAAAACAATTAGTCCAGGAAATAATGTGTTAAAAATTAACAATGTAACTCTTGATGAGTTTAAATTTATTGATAATGCTTATCACTTAACATTACATGTAGAAAGTAAACCTATTGACGGATTTGAAGGTTTTATGATTGATCGTAATAATCCTGATGCAGGTAAATATAGTGGACAAATTGGTAGAATTAAAGCAAGTCAATATGCATTTGCTGATGGTGAAACTAAATCAGGAATTAAAATTCAAAGAGATAAATCTATTTTAATATTTTTACAAAATCTTTGTAAAACATTAGGAATTAATGATTGGATGTCAAAACAACATAATCAACATGAAACAATTGAAGATTTTGTTCAAGCGTTTAATAATGATAAACCATTTAAAGATGTATATCTCGAATTTTGTGTAGCAGGTAAAGAGTATATGGGTAAAACAGGATATACTAATTATGATATGTGGTTACCAAAAGCACAAGGTGGAAAATATGCTACAGGAACAGTTGATAGTGGAAAAGTTATTACTTATAATGAAGATATTCATTTAAAGAAACTTGAAAATAAACCAGTAGAAACTTTTGGAGATGAAGATTTTTCTAAATCACCATCTAACTCAGATTTCTCTTTAGACTAATAAATTAAGTAAAGGGGAAAATCTAAGTGGTTTTCCCCAAACTTTTAAATTTTTAGTCTATGATTTCTACAAAAACAATTATATCTGACCTTAATGACATACCTAGAGAATGGGTATTTGAATATTATTTAAATCTTACTGAAAGATTATCTGGTCAAAGTCTTAAAATAAAATCTATTTTTAGCGGAAAAGATAAAGTACCTTCAATGTGTATATATATTGATTCTAATAATAGATATAAATTCAAAGATTTTTCATCGGGATATGGTGGAGATGGTTTGAATTTGGTTATGTATTTATTTAATTTAGGAAGTAGAGGTAAAGCTTCATTTAAAATCATGGATGATTATAATGAATATATTTCTAATAATAGTTATATACCTTTAGAATACAAACCTGAAAGTAAATATGCAGTTTCTAATTATGAAATTAGACATTGGACAACATTTGACAAATCTTATTGGCAAATTTATAAATTAAATTCTCATTTACTAGGAGAATATAATGTTTACCCATTATCATTTTATCAAATGACTAAAGAAGATGATGGTAGAATATTAGATTCTATAACAATTAATGGTAATTTTATTTATGGATATTTTAGAGAAGATGGTTCTTTATATAAAATATATACTCCTAAAAATAAAGATAATAAATTTATTAAGGTAAAAGATTATATACAGGGAAATGACCAAATAAAATTTGAATCTAAATATCTTGTTATACTATCCTCTCTTAAAGATTTAATGTGTTTTAAATTACTAGAAATTGGTAATACTGAATGCATTGCTCCAGATAGTGAGAATAGTGTAATTCCAACTAATCTTATGGAAACCTATATAAATAAATTTGATAAAGTATTTGTACTATTTGATAATGATGAGCCTGGTATTAAATCTGCTCAAAGATATCAAAAACAATATGGATTTGATTTTATTAATCTTGATATGTCAAAAGATCTTTCTGATTCTATTAAAGATACTAATATAGAAACTGTTAGAGAAGAAGTATTTAAATTACTAAAAAATAAAATATGAATTGGTTATATGAAGCAAAAGAATTTACAGATGATATGATTCCTGACAAAGCTATAGGTTTTGTTTATGAAATGGAAGCAATTATTGATGGTAAATCTATGCGTTATATAGGTAAAAAAAACTTTTATAGTAATAGAAAAAAAAAGTTTGGTAAAAAAGCTTTAGCTGCAATAACAGATAAAAGAGTTAAGAAATATGAAATAGTCACTAAGCTTAACTATATAAATTATTATAGTAGCAATGATATTTTAAAAGCAGCACATAAGGCAGGAATTCCTATTAAAAGATATATACTTAAAATATGTTACTCTAAATCTGAGTTAACATATTATGAAACTAAATATCAATTTAACAAAGAAGTTCTAGAAAGAGATGAATACCTAAATGGAAACATATTAGGTAAATTTTACAAATTTAAATCGTAAATATTTATGAAAGAATCAGATATTATGGGAGCTTTGTTTGAGCTTCACCAAGCAGGTATTAAAGGAATAAATATATATTATGAAGGAAGTGGAGATAGTGGATATATTGAAAGTTCAGTTTATACAAAAGATGAATTATCTGACAATATAGATGATGCATTTGATGAAATACAAGAATTAGATTCATGGAGTAGTACAAACAGTGATATAAGAAAAGATTTCCCGAATCTATGGGATAAATTAGAGAGTTTTGCTGATGAAGCTATATTAAATAATATAGAAGATTGGTGGAATAATGAAGGTGGTTATGGTAATTTATGCATAATAGTTCCTTCTGGTAAATATAAAGTATATAATAAAATACGTTATACTCAAGTAGAGGACTACTACCATGAAGGTGAACTACTTGAAAAAGCAGATTAGTTATGGCACATCCAATGTTACATGCTAAATCATCTGTAAAAAAATGGGGTGGTATACCTGAAGATTATATTCATATACATGAATGGTTTGATGCAACTAAAGCCTGGATTGGTCATAGTAAGCATAGAATGTTTAGACATCATAGTGAAGGTATATTTGAATGTGAACAATATTTTGGTAAATCATTTACAAATTCAGATGGTAAAACTGTATATACTAGATATGTTGGAGAACAACATGTTAAAGAAGATTGTAATAATTACATACCTTCCGCAAAAGAATGGGTGGATAATATAAATACACCGACAAAATGGATGATTAAAACTTTAAAAATTGAAGACTAATGATTTTTGATAAAGAAGAAACACGTAATTTATTAAATATGTTAAGATCACCAGATGCTGATAATCATATTATAGCATTTGAATCTTTAAACAACATAGATTATAAAAACTATACTGGTGAATTAATTGTAATGTATAAATACTCTGGACATAAATTAGAGTATTGGCAAGAAAAATGTCTTAAAGGATATGAATATTTATTAAAACATGTTCCTGATTATCAACTTACAAGCCCTAAAACTTTAAGTTTAATTAAAGATAAAAAAGGATCTAATGCTTCAATAGAAATATTTATGGAATATTTTATTAAAGATATGACACAAATGTTAGAATCAATTGGATACCCTACAGATGCTTTTGAAATTAATATAAAATTAAAAGAAAATGGATAAACAGAGAAGTTTAAGTAAAATTGGTAAAGAATTAATGTTGAAAGAACCTTATTATGGGTTCTTTCTTATTATGCTTAATAAATTGTGGAGTAATAAACTCCCTACAGCAGGTGTAAGTAAACAAAATATAAACTTCCAGCTTGCTATTAATCCTGAATTTTGGGAGAGTTTATCTGAACAACATCAGATGGGGTTATTAAAGCATGAGTTATTACATATTGCTTTTAATCATCTTACTACATTTAGTATGTTTCAAGATAAAAAACTTGCTAATGTTGCAATGGATATGGAAATCAATCAATATATAGATAAAGATTGGTTACCTGAAGGTGGTATTGATATTGATACTTATGCACCTGACTTAGATCTTGATAGAAGAGCAGGTAGTAGATATTATTATAATAAATTAAAACAATTTCAAGAAGACAAAGATCAAAATGGAACTTGTGGATGCGGTAATATGGATAGTTTGTTAGAAAATATAGAAAATGGAGATGTTCCTGATCATAGTACTTGGGAAGAATTTGAAAACTTACCAGAAGCTGAAAAAAAGTTAGTTGAAAAACAATTACAAAAAATTCTTAGTGATGCTAAAGAACAAACTATTAAAAAACAAGGAACTATTCCAGGTGAAATAGAAGATGTAATTATTATTGAAGAAATCTTACCTCCTAAATTTGATTGGAGAGGGTTTATTAGAAGATTTACAGGTGTAAGTACTAAAGTTTTTACTAGAAAAATTAGAAGAAAAGAGAATCGTAGATTTGAAGCTAATCCTGGTCTTAAAATAAAAATGAAACAGCATATGCTATTAGGTATTGATACTTCAGGTTCTGTAAGTAATAGTGAACTTAAAGAATTTATGAATGAGATAAATCATATTTATAAATGTGGTGTAGAAATAACTATAATTCAATGTGATACTGAAATTAAATCTATAACAGAATATAAAGGTAAAAATGATTTAGAGATAAAAGGAAGAGGTGGAACTTATTTTGATCCCGTTATAGAATATTTTAATGCTAATCAAAGAAAATATACTAGTCTTGTATATTTTACTGATGGTGAAGCAACAGCATATGTAAAACCTCGAGGTCATGTATTATGGGTTTTATCTGAACAATCTTATTTAAATAAAGATTTACCAGGTAAAGTAATAAAATTAGAATTATGATTTGTTGTATATGCAAAGAAGAAGTAAATGAAAAATATGGAAATAATCCTCAACCTGTTAAACAGAGTGGAAGATGTTGTAATGATTGTAATTACACGGTAGTAGTACCAACTAGAATGAACCAATTATTATTATTAACAAGTAAAGAAGAAAAAGAAAATGACTGATCAAACACAATTAAACGTAGAAGAATTAAAAGATTTTATCAAGCATATGGTTAAAAATAACCAACATATACAAAGCGAAGGTAAAGTACCTGTAGCAATTAATATAGAAGGTGATGCTGGTCTTGGTAAAACTTCTGCAATTATGCAACTTGGTAGTGAATTAGAAATGGAAGTTGTAAAGTTGAATTTATCTCAACTTGAGGAATTAGGTGATTTAGTTGGATTTCCTGTTAAAGAATTTCAAATACAAAATAAAGAAGGTAAAACTACTTGGATTAATGAGTCTCAAATAAATGCGGCAAGTGCAAAAGGATATAAAGTAATTAGTAAAAGAATGTCTCATGCTGCACCTGAATGGATTGAAGGTAAGGGTGAAGGTGGATTTTTAATTCTTGATGACTATACTCGTGCTGATGCAAGATTTATGCAAGCAACTATGGAAATCTTAGATAGACAAGAATATGTTTCTTGGAAACTTCCAAAGAACTGGCATGTAATCTTAACTACTAATCCAGATAATGGTGATTATAATGTTACTAGTCTTGATGTAGCTCAGAAAACTAGATTTATTTCTGTTGAATTAAAATATGATTCTGACGTGTGGGCTAAATGGGCTGAACATGCAAATATAGATGGTAGATGTATAAACTTTATGTTGATGCATCCAGAATTGGTAACTCAAAAAGTTAATCCAAGATCTATTACTACATTTTTTAATGCTATTAGCTCTGTTGAAAAATTTGATGAAAAGTTACCTTTAATTCAGATGATCGGAGAGGGTTCTGTAGGTGTTGATTTTAGTTCTATGTTTACTATGTTCATTAATAATAAACTAGATAAGATTATTATGCCTAAAGACATCTTAGAAAAAGATGAACAATATGTATTGAATACTCTTATTAATGCTGTTGGTCAAGATGACGATTTTAGAGCTGATATTTCTAGTGTTATTGCAACTCGTGTAATTAACTATTCTTTAGCTTTAGCTGAGAAAGGAGTAGTAGGACAACCGATAATTGACAGATTATCTTTACTTTCAACAGAATGTGATGCGTTTACAGATGATCTTAAATACTATATGGTAAAAGAGATAGTAAATGGAAACAAACCTAAATTTCAAAAAATGATGATGAATCAAAAGGTGGTGAAGATGGCTGTAAAGTAAATCAACCGTAGAAGGTTTCCACTTTAAAGAATCAAAATTATAATTAAAAACAAATCTAAAGGGGGGTAATTCCCCCTTTATTTATTATTAATAAATATGGAAAGAGGATTTAAAATAGATTTAAGTGTTGATTATGACACTAATCTTATAGAAGGAATAGAAATTACAACTTTTATTGTTAATAATGATAAAGGTAGTATATTAAATATTACTGATAATGTATATACTCCTGTAAATGGAGACAGATTTTACTTTTTACCAGGTGTAAGTGTACCAAGAGTAAAATTAAAAGATTTAAGTGCTAACTATGGTATTAAAAGTACTAGAAATTTAGAAGATGCAACACATATATTTGCTAGTAAACATACTATAGATAAAGTATCTGATTCTATATGGACTTATAGAATACCTACAGAATCTATTAATAAATTATATAAACATATAAAAGAACACCCTGATGTAGATGATTATTATTGTGAAAAACTTGACGCAGCATTATTAAATAATGAATGTGATCATGTTTATTTAGATTATAGTACTGCAAGTATTTTTAGAAATTGTGAAGGTGAAATATTTGAAGAAATACGTGAAGAAGAGAATGTTTCAAATTTATTAAAATCTAGTAATTATATGTATACTATTAACGACAGTTTTGTTAATGAGATTTTAGAAATAAATACTCTTAATTTACCTATTCTTAATGAGTCTGAACTATTAACTTATATTAATGGAGAAGATGCTACTGTAATAGATGAAGAAGTATATATGCAACTTGAAAATATGTTTAAAAGTTCAGATGAAGATAATACAGTATTAGCTATGGAAATTATGGCTAACTGTAACTATGTAGATAGTTTATTATATTTAGAATTACTATTTAAAGAGCATTCTTATTGTATGGAACGAAGTAGAACTAAAAATCATATTAATTTTAAAAGTTTACTTGCTTTTTTAAATAAAAATAAAAATCATATGAACACAGAAATTGATCAAATCGTACATTCTTTAAAAGGATATGGAGTTTTAACTATTGATAAACTTAATTATATTTTAAATAAATATAGTGATGAAATAAACCGTCATGGTAGCACGAATATATTTAAAGTAAAAACTATAACGTTAAATGAAGAGTACCTACAAGGTCTTAATGTTAATTTTAAATATGAAACAATAGAAGATTTTATTCCAGTTAAACTTGAAGAAGAGGTGATGGATAATATTCCAAATGAAGATATTTCAAAAGATGATTCTTCCAATGAAGACACTACAGATGCATTAGAAGTTAATGAAGATACTGTAGAAGAAATAGATGATATAAACACTCCAGTAGAGTCCCTGGAAATAAACACAAATGAAAATGATGACGACAAATTTGAATGGTTCTGAAGCTTTAAAAAAGTTTTATGAAAATAAATTTTATTTTAGTTATAGTGGTTTAAATAAACTGCTATATTCTCCGGCAATGTTTTATAATCATTATGTGCTTAATGAAAGAGAAGACCGTACTGATGCCCACCTTGTAGGAGGTAGGGTTTTACATTGTCTTTTATTTGAACCTGATACATATGATGATAACTTTACATCATTACCGGGTAAATTACCCACAGATAGTCAAAGAAAAATTATTGATATTATTTTTAAAAATCATTTGGAAATTAAAAATGAATCATTAACTTTGGATGATTACTCACAAGATATACTTACACAATTACTTTACGCAAATCTTTATCAATCATTAAAAGATACCAAAGATGGTACTGGTGATGAGAAACGTTTAAAAAAGATTCTTACACAAGAAAATAAAGATTATTTTGAATTTCTTAAACAAAGTCAGAATAGAACTGTAGTAGATTCACCAACTTTAGATAGCTGCAAAGTGCAAGTGGAAATACTTAAAAATAACGATGATGTTAGAGCTTTATTACAACTTGACAAAACTGAAGAAGATACTCACATAACAGTTTATAATGAATTACGTCATAAAATGGATCATGATAAATTACCCTTTGGTTTACATGGTATCATAGATAATGCTGTAGTTGACACTGATTCTAAAACAATATTTATTACAGACTTAAAAACAACTGGTAAATCAGTTGGAGATTTTCCCGATGCTGTTGAATATTATAGATATTGGATACAAGGAGCTATGTATTTTATGCTTGCTGCTGATAAATTTCTAAAAGATTTACCTGAAAAAGAAACTTGGGACATAAAAGTTACATTTATTGTAATAGATAAGTATAACTTAGTATATCCTTATCAAGTTTCAGACAAGACGATGCGTGCTTGGAATGAAGATTTTATTGATATATTAATGACAGCAAATTGGCATTATGATAATAAAAGATACGATCTACCTTACAAGTTAGCAAAAGGTAACTTTAAATTGTAAAATGTAATATGGCTTTAACTTCTATTTATAGTAAATATTTCCAAAAATCTAAAGTGTTTATATATCCACTTTTAGGTATTAAAAGAGGTTTAAGTGTAGTTCCTAAAGAAACGTATATTTCTTGGGAAGGACATTGTAAACCTGAAGATATGAAATTAATATGTGTGTATGATTATAGGGAAGATGAAGAATATAAAAAAATAGAAAAAAATATTCTTCTTGAACATAATAGATTATCTGATTATACAAAAGTTAAAGCTGAAGTTGTTATTACGTTTGATTTTTCTGATTTAGATCATGATTGGTTTCATTTTATAAATGGTAGATACAGTCAACTAGAAACAAAAATCAAACAGAAAATTTTAGGATTTTTTGATGTGCATGGAGGTAATTATGCCTATATGCAAAGTTATTTATTACCTGAAAAATATTATGACAATTATTCAGAAATTTTAGGTGTAGACATAGAAACTCTTAAAAATGTTACAGAATTATGTGATAAACCTAATCTTAATAAAGAAAATTTAATTTTAGATATTGCTGATTTAAATAATATACAAGAGAATAATTTATTAAATTTGTCAAAACCAAATAAAAACAATACTATATGAGTAAATCAATGATACTTGTTAAATCAAGTTGGCAAGATGGTGTAACTTTTAAAATGATGCCGATAGAAGAATCATGTCCATATGTAGAATGCATATATGATCCGGAATCTAAAGTTTTTGTAGTTATATCAAAAATTATAAAAACTAGTTTGCATATGTTACCTAAATTGGATGATTACGGTCAACCAATGACAGGTTCTAAAGGGAAAAAGCAAATTAGAAATAAAATTGAAGTATTTCAAGAATTTTATATTGAAGAAAAAGATGCAATTGAAGAATTAGTAAATCTTTTTGCAATAAATTCAGATACATTTGAATACAAAAATTTTATGAAAGAAGAAAAAGAAAAGGAAAGTAAGAAGTAGTAATAATTTACAATTAAGGAAAGAGGATAATTAATTTTATCCTCTTTTTTTATCTAAAAACGGGGGAACAGCTTAACTGAACTAGCTTATGAGAACACATTGGGTAATGGACTATGAAACAATGGTTAATTTATTTGTAGCCGTGTTTCAAGATTATGTTTCTAACGAAACACATATTTTCAAAATACATTCTTCATTAGATAACGATATCAAACCTTTAATTAAATTTCTAAAAAGAAATAAAAATTTAAAAGAAAAACATATTTCTTTTAATGGTTTATCATTTGATTCTCAAATTACTCAATTTATTTTGAGTAAATCTGGAGCATTATTAAAAATGGATCAAGCTGATATTGTTAATGCTATTTATAATGTAGCACAAGAAACAATAGAACTTAGTAATTCAAATGAATTTTCTAAATATCCTGAATGGAAATTGAGTATAGATCAAATTGATGTATTTAAAATAAATCATTGGGATAACCGTGCTAAAAGAACAAGTTTAAAATGGGCACAATTTAGTATGGACTGGCCTAATCTACAAGATATGCCGATACACTTTACTACTAAAGTAAATAGTAAAGAAGAAATTGATATGATTACAAATTATTGCATTAATGATGTTGAATCAACTAAGAAAATTTTACATTTATCTAAACCGTTAATTAATGTAAGAAGAAACATTAAAGAAAAATATGGTTTAAATTGTACAAACTTTTCAAATACAAAACTTGGTTCTAAATTATTACTAGGTTTATATTGTAATGCAACAGGTAAAGACAAACAAGAAGTTAACGATTCTAGAACTTATAGATCTGGAATTAATGTAAAAGATATATTATTTGATTATATATCATTTCAAACTGCACCGTTTCAATCTTTCTTAGATAAACTAAAAGATAAAGTAATATATAATACAAAAAGTGATTTTAAATTTAAATTAAAATTTAAAGGTTATGATTTTCATTATGGTGCAGGTGGTATTCATCAATGCATAAAACCAGGTAAATACCATGCAGATAATGATATAATTATTAAAGATTTAGATGTAGCATCTCTATATCCTAGTATAGCTTGTATGAATAATATGTCTCCTGCTCATTTAGGAAATGAATTCTTCGAGGTTTATAAAAAAGATATTGTTGATGTTAGACTTGCTGAAAAGCAAAAATCTAAAGAAGACAGAGATGTTGCTATTATTGAAGGATTTAAAGAAGCAGCTAATGCTTCTTATGGTAATAGTAACAGTGAGTATTCTTGGTTATATGATCCTCAATATACTATGCAAACAACCATTAATGGTCAGTTATTATTAAGCATGCTAGTTGAAGATTTATTAATTAATATACCAGAGTCAGTATTGTTACAAACTAATACAGATGGTGCTACTTTTCAATTCAATAAAATGTACTTGGATAAGTATAATGAAATATGTAAAGCTTGGGAAGAAAAAACTAAACTTGTATTAGAGTTTGCCGATTATAGTGATATGTATATTTGGGATGTAAATAATTATATTAGTGTATATACAAATGGTAATGCAAAATGTAAAGGTAGATTTGAGTGGGAAGATTTGCAAAATCATAAATATACTCATTTACATAAAAATAAATCTCACTTAATAGTAGCTAAAGCTATATATAATTATTTTGTAAACGGAATAGACCCTGAAGAGTATTTAAAATCTAATACTAATATTTATGATTACTGTGCTGGAGTTAAAATTAAAGGAAATTGGACATTTTATAGATCAGCAATAGAAAACGGAACATATATTAATGAAGCTTTACAAAAAACTATTAGATATTACATTTCTAATAAAGGATCTAAAGTTTTAAAGATTAATAATTTAGATAAAAGAGAAATACAAATAGAAGCGGGAAAATGGCAACAAACTATTTTTAATACATATATAGAAAAGCCATTTGAAGAATATGATATTAATTATGATTACTATCTAGGAAATATCAAGAAAGAAATTGAAACCCTAGAACCTAAATTTAAACAATTAAAATTATTTTAACATGCCAAGAAAAATTGAAAATACAACAAAAGCACACTTAATTAGTGTGCCTCTTCCTCAACATGCTGCTACTTATACTGTAATTAGTCATCAGTTTGTAATGGATTATGCAACACAACAATTGATTGCTGCGGGATTTAATATTTCTGATGAGATATATAGATGTACTGCAGACGGGCAAATTGCTCAAGGTGTTTATAGACTTAATTATAACAAAGATCCTGAATTATCAATGATGTTTGCTTGGACTAATAGTTACAATAAGCAAGTTAAATTTAAATGTGTAGTAGGGGGATATGTTAATAACACTGGTTCAGTAATGATTTCTGGTGATATTGGTAATTGGGTAAGAAAACATACAGGTACTGCAGACACGGAAACTAAAGATACTATAGATGATTATATTGCTAATGCAAATATGTATTATGATCAGTTGTTATCTGATAAATTATGTATGGAAAAAATAGACCTTAATAAAAGAAAACAATCTCAATTATTAGGATGTCTATTTGCAGAATATGAAATTCTTACTACTGAACAAGCAAGTATGGTTAGAGACCAAATGAAAAAACCTTTACATGTATTTACAAGTTCAGATAGCTTATGGGCATTTTATAATTATGTAACAATAGCTCTTCAAAAATCACATCCTAGAACTTGGATGGAAGATCAGAGAATTCTACATTATTTTATATCTACAGTTGGGAATTTTCAAAAAGTAGCTGCACCAGTAACACCAGTTGCAGTCTCAGAAGTTGAAGAAGATACAGATGAAGACACTGAAGAATTTGTAGATCCAAATCAAACATCAATTTTAGATCAGATTGATTCAATAGATGTAGAAGAAGTTGACAAAGAAGTTGGTGAACTTATAGTTACCGGAGATGCTGCACTTAGTGCAGAAGAAAATGTAGTTGATCTTGATGCTGAAGAAGATTCTGAAGAAGATGTTACATCTGATAATGGCAGTGATTGGGATATAGATAAAGCTAAAGAAGTAGAATTTCCACAAACAATTGATCTTGATGCTGAAGAAGATAATGATTGGGACAAGTTAGAAGAAGCAGGCGTTATTAAAGAAACACCTGTTGTTAAAGCTAAAGATACAGAACCTTTTCCTTTAGAAGAGGCTACTGAAGAAGAGACTACGGAAATGCTTTACGGTGTAGATAATGGAGATATAGAAATAACTAATGCTCCTATTAATATACTTGCTAAAGAAGAAGTTATAGAAAGTGAATTTGCAAAAGAAGACAATTTCAATCTAGACTTTAGTGAAGATACTAATGAAGATCAGGATTCAATTCCTGACTTTTTTTAGTTATAGTTAATGTTAACATAGGGGGCCCTCACGGGTCCCCTTTTTTTTTTTAATCCCAATTTATTTGTATACTTATTATTGTAAGAAATAATTCAAATGTATGAAAAGATTCTTTTTCATCAGGTTCTAAGTAACTCCAACCTAACAAACATCTTGAATGCGGCCAGGTAATAAATATATTTACATCGTATCCCATTATCTTCCTACTCTTTGTGATTTCATCATATTTTGCATAGTATATTCTGGATCATCAGTAGAACCTGTACGACCAAATGTTTTATATATTTTTGCCCATATCTTAAGGTCTCCTTTTTCTTTAAAGCTCATTGTACCTACATCTCTTTTGTATCTATCCATTTCAGAAAATGTTATAAAATCTAAAACATCTCCTAGTATATCTGCATAAAGAACTATAGTATTATACCAAGCACTTGTAGTTTGAGTAATCATTTTAGTATAATCATCCATACCTAAATTAAGTCCTTTTACAGATGGTAATGGAACAAATGCAGAGGATTCAGCTTGTACACCAAGCATTAATAATAACATATGATTACTTATAAACCCATAAGTATTAAATGTATCTTGACTCAATGAACCTGATCTCTTTTTAATTTTATTCCATTTTTCATCATCTTCTGGATCAAATCCAAATATCATCATTGCAAGTAAACTTAATCCTATTACAAATAGACCTTCTCCTGCCATTTTTCTTAATGATACTTTTTCTTCTGTAGATAAGTAAGCTGCATCTCTAGTTCCTGATTTTATTGTTTTTACCATAGCTTGAAAAGCAGTAAGATAAAATCCTTTACCATAAGATCCCGTTGCCCAATCGTATCTTTCACCACCTCTTGTCCAAGTTAACGTTTTAGAATCATAACCAAATCTATTCATAAACATTGGAGTAAACCATTTTCTCATAAAGAAAAACATTCTGTAAATAAGTAACTTATTACCTTCAGATTGACCCATTTTATCATATGTACCAAATAATTTACGAGACGTACCTTGAATTCTATTTTTTAATCCAAGAAATTTTTCTGATTTAGCAATAATTATTTCTTGACCGTCTTCTAATTCTACAGTAGTTTTAATTCTATTTTTTGCTTTAAGTTCTTCTACAGGTAAATAATATTTTTTAGCTATTTCTTCTAACGTTTCTCCTCTTTGATATTCATGAAATACTGGTAGATTACTCCATCCTGGATGAACTCCTGGTTTTAATCTAATAATACCTTCCGCATCTTTTTCCCAAGCTTCTTCATATCTCATTGTTTTTTTAGTACCATCAGTAAGAATTTGATCTACTTTTTGACCAAACATAAACGATCCAAACAATGCAACAGCAACTTGCATTTCACCAAACTTCCTATGCATATACATCCACTCAAAATTTGCTAAATCTTTTACTAAAGATCTTTCTATTTCTCTACCAAACTCATCTTTTGATTTAAATGTAGGATCAAATATTTGAATTAATTGAGTAGATTTAGAACCCGGTCCAGTTTGATAAATACCTTTAGTGCTCCATTCTAACATTGATCTTTCTGCCCAAGGTCTAGCAAGTGCAAAATCTTTAAGTGTGATAAATTCAGCTCCTATGCCTTCAAGAAGAACTTGAACATATGCTCCATATTTGTTTTTTAAATCTGATGGAATATTCAAAGCTAAACTACCCATTGCAGATAAACCTTGTAAAGATTGCATCCATTTACCAAATACAGGATGTGTTTCTTCAATACCTTCTACCATTCTACCATAATACTCTCGTTCAATTAAAGATTTTACTTGACCTAATCTATTATTAGTAGAAAACTTTTTCTTAGCTTTTTGCAGATTACCTTTAAGATTCCATACGTTTTTATCAAACTTTTCTAATTCTTTAGGTTCGTTAGCAGGATCTTCTAATGTCTCCAAGACAGAATTAACAAGAGGTAAGCTTTCTAAAAGTTTAGACTGAGTTTGCACGGACAATGCATACTTAAATATATTTCTAAATATATCTGCATCCGTTATTTCATGATCTAAATTATATATACCAGATACGGGAATATAACTTATTTGATTACCATTAAGATCTGTATTTACTAAGTTATTCTTAGCATCATAATTAAAATCTAATTCTGCATCATTAGATGACCTACTAAAAGATTGCTTAAGCCATTCTTTAGTATTTTTACCTAATTCAGAAAATCTACTACCATAAGTTCCTTTTTGCATAGCTTGCCAAATATCACCTCTTTTTGTAGAGTATCTTGGCATATCTAAATATAACTTACTATAGTTACTCATACCTTCTTGGTTTTGCAAATGATACTCTTTAATTGTTTCAAGTAACTTATACTCTGCATTATTAGAAGCTTCCATTTGAAAGTAACGGTTGTTTATAAATCTATCATCTTTAGCACTATATTTTTCTCCTGGTTTATATAGTCTTGGTAATGGTTGATTTTTATTATCTATATAAGTACCTACATAATCGGCTTTTTTAGCTCCAAATGGTATAGTTCTGTATTCATCTTTAACTTCACGTCTTGAATGTCTAATTCCAGGAGCTCCTTTTAATAAAATTGGCTCACCTGTATTTTTATCAATAATTTCTGTAAAGTTTATATAACTTTCATCTGTCGGTGTGGAAACATTATTAGCAGCTGTTCTTTTATAATATGTCTCATAAGCTTTAGTTTCTTTATTCCACTTTTGTATAGTAAAGTGATTTAAATTAAACCATTCTGCTAATTTTTCATCTTCTTCTAATAATTCTTGAAAATCATCTGCATTTACTCTCTCCTCAACATCTTCTTCAGATATTTGTTTAACTTCAAGTCTGGATAGATTATAATTCAATGTTTCCATATAATATATAGTAGGAATCTTTTTAGTTAAAGATGATAGTTCAGATATAATCTGTTCTATTCTTGTCACATCTGATGCAGATATGCCAGATTCTTGTACTTTATCGAGTAAATAAAAATATCTATCAGACTCAGGACTTCCTTGTTCTAATCTACCAGCCGATGCTTTTTGAGATAAGTCATAAAGCTCATCAGCATTATCTTTACTAAGACCTGTTCTAGCATCTGTGCTAGATCTAAAGTCAGAAATTTCTTGTTCTAAATTTTTAACTTTTATTAGCTTATCATTACCCATATCAGAACTATTAGGTTCTCCAGATTGATCTTTATAAGTATAAACTAATTCTCCAATTGTTTGATAAGCTCCTGCTATATCAAATTGTTCTTTACCATCTTCTTTTATTCTTTCTTGTATTTCTCTAAGTTCTGTAAGTAACGTATTTCTTTTTTCCCAATACTCAGGATCAATATCCATTCTAAGATTTTGACGTTCCCATTTTTTCATTTCACGTTCATACTCTTCATCACCTGAAAAAATATTTTTAGTAGCTAGAAGATCTACAATCTCATTATATGCACTTTGCAATGATGCATCTACAGGTCTCCACTCATAAAAATCTCTTGTTGCTTCTCTATGTTCTTGAAGTATTTTAGCTATACTTAAATCATAAACATTATTAGCTTCATCATCTACTTTAGGTGTGCCATCCTCATAAGTAAGAGCAAATAATTGCTGATACTCTCTATATGCTGCTTGAATAGTTGAGTATTCCTCAAATCTTTCAAGCTCATTTTCCATAGAATTTACCAAGTTATTATACGCAGCTAATTTTTGCTTTCTTACATAGTATGCTAATTTACCTACCTCAGATTGTTTAAAAATATCATCCTTTTCATAAAACTCAGGAACGAAATCCTGCCACATATAGTCTCTTTTAAAAGTATCAAACTCTAATTGTGCAGTAGCTATTTTATCTATGTCTTCAGTTTTCTTTGCTTCTTCTAAGTTATAATCTAATAAATCATAATGGTATCTATAATCTTTATGAGCCCCGTGATATGACCATATTTTTTTCTCAATAGGTTTACCAGTTTCTTTATCTACCCAAAATACAGTATCTAAAAATCCCATCTTTTCTCTTAATTGTGCAGAGTTTAATTTACTAAATCCTACAGCAGGTAAAAGTCTTTCAAGTTTTTTTCTAAACTTCATGGATTTTTCCCATACTATATTTTCGACTTGAGACTTTTCATTTTCTATAAACATAGCTAATGGACCTGTCACAACATCATTAGAAGAACTATAGCTTTCTAACCATCTATTAAACCAAGTTACATCTTTTGCTCCTCCAGTAAGTGCTTCAGTTATTTTATCTTTATCAATAACTAAATCTTTATACTCTTGTAAAAAGCCATCTAATATTTTTTTAGGAACTCCTTTTTTAACTAACTCATTAATATCTTCTTCTTTAAGTTCTTGAGTAGTTACTTTATAATAAAGATCGTTTACAGCTTTTTCTAATTGCTCCGGTCCAAATGCTTTTTTTAATGCAGTACCAAGATTAGTTTTTAATCTATCCTGAACATACTCTGACATATATCCTGTAATTTCAACATAAAACTGTACATCATTTGTTTTAAGTAAATTAGCAATGTTAGTATTAACCCTAGTAATATTCTGTACTATCTCATTTAGGTTTAAATAAAATGGATTACTAGTATCCATCATTTTACCATCCATATCTAACAACCCATTTATTTCCTCTACCATTTTTAACCAGGCTTGAGAGTTTTGTTTGTATAACATTAATAAAGCTACAGTACTTCTATTATTAATATTAGCTTTATTAATTTTAGATATATTAGACAGCATATTTTTTAACATGCTATTAGTAGTATCCAAAGTATTTACTAATGCAGTTGCTCTTTGAAGATCTGCATCTAATGATTCTTTTGCCGCGTCTAATGCATTTTGAATCTTTTCATTCTCATCAAATCCTTCTACTTCTGTATTAAGGTAATCTTTAAGTGTGTTAGTTACCTCTCTTAAATATCTTGTAGTTCCTTTTTGGAATAATGTTTCTTTTAACATTTTTTTAGAGACCGTGTCTCCTTTAAAATTTTCAGCCTCTGTTAAAATTTTCTTATTAGTATCATAAATTTGATCTACAATACCCTGCATGGATTCTTTATCTGAAAACTTCTCCAGTTCTTTAGCCCTAGCTAATACATCCCTTCCAAACATTACAATATCTTCTTCCTTAAGTTTACTAGGAATATCAATCTCAACCTGTCCTTCTAAAAGTAAATCAGCTAATTCTTCTATAGAAGTATCCACATTTATTTTAGACACTTTTACTTTACTACCAAAAATACCTCTAAGGATTTTTTTGATTGCGGCCATTACGTTTTGTATAAACTTGTCAAAACCTTCAGTATTAATCTGATCGTTCATCTTGTTTATTGCGGATAATTGTAATGCGTAATTAATTACCTCTTCTTTAAAGAAATCTGAATTTTGATCTAATTCAGGATACTGAGATTCTACATAAAATTTTATTCCTTGACCTTCTTCAGTTCCTATAGCTTGTTTATATAGTTTCTGAAATAGAATGTTATTTTTCATTCTTAATCCTTGGAGTAATGGATGTCCGAATTCGTGTATTACTGTTCTAGGACTTATGTTTTCACCTACTAAATAAACTGTACCTGCGTAATAGAATCCAGCTTCTCCGTTATATTTAACAGCTCTATTTTTTAATATATCTGCTGCTTCCTCTTTATTAACATTTTGGTAATTAACATTTAATCCGAGAGCTAGTCTTTGTGATAATGCTTCAGCTAGTTGTTTTGATCTTTGATTATTGAGATCATTTACATTTATATCTACAAGAGGGGTATTTCTATACTCCCAAGCAGCCTTATCTATATCAGTATCAACACCTGGTTCTTTTACTCTAGGTGTAAATGTGTAATTTTCATCTTTATTTAAAAAGCTTTGTTCAATAAAGTAATATACATCATCTAGTAAAGAAGAATTTTTGATACCAAATAATTTAAATATTGCGTCAATTACATCTTTTAATAAACTACTTTTTTTATTATATATCCCTGGTATCTCTGAAAGAGTTTTGGCAAACATTGGATTACCAAGAGCTTCAGATACAAATTCAAATAAATTAGATAGTCCGTACTCAGCATTTCCTGTTAATTGTCCATTATCAAAAGATATTTTACCTTCTGCATGTAAGTCTAATACTTTTTTATAAGTATTTTCTAACTTACGTATATTTTTAATTTCTTCTGAAGTAAGATTTTCTACTATATAGGTTTCATCAAGTTCCGGTTTCATTAAAGATTGGGGAGCAAGTCTTTCAGGATGTTTTTTATATAAAGATTTATTATAATGATCATTTAAAAAATATTTTCTTAAATAAGGCACTGAAAAATGATGTGCAAGTTCATGTAAAAGAATGTGTTCTTTACTACCAGGACCTTTATAGCTAACATTTATAACTCCATTTTCCCAAACTCCTCCACCCATAGACCATATTGCAGGTTGTACAGATGAGCTAGGATTTATAGCATCTATAGTTTTTTTATGACTTAAAAATACATTAGCTAAACTTTTCCATACTTTACCAGGACCTTCTTTAGTTGCTATTTCTTCTAATATTCCTTTTACACTTTCTCTATATTTTCTAGCCTCCTCTTTTTCCTTAAGTACTATTATATTTTTTTGTACAGTATCAGAATCAAAGAATGCTTCTCTTCGTGCTAATTCATTATTTACTAGATCAACTATTCTACTATTAAAATCTTCAGGAGCTATTGTTTGATAATTAAGTAAAGTTTCATATTTCTCCAACATAGCATTAGCACCATGAAACACTTGTCTGGCCCTTTCAATATTAGATGCTTTGTTGCTTCTTGCATTGAAATTTGCTTTATAATATCCTAATGCTTGCTTTATAGATTTGAAACCTGTTTCTTCAAGTTTAAATAAAGCAGGAAATGCTCTTTCTGCTACTTCTAATTGCTCTGATGTATATTCATCTAAAGATCTATTATTATAATTTTTTAAAAAACTATCAAGTAAATTTTTAATACCATATGCTTTATCACTATTTCTACTAGCATCTTCAAGAGAGTCCTTAGTTTCTTTTATCTTGTTTGTTAAAAAAGATCTAATATATTCACTATCATTAAGACTTTCATTAAGCTTGTCTATGTTTGTAATTGTATAAGGAAGTCCTATTAATTTTATCAATTCTTCAAATACATCATCTAAATACTCAGATTTCTTAACTTGACTAGGTAATTTCTTACTGGTATAAGCTCTAACTTTAATCTTTAATTTATTCTCTATTAAATTAGAAACTTTTTCTACTTCTGATATGTATCTAGACTTATTCTCACTATATATATCAGGATCTATAACTAAATTAAAACCTTTAGTTTGACGTTCATCAAATTGTTCTTGCAACCTATCAAATAAAACTCCATTTGGTACTGCTCTATAAGTTGTACTTTTAGCATCTCTTCTATATGTAGATTTACTAGGTTCAATATTTTCAGATCTATTAATACTAAATAATTTTTCACCGTATGTATCTAAACCATATTTAGTTTGAGCTAAAATAGTTAATTGATCATTAAGTTTATCAAAAAGATTTCTATCAATGATTTTTCTTACATCGTTAGTTGCACCTTCTTTTTCTAAATATTTTATTGAATTTACTTTTACTTCACAAGCCATATTATGAACATTTAAATGGATCTTCTTCTAATTCTAATTGAATTAATATTTCTTCATCAGTGATACCTTCAGTTTCACCAATTAATTCTGCTACTTGATTATACATAGTTGAACCAGGATTAACATACTGAAATTCTTCAAATAATCTTTTGCTTAAATATACAAATAATTCTTCGGGCATGGTTTCTTTATTACCAAATCCATATTCAGGAAAAGCTATTTTTCCATTTTTTTCTTGAATTTCTTTAACTACATTAATTCTTTTTTCCCAAATAGATTTTAACAAATCATATTGACTTGATGGTAATTCTACTTTTTTACCATTTTGTACATGACTATATAAATCTGTAGGAAAGTTTATAGACATATTTGGAGCTTCTGACATAAAATACGAAGACCCTCCTAAAATAGTATTATTTTCTATCTGTTCAGGTCTTATTTCAAATACACTTGTATTATGTAAAAAGACTATGTCATTATTATTCTTAGTTATATTTGAATAATAATATGAATTTTTAGCATTTTTATCATTATATGTATAAACATTAGATTCATCAGTAAGCTTGACACCAATTCTTTTTTCTTCAACTTCAGTATCCATATTAGTAGAATCTAATTCAACTCCAGTATCTTCAACTTCACTAGTTTGATCACCTAACTCACTTCTCACTTTCATTAAGATTCTAGGAAACTCTGTACCCCATTTACTCTTGTCTTGCGTGTGTGTAAAAGTGGCATTACCTGTAGCTAACAAACTTTGTAAAGCTTTTGGGTTTTGTTTAAAAGATTCTATTAAAATATCTTTCATTACAGTAGATGAATCTTTATCCCATTTAACTGTTTCTAATCCAGTTATTTTTCTACCTAAAGCTTTAGCTTGAGCACCTGTAATATTTCCTCTTAATTGTTCTGTTATTTTTGTATTGTTTGTATTTGAAGGAGCATATGCGGTTTTTGTTGCTTGAAACGCTGCTTCAACTGTTTGATAAGTTTCCCCAGCTACAGTAAATGGTCTTTTAGCAAAATTACTTAACTCAGCATTTTCATTAGTTCCTGCATATATATTTATTACCTCACTAGTTTGTGGTTGAGATACTTTAGCTTTTTTAACAGTTTTAAACTCGATATCAGATATATAATCTTTATATCTCTTTCTATTAATATTGTTAGAATTATTTTGTCTAGTAAACATAGTGTAAAAATCATCTAATACTTCTTGACCATTTTTTTCAAGAGCTGAAATAAAATCTTTAGATTCATTTTCTAGTATAGATAAAAATTCAGTATAGTCAACTACATTTGTAAAGTTTAACTTTGTTTTATTTAAACCTGTTTGTAAAAAACTATAAAGATTTAAGTATTTAAACATGTTACTTATTCTTAAATTTTCAACTGGATCTTTAACTTTAGCATATCCAGGATCTGATAGCTTTTTTAGATCACTAGTATAAAGATTAGATTTATCAGTATCAAAATCTTTTTCTGCTAAGTATATATTATAAACACCATCTTGTTTACCACCATCTAATTTTAATTTATTTAATACAGGATACGTTTTTGCTAAATCAGAATTTTGATTTATCATATTCATAAATCTAATAGCAAATGCATTTTCATCACTTTCAAATAAATGAAATAAATTGAATGAATTATCTAATGCTTTAACAGCTATTAATTTTTCATAAGTATATCTTACTGCTTTTTCTTGTGTTAAATCAGGTAAAAGTTCTTTAGTATTTTTAAGCTCTTCTTGAAAAGATTTAGCTTTAGCATATTCTTTAGTAAGAGGGTTTAAACTTCTTATATATTCACGTTGAGATACAAATTTTAAATACTCATTAAAATTAGTTTCTGAGTTATTCCTAAACGTTGAAGGGTGTAATGGATATAATCCACGTTCTTCATAAGAATTTTTTACATCAGAATCTTTTTCCCAAGCGTTTTTTCTAAACTCTTTTTTAAGTTGTTTCATATCCATATATAAAACACCATCTTTTACAAATGCACCTCTATTAAGATATTTAATTAATTTAGTAGGTACTTTTGTTTCTAAATCTAGAGATAAAAAATTATTTTTATTATCATATTTTCTTATTGTATTTTGTAATATATAACTAACAATGTCATTTCTAAATACATTACTAAACATTTCAATATTTTGACCTGGAAATAAATAATCAATATCTTTTCTTATTGCTTCTTTTCTACCAATTAAGTAATTAGTAATTTCAGGATGAAATCTTAATTTAAATAAAGGTTTACTTATAGCAAGTACTAAAGGTCCATTAAAAAATGACTTAAGAATAGTATTACTTTTCATATTATTTACTATCTCCAACGGCACTCTAGAGTCATTTTGTAAATCAGATAGATTTGCTTCTGTTTGCTCTACATCAGATATAGTAGATTTAGTACTTGTATCAGGATTAGATGACATTTTAAGAGCTGTATAACCACCAATTTGCTGTTCTAATTCTAAATAATGTAAAAACATTGCTTTTGCCATGTCACTTTTAGAATCATCATTTTGAATAAGAGTTAACATATCAGATTCTGTAAAGTATTTTTTAGTCTTATTTGAAAAATAATCATCATTTAATTGTTTAGATTTTTTATATCTATCTTGATTTTTACTTCTATGGGATAATTCTTTTGATTTAAAGTTTTTACGTATAACCTCAGTAGCTGCATTATATTTAGCTAAATATGGTGATTTTATAGTTTTACCAAGTACATCGGCATATGTTGATAAAAATAAACGTTGCTCATTTACATAGTCTCTTACTAAAGGATTTGATACAAAATATATTGCTTCCTTAACAGGTACTCCAGATTTAATAAGATATAATAATGTAGGTGCTACTTCATAGTTACCTTGAATAAAAAATACCCAGGCATCTTTTTCAACATCTACCCATCCATTCATCATTTGAGATATAACATCAGCAACTTTATTAATACCATCAACATCATACATATCTGATACAGATATAACATCATTACCATCTTTATCAGTCATTACATTATGTCTGAGTCTCATGTTACTTGTTCGTTCTTCTCCTTTTACAGTTTTATAGGTATCGGGCATATATGCTCCAATAGCATTCATAATTACATTAAATGTATTTTCAATTGCACCAAGACCTAATGTCTTTTTACCTACAATGTTTGATTCATGCTTATATATATTATATAAGGCTTCTAAAACTCTAGTAGGACTAATTTGACTAGTTTCCTTAGTCATTTTATTTTTCTTAGGGTTATATTTAGAAACATGTTTAGCAAGTTTATCTGCAATATCTTTTAATATAAATGTACCATTAGGCATAATAAGTGATGCGTAGTTATCTGGTAATTCTAATATTTCTTTAATATCATTAATAAGTTCATTTTCTAATGCTGCCTTTTGAATTTTTACAGTGTTAAAAAATTCATCAGTACCTCTAAGATCTCTTATAAATTGTAAATCATCACCTAGTCTTTTGACTACTGTTCCATCCTCATTAAGAGTATTCATAAAAATTGTCAACTTATCAATATCAAAATCACCACCAGATTTAGCAACTATTTCTGCGGGAGGTACTATAATATTTCCTGCTTGTGGAGGTAAGAATTCAAATACTTCAGCAAATTCCATAGAGTTAAGACCTTGAACTGGTATTCTAACACCTACTAATGTTATTGCTCTTCTGTTAGCTCCATTATTAGCATCTAACCAAGAATCATCTTTAATTTTTTCATTTAATCTTTCTAAAGATTTGTCTATATTAAGACTTTTTGATGGAAATGTAACAGCTCCTATTCCTGTAAATTGTTTTGCTTTACCTTTTATATAAGCATTATATTGTCTTTCCGCATCTTTTTTATTTTTAACTACAATTATATCTAAATTATCTCCATCCTTGGATTTTAAAGTTGCATGAGAATAATAATCTCCTAATATTTCAATCCCTTGATAAGTACCTCCTTTAATTCGTTTTCCTTCTTTATCATCTAGTATAAGACTAGATTTAATTTCTGGAGTAAGTTCAGATTCTAAAATAAAAAGTTTAGTATCTCCTTTTGTACTTTTTAATTCAGAAAAAGCCATATCATATATAGGATCTGCATCATATACACCTACATTTTCACCATTTTCATATTCTAAATTAAATAGGTTATAATAAGTACCTTGCATAGCTATCATAACTTTAGATGCTGCAGTATATCCATTTGATTTTCTATGATATGCTGGTAACTCATAAGTTGCAGATGCCCATTTAGCTATTTCATCTTTAGTTGCATTTTTAAATTGAGGATTATTAATTTGGTTTTTAAACATTCCTACTGATACTTGAACTAAAGGTTCTCCAGCAACTTTTTGTTTAATAACTCTTTTATTAACCATTGAAAGAATTAACTTTTCTATTTTAGCAGCTTCAGGATGGAAAGATAAATCATGTTGTAATTTACTTGTATTATCAAATACATCTATAAATTCAATTAAATCATCACTTAAAACATCTTCTCTTTCAAGATTTGTTCTAATCATGTTTAATAATTTACCTATACTTGACTTATCTTTTGCTCTATATTCTCCTGGAGTAGTTTCTTCATAACCCATTTCTTCAAGAAGTTCTAACTTAAGCAAGTCAGTATATTCTTCTACATGGTCTATATAACGTTTAACTCTTTCATTTGTAATTTCTTCATATTTAGTAGATTTAATTACACCTCTTTCATAAAGACCTTCAAGAATTAACTTACGTAACTGAGTAGAAAATATAGTTTTACCTTTATATTCTGAATTAACTTCTGTCTGATTCTTTAAAAACTCAGCGTATATTGTATTTACTGTAAACTCAGAGTCTTTATTAAAGCTACCATCTTCATTAAGTACAACATCACCTGTTCCTATATGAGATACTTTAGAACCTGATTCCATTAATACATAATCTATTTGATCTTTTATCATTTTTTGATGTAAATCATATAATGGTGTTCCTTGTTTTGCCACACCTGGTATTAAAGGAGCTAATGAAAATTTATGAAATGAATTTACAGGTAATCCGGTAGATTCTATATTACCAAAATATTGTAACTTATATGAAGGGAAAAATTCTACTGTTTCCTCAACAGTAAGTTCTTCTCCTTTAGATATTTTTCTGTATAATCTTTCTTGATTGTCACTCCAATTAGATTCAGCTTCTTTTAATTGTCTATATGCTTCAATTGAAATCCACCCTTGACCATCTGCAATTTCCATTTTATTATATTCCTCTGCAGCTGTATCTGATATAGTTTTAGCTATTTTTTTATTTTTAGTTCTTTTATAAACACTATCGTAAATAACTTCTTTATATTCTTCATACATTTTTGAAGGCATTACCATTTCTTTTATAATAGCTGTTTTTAAAGTACCATCATAATTTCTAGACTCAAACCCCATTCTATCAGCATAATACTTTTTTAAAGAACTAAGATATATTTGTGCTCTTCTATCAGCACGAAATCCTTTACCACCAGATGATAAACCAGCATTTCTTTTATGAAATTCTTCTTTTGCATGATTATACTGCACAAGATCTCCATAAGCTAGAGTAACAGTTTCCATTTTATGTATAAAAGAATTATATGTATATGCTTTTATTAATGCTTCTTCTATATCTTCAATAGTTAATTCTGGATTGGTAACTGCTAATCTATTAATTAATCTCTCATCAATATATTTAGCATCTTCTAATCTATTTATATTTTCATTAGTATTTTCAGTAAAATATTTAGATATATCGTTTTGGATTAACTCTCGTAATTCATAATTTTCATCTAATGCATCAATAAGATCAAATATACCAGACTTATCTTTAGATGCTTCATCTAATATATTATATAACTTTTCTTGAGTTGACTCAGTTAACATATCATCAAATGCGGTAAGTGCTTGACCTGCCATGACAGTTGTTCCTTTCTCATCTTTTCTTTTTACCTCTCTATTATAACCAGCATATTCTTTAAACTTATCTATATTTTGCTGAAATCTAACTATTCTGTTAGCTTCTGCAGCAAGATAACCTTCAATAATATCATATGATTTTATTTCTCCATCACTATAACTTAAGAAAGATTCTATATCTACATAAAGCTTATTTTCTTTTTTGCCATTATAAGTTTGTATAGTGCCGTCTACAGACATTCCTAATGCTGTATTTTTAGAAGCATGTCTCATAAATTCTTCAACTCCATTCAATAACATTGTATGAATTTCTTGTAAAAATTTACTTGTTGCATCCATAGAAGCTGTACTAGTTCCTGTAGAATTCTTTCCTTTTTTTATTGTTTGAGTACCTGCTACATGTTGTAAAGTAATTTTAGTATCTGATAATTTTTCACCATATGTACTTGACATAGGATCTAAATCAAAAATAGAATTTAAAAGTTTTGAATATGGACTAAATGTATTATTAGCTTCATTTAACCATCTCATATGTTTAAATCTACCATTAATATCAGCAGCATCAGTAGTTAATTCTTGCCAGTTTTCAGCATAATTAATAGCAGTAACAATTCTTGTAACTGTATTATCAACCATATGTTCCCATACTCTATTTCCCTCTGGTGTTTGTACACTAAAGTTTGAATAACCATCAGAAAACATATTTTGTATTTCAGCTAATGATCTAATTCTAGCTGACACATCTTCACTTTGTTCTTTATCTTCTCTAAGAGATTCAGGTAATCCTTCCATTAACATTGTTAAGGGATCTTTCTTAAATTTTAAAACGTCAGGACTATTACTTTTATTTACAATTTTAACTACCTCGTACATTCTGTCCACACCAAACAAAGTGCTAAAGGGATTTTCAGTACTATTTATTATTTCTTTAATAGCAACACTGGATTCATCTAATACGACTCCAATAGCTTTTAAGAATTCATTAGCTTTTTTATAATTAAATGAACCTTTTACTCCAAAATCTTTAACAATCTTAGCAGTATTTAATAAGTTAACCCCTAATTCATCTTTTTCTATATAAGGATTTACTTTACTATCTGCAGTTGTAAAATTAGATTTCCAATCTCTAGTAACTTGATATACATCAAAACTAGCTTTTGCTAATCTAGTTTCATAATTACCATCTTCATTTTTACTTAAATTTAATTGTATATACGGTATTCTAGGTTTTTTAAAATCTTGCCAAAAAGCAGTTTCTAATTTAAACTCTTCTCTAGATGAGTATTCAGGTCCTTGTAAAACTCTAAAAGGATTTGGTAACACATCTAATAGTTGTTGAAGTTCTGGATAGTTTACACTACTTTCATATATTCTAACATACATATCCATATCATCATACGAACCTTGTAATATCTTAGCAAGTTTATTCCAAGTACTAATAGTATCTTGTAATTTTGGTAATCCAAATTGACCTCGTACTCTAACAGCCTCTTTATTTTCAACAGACGTTTCAAATAAACTAGCTAATAGCATCATAGTTTCATCTTTAGCTAATTTAAAAGATGAGGTGCTATTATCATCTTTTAGCTTAAATAAACTACTTTCACTAATGTTAGTAGGATCTTCTATTTCTATATATTGATCTTTTAATATATTAAATCTTGTTTTTTCTAAATGATAAGATATTACATTGTCTTTTTTACCAAGATCAAATACATCATTTGGACCAATATAATTATCTGTTATTTTTTCTAATAATTCTAAATCTTCTAAGAAACCAGGTTCTGAAAGTAAATCTAAATCTTCTTGTAACTTTGATACATATGCTAACCTAAGTCTTTCAAATTTATCATATATATCTCTATATAATTCTTT
>Ga0315315_10000022_pt1 | contig 119329 bp, 97 predicted proteins | sample M140m3416metaG_FD_203699 | JGI IMG/M metagenome (GOLD analysis project Ga0315315, IMG submission 203699) | Ammonia-oxidizing marine archaeal communities from Monterey Bay, California, United States - M1 40m 3416 | ecosystem: Environmental > Aquatic > Marine > Intertidal zone | place: USA...
TTAGCTCCTGCTGGTCCTGCTGGACCTATTGGCCCAGTTGCCCCAACTGCTCCATCTTGTCCGTCAGCTCCTGCTGGTCCTGTTGCACCAACTGCTCCGTCTTGTCCGTTAGCTCCTGCTGGTCCTGTTGCACCAACTACTCCGTCTTGTCCGTTAGCACCTGCTGGTCCTGCTGGACCTATTGGTCCTGTTGCACCAACTGCTCCGTCTTGTCCGTTAGCACCTGCTGGTCCTGCTGGACCTATTGGTCCTGTTGCACCAACTGCTCCATCTTGTCCGTTAGCTCCTGCTGGTCCTGTTGCTCCAACTGCTCCAACTGCTCCATCTTGTCCTGCTGGCCCTACCGGTCCTGTTGCGCCAACTACTCCATCTGGTCCTTCAGCTCCGGCTGGTCCTGTTGCACCAACTGCTCCGTCTTGTCCGTTAGCTCCTGCTGGTCCTGTTGCTCCAACTGCTCCATCTTGTCCTGCTGGTCCTGCTGGTCCTGCTGGTCCTGTTGCACCAACTGCTCCGTCTTGTCCGTTAGCACCTGCTGGTCCTACTGGACCTATTGGTCCTGTTGCTCCAACTGCTCCATCTTGTCCGTCAGCTCCTGCTGGTCCTATTGCACCAACTGCTCCGTCTTGTCCGTTAGCTCCTGCTGGTCCTGTTGCTCCAACTGCTCCATCTTGTCCTGCTGGTCCTGCTGGTCCTGTTGCTCCAACTGCTCCATCTTGTCCTGCTGGTCCTTGAGGCCCTGCACTGTTACCTGATGACTTTGCATATAGTGCATAAGGAACACTCATTAATTGACTTGTACCCATAATAGAGTAGTTGCTACCACCAGATGCATCAACCGCTGTCTCTATAAAATAAGTTCCATTGGCCCAATCTATGGCTGTAAAATCATCTGTTGTTGTTCCTGTTCCTATCTCTAAGTTTACTAAACCATATGAATTGGTTGTTGGAGAAAAAGTTTCAGTGTAAACAACTGTACCACCTGCAGAACCTTGCTCTATTGTTAGTCGTACCCCCACAGCCTGGTTGCTAATGACAGCATTGCCTGCGTCTCTAAGAACAGCTTGGTATTTAAAACCTTCTGGCGCTTGACCAAAAGAAAGTAGGACCATAAAAACACTTGTAATAATGGATAGTAATATCTTTTTCATAGTAATTGTATTTAGCGTGTTTTAATAATGTTGAATGTTTTTAATTTGTTTTCAGGATTGTTTAGAACTAATGAGTATAAACCAGTATGTAATTTGGATACATCTAACGATGTTTTTTCAGAGTATAGCGTGCCATTTAGAACAAGCTTACCCATCTCATCGAAAAGACTGTAGTTTACATTTTTAAATGAAATTGCTTTGATATTTAAAAAATCTTCTGTTGGATTCGGAAAAATAATGGCTTCATAGCCAGGGACATGATTTTCTACGTTTACAAAGATCCAATTGGTTTGGTGAAACCCTTGAGTAAGAGTTTTTTCCCCATTGCTCCCTGCGCTTATAACCACCTCACCAATAGTAAAATCTAAACCACCCCCAGAACCTACATAAGAATCACCCTGAGAAGAGATAACTTCTTGAGAAAATAAAGAAGCAGAATAGGACACAAAAAAGATTAATAAAAGTCTTAAGTTCATTTTTTATTTATTTTAATAATCGTATTTATCGATAGCCATCAATTTACTTATTTTTTTGAAATTGTACAATTCTTAATATTACTCTTTATGAAATTAACCAGATTAGTTTCTTAAATTTAAAAGATGAAAAACAATGTAGTTATAGCCATATTTTTCCTGTTTTGCTATTGTGAAAACTTTACTCAAAATCTAAATTCAGAAAAACAACTACACAGCAACTGGAAGTTCCAAAAAAAAGGAGATAAAAAGTGGTATAAAGCAACTGTGCCAGGTTGTGTCCATACAGATTTAATGGATAATGAAATTATCAAAGACCCCTACTATAGGTTAAACGAATCCAAAGCTCAGTGGGTGGATAAAGAAGATTGGGTGTATAAAAGTACTTTTACTTTAAAGGAAAAAGATTATAAAAAGCAATATCATGAAATTAAATTTGAGGGCTTAGACACCTATGCTTCAGTCTATCTAAACGGTTCTTTAATATTACAATCTAATAATATGCACAGAACCTATATTGTTGATGTGAAGCCATTTCTTAATAATGGAAAAAACACTATTAAAATTATTTTAGAATCACCAATTAAAAAAGGTTTGGAATTGTATAACGCCTTAGACTATACCATTCCAGTATCTGCTAACGACCAAGCCGAGACAGGAGAAGTAGAGGGCGGAAAAAGACTTAGTGTTTTTACCAGGAAGGCAGGTTATCACTATGGTTGGGATTGGGGCCCAAGGCTGGTAACTTCAGGCATATGGAGACCAGTAACACTATGCTCATGGGACGATATTAGAATTAAAGATTTCAATATAAGCTATTGTTTTGATGGCTCCACATTTATAAAAACAGATGTTTTAATTGAGTCATCAGTTGAAAATAAAAATGCAACTCTTTTAATAACCATAAATGACTCAACAGTAGTTAATTCTGAAGTGAGACTAAATAAAGGAGAACAAAATACAATCCATCATTTCACCTTAAACAACCCCAAGCTTTGGTGGCCAAATGGTATGGGGAAGCAAAACCTATATGATTTTAAGGCAGAAATACGGCTCAATAATCAATTAAGAATTTCAAAACAAAAACTAGGGTTTAAAGCAATTTATTTGGAAGATAAAGACTCAACCCACTCTCCTAATTTCTTTTTTAATGTCAATGGGTATCCAACATTTGCAAAAGGAGTAAACTATATTCCACAAGACATTTTTTTAAATAGAGTAAAAAGTTCCAATTATGAAAACTTATTAGTTGCCGCTGCAAATGCCAATATGAATATGGTTCGTGTTTGGGGAGGAGGAGTTTATGAGGATGATAGGTTTTATGAACTATGTGATTCTTTGGGGTTAATGGTTTGGCAAGATTTTATGTTTGCTTGCGCCATGTATCCAGGCGATTCATCTTTTTTAGAAAATGTTCGGTTAGAAGCCATAGATAATTACAACCGACTAAAAAAGCATACCTCATTAGTGCTATGGTGTGGAAATAACGAAAATCTAGCTGCATGGAAAAGGTGGGGTTGGGAAAATACGGCAGTAAAAGACCAAACACAGAAAGTTGCAGATAAAATTTGGCACCATTATGATACACTTTTTCACCATATTTTGCCTAAAGTAGTATACGAAAATCATCCTGAACATGGCTTTGGTAGAAATAATAATTGGCCTGACTATTGGAGCTCCTCTCCAAGCGCTAAAGAAGGAATTCCTGAATCTTATAAAATAGGAGATACTCATTACTGGGGAGTATGGTGGGGAAAAGAGCCTTTTGAAAATTACAATAATAAAATTTCTTCATTTATGAGTGAGTATGGGTTTCAATCCTTTCCAGAATATTCAACATTTAAACAATTTGCTAAGGAAAAAGATGAAGATATGTACTCAGAAGTGATGAAATCTCACCAGAGGTCTAGTATTGGGAATACCACTATAGAAGAATACATGGCTAGACAATTTAAATCCCCAAAAGATTTTGAATCCCTCTTATATTTAAGTCAGCTTCTTCAAGCGGATGGTATTCAGACAGCAATAGAAGCCCACAGAAGAAATAAAGCAAGCTGTATGGGCTCTCTTTATTGGCAATTAAATGACTGTTGGCCGGGAGCTTCTTGGTCTAGTATAGATTATTATGGAAAATGGAAAGCACTTCATTACAAGGTCAGAAATGCTTTTAAGCCTGTAATCGTTAGCCACGAGTTTTTAGATAGTAATTTGCAAATAGCGGTTATATCAGACTTATTAGATAGTTTTTTTGGAGAAGTTGAGGTTACTTGCTTTCCATTTAAAGGAGATTCTCTTTTAAAAAAATGGACGAAAAAAATTAATTTAAAACCACTTGAAGCGAGTACTGTCTTATCCATTTTAAAAAATCAAATTCCTCCAATGAGCTATTTAGAAATAGCGTTAAAAAAAAGAGGGGAAAACATATCTTCAAAAAACGTCTATTTAAAGCCATTCAAAGAATTGGATATTCCCAATCCAGAATTTGAGTTTGAAACAAACATTGAAGAAAAAGAGAATAAAGTATTTGTAACAATTAAAAGTAAATATTTTGCTAAAGGAGTTTGGATATCTTCTAGTAGTGAAAATAATTTTTCTGACAATTTCTTTGATTTACCAACTTCTGGGGAGAAAACCATTACTTTAAAAATAAAAGACCAGGAGGATATAAATCAAGTAGTAAAGTCCTTGAAAATAAAGAGTCTTTGGGACACACTTTAGGAACCCCAAATAAATAACACTTTTAAAAAATTTAGTTATTGGACACCCAAGAAAAACAAAGCAGTTTATCTGCTGCGTAATTTGGATTGGGACACTTGTTAGAGTTAAACTTAATACAGTTGCCACAAGTAGATGTTTTATTTAATGACTTTTTATAATTGTGATCTTCGCAATAGTTATCAAGATTTACATTTAAGTCGTGTTTGCTACAGGTAATGGTGTCGGTAAGGTTTTCGCAATTAAAACAGACGTTGTTAGATATTATAGACATAGTATTTTTTTATTATGTTTAACAAAGCTACAAAAACCCTAAACAAAACAACAATAACTACATGTTAATTTGCTAGTTTATTGTCATTCTAAATAGCAAAACAAATATAAATACGAAGTTTATTTTTCAAAAAATAAGAGATTATTCTTTGATAATTCTATGGATATTAAATCCATTATTTGAATGTATATTTATCATGTATAGACCGTTTGGATAGCTACTCAAATCTATCTTTTTCTCCCTTGTTGATTGTAGTAACTTGCCAGTAATATCGTAAACCTTACTTTTTGAATCTCTATTAATTCCACTTAAGTAAACAAACTCAGAAGTAGGATTTGGATAAATTAAATAGTTGGTATTAGCTATGTTAATATTTGTAGAAGGACCTGTTACAATTACGCTTCCAACCATTCCATTGGCAGCATGACTTCCTACAGAACAATCGTAATTGTAGGTGCCAGCGACAGTAAATTTATAAGCAAAAATAACTGCTCCTGCAGTATTAGTGGATGGAGAATCGAAATTAACAGGGTTATTGAAAGGCTGGTTGGTGATTGAGTTTATATTTCCATTCACATCGTGGAGACCACCATCATTTATCCAAATGACAGAATCACCTACTTGAACAGTTAAGTTGGTTGGTGTATAATAGTAGCTTCCAGCATTGACAGTATGGGTTGTCTGGGCGCTGTAGTTAAAAAAGCAAAGAGATGTTGAAAGAATAGAGATAATTTTTTTCATAGAAATATTATTAGATGTTATATCAGTAAAGTTATCAACTTTTTAAATAAAATAATTTTTGTTAATTAATTTTCATCTTTTTAAGCAGAAAAAATGCATTTATTTTTTCATAAACACCTTTTTTTAACTTTTAAAAGCTGATTGTTCAGCTATTTCATTTTTTAGTTGCTCTATCCATTTTTCTAGCCTCCCAAGTGTAAGTTTATCTTCATTGTCTTGGTCTAGTGGAAGGCCATAAAAGTAATTTTTATTTATTAAAGCTTTCGATTCAGCAAAACTATAGTTATTTCTGGGCCAATTACCAATAACTTTACCACCATTTTTCAGAACAACCTTTGCCAATATTCCTATACCATCTACAAAATATTCATCGTACCCTATTTGGTCACCAAGCCCAAAAATTGCAACTGTTTTTCCGGTAAAGTCTATTTGTTTAAAGTCATCGAAATAATCTTCCCAATCGCTTTGCAAAACTCCATCATACCAGGTAGGAACTCCCAAAACAAAAAGGGAATTATCTATCCAATCTTTTTCAGCTAGTTTATGAACTTCAGTTACTTCTACATCAAAAGCATTGAGCAAATACAATAAATAATTCTCTACTACAAAGTCTGTATTGCCTGTATCTGAGCCAAATATCAATTTTAATTTCATAGAAATAGTTGCTACAGTTTTTTTATGCTATAAATGTAATATTATAGTATTAATACCCCTAAAATGTCTATCGGTAAAATGTTTCTTCACTTTTTATAAATAATTTTAATCTGGGGATTATTTAAATTTTAAATATCAAATATTCTTATATTTAAAACAGAATTTTATAACATAAAATAAAATGTATTTTAATAAGCTGTTGGATAGTAAAGATTATGAAATCGCTTCATACGTTAAGAAATACTTTTTAGACAACTCTTTTTACACTATAAAACTACATGTTGGTTGTGATAGTCAAAATATTTCTAAACACACTAATTATGCAACCACTGTGCTTTTTCATATTGGTAATACTGGTTGTCATTTTTTATACTACAAAGAGAGACTGCCTAAAATTCAGGACATGTGGACCAAGTTATGGGGAGAAACCACTAGATCAGTAGATGTTGCCATTTATTTAAAAGATAGAGGGATAATAGTAGATTCTATAGATTTAGATTTTAATAGTGATAAGAGTCACCAATCTAACAAATTGGTCTCAACATCAGTCGGTTATGTAGAATCGATGGGCTTTGTTGCCAATGTTAAGCCAACTATACTACCTGCAATTTCTGCAGCCGATATGCTGTGTTGAATTCTGCTTGATTTTATATAAAAAAATTGATGACTTATTCCTTAACTACTTTAAAATCAGAGATTTTATCTCCACATTTTGTTCTAAGAATATAAATGCCATTTTTAAGTTGCCATAAATATAAATCTCTTGAGTTGCTATTTATTACATTATTTCCCAATAAATTAAAAACCTGTGTTTCCACTTTTCCAAAATTGAGCGTATTAATTCTAATTTTTTCTTTAGTTGGATTTGGGAAAATTGAAATATAATTTTTGTTTTTATTCCAAATACATTCCTCTATATTATTTGGATTGGATGGTGGAAAACTAAACCAGACATCGTCAAAATAATATGTCTTTTCACCAGCGACAACTCCTTCCGTTCCAAAATTAAAAAATATAGAAGCCATATTGTAGGTCCATCCAAACTCTAAACCAATACTTAAGTGCTCTTTCCCTGGAGTTTGATTACTAAAGCCAAAAGTAATTGTTTCCCATCCACTACCAATAGTGGTATTGGTTTCCGTTTTACAAGTATGAGTTGAGTCTTTAGAGTCTTCTACCTTTTGCCTTATGGGCATTCCTGCATCAGGGGACCAAACTCTTACAGTCATTATAGAAGAAGATAGTGTTAGGGGAATATTGGTAGTAAAACCTGCTGGTGTTCCAAAGGTTGTCCCAGCCCAAGTAGCAGCACTAGTTGTTTTTAAAACTTCAATAACTTTATTATTTTTATTCATAGGGTCTATCACCATTTGAGAAAGATTACCTCCAAAATCTGTAGTAGTATAATTGACACTGTTATCGTCAAAAGTAACAGGAAAATCTAGTTGAGAGCCAGCAAAAATTTGTTGAATATCATCAAAAAGAAAAGTTGAATTAGCTGTCCCATCACCAACATTCCTGAAATTAAACATAAACATCAAAGTGTTAAAATTAGAAGGCTCTCCAGTAAAATCTAGTTTAATTCCTCCCAAGCGTTAGTAACTGTAGTTTGGATATCCCGCTCTGTATTTCCAACACCTTCTAATTTAAATCTTATAGTTGTACCAACCGGTGTGCTAGTATAAACTTTCATCCTAATAACGCTATTAGTGGAGAAGTCAAGATAAGAAGAAAGAACTATCTTACTTCCTGCCCATGTTGTTCCACCATTCTTACGATTTTGGTAATTTTGCTACTTACATTAATTCTTGAGGATTGCGAATTTGCCACAACACTTGTTGTTCCACCATACGAATCTACAAAAGTAGAGGTTACTACAGCCCAAGATTCAAAATCTATTGCAAGAGATTTACTTTTAATATAAACTTGTGGAATTAAAATAATTAGATTTAGAATTAATTTTTTAATATGCTTTAATTTTTAATAATTTTTAGTTCCTCTACAAGATCTGGGGTAAATACTTTTAAGATATAAATTCCTGAATTTAAAGCTTTTAAATATAGAATATTTTTACTAGTGTTGATTACTAACTTTCCATACAAATCAAACACCATTACCTGCTTTATTTTATGTCCTTCTAAACTTTTAATAGTAAGGAAATCATTGGTTGGGTTAGGATAGACATCAATGGTATTTTTTTGCGAATTATTTATGCCATCAACAACAACAATATCAAATCTAAACCAGTTCAAATTAAACTCTTGATTAGTAATTAATATTCTTATATGGTGAATTCCTTTATCTAGCCAGAATACTTCTGAAGTGTTGGTCGTTTGCCAAGTTTGCCATCCTCCAGTGGCTGTAAAATTTACTTGGTTTAATATAATGCTGTTTCCTGAGCTATCAATTAATTGCATTTCAAGACTCCCGTTTTGACCATCAGAAGCATTTCTGTAACTCACTTGGAAACTTCCAGAAAATTTAGCATTAACATAATAATCTATATAATCTCCAGCATGTAAATAGCCAATATTTTCTCCCCCCCCCACATCCGTACATCCTTCAACGCCAATTCCATCTTCAAAAAAGTAATTTTCAGCTTCAATAGTCCCAGGGATGCAGTTATAACTACAAGACAATCCATTATCTACATCTTCATAAGAAAAAGCAGATTGTATGGTGCCATCCAATGCATAGATTTGAGCTCCTGAATAGGAGACATCAATTTTAGTTGGAGATGAATTTGTAGTAGACCAACCCTCAATTGCCCAACTTAACTGTAAATTAAGTATTCTTGGATGAGCTGGATCGTATTGAATGCTGTTAATGGGTATGCTGCTGGTAGAATCAATGTGCAGTGTAAAATTAGAGTTAGGATTATTTATAAGACTTGCTGGAATGGATGAAAAATCAATTGGCTTACTCATCAAAATCTCAACATTGTACATATCTAGTGTTCTGGCAGAAATGAAATTGGAATTAATATCCTGAATATTTCCAGTTTTAACGAATTCAAAAGAATTTACATTAATCTCTCCACCGTCACAATGCAATCTAACTTTATGACGACCTGAATCCAATATGGCATTCGTTATAGTTGTAGTATTCCAAAAGCTCCAGTTGTTTGTGTTTGATAAAGGAATTGATGGGGTAAATAAAGTATCGTTAACTGAAAAACTTACTTTTGAATTACTATTATTTGCTGAATACCTAAAATTAATATCATAAACTCCAGAAGAATCTACATCCACTTCATATTGTAAAAACTCCCCCTCTTCAAACCACCCTACTTGATAACCATTATGGAAAAAGTAAACATCGTTACATTCGCTTATGTCAGCGCCATCATTTCTATAAGACCAACCCTCATTCCAAGCGGTATAAGTTCCTGTAGTAACATGAAAATCAGATATAACATTATCATAATATGCTTCTCCAACAACTCCCATATCAAAATCTGGAGCAAAAATTCTTCCTGGTATTTTTGCTAAACTATCAAAAGGCTTGGTCTCATTAGAATACACTTGCCTAAACATAGCATCAATAACGTCCTCTTGGTAATTGCAATTTTCTAGTTTTAAATCTTCGGTTAATTGAAATAAAGTATTAATGGCAGTGGTAGTGGAAGGAGGATTATTTCCAGAACTCCAATAATTTAAAAGATTTTCAAAATCTACAGTTTTAGTTATTGATAAAGGGCAAGAAATTGATTCTAATTTCTTCATGGGCCACCACGCCCAACCAAGGTCATGATCTTCAAAAAGTCTTATGGCATTTCTAAACCAGGTATTGGAGTTTTCTCCAGACTCACCAAACCAAATAGGTACGTTCCAATTATCTCTAATATCAAGAGCCCACTGTATATCAGCTTGAAAATTTTTAGACCAATATTTATGAGGGCTGTAAACTAAGTTGTCGTCCCAGGGTGGTGTTAGGCCACTAAAGTCATTAGCATACCAATTACCTTCAATAAATATTATGTGATTGGTATCTACAGCTCTAACACTGTCGGTAAGCTGGGTATAAAAATTTCTTAACTCATTAGTTCCTAAATTCCAATTGGTTTCGTTTAGAAAATCATAGCCAGCAATTGTAGGTTCATTGACATAATGTTCAGCTATTTTCTTCCAAAGTGACATGGTTTTATGTTGGTTATTAACATCTTCCCATAAAGATGGGTAAGCAGGATTATAATCACTAATTCCCGAATTACCACCTTGCCCACCTGGTGCTGCATGGAGATCTAAAACTATATACATATTATTTTGCTTACACCAAGAAACCAAACTATCTGTCATTTCAAATCCTTTGGTTAGCCATGTATTCTGTCCAAGAACCGGCTCTTCTTGAATGGAAAGCGTAAAGAGATTATAATGCATAGGAAGTCTTATTGCATTAAAACCCCAAGAAGCTAAAGAGTCGATGTCAATTTTTCTCGCATGATTGGCATACCAGTTCTCTAAAAAAATTTCTTTTTCTGCTGTTCCAACTAATTGTTCTATTTTATCTTCTAGTTCCCATTGGGCTGATGCTACGCTAGCAGCCTGTAATTGATAAGGTTCTATTAGCATCCATCCACCAAGATTCATAGTCTTTAGAATAACAGAGTCTCCATTGGTGTTGATAATTGCTCTCCCATTGGTATGTAGAAAGGTTTGCCCACTGACGTTTATCCCTACGAGCAGTGTAATTACTTTAAGATAAAATTTCATTTCAGAAAGATATTAAAATGCTTTAATAGCAAGGATTTTGTTCAATGGCGCCATTAGAAGCACTAATATCTCCAGCCGGAATAGGTAATAATTCACTACATCCTGAAACAAAATTATTCTTACCATAATTCTGACCGTTATCGTCAAAATTTTGAAGTACAGTCGCTGCATCTCCCCATCTTACTAAATCGTAAAAACGATCGCTTTCTAATCCTAATTCCATCCTTCTTTCGTGGTAGATACTTGCTTTTAAGGGCTCGTGGCCAAGTAGGGTAGTTTCTTTATAATTAGAAATCACTGCAGCATTTGCATCATAGTTCCCTAGTCCTGCTCTATTTCTTACAAGGTTTAAAGAACTTATTGCAGCTCCGTTATCTCCAAGTTCCATAGAAGCTTCTGCATGCATCAATAGTATATCTGCATATCTTAAGAAAATATAATCCAGATTTCCATTGCAGTCTGCTGTAACTGGTCTTTCACTGTCGGGGATTAAGTATTTTTGACCCATAAATCCAGTTGGAGGATTCCAACTTCCACCAGTAAAGTCATGTGGAGCACCACCAAAAATTCCAGGAATTGATTCACCATCTTCAACAATAGTAGCATCATATCTACTGTCACCAGGTTCAAAAGCATTGACAAAATCAACAGTTGGACATCTAAATCCATATCCCCATCCCATGTCTCTGTCTCCAAACCATATGCTTAGCCAAGAACCTTCATGTTCTCCCCAGTTTCCATCTGGATCTTCCACCATGTGCAACGAATAGACCACTTCTTGCCCCCATTGTTTAGCAGAGCTAAAAATATCACCGTAGTTAGGTTCTAAGCCATACAATCCAGAATTTACAACTGCTTCACATTGCGCTTTAGCTTGTGCCCATTTTTCTTGATATAAGTAAGCTTTAGCTAAAAGCCCATCTGCGGCCCCTTTAGTAGCTCTTCCTTGTTCTGTCAAAGGAATAGTTGCAGGTAAATTTTGAGATGCAAACAATAAATCTGCTTCTATCTGTGCATAAACTCCATCTGCTGTTGCTCTAGTGTTAGAAAGGTCTGAACCATGGGTAGTTCCATCGTCCTCTGCCGAAGTATAGAGCATTACACCCCCAAAGTTTCTAACCAATCTAAAATAGCAATAGCCTCTTAAAAACCTACATTCAGCAATAAATCTGTTTCTCAAATCTAAATCCATAGGAATATTATAATTACCACTTGCATCTTGTTCTATCATAATATCAACTGCAAAGCTTGCTCTGGCAATCATTCTATATAAATCACCCCAAATCCAAGACGGGACATCTGTATTAGGTGTTGCATTAAAATTCATGCAGTCATACATTCCTTGCTGATCTCCATTACTTTCACCACCCTTAACAGCATCATCAGACATTACAGATCCAACTGCCCAAAGAGAAACTACATTCATTCTCCAAGCTTGAACATCGTATGCTGCAATTACAGCTTCATATGCGCTAGCTGCATCTATAAAATAGGGCTTGTCGTTATTTCCAGGCTGCTCTAGTTCCAACCATTCTTTGCTGCAAGATGCACTAGCAAAGACAATAATAAAGCATAAAAGTTTTTTAAAATTTTTCATGTTTTTTTAATTAAAATGATGCGTTAATTCCAAAATTTAATGTTTTAGGAATGGTATAATTCCCTAAGTCTGCTTTCTGTACAAAAACTCCCCAAGTACTCCCCAATTCGGGGTCTCGTCCGGAATATTTTGTAATTGTAAAATAGTTTTGAAGAGCTACATAAAATCTTAATTTTTCTATGTTAACTTTTCTAGAAACGTTTTCCGGTATAGTATATCCTAGAGAGATATTTTTAAACCTTAAAAAAGAGCCATTTTCAATAAACCTATCAGAAGATCTTGAATAATTATTTTGTCTGTCACCACCCAACTGAGCAATGGTTGCATTTGTATTATCTGATCTCCAAGAATCTGTTAGCATATAACTTGACATATTGGTTTGCTCATAAGGGGTTTCTGTAAAGACTTTAACAGTGTTAAAAAGCTCATTCCCATAACTCCAGTACAAAAATAAATTGAAGTCAAAACCTTTGTAGGATATATCTCCAGTTATTCCCATAGTGAAGTCTGGATATGGAGATCCAATTTTAACTTTATCTTCTTCATTCAGCTGACCATCACCATTTTGGTCAACATATCTGTAATCCCCAGGACCTACAGTTGAACCATATGTAAGTTGTGTAACTCCGTTGTCGTCAACATATGTTAATGCATCTACTTCATCTTGAGATTGAAAAATCCCATCGGATTGGTACCCCCAAAATTCACCAACTTGACTACCTACAATAGTTCTAGTGTAATATTCCATAGCGTGAAAACTTCCACCTTGTATTACAAAAGAGTTGTCACCCAATAATTTGGTAATTTTATTGGATACTCTACTTACATTAGTAGAGATAGAGTAATTTAACTCTCCTTCCATTTTTTGATAACTTAAAGAAAAGTCAAAACCTTTATTTTCCATAGATCCAATGTTGGTGTTTGCTGCACCGCCAACACCCCATGCAGAAAGAATATTAGGATTTCCCATAATCATATCAGATGTAGTTTTAACATAGTATTCTCCAGTAACCCATAATTTATTGTTAAAAAACCCTGCGTCAATAGCTAAGTTGGTCATTCCAATGGTTTCCCATCTTAAATATGGATTTGGGACATAGTCTACAGTGGAGCCGGATATTTGAGTTTGTGTTCCATCAGGGCCAAAAATTACAGCGCTATTATTAATGGATGTAGTTCCATTATAAGCAAAGTCTCCAGCTGGCTCACTATTACCTATTTCTCCATAGCCTCCTCGAAACTTTAAAAAGCTTATAAAATCTAAGCCACTATTTTCTTGCAGGCTTTTAAAGAATTTCTCGTTATGAATTTTCCATCCCGCCGAAAAACCAGGAAAAATACCAAATTTCTCAGCAGATCCAAATCTTGAAGAACCATCTCTTCTAATGGTACCGGTAAAAAAGTAAAGATCGTTATATTCGTAATTCAATCTTCCAAATATTGAAGCATATCTTCTGTAACTAAATCCACTGTAACCTTCATTATATGCTGTATTGATAGTTCCAGTATTGCTTAAAAGCATATTTGGAGTTACTTCATCATTAACGGATCCACCTAAATAAGATTTACTAAAACCATAATTTCTGTTGTCCCAATCATATGCAGAAGTTCCACCTAATAAAGAAATTGTATGCTTCCCAAAACTTTTGTCAATTTGAACAGTGTTTTCCCAATTCCAAGAAAACCATTTGTTATAATTGTTTCCTAATCCATCAATATCGTTTTTATCGGTAGCGTCTATATAAAAAACAGGGTTATAGTACCAACCATTTTGTACAGAATAGTCACATCCAATGATACTTTTAAATTTTAGCCATTTTAAAGGTGTAAATTCTATATAATTATTGGTTAAAAGTTTATCTGTCCAAGTCATACCATACTGAGTACCATTTCTGTATAAGGCTGCTATTGGGTTCCCAGTATTTCCCCTAGGAGTATTCATCCATGCCAAGGAGTCGGTTGCACTGTAAAACTCATGATCGGATGGAACTAAAGATAAGGTGTCTGGAAAAGTAGTGTAAGGAGTTGTCGGGGTAATGGTAGGATCCATTGACATAGCAGCTAATAAAATACTATTTTCAGGCCTATCTCCATTAAAAGAGGTCCCTTTACCACCATCTCGAACTAAACTCATACTAGTTCCTACTTTTATTTTTTTGGAAAGTTTAAAGTCTAAATTATTTCTAAAAGAATATCTTTTGTAAAAAGTAGACGGCACCACTCCTTTTTCGTCAAAATAATCCAAAGATACAGAGTAAGTTGCTTTTTCAGACCCGCCAGAAATATTAATATGAGCATTGTACATAGATCCGCCTGGGAAAAGTAAGTCTTGCCAGTCGGTACCATTTCCTAAAGCATCAGGATCCGCAAAATCAGCATCTGGCGTTTCGCCCCTAACTGCATCTGCATAATTAAATGCTATAGCATTATCACGAGCATTCATCATATCCATTTTTTTGATTAGAGATTGTATTCCATAATAGGTGTCAAAAGTTACTTTAGGTTTTCCTTTTTGGCCTCTTTTGGTAGTTATTAATATTACTCCTCCAGCTGCTCTAGCTCCATAAATAGCTGCAGCGGATGCATCTTTCAATATATCAATAGAGGCAATGTCTTGAGGAGCGATAGCATTAACAGCAGCTCCGTCCAAGGGCATTCCATCTACAACATATAAAACTGGAGATCCATTAATAGAACCTAATCCTCTAATTCTAACTTCTGTATTAGATCCTGGAGCTCCATTACTGTTTACTACTTCAACTCCTGCTGCTCTTCCTTGAAGGGCATCTGCTGTGCCAGCAACTGCTGTTTGCATAATCTGTTTAGAATCTACCCGAACAATGGACCCTGTAACATCTTCTGATTCCTGAGAACCATAACCAACTACTACCATTTCCTTTAGAGTTTCGTTTTTTAGAAAAAATTCAAAATTTCCTGAACCTTCTACCAAAACTTCTTGTTTAACGTAACCCACCATTTTAATTACTAAAAGTTGGTCTTTTTTTGCCTCAATAGAGAATTTACCATCTATATCTGATGTAGTTCCTTTTTCTGTCCCTTTGACCTGAACTGTGGCAAATGGAATTCCCAAGGAGGTCGCTTGATCAATAATTTTACCATTAATTTTGCTTGTCTGGCCAACAAATTGTAAGCTTGATAAAACCAATAATGAGAATAATAATTTTCTATACATTTTTTATTTTTTTCTTAAAAACTCTTCTTTGTGCTAAAAAGAGCCTCAAATATAAAAAATTTATATTCAGAAACCCTTTAATTATTGTATTAAATACACAAAGGAGTTTTTTAACACATTTTTTTTTTAAATTCAATCTAATAAACCTTAATTTTTTACTTTTCAAATGAAAATAAAAAGTTAGATCATTAAAAAAAATTAGTTTTTTTCTAAATGATTAAGTAATTATTTTTTTTGTCGAAACGATATGATTTCGTAATATTTTCACTAAGTTAGATTATAATTAATTAACAATAAATTAACAAATCATAAAGAAAATGAGAAAATTAATAACAATTTTAATGATTGGGACCTGTACATTAATGTATGGACAGTCCCAAAACATTTCTGGTCTTGTTTCGGATGATGGTGGATCTGGTTTACCTGGAGTAAGTGTAAAGGTAAAAGGAACATCCTCTGGAACTGTAACAAACGGAGAAGGGAAATACTCAATTGAATCTGATGCTAATGGAACATTGGTATTTTCATTTGTTGGGTACAAAACACAAGAAATAGCAATTCAGGGTAAATCTTCAATAAATGTCACTATGACTGAGGGGATTATAATGGACGAAGTAGTAGTAACTGCTTTGGGAATTTCTAGAGATAAGAAATCTCTTGGATACGCAACCCAAACTATTGACGGTGATAATTTGGCAACCATGAAAGATGTGAACTTTATGAGTTCATTGTCTGGTCAAGTTGCGGGCGCACAAATTAAAAATAGTGGAACAATGGGGGGGTCAGCTAATGTTATAATAAGAGGATATTCTTCAATTGATGGAAATAATCAACCGCTATATGTAGTTGATGGTATTCCAATTAATAACGATATTACTAATGGGGCTAATCAACAAACCGGAAGAGGCGGATTTGATTATGGTAATGCCGCAATGGATATTAACCCACAAGATATTGCTTCTATAAATGTTCTAAAAGGTGCTGCAGCATCTGCACTCTACGGAGCAAGAGCAGCAAATGGGGTTATACTTATTACTACTAAAAAAGGAACAAAGGGTAAAAAAGGTATTGGAGTTACTGTAACTCATAATACAACTATAGGACAGATAAATAAAAATACAATGCCAACTTATCAGAACGAGTATGGTTCTGGATATGGAAAATTTTATGGCCCCGATACATCTTATGATGGAACTGTAACCAATGGATATATAGAAAATATAGATTTAGATGGTGATGGAACTGATGACCACTTAGCAAATCCAATGGGGGATGATGCTTCTTATGGTGCACCTTTTACTAGCGTAGATGAGCTTTTAACGTGGGAGTCAATTCATCCAGAGCTTCCTACTTATCTTCAAAACCAACCATTTCAGGGATCTGCTAACAATCCAACTACATTTTATGAAACATCTGTTATGACAACCAATGCAGTTTCTCTAGATGGAGCTAGTGATAAAGGGTCTTACAGGTTTTCTGTTAGTGATATGTTTGCAAATGGAATACTTCCAAATAGTGAGTTGAGAAAAAATAATGCATCACTAAATATTAGTTATGATTTAAGTGATAAATTAAAGTTTAGCTCATCTATGCAATATGTCCAAAATCAAGGAAAAGGAAGATTTGGAACTGGTTATGACAACAATAATGTTAACCAATCGTTTAGACAATGGTATGATGTTGCTGTTGATATGGAAGCACAAAAAGCTGCTTACGAACTAAATGGAAACAATCTATCTTGGAATGCTTACGGGTTTTCTTCACCAGAAGCAACCAGAGCAGATCCGCATTATTTTGACAATCCATATTGGATGAGAAATAACAACTTTTCTACTGACTCTAGAGACAGATTTATAGGAAATATGGTATTAAACTATGAAATTAATGATTGGCTAAATGTCATGGGTAGAGTTACCAACGACAACTACAGTGAATTAAGAGAAGAAAGAATAGGGTCTCAGTCTGTAGATGTTGCAAAGTATAGAAAGTACAGTAAAACATTCTTTGAAAGAAATTACGATTTGTTTTTAAATTTTGACAAAGATTTAAATGATAAATTAAATCTTTTTGGAATGGTTGGAACCAACCTGCGTAGGTCTGCAGTTAATATTACAGATGGAGAAACTAATGGTGGATTAGTTGTCCCAGGAGTTTATTCTTTTAGTAATAGTGTTAATACACCTGAAGCTGCTAGCGAAACAGATGCAGCAAGAGCGGTAGACGGATATTTAGGTAGAGCAACCTTGGCTTATGATAGGTTTTTATATTTAGATCTTTCTGCCAGGTACGATGTTAGTTCTACATTACCAGTAGATAATAATTCATTCTTTTATCCTGCTGCTACAGCAAGTTTAATATATTCTGAATTATTTGATATTTCTGGAATGGACTTTGGTAAATTAAGATTAAATTATGCACAAGTAGGTAACGATGCTCCAATGCAAAGACTCCAAAATATATACTCAATGGGAACTGCATTTGGATCTTCAACTTTAGCTAGTGCTCCAAATACTGGATATAATAGTAATTTACTTCCTGAGAATACCACAAGTTTAGAAATTGGATTTGAAAACAAGTTTTTTAACAACAAGCTTGGTTTAGATATTACTTTATATCAAGCAACAACTGATAATCAAATACTTGCGGTTAGACCTTCCTCTTCTTCTGGAACATATTATCAATATGTAAATGCAGGAAAAGTTCAAAACCAGGGAATTGAACTTCAACTTTATGCTAATGTCCTTCAATCGGGAGATTTTAGTTGGGATACTAGAATTAACTGGGCGAGAAATAGGAACGAAGTATTAGAGTTAACGGGAAATTTAGAAACTTATCAATTAGGATCTTTCCAGGGAGGTGTTACAGTTGAGGCGACTATTGGAGAATCTTATGGTTCAATAAAAGGAACTGATTTTGTTTACCATGATGGTGAGCAAATTGTTGTAGACCACCCATCTGCTTCTAGAGGCGGAATGGTTTATGGTAAAACTGCTTCTACCCAAACTATAGGTAATATAATGCCAGATTGGACAGGTGGATGGACCAATACCTTTACTTATAAAAACTTAACTGCCAGCGCATTAATAGATGTGCAATGGGGAGGAGACTTTTTCTCTTTAGATACGTGGTATGGTTATGGAACTGGAATTTATGCTAATCAAGCAGGAACCAATGCTGATGGTGTCGAGGTTAGAGAGTCGATTGCTAATGGTGGTGGTCTTTCTATTGGCGGTGTAATGGCAACTACTGATGCAAATGGAGATTACGTTCTAGACGAAGACGGTAATTACACTTCTGATGGTACTGCAAATACTGTAAACGGTTATGTAGGAGATTACAATAATTATGCAGGCTGGAAAAATGCTCCAAATGCAATGCATGTTTATGATGCGACTTATATTAAACTAAGACAGCTTTCTATTTCTTATTCTTTACCAAGTAGTATGTTTTCTGGAAAAGGTTTCCAAGGAATAGACATTGGTATTATGGCAAGAAATCTAGCAATTCTTTATAAAAAGAGTCCACATACTGATCCAGAGGCTGGGTTAAGTGCAGGAAATATACAAGGGTACCAATCAGGAGCATATCCTGCCGTAAGAGAGTTGGGATTAAACGTAACATTTAAATTTTAAGAAAATGAAATCAATAATTAACTATAGTTTGGTATTATTTCTACTCATTGCAGTAGGATGTACAAAAGATATTGATCAATTCAATAACAATGACAAATCTCCAACAACAGTACCTGCAAATTCATTATTTGCTAATGCTACTGTAGAATTAATGGATTATTTGGCAAGCCCCAATGTAAATGTAAATACATTTAGGTTGTGGTCTCAACACTGGACTCAATCTACTTATACGGATGAGTCAAACTTCCAGCTCATTAATAGAAATATTAATGGAGAAGTTATGGAAAGAATGTATGCAAGAGTTTTAAGAGACGTTAAAGAATGTAGGGGGTTTGTTAATGCAAGCACTACCAATTCTGAATCGGTGAAGAATACTCAGCTAGCTGTCTTAGATGTGCTAGAAGTATGTGCATATTCTATATTGGTAGATATTTTTAACGATGTCCCTTACAGTGAAGCATTGATGGGAGTTGACAACTTATCTCCTGCATATGATGATGCAAGCACTATTTATTCATCATTAGCAACTACTTTAGATGGAGCTATAACAGCTCTTTCAGGAAGTTCAGATATGGGAGATTTTGCGGGATCAGATTTGATTTATGCAGGAAGCACATCTCATTGGGCTATGTTAGCCAATTCTCTAAAATTAAGAATGGCAATGAGAATGGCAGATGTTGCTGGTAGTGGTAGCCAAGTTATGGCTGAAGCAGCTTCATCTGGTGTTTTTGCATCCAATGCAGACCATGCATATATATTGTATCAGTCATCTACACCAAATACAAACCCTTTATGGGAAGATTTGGTACAAAGCGGAAGAACAGACTTCTTGGCATCACAAACTTTAGCAGACATCATGAATTCAACAAATGATCCTAGAAGAGCTATCTATTTTAGAAATTTAGATGCGAATGGAGATTTAATGTCTACTGGTCAACATGGTTTAGATGGTGCATATGCTGATTTTTCTCAACCTGGAGATATATTGGAAGTTCCAACTCATCCTGGTATTTTACTCTCTTATGCGGAGGTATGCTTTCATTTAGCAGACGCTGCAAATAGAGGATGGAATGTTGGTGGTGATGCCGCGACTCATTATGCAAATGGAGTTTCTGCTTCGATGATTCAGTGGGGAAGTGATCAAGCTACTGCTGATGCATTCTTACTAGAAGCGGATGTTGCTTGGGATGCTTCAATGGCTGAACAGAGAATAGGAACTCAAAAATGGGTTGCTATGTACGATCAAGGTTTAGAAGCGTGGTGTACTTGGAAAATGTACGACTATCCAGCAATGGATACTGCAGCTCAGGCTGGTACAATCACTCCAACAAGGTATAATTATAGCGTTGATGAATATTCAGTTAACTCTACAAATGTTTCAAATGCTAATGGAGGAAGTGATTTAACTACAGATAAAGTATTTTGGGATGTTGATTAATTAATCAATCTTAAATTTAACTTTTATAAAAGCCCCTTTTTAGGGGCTTTTTTTATTTCTTTTCTTTCAAAACATATCTTAAAGTAGACCTGCTTCTTTGTTGAATTAATATTTCCTGTTTATGGAACAATTTTGGAATATCTAAGTTTTTAAAATGTCTAATGGTTAGAAGGTTTACTTTCTCATTGTATTTTAGAGTATATTTTCTTTGTATTTCTGTAATCAAAACAGGCAAATTGGAAGGAGCAATTATTCCACAAACAGAAAAACTTAATGCTGAATTTTGCATTAGATGAACTTTTAACCCAGTTTTAGAAAAAATAGAAAAAATATCACTGATGTGTTCCTCAAAAATAAAGGAATAGTCCTTAGAACTAATTGAAAGTAGTATTTGATTTGGTTTATAGATAATAGACGGAAGACTTTTATCATCTTTTCCGACCTTACTAATAGAACTTCCTTCATGTTCCTTTTTGACGAAAGATCTTATTGTGAGAGGAATATTTTTATTTTCAAGAGGCTTTACAGTGTTAGGATGAATCACAGAAGCTCCCAAATAGGAAAGTTCGATAGCTTCTTTAAAAGAAATTTTCTTAAGAATTTGTGTTTTATCAAACCATTTTGGATCTGCATTTAATAAACCATCCACATCTTTCCAAATAATAACTTCTTCTACATCCATTGACCATGCAAAAATAGCTGCAGAAAAATCACTTCCTTCCCTTCCTAAAGTAGTCGTTTCTCCATTTATATTAGAGCCAATAAATCCTTGAGTGAGGTAAGTTTTCTCTTTTCTAAGAGTGGAATTAATTTTTCTTTTAGTTTCCTCCCAATTTACTATAGAATCTGTAGTATTCTTTGAAGTTTTTATAAACTCTCTAGCATCTATCCATTGATTTTCAACACCTTCTTTATTTAAATAATTGGAAATAATTAATGTAGAGAAAAGTTCCCCAAAAGAAACAATTTTAGCGTAACTTATTTTGTTCTTTTGTTTTGTTTTAGCCCCTACATATTCAACTAATTCTAGGGCTAAAGCACTAAATAAATCTATAAAATCAGCATTATTATTTAATTCCAAATCTTCAATAATATCCTCATGAAATTTTATTATTTCTCTAGTTATTTCAGCACATTTAAGGGTTTTATTTTCTAGATAGTTTTCCCAAACTTGTTCTAATTTATTAGTGGTTTTATCAATAGCAGAAATAACTATTACTAAATTTTCTTTATAAGAAGATACTATCTCTTTAAGATTGAAGATAGCTTCAGGGTTTTTTACTGAAGCACCACCAAATTTGAATACTTTACTCAATTTTCATAAATTAAATACTAAAGCTAATATATTCTATTATAATTTATAATATATTAAAATAATTTGAGCCATTAATTTTGCACCAGATTAAATGTTTAATAATTAATAACATCCAAAAATTCTAAAACTTTTTTTAAAAAATATTTCTCCACTTTTACGTCATATACCATGCAATATTAGATATTTGTAAAAAATATTTGATGAAAAACGTAACTGTTGGAGAATTTATAGTAGAATCGCAGAATAACTTTCCTGGATCTACTGGTGAATTATCCAAAATTTTAAGCGCTGTTAAGTTAGCCTCTAAAATAGTTAGTCACCAAATAAATAAAGCAGGATTAGCTAAAGAAATTTTAGGATCTTCAGGGAGAGAAAATATTCAAGGGGAAGAACAACAAAAATTAGATGTTTTTGCCAATGATTCATTTATAAACGCATTATCAGCAAGAGGAGTAATATGTGGTGTTGCTTCAGAAGAAAATGATTCTTTTGTTGCGTTTAATAATAATGTTAATAATGATGCTAAGTATGTTGTATTAATTGATCCTCTAGATGGATCTTCTAATATTGATGTTAATGTTTCTGTCGGATCAATTTTTAGCGTTTATAAACGACAAACTCTAAAGGGCTCACCGGTTGAATTAAAAGATTTTTTACAACCTGGAATTCAACAAGTTGCATCTGGCTACATTATTTACGGATCTTCAACGATGCTTGTTTACACTACAGGAAGAGGGGTTAATGGTTTTACTTTTGACCCAAGTATTGGAGTATTCTTTTTATCTCATCCAAATATGAAAACTCCTGATCAAGGAACAATTTATTCTGTGAATGAAGGCAACTTAAAACAATTTAAAAAACCTGTGGCAGAATATATTAAATTTTGCCAGTCTCGAAACAAGTCCAAAGGGAAACATGCCTATAGTTCTAGATATATAGGTTCTTTAGTAGCAGATTTCCATAGAAACCTTATTAAAGGAGGCATCTATTTATATCCATCTACTGAAACCAACCCAACAGGAAAATTACGATTAACTTATGAGTGTGCTCCATTGGCCTTTTTAATCGAACAAGCTGGAGGAAGAGCAATTTCAGAAAATCAAAGTATAATGGACATAATTCCTTCTGAACTACATCAAAGAGTTCCTTTTTTTGTAGGCTCTAAGAGTATGATCGACCAATTAGAAGATATTTTAAAGAGTGAGTCAAAATCAGTTTAAAAGTAGACTAGCTACATCTAGTGCTTTTTCCGAAATTTCAAGACTTTGGCAAGATAGTTCTACTATTTCTCTAAAAAAAACCTCTGGGTCGTATATTTCTTTTTTAAGTTATTGTCTTATTCAAGAAAAAAATGGGAACCACCTTTTTATTCTTTCCGACAAAGAAGAGGCCTTATACTTCTTTAATGATTTAGAAAATTTATTCAATTCTGAAAGGGGGATAACTTTACTATTTTATCCTGCATCTTATAGAAGGCCATACCAAATTATGGACTCTGACTCTACTAGTGTGCTTCAAAGAACTGAAGTTTTAGACGCCCTTGGAAAAGAGAGAAAAAAATTAATTGTAGTCACCTATCCAGAAGCTATTGTAGAAAAAGTAATTGAAAAAAAGAATTTCGAGAAAAATAATTTGACTATTTCCATAGGAGAAGAATTAGAATTGGATTTAATCGACGAAATATTGATTGATTTAGATTTTGAGAAAGTAGACTATGTCTACGAGCCTGGTCAATTTGCAATAAGAGGCGGGATTATAGATGTTTTTTCTTTTAATTATGAAATGCCTTATCGGGTGGAGCTTTTTGGCGACGAAATAGAGTCTATCAGAGAATTTGACCCTGTTAACCAGCTCTCTGTTACCATACTAAATAGGATTAAAATTGTCCCCAACATCAACAATATATCTTTTTCTAAAGATAGAGTTTCCTTTCTTGAGTACTTACCAAAGAATACCACACTATGGGCGAAAGACTTAGAAATATCACAAAAGAAAATGGAGCAAGGCTTTGAAATAGCCAGCAAAGTTTACAATAAAATAAAAGAAAAAAAGAATCTCCTTCTTCCAATAGAAATGTACTTATCTCCTTTAGAATTCCTTACTAAGATAAAAGAATATAAGGTTTTAGAATGGAATAGAACTGTCCATCAAAAAGATGCTGTACTTATTGACTGTAACTCTGTAGAGCAACCCAAGTTCAATAAGAATTTTGATTTTCTGGTTAAAAGTCTTGAAGAATGGAAAAATGAAGAATATTCTATTTTCATTTGTTCTGATCAAGATTCTCAAATCACTAGGCTACGATCCATATTCATGGAATTAGATAAAGAATCTTTATGTAGTTTTATTAATATAGGGCTTCACCATGGATTTATAGATCATAATGAAAAAATTGTAGTTTTCACAGATCATCAAATTTTTGAAAGACACCATCGTTTTAATGCTAGAAAAAGCGTCTCAAAATCTAAGGAGATCTTTACTCTGAAAGAAATATACGATTTACAAAAAGGAGATTTTGTTGTCCACATCGATCATGGAGTTGGAGAATTTTCTGGATTAGAAAAAATAGATGTACAAGGAAAGCAGCAGGAAGCAATAAGATTAATTTACAAAGGGGGTGATATTTTATATGTAAGTATTCATTCTCTTCATAGAATTTCTAAGTTTTCTGGAAAAGATGGGACCAAACCCACTTTGAACAAATTAGGATCTCCCGCTTGGTCAATGGCGAAACAAAAAGCCAAGAAAAAGATAAAAGAAGTAGCTTTTGATTTGATTCAACTATATGCTAAAAGAAGAATACAATCTGGTTTTGAATTCCAACCTGATACCTATCTTCAAAATGAATTAGAGGCATCTTTTATTTATAAAGACACTCCAGATCAGCTAGCGTCAACATCTGCAGTAAAATTAGACATGGAAAAGCCATATCCAATGGATAGACTTATTTGTGGTGATGTTGGCTTTGGAAAAACTGAAATTGCTATTAGAGCAGCCTTCAAAGCCGTAGCAGACAACAAACAAGTGGCAGTCTTGGTTCCCACAACAGTTTTGGCTTTTCAACATTTTAGAACTTTTTCTGAAAGGCTTAAAGACTTCCCCTGTAATATCGATTATATCAATCGTTTTAAATCTTCAAAAAATACTAAAACTACTTTAGAATCTTTAAAAAATGGTAAAGTTGATATTTTAATTGGGACTCATAAATTAATTGGAAAGGATGTTATTTTTAAAGATTTAGGACTTTTAATTATTGATGAAGAACAGAAATTTGGCGTGGGAGTAAAAGACCAACTTAAAAATATAAAAGTTAATGTAGACACCTTAACACTGACAGCTACACCAATTCCAAGAACGCTTCAATTTAGCTTAATGAATGCCCGAGATTTATCCATTATTAATACACCGCCTCCAAACAGATTTCCAGTTGAAACAATTGTTCAATCATTTTCTGAAGACACCATTAAAGAGGCTATTGAATACGAGATAGATAGAGAAGGGCAAGTATTTTTTGTACATAATAGAGTTCAAAATATTAATGAAATAGCAGCCATGATTACTAGACTTTGTCCAAATGCAAGAATTGCTGTAGGGCACGGCCAAATGGAAGGTAAAAAGCTAGAGGCTATTATTTTAGATTTCATGGACGGACTTTACGATATTTTAGTTGCGACAACAATTATAGAATCAGGAATAGATATTCCCAATGCCAATACCATAATAATTAACAATGCCAATCATTTTGGATTAAGTGATTTACACCAATTAAGAGGAAGAGTTGGAAGGGCTAATAAAAAAGCATTTGCCTATTTATTCACACCACCACCTCAACACATCTCTTCAGAAGCAAGAAAGAGACTCCACGCAATAGAACAATTTTCTGATTTGGGAAGTGGGTTTAATATAGCAATGCGAGATTTAGACATAAGAGGTGCAGGAGACTTATTGGGAGCAAATCAAAGTGGATTCATCAATGATATTGGATTTGACACCTATCAGAAAATTTTGGATGAAGCAATCCTAGAATTAAAAGAAAATGAGTTTAAATCTGTATTTTCAGAAGAACTAAAGGAGAGGGAATTTGTAAAAGAATGTATTTTAGAAACAGACTTATCATTAGTGATCCCAGATGATTATGTAAATGATATAAATGAAAGACTTACCCTATACAAAAGACTAGATACTTTAACATTTCAAGAAGCTATTAGTACTTTTTCTCAAGAGCTAAAAGATAGATTTGGAGAAATCCCAACCCAAACAAAAGAACTAATTAATACCTTAAAACTTAGAGAACAAGCAAAAAAGATAGGATTTGAAAAATTAGTTATAAAACAAAATAAATTAGTGGGAAAATTTACCACTAGTCATCTAACTTATTTTGAATCAACTAGTTTTACTAAGGTCTTAAACTTTGTCCAAAAGCACAAAAAAGGGGTGCAGCTAAAAGAAAAAAATAAACTCTTGATTTTGACGATTGAAAATATCGGAACTATTCAAGAAGCTAATAAAAAGCTTCAGCAATTAATGAATTAAGATTTTATCTCAAAATCATCCATAAATTTAGTAGTGAAATCTCCGTCTAAAAATTTTTCATTTTCTAAAAGTTGTTGATGAAAAGGAATTGTTGTTTGAACCCCCTCAATGATATATTCATCTAATGCTCTTTTCATTTTCTGAATAGCTTCTTCTCTAGTTTGAGCTACAGTAATTAACTTAGAAATCATAGAGTCATAATGAGGGGGAATTATATAATTAGCATATACATGAGTATCAATTCTAATTCCATGACCCCCAGGAGAATGGTAGTTGGTAATTTTTCCTGGTGAAGGGATAAAGTTTTTATGAGGATCTTCAGCATTAATTCTACACTGAATAGCATGCATTTGAGGGAAATAATCTTTTCCTGATATTTTTTCTCCAGAAGCAATTTTGATTTGCTCTTTAATCAAGTCGTAGTTTATTACTTCTTCAGTAATAGTATGCTCTACCTGAATTCTTGTATTCATCTCCATAAAATAGAAATTACGATACTTATCTACTAAAAATTCAACAGTTCCAACACCTTCATATTTAACCGCTTTTGCAGCTTTTTTTGCTGCTTCTCCCATTTTTTTTCTTAGCTGTGAAGTCATAAATGGAGAAGGTGTTTCTTCTACTAGTTTCTGGTGTCTTCTTTGTATAGAACAATCTCTTTCAGAGAGATGACAAACTTTACCATATTGATCCGCAGCAATTTGAATTTCTATATGTCTAGGCTCTTCAATAAATTTTTCCATATACATACCGTCATTTCCAAATGCGGCAGCTGCTTCGTTTCTTGCTGAAGACCAACCATCTTTTAATTCTTCGTCATTCCAACAAAGTCTCATTCCCTTACCACCACCACCCGCGGTTGCTTTAAGCATTACAGGATAGGTTATCTTGTTCGCGACATTTTTAGCTTCTTGAAAATCTTTGAGAATTCCAACAGACCCAGGTATTGTAGGTACTTTTGCCTTTCTCATGGTTTCCTTGGCAGAAGCTTTGTCTCCCATAGAGTCTATTTGCTCTGGAAGAGCACCAATAAATTTAATTTCATGTTCTTGACAAATTCTAGAAAAATTCGCGTTCTCCGATAAGAAACCATAGCCCGGATGAATCGCATCTGCATTGGTAATTTCAGCTGCAGCAATAATATTTGGAATTTTTAGATAAGAATCTTTACTAGAAGCAGGACCAACACATACAGCTTCATCTGCAAATTTTACGTGCAAGCTGTCTTTGTCCACAGTTGAATAAACAGCAACTGTTTTAATTCCCATTTCTTTACAAGTTCTAATTACACGTAATGCAATTTCTCCCCTATTGGCTATTAGAATTTTTTTAAACATAGTTAAAGTGTTCTTTTTAAGAAGGATCTATAAGAAATAGAGGTTGATCAAACTCTATTGGGGACACATCGTCAAGTAATATTTTAACAACTTTTCCAGAAACTTCAGACTCAATTTCGTTAAAGAGCTTCATAGCTTCTATTATACATAAGGTATCTCCTGGTTTGATTACTGAACCAACTTCAATAAATGGCGCTTTGTCAGGAGCCGAGGACCTGTAGAAAGTGCCAATCATTTGCGCTTTCACAGTGATTAAATTACTGTCTTCTTTTTTCTCTGGCTTTTTTTCTGCAGGGTTAGAAACTTCAGCAACTACTTGTGGAGGCTGAACCATTGTTTGTGGAATAGACCCAACAGGACTTATCTGTTGTACAATTTTAGTCTCTTCTTTAAAATTAGTTTTTTTCTTGGCCATATAGTCAGACTTTATGACAAGTTTAAAATCTTTTTTTTCAATTTCTACTTCGTTGACACCAGCTTTGGCGACGAATTTTATTAAATCTTGGATTTCGTTAATATTCATATTTAATTCATTAAATAATATGTAAATCTAAAATAAAAATGATTTAATCCTTAATTATCTTATTAATATGCCCATTTTAAATAAACACTTCCCCATGTAAATCCACCTCCAAAGGCAGCTAATACTATATTATCTCCTTTTTTTAATTTTTTTTCCCATTCCCATAAACATAATGGAATAGTTCCAGATGTTGTATTGCCATATTTTTCAATATTAATCATTACTTTATCTTTAGTTAGCCCCATTCTGTTAGCTGTAGCATCTATTATCCTTAAGTTTGCTTGATGAGGTACAAGCCAATCAACATCCTCTCCTGTAAGATTATTTCTTTCCATTATTTCAGCAGAAACATCGGCCATTTTAGTTACTGCAAATTTGAAAACGGATCTACCTTCCTGAAAAATAAAGTTATCTGGGTGACCAACATTATCTTTGGTAATTGGAAAAGCAGAACCCCCATGTTTTTGGATAAGTAGTTCTCTTCCAGAACCATCTACTTTCAAAATAGAATCTATTATTCCGTTTCCTTCTTGATCAGGTTCTAATAAAACCCCCGCACATCCATCACCAAATATCACGCAAGTATTTCTATCCTTGTAATTGACAATGGAGGACATAATATCTCCTCCTAATACAATAACCTTTTTATGTCTACCTGATTCAACAAATTGTTGTCCAGTAACAAGAGTATAAATGAATCCTGAACAAGCTGCACTTAAATCAAACCCCCAAGCATTAGTTGCACCACTTTTATCACAAACAATGTTAGAGGTACTTGGAAATCTATGATCTGCGGTTACCGTACCAACAATTACCAAGTCAATTTCAAGGGGAGAAATCCCTCTTTTCTTACAAATAGACTTAACGACTTCACTACCTAAATCTGAAAGTGTTTCACCATCTTCTACAATTCTTCTTTCTTTAATACCAGTTCTTGTGGTAATCCACTCGTCATTTGTGTCTACCATTTTTTCTAAATCCTTGTTAGAAAGGATTTTTTTAGGAACGACACCATGCACACATGTAATCGCTGCATTTATTTTGCTCATCTAAAGGCTTTTTTAATTTTAGAATTAAGTTTGGAATTAATTAGGTCTTTTCCTAACAAAATCATGTTTTTTATGGCATTTTTATTACTTATCCCATGTCCAATTAAAACATTTCCATCCACCCCAAGAACAGGTGTTCCACCATAAATTTCATAGTTAAACCTGTCAAAATAGTCGTCTTTAATATTTTTTTGATTAATTAATGAATAAAAAGATTCTGCTAATTTAAGGACGACATTCCCAGTAAATCCATCACAAACGACAACATCTGCTTTGTCATTGAAAAGATCTCTTCCTTCTACATTTCCAACAAAATTAATATCGTCATTATCTTCCAATAAACGGTAAGTAGATTGAGTTAGTAAGTTCCCTTTTCCTTTTTCCTCTCCAATATTTAAAAGACCAACTTTTGGTTTTTTGATATTATAGACATTCTCGGCAAAAAGACTTCCCAATATTGCGAATTGAAATAATACATCAGGTTTACAGTCAGCATTTACACCAACATCTAAAATTAAGCCAACACCACCATTTTTTTTCGGCAAAACAGAAGTTATACTTGGTCTTATCACTCCTTTTATTGGGCCAATAGAAAACATGCTCCCAACTAGCATTGCACCAGAATTACCTGCACTAGAAAACACATCAAGTTCTTTATTTTTAAGAGCATTAAAACCTACTGAAATACTATTATTGGGTTTTTTTCTAAGAGCCTTTGTAGCATGTTCATTCATGGAGATTGCCTTATCAGCATGAATGAACTCAAAAATCGAATAATCTAAATTATTTGATTTAAACCAACCTTTTGCTAGCACCTCGTTCCCAACTAAAACAATAGTTTCGTCTTTCCCGAGTTCTTTGGAAGCTAGGTAGGCTCCATTTAAAGTTGCATCTGGCGAATTGTCTCCGCCCATGATATCTAATCCAATTTTCAAAAAAAAATTAAGTTACAGCTTCTTTTTCCATTACAACTTTACCCTTGTAATAAAGTTTCCCTTCAGACCAATGTGCCCTGTGATACAAATGAGTTTCACCAGTAGTTGGACAAGTAGTCAACTGAGGAGAAGTTGCTTTGTAATGAGTTCTTCTCTTGTCTCTTCTTGTTTTGGATGTTTTTCGTTTTGGATGTGCCATAACTTTTTATTTAAATTTTTTTAATTTTCATTCTTTAATCCTTTTAATATATTCCATCTGGGGTCTTCTTTGGTTCTAATTTGTTTTTGAGAGTATTCTTGGATAAGTTTTATTTGCTTGGTATTACATTGATTTCCTTTATGAACGACTCTTTTTGGAAAATTTACTAAAAAGTATTCGTAAAATAATTGTCCAACGTTATATCCAAAGCTTTCTTCAGGAAGATAGACAATATCATCCTTGATTATTTCTTGTTTTTGGTGAAAAAATTTGATTAAACAATTAAACTTATTAATAATTGGAACCCTTACCAAGTCTAGACATCTATCACAAAAAACTTCACAGTAACCAATATAACTAAACCTTAAATCCATCAACAAATTTTCTTTTCTGAATTCTAAGTTTAAAGAAATATTACAGCTACTATAGCGGGAATAATTAAAAATATCAAAGAACGATTTATCTATTTCAAAGTCAAAAAAATTTGGTCCAAGTTTGAGGCTTGAAAAGGGAATACAAAATTCTTCTAATTCTTTCATTCCTTGAAATAGCATGCAAATTTACGTATAATGAACTTAAGAAAAAAACTTTATTGAAAATTGATGAACTTTTCTGGATCCATGGGATAACCATTGTGCCAAATTTCAAAGTGTAAATGGGGACCTGTCGAGTGTTCTCCACTATTTCCAACAATGGATATTGGCTCTCCTGCATCTACATAATCTCCTATTTTTTTTAGAACTTCTGAACTGTGCTTGTAAATAGATAGTAAATTATTTTTATGTTGAATATGAACCACATGTCCATCATTTGGAGACCAGTTTTGATAAACAATAGTTCCTTTAAGGATAGCAACCACAGCTTCGTTTTTAGGAGCAATGATATCTACTCCAAAATGTCCTGCTGAAATATTCATTTTGTTGGTTAATTCTCCAACTAAAGGTGGGAAAAGTAACAACTCGGGAAGAACATCTTTAGTTAGAGCGCCTCCAGGAATAACATCAATGTCGTATTTTTCTCTTTTGTCAACTTTTTCTCTAATCGTTTTTTCAGAAAATGAAAGTTCATTAGTAGTATTTATATTTTGTGATTTAAACACTTTATTTGAAGTATCTCTGTCAATTGGCGTATCTCCGTTAAGAATTTTTTGGATGTTGGTTATATATTGTTCTTCTTTATTTGTTTTGATAATTAAGTCACTTAATTTTTGATCTAGTTCTATATTCTTATTAATTAGCTCTTTTTGTACTGTTACACTGGGATATCCAGGAACAAAAGTTTTAATAGAACTGTAGGAAATCAATAGAAAAAATAAAATTGAAAATACAATTACAGAAAAAAGAAAAAACAACAATAAAGAAAACTTGGAAGTAATGAAATTCCTTTTCTCCTCAAAGCTATCTTCATCTAGGACTACAACTCTTCGTTTTTCTTGAAGATTTTTTAGCCATATTATAAACTTTGATTCAGTTTTTTTTGTTTTGCCCATTTATTTATTAATTATGCAAATATCTCAAATTTATTTACTCTAAATTAAATAATCTTCAATTGAATAAATAACTAATACAATAAGTTCAATAGATTGTGGTTAATATTGCAGATATAATTTTTAATGAAACTAATTAAGCACTGTATTTTATTTTTTGCTTTTCTATTACTTTGGTCCTGCTCAACAGAGAAAAACAAAGTTTTAAATAGAGAGTTTCATAATTTACACGCAAAATACAACGGGTTTTTTAATGCAAATGAAATTATCAAATTAACCTACAATGACTTTTTAAAAAACAGAAAAGAAAATTACAATTTAATTTTACCAATTTTTCCTGTTCCTAATCTTGAACAGTCCAAAAATTGGTATGCTCCAATGGACACTGCATATAGAAAATGTGAACTTGTTATTTTCAGCCATAGAATGCCACATGCAAAAAAAGGAAAAAATAGAAATAGTGAGTGGTGCAAATATATTGACGATAACTGGATGACAATGGGCAAAACAAGGTTTTACAAAAAAGATCTTTCGAATGCACTTAAAATATTTCAATATGTCGAGAACCATTATGAGATAGAAGACAATTATTATGAAAGTATTTTTTGGCAATCAAAAGTTCTTATAGCAATGGGTGCTTTTGACGAAGCAGAAGAAATTTTACTTAGTTTAATTATAAAGTTTGAGGAACAACAATTAGAATCTAAAGATCAGGAAAAGCTCTCAGCAAAACAGAAAGTAAGATTAGCATTAATATACGATGAAAGAATAAAATATTTAGAAAGCAAAGAGCCCGTAATTTCTAAAAATATTATCAATAAAATCTACCCAACGCTAGCAGATCTCCATATTCAAAATAAGGCTTATAAAAAAGCAATTGAAAACCTAGAAATTGCTATTGAAAATAAGCACAAAAAAGCTTTTAAAACAAGATTGTTTTTTGTTCTTGCTCAATTATATCACTTACAAAATAATTTCAAAGCATCTCTATACTATCAAAAAGTTGTAGAAAGAAATCCCGAATATGAAATGGCTTTTCAGTCAAAAATCAATAGGGCTCTTTCTTTTAGCGGAAGAGATTCCAAAGCGATTAAATCCCAATTGTTAAAGATGCTTAAAGACGATAAAAACATTGAATATTTTGATCAAATTTACTATGCCCTTGCTGAAATTTCATTTAAAAATAATGCAGAAGCAACAGGAAAAGAACAACTTCAAAAGTCGATTAACTTGAGTACAAATAATTTGCCTCAAAAAATAAAATCCATGCAAAGAATGGGCGATTTGTATTTTGAAAAGTCTCAGTACATAAAATCCTATTTCTACTATGATTCAATTCAAAAAACATCTTTGAAAGCCTACAAAAACAAAGAACAAATCGATAAAAAGTACAAGCTGCTAAAAAATATCTTCATCAACAGAACCATAATAGAAAAAAACGATAGTTTATTTGCTATATGCTCTTTAGATGCTAACCAGAGAATCGATAAGATTTATCAAGTTTTAGATTTAGAACTCGCAAAAAGAGTCAAAAAATTAGAAGCTCCATTACTGGCTAGTGCTAATAAACCATTGCCTAGTTCTAGTAGCAACTCTACCGTTAATCAATCTTTTTTTATTTGGGATCAAAAAATGTTGGAGCGAGGAAAAGTGGAGTTTGATAAAAAATGGGGAAAACGTATTTTTGAAGACAACTGGAGAAGAGGATCTAAAACTGCCATGTTTTTGGAGGAAAATGAAGAGACATCTTTTTCTTATTCAAATAGCGAGCTATTTGATGAGCTTTTTCAAAATCTTCCATGTGATGATGAAAATCAATTGAAATCCATGAAAGACTCTATAATGATTGCACTATTTAACCTTGGTATAATCCACCATTATGAAACAAAAAACCTCCAACTTTCAGAAAAATATTTTAAAAGAATAATTGAAAATTACCAGCCTGAAAATCAATCCATTGCTTCTATTTACGAATTATATAATATTTACCAAGACCTTGGAAGAAAAAAGGAAAGTAATGAAATGAAAGAATTTCTGCTAAGTAAATACCCAAAAAGTAAATTTTCTAAGCTTTTATTAGGAGACGAAAATTTAAATACTTCTCAAAAAGCAATGAAAAAAGAACAAAAATTGTATTCCCAATTATTCTCGTTGTACCAAACTGGAAACTACAGCAAAGTTTTAGAAACTTGCTCCGATAAAACCAAAGACTCTACCAACCCCCTGATTTGTCAATATGGCTTATTGAAAGCCTACTCTTTAAAAAAGTTAAACGATACTGCAAATAATAGAAGAGAGTTAATAAACACCTTAAAATTAATATCAAATCAATGTCTAGGGACAGATATTGCGGATCAAGCAATTGCAGTTTTAAATGAATTAAAAATTAAAACTGCTCAAGATTTAATGAAAAAAGAAAAATGGAAATTTAATTTTAGTCCAGACACTTTACATTATTTTATTTTAATTGCTCCAAAGGGAGGATTTTCCATGAATAAAGCAAAAAATAACGTAGCAGATTTTAATTCGGTTAATTTTTCAGATTTAAAACTTAAAGTTTCCAATACTTTTTTAAACACATCAGATCAGATGATAATTGTTAAACGTTTTAATAATAGTAAACAAGCACTTGATTATCACCTAACCTTTAAAGTTAATAACGGAGCTATCAAAAGCTATAGAAATGAGAAATTTTTTGTAGTGACTCCCCAAAACTTGAAAGAATTATATTTAGAAAAAAACACAGATAATTACCTCAAATTTTTCAAAGAATTTTATCAATAAGGTAACTTTCTTGTTTTTTGTATATTTGTAAAAATTATTTATGGTATTTAAATCGGATAAGAATATGGCAAATTATAATAATAACCAATCCCCTGAGAGGCTAAACAGAATAGTTGAGGGGACAAATATTGAGGGAGATATTAAATCTGATTCCAACATAAGAATCGATGGCTACCTCAAAGGAATAATTACTGTTAAAGGTAGATTAGTTTTAGGCCCAACAGGTAAAATAGATGGAAATATCTATTGTAAAAATGCAGATTTAGAAGGTAAATTAAATGGCGTTATTGAAGTAGATGAACTTCTTACACTTAAAAGCACAGCTAAACTTCAGGGAGAGATTTCTACTAATAAACTTTCTATTGAGCCTGGTGCAATATTTTCAGGAAATTGTAAAATGGGAGCAGTTCTTAAAGACATTATCACATCTGATAAATCATTATTAGAAGATAATGAAGTTATCAAAGAGAAAACAGCTTGAAACGCTTAAAAGTTTATTAAGTCAAGTAGCCTAAAATTTACCAATACTTAAAAAAACATAAAATGAATACCAAATTATTAGTTCCAACAGATTTTTCAGAAGTAGCACAATCAGCTATGCAACACGCTATAAAATTTGCAGAAATTATTAATGCAGATGTAGTACTGTTACATGTAGTAAGTTCTAGAGAAGATGTGGAACAAGCCAAAGAAAAACTAAAGAAGGAAATTACTTTAGGGAAATCTTTTTCTAATACTTGCAAGATAACTTCTTTTGTAAGAATTGGAAATATATTTGAAGATATTGGAGATGTTGCAGCTGAAATTGGAATTTCTCTAATTTTCATGGGGACTCACAGGGCTAGCAGATGGCAAAAATTAGTTGGTAGTAGAGCAATTAAAGTTATTACTAGTTCTCCAGTACCGTTTATTGTTACTCAGGAAAAATTGATGAATTCAAACGGTTATGATAATATTGTTGTTCCACTAGACTTAAACGTAGAAACCAAACAAAAACTTGAGCTAGTAGCAAAAATTGCACATTATTTTGATTCTAAAGTCCATTTATTAACCGACGATAACTCGGATGAATTTATTAAAACCAAACTCAAGGCAAACCAAATCTGGTCTAGTAATTATCTAGAATCCAAAGACATAAAAAACTCCTCTCACTTAGTTGAGCAAGGAGATAGCTTAACTGAAGGTATTTTTAAACTATCTAAGGAAGTAGGTGCTGATTTGATAGCCATTATGAATCTTGCAGACGAAACTGTTTTAGGTCTTTTTGAAAATTCTTTTCAAGAAGAAATTGTGGCTAATGATTTAAAAGTTCCAGTACTGTGTGTCAATCCTCATCCTGTAACTAAAGTGTCAGGCATTTTAGTTCGTTAAATTAGATGCTTTCCGAACAAGAGCAGATTAGAAGAGATAGTCTCCAGAAGATCATAGATTACGGTATTAACCCTTATCCAGCTGCAGAATTTAAAGTTAGTCATCATTCTGATGCTATTTTAGCAAACTTTAAGGAAGGAGAAAAGGTTATTATTGCAGGTAGATTAATGCGAAGAAAAATTCAAGGCAAGGCCAGTTTTGGTACCATTCAAGATTCTCAAGGAAAAATACAAGTTTATTTTAATAGAGATGTAATTTGTCCATCAGAGGATAAGTCTATATACAACGATTTTTTTAAAAAATGGCTGGACCTTGGAGACATCCTTGGTATCGAAGGAAAAGTTTTTAAAACAATGGTTGGAGAAATATCCATTAACGTAGATAAATTCCATTTGCTAAGCAAATCTTTAAAGCCTTTGCCTCAACCAAAAACTGATAACCAAGGAATTATTCACGATGAATTTAATGACCCAGAACTAAGGTATAGGAGAAGGTATGTTGACCTTGTAGTAAATGAAAATGTAAAGGAAACTTTTATAAAACGTTCCAAGATCATCAACTCTATGAGAAATTTTCTTTCTCAAAAAGATTATTTAGAAGTAGAAACACCAATTTTACAAACAATTCCTGGGGGAGCAGCAGCAAGACCATTTATAACTCACCATAACGCATTAGATGTTCCGCTGTATCTTAGAATTGCCAACGAACTATACCTGAAAAGACTAATTGTAGGAGGGTTTGAAGGAGTTTATGAATTTGCCAAAGACTTTAGAAATGAAGGAATGGACAGAACCCATAATCCTGAATTTACCCAAATGGAAATTTATGTAGCATACAAAGATTACCATTGGATGATGAACTTCACAGAAGATATGCTAGAATTCATTTGCAACGAAGTTTTAGGAACTACTCAAGTACAGATTGGTAATGAAAAAGTGAATTTCAAAAAACCATTTAAAAGAATTTCAATAACTGATTCTATTTTAGAGCATACGGGCATAGACATTTCTAATATGTCAGAAAAAGAATTGAGGGATGCATGTAAATCAATTGGAGTTGAAATTACTGACTCAATGGGAAAGGGAAAGTTGATTGATGAGATTTTTGGAGAAAAGTGTGAGAGAAGTTATATACAGCCTACTTTTATTACGGACTATCCTGTAGAGATGTCTCCATTGTGCAAAAAACATAGATACAATTCGGAGTTAACAGAAAGATTTGAGTTAATGGTTAATGGAAAAGAACTTGCCAATGCTTATTCTGAACTAAATGATCCTATCGACCAAAAAGAAAGATTTGAGGAGCAAGTTAAACTGGCAGAAAAAGGAGATGACGAGGCAATGTTTATTGATTTAGACTTTATAAGAGCATTGGAATATGGCATGCCCCCCACATCAGGAATGGGAATAGGTGTTGATAGATTGGTTATGTTTTTATGTAATCAACCATCAATCCAAGAAGTTTTACTTTTCCCGCAAATGAAACCAGAAAAATGGGAAACAGGCCCCAACAAAAGTGAATTTCTTGAAATAAATATTCCAAAGCAATGGATAATCCCTATTTATGAAAGTGGTTATACCACCAAAGAATTACTTTTAGAAGCGAAACCAACTGCAGTTCAACAAAAACTAAATGGATATCGTAAAAAGAATAAACTTGATGTTCCTGCAATTCTTTTAGAAGAAGTACAGTCGTGGTATAAATAGTTTTTTTTGCTACAATAACGATATTTAAATACTTTAAGAAGTTGATTCGTATTAATAAGATTTTAAACGTTCAATTGTTTGATAAAACAAATTTAATGAACATGTTTTTTTATTCTAAAAAAAGTATAATTGAGCTCACATTTAAAAAACTACTAATTTTAATAGCTTTTCATTTGTCAATTAATCCTTTTTTTATTTCTCAAAACACCCCAAACTGTTTTTTATTTGAAATCTCTCAGTTAGAGCTAAAGAACTCAAATAAAGGGCCAATAAAAAATATTCCTGAAGAGTTAAAGTGTTTTAGACCTTTTAAAAAACAACTCAACGAGCTAGTTAATATAAGGAGAAATCAATTTTATTATGTGGACTCTATTTTAAAAGAAAACAAGCTCCCCAAATTATTTGGATTTTTACCCTTGGTGTTATCTGGTTATAAGTCTAGCCATACCACAGATTTATCATCTAAAGGGATTTGGGCATTAAGTTATATCACAGCTCTTAAAAAAGGGCTTCAAATAAATTCCCATATTGACCAAAGAATGAATAATCGGCTAGCAACTTTAGCAGCAGTAAAACAACTCAAGTTTTTAATGGAAAAATTCAAATCTGAAACTTGGACACTATTGGCTTTTATTACTTCTCCAAGTTATGTTTCTAATATATTTAAAGAATCAAAATCAAAAAATTGGGATATAGCTCAGGAATTAATAGATATTAAATACCTGCAAAATATCGAACTTATTAATTGGTTAAATAAGCTTGATTTAAAAGACTTTAATGGCAACTATAAAATCATAAATAAAAATTACCAAAAATTTTCTTTTAAATATGATTTTTTGTTTGACGCTATTGCACAATTTAAAATAGTCGATTTTAATAAAGTTAATAATCAAAACCCATTTCTGACAGGGCAAATGATTCCTAAAAATCATCCTATAGTTTTAAAAAAAGAGCTTGGAAACTTCATTATAGAAAGCCAATCTAAAATACTTGAATTTCAAGACTCAATGACTAATAATCTATTTTTTGAGGAAAGATCTGCCAACAAGCCTTTACTTTATTCAATAAAGCATGGCGATATTTTAGGTCAGATAGCAATTGATTATAATGTTTCTGTGAGTCAAATTATGAAATGGAATAATTTATCTAGCACAATGATATATCAAGGTCAAAAATTAAAATTATTTTCAAAGAAAATTGATCCAAATTTTAAGATTCATTTCTATACTGTTAATAAAGAGAATTACTTTTGGGAAGTAGCTTTAAACAACCCAGAAACGTCCGTAAAATATATATGTAAATACAACATTTATCAAGAATTAAAACCAAATCAAAAATTAAAAATAACAAGCAAATAACACCCTTTTATCCACTAACTTTTTTAATAGGACTTTATGCGCTTATTTTAATTTTGTTTTGGGGCTTTCCTTCAGATGGCATCAAGTTAAATAATATAACTTTTTACTTTATTTCAAGAGAGGAATTTAAAGCTCCTATTCCTACTATTGTCCAGGTTCCGGAAGTAATTATTAATCAAGATTCTATTAAAGAAATAGAAAAAATGAAAGCAGATAGTTTGAACAATTTAGTTTTACTGCTTGAGAAAAAAAGTAGAGATTCGGCACAATTTTCTTTAAAAAAAATTCAATATCCAAATAACAATAGATCTTTGATATTTCCTTTTTTTAAAAAATTAGAAAATGCTAAAACTAAAAAAGTAAGAATCATGCATTATGGAGATTCACAAATTGAGGGTGATAGAATATCGGGGAGGCTTAGAGAGCGGTTACAAAAAGAATTTGGTGGAAACGGGGCTGGTTTATTTGCTCTTATTCCAGCAACCAGAAAAATTAGTCTTAAAAATATTCCAACTACCAATTGGGTTAGGAAAACAGGATTTGGACCATATATTGACAAAAGCGTTAGTCATAAAAAATATGGTGCTTTATTTTCTTTTTGTAAGATGGAATTAGACTCACTGCTAATAGATTCCAATTATCTATTTAATGGAGCAATAGCCATTAATAAACCCACTAAATCTTATAAGCTCTGTAGAGATTATAAGACAATTAAAATATATTATACAAGTAAAGAAAAAACAATTTTCAGGATGCTTGTTAATGACTCTATTTTTCATGTGGATACTCTCCTAGAGGCTTCAGAAATAACTTTGAAAAAAATGATCTTTAATAAAGCACCAAAATCAATGAATATTCAATTTAGCTCAAATACTTCTCCTATTATATATGGAATTTCTTTAGAAGGAAAAAAAGGGGTTGTAGTGGATAATATTCCTTTAAGGGGCGCTTCTGGGACAGAATTTTCAAAAGTGGATTATAGGTCTTTAAGTCAAATGCAAAAATTACTTTCTCCAGAGTTATTAATACTAGAGTTTGGAGGAAACACTATCCCATATATTAAATCCAAAAACAGAGCTGAAAAATATGGAAGCTATTTTAAGAAACAAATTTTGAAACTGAAACGAATTAATCCCAATGCGCTAGTACTTGTTATTGGCCCAGCTGACATGGCTAAAAAACAAAAGACGAAATTTATTACTTACCCTATACTTAAAGACGTAATTAGTGCACTTAAAAAAGCTGCTTTTGAAACAAATTCGTGTTTTTGGGATATGTATATAAATATGGGTGGAGAAAATTCAATTCAAAAATGGGTTAATGAAAAGCCCTCTTTAGCATCCAGAGACTACATTCATTTTACTAATTCTGGGGCAAAGAAAATAGCAGATTATTTCATTGAAGATTTTATGTTAGATTATAAAAACTATTTAAAAGAAAAAGATGATTAAGAAACTAGGATTCATTTTTTGTTTTTCAGTGCTAATTCCATCCATTTTTTTAGCTCAATTTAATGCAATTAGTTACAATAAATACCCATATATAAAACAAGACCTTAACCATTTACAAATCTATGGAAATATAACATGGAAAAAATTCTTTAGAAAATTAGACAGACAGTACGAAAATGGAAATGAAAATCTAAACATTTACCATTTTGGAGGATCTCACATTCAAGCCGATATTTGGTCCAATAAATTAAGAGAAAATTTCCAACATTCTTTGCCTTTTAATAATGCTGGTAGAGGATTCTTTTTCCCTTTTAGATTAATAAAATCTAACGGATCTCCAATTATTTTATCTTCCCATACGGGAAAATGGAAAGGATACCGAAATTCTGTGAATTACCATGAAGGGCCTTTTGGATTGCTAGGGGCAAGAGCAGAGCTATTAGATACTGCATCTACAATTAATATTTGGTTTAAAAACCCTAGAAATGAATTTGACTCATTTCAAGAAATCAATCTTTTTTTTGAAGATTCTAGTGACAATTATGATATCACCTTAATAGTAGATTCTACTATTCTAATTAGCTCCGAGGAGTTAGAAGGGCATATTAATTACCAACTTTCTACGGCTATTGATTCTTTGTCTTTTTCTATTATAAAAAAAGAAAATATTGAATCAAAATTCTCTTTATTTGGGTTTTGTTTTGACAACAATAAGCACGGCATCTCTTACCATTCTATTGGGGTTAATGGAGCAAGTGTACCAAGTTATTTAAGATGTGTGAATTTAGAAAAACAGTTGGACTTAATGCCTCCAGATTTAGTAATATTCTCTATTGGTATTAACGATGCCTACGAAAATGATTTTTCAAAAGAATCTTACAGTAAAAATTATAATACTTTAATTCAAAGAGTATATTCTGTGAATCCAGATGCTGCAATTTTATTTACAACTAATAATGACAGTTACTATCATCAAAAACACCCAAATAAAAGAGTTTATGAAGCTAAAGAAGTAATGGTTAATATTGCTCAAAGTAAAAAATTAGCTTTATGGGATATGTTTGAAATAATGGGGGGATTCAACTCCATTCAAAAGTGGCACTTGGATGATTTAGCTAAAAAAGATTTATTGCATCTTAATTATAAAGGTTATAATTTGATAGGAGATTTGCTATTTGAAGCCTTCATGGAGGCCTATAAAAATTATACAACCAAGAATGGATGATTTTTCTTTAAATAAATTTTCTGAATGGTTGTTTTCACCATTTTTATCTTACTCTGAACATCCTATGATATTCACTGAGTATCCTTTTTGGATCTTCTTTTTATTTGTGTTAATTGGCTATGGCCTAATACATAGTAAAATACGACTAAGAAGTATTTTTCTGTTCGTAGCAAGTCTGTTTTTTTACTTTAAAACAAGCGGATTTTTCTTTTCAATTTTACTTTTTTCTACTATTGCAGATTTTTATATTGGCAAAGCAATTTATATTTCCAAAAAAGAATTAAATGCAAAAATTCTCCTTGGATTAAGCGTTTCGATTAACCTTATTATCTTAATTTACTTTAAATATGCTTACTTTTTTACCGATTCATTTAACTCGATTGTTGGCTCGCAGTGGCATCCAATAAATCATTTTGCATTATTTACTAATCAATTTACTGGGGCAAGTTTTAGAGTTGATCAAATATTATTACCAATCGGAATATCCTTTTATACATTTCAGACTATGTCTTATGCCATTGACATTTATAGAAAACAATTAATCCCTGTCAAAAGTATTTTTGACTTTGGCTTTTATGTTTCTTTTTTCCCTCAATTAGTAGCTGGTCCAATTGTAAGAGCTTCAGAATTCATCCCCCAAATTTACCAACCTTATAGTGTTACCAAAAAAGAGTTTGGTCTAGCATTATTTTGGATAATAAACGGACTTTTAAAGAAATTTTTATTGGCGGATTATATTGCAGTAAATTTTGTAGACAGAGTATTTGACAATCCCGTAATGTTTTCGGGGTTTGAAAACTTAATGGCTCTTTATGGATATTCATTACAGGTTTATGCAGATTTTTCTGGCTATACAGACATAGCAATTGGGATAGCATTGATGCTTGGCTTTAGGTTACCAAAGAATTTCAATTCTCCATACAAAGCAGATAATTGTGGGGGATTTTGGAAAAGATGGCACATTTCTTTATCCTCTTGGTTAAAAGACTATCTATATATTCCTATGGGGGGGAACAGAGGGGGATCAATTTTTAGTTATGTGGCTCTGTCAATGATTGTTCTTTTTGTTTATTTAATTAGTGGTTCTTTGGCTCTTCTTTTTGGTATTATTTCTGTCATCTTTACTACTTTACTTTTAGGAGAAATTTTTCCAAAATTTAATAAATGGTATTTAACCAATATTAATATTATGCTTACCATGTTAATTGGAGGACTATGGCATGGCGCCAGTTGGAACTTTGTTCTTTGGGGAGGATTAAATGGGATTGGAATTGTAGTTTACAAATTATGGAAAAGCATTAGTCCCTGGAAAAATAAATCCAAGTGGTGGAATAAAATTTTGGGAGTATTAATTACTTTTAATTTTGTGACATTTACTAGGATTTGGTTTAGAACAGGTTCCAATAATTCCTGGGAGCATATGGATGAAGGACACAAAATAATTTCAGAATGGTTTACTGCAAATGAGATTCTAAACCAGTTATTTTTTAATTTCAAATGGAGTTTAATTCCTGATGTTTTAGCAGTCTACAGTAATGTTTTCTTAGTGATTATATTGGGGTTTTTAATTCATTTTATACCAGAACACTGGAAATTTTGGTATAGAAATAAATTTTCAAAAGCTCCTGTTTTAGTACAGTTGTTAGTTTGTTTTGTTACAGTATTTTTTATGTATCAAGTTGCTTCTACAAATTTACAGCCATTTATATATTTCCAATTTTGATTTTATGCCAGCAATTAAAAACGCATTATTGAGGTACCGAATTATTGATAGAGCTATTCGCAACGAGTATATACCATTTCCAAGTAAAAAAGACTTGAGACAACTTTGTGAAGATGAAATTTTTGGCAGCAGCGATGGAACTCACATTTGCAACTCTACAATTGAAAAAGACTTGTTTGCTATGCGAATGGAACACGACGCTCCGATTGTTTACAGTAAAAAAAACAGAGGATATTTTTATATCGAAAAAGATTTTTCAATGGATGATGTTCCTCTCACCCAAAAAGATGTAAACGCAATAAAAGCAGCTTCAACCATACTTAACCAATTTAAAAACACAAGTCTTTTTAGTCAATATGAATTCGCAATTCAAAAAATATTAGACCGTGCTATTAGCTCTTCAAACAGTATTTCTCAAGAAGAAGAAGTCATTCAATTTGAAACTCTACCCACCGTAAGAGGAAATGAAAACTTAGAGCTTTTTTTAGAAGCAATTAAAGATAAAAAAACAGTACAGTTTTTTTATTTTAATTATTCTAAGAATGAAAAAACAGTGAGAAGAGTTCATCCATATTTATTAAAAGAGTATAGAAATAGGTGGTATTTAACAGGCAAAAGCGAACTTAAAAATAAAGTCATAACTTTTGCATTAGATAGAATTTATGACCCAATAGTCCTTGAGCAAAAATTTACGGTGGACACACTATTCTCACCTGATAATTATTTTAAGCATTCTATTGGCATTACTGTTTTTAATGAACTCCCCAACAAAATAGTTATTGAAACTAAGCCAATACTATCCAGATATTTAGAATCTCAACCCATTCATCATTCCCAAAAAATAATGGAAATAAAGCCTAATGGGAACCATCTTTTTTCCTTCCATTTATTAATTACATACGAGCTTAAAATGTTACTTATGGGTTTTGGAAAAGATTGTAAAATTATTTCTCCTAAACATTTACAAAGTCAGATTTTATCGGATTTAAAAGAGCTATTAGATAATTACAACACTGAATGAATTAAAGAACTCAAATAGTGCTTATTTAAATACCATCCTCAAAATCTAATTCACTGGAAAATTTGGTCAGAGAAAACTCTTGATATTGCCTTATTGGAAAATAAGTTAATTATTCTAAGTATTAGTTTTACCGCATGCCATTGGTATCATGTTATGAAGAAAGAAACATTTAGCAATCAACCAATCGCAAGTTTTATTTACCAGAACTTTCTTTCTATAAAGTAGACAGGAAAGATCACCCTGATGTGGATAATGCTTACATGAACTTGATAATGGAAACTAAATGAAATGGAGGATGGCCTCTAAATTATATGTTAATGCCAGATACAACCCCACTTTATGCTGGAACCCATTCTCAGACAAATGAATCCAATTAATTAAAAGATTTACCAATTTTCAAAGAAAAGTACAAACCCAACAAAAAAAATATATTTATTTGTAGTGACAAACTTTGTCTACCTGATGCTTTAACAATTAAACAAGCACTAAATTTAGAAATATGAACAGATTTATTTTGCTGTTATTTTGTCTTTCTATTAACCAATTCTTTGCTCAAATGATCAATAATGAGTCAGGTCAAATTTTCACTGAGAAACCTTTTTTTAATGAAAAATATATTAGATCTGTTAAATTAAAGTCTATTACAGGAACAATTTCTTCGAAAAAAGAACTTGGCACTATTAAAAGCTCTGATAAAAAAGAGGCTTACATCTTTAATGAAAAAGGAAATTTAACTATTCATTATTTGTCTTCAAAAACCAAAAGCAAATCGGATACAACATTTATATTTTATGAATACAATCTAAAAAATGAAAACACTATTTTTAGAGTGAGTGACTCCTATGGTTTTTATTCTTACAGTAAAAAATATAATGATCTAGGAAAATTAATTAATAAGACATATTCACGAGAAAAAAATGCTTCTAAAAGTAAAATGAATTTTAAGTTAGAAGAGAAGTATGTAATATTTGAAGAAAGTTACCTTTATGAAAATAAAGACTCTACCATTGAAGTGACCACTTTAAATAGCAACGGTAGACCTTACCAACAACAAATTTACCATTACGATAGTCTTAATTACTTATCCAAAATTCGTACTAGACTATTAATATCTAATAACACTAAGTATGAAAAATACAATTACAATGACAGAGGACTTTTAAAATCTATTCAATATTTTACCAATGAAAATGAAACTCCATTAAAGGAGCTTAGGTACGATTATGATGAATGGGGTAATATCACTTTTATGGACGAATACAAAGATAATGTAAGAGTAATTCATAAAGAACTTTTATACGATCCCTCTACTTTAATTTTAAAAACAATTTTATCGCAAGACTTAGTTTCTAATTTGATTACAATAATTAAGTATAAACCTGAATTTTATAACTAATTTTAGATTTAATGAGACATTTCCTTTCTATAATAATATTTTCAGCTTTATTTTTCTCTTGTCAGGAAAAACATCCAATGGCAGAAAAATTATGCAACTGTTATACTCAACTGCACAGAGCACAAGGAGAATTAGAGATTAATTTTTGGACAGACTCTTGTAATGTTTTATATATTGACATTTTAAAGCAATTGGAAAAAAGTGAGTCAGAACAAATAAAATTTCAACGCGCATATAGTAGCTGTCAATAGTATGGACAAAATATTTAATTATATTAATGGAAAGCTTGTAGAGCCTGTAAATAACCAGTGGTTGGACAACTACAATCCATCAATTGGAGAAGTTTACAGTTTAATTCCAGATTCCACCAAAGAAGATGTAGAGAATGCTCAAAAAGCAGCAAAAAATGCATTTCCAATTTGGAGTAATTCAACCATAAAGGAAAGAGCTACTGTTTTACAAAGAATAGCAGATCTGATTCTAGATAGGCAAGATGATTTAGCTTTTGCGGAATCTGTAGATAACGGAAAACCTTTGGCTCTTGCAAAGAAAGTAGATATCCCAAGAGCAGCTACTAATATGTCTTTTTTTGCTAGTGCCATTCTGCATGAAAATTCTGAAAGCCACCAAATGAGTCAATTGGCTATTAATTACACTTTAAGAAAGCCAATTGGAGTTGTTGGATGTATCTCTCCTTGGAATCTACCACTTTATTTATTTACTTGGAAAATCGCACCTGCCTTAGCCACAGGAAATACTGTTGTTGCAAAGCCTTCTGAGATTACTCCAATGACAGCTTTCTTGTTTTCAAAAATTTGTATAGATGCTGGCTTGCCAAAAGGAGTTTTAAATATTGTTCATGGTTTAGGGACAAAAGTAGGTTACGATATTACTAAACATCCAAATATTAAAGCTATTTCTTTTACTGGAGGGACATTAACAGGACAAAAAATTGCCGAAGTTGCTGCCCCAATGTTTAAAAAATTAAGTTTAGAATTAGGCGGGAAAAACCCAAATATTATTTTCGCAGATTGTGACTTAGAAAAAGCTGTTTCTAGTGCAGTTTTAAGCTCATTTTCTAACCAAGGTCAAATTTGCTTATGTGGTTCAAGAGTTTTTGTAGAAAGAAAAATATATGAAATTTTCAAAGCAAAATTTCTTAAAAAAGTAAAGAGTTTAATAATTGGTGATCCATTAGAGAAATCTTCTAAAATTGGCGCTTTAGTTTCAAAGCAACATATGGAAAAAGTTCTAAACCATATTGAAGTTGCTAAAAAAGATGGTGGAATTCTATTAGCGGGAGGAACTAAATTTTTTCCTGAAGGCAGATGCTCTAATGGATATTTTTTAGAGCCAACTGTTTTTGAAGGTCTTAGTTACGATTGCTCAACAAATCAAGAAGAAATTTTTGGTCCTGTTGTAACTTTAACTCCATTTGATAGTGAACAAGAGGTATTAAATTTTGCAAATAGCACTAAGTACGGTTTGTGCAGTATGGTTTGGACTTCAAATTTAAAAAGAGCAAATAGAATGTCATTAAAATTAGATTCAGGAATTGTTTGGATAAATTGTTGGTTGTTAAGAGACCTTAGAACTCCCTTTGGGGGAATGAAAGAATCAGGTGTTGGCAGAGAGGGAGGAAGTTATGCTTTAAACTTTTTTACAGAAAGTACTAATGTATGTATAAGTTATGACTAATTTCGAAGTTAATTATTAAAGATTTTATGGATTCATCACAAATAAATTCCGAAAAAGCACCTAAACCAGTAGGGCTATACCCACATGCTAGAAAAGTAGGTAATCTATTATTTCTCTCTGGTGTTGGACCAAGAAAAGCAAACTCAGATGCCAATGATTCTTTTGTTCCAGGGTTGGAGTTAGATCACAATGGAAATTTTAAAACATTTGATTTTGAAGCTCAATGTCACAGTGTTTTTCAAAATGTAAAAACAATTTTAGAAGAAAGTGGGTCTTCTTGGGGAAAATTAGTAGACATTACTGTTTTTTTAGTGGATATGAAAAGAGATTTCAAAAAATTTAATGAGATTTATGCCACATATTTTAAAGAAAATCAACCTTGTAGAACAACCGTAGAAATTGACTCTTTACCAACACCAATTGCAATAGAATTAAAATGTATTGCAACTATATAAAAAATATAAATGAGAAGACTAGTAAAACAATTTGCAGCACAATTATCAGAAGCATTAGAAATCGGAGAAAAGTCCAATTTAAAGCCCTCCAAAAACCAAATTAACAACATCGTAATTACTGGATTAGGTGGCTCTGGTATAGGCGGAAAAATTGCTACTCAAATAGTGGCCAATCAACTAAAAATACCAGCTGTAATCAACAACGATTACACAATGCCAAAATTTATTAATGAAAATACTTTGGTTATTGTTTCAAGTTTTTCTGGAAATACTGAGGAGACCCTTGAAGCATTAAAAGTTGCTCAGGAAGCAAATTCTGAAATTGCTTGTATAACTCATGGGGGGAAACTAGCTGAAATTGCCAAAGAAAACAACTATAACCTTTTAATTTTACCAAAAGCATTTTCGCCAAGAGCCATGCTTACTTATTCTGTTATTCAGCAACTATTCCTTTTCAATCATTATGGGTTTGTCAACAACGATTATGTAGAGCAGACCAAAGCAACAGTTACTCTCTTAGATAAAGAGTTTGAGGATATAATTTATACTGCAAAGCAAGCTGCCAAAGCATTACAAAATAAAACATTTGTTACTTATTCTGAATCCTCAATGGAGGGTGTAATAGTAAGATTCAAACAGCAGATTAACGAAAATTCTAAATCATTGGGATGGGTACATGTTTTCCCTGAAATGAACCACAACGAACTTGTTGGCTGGGCTGGTGGAAAAGAAGAATATGCAGTAATAATTTTCAGATCTTCTTATGAGCACCCACGTTCTTCGGTTAGGATTGATATATGTAAAGACATCTTTAAAAAACACACCTCTACTGTTTTAGAATTTACTGCAAAAGGGGATTCTTTCCTCGCTCAAACTTTTTACCATATATTGTTGGGAGATTGGATATCGGTTTACTTAGCAGAGCTTTATAAAGTTGACGATGTAGAAGTAGAAGTAATTAACTTTTTAAAGGCCGAATTAGCAAAGATATGAACCAACCTGAGGTTGAATTAGAGGATTTAGGATTAATAGACTTTAAGGAATGTTGGGATTATCAGACTAAGTTATTTGATGCGTCTGTACAATTGAAAATAAAAAATAGAAAGTTTCCTAAAGATAGAGAATTTACTAAAAACCATTTAATTTTTTGTGAGCACCCACATGTCTATACTTTAGGAAAAAGTGGAGACTTGAAAAATCTTCTAATTGATGGTCCAAAAAGAAAAGAAAAGAATATTTCTTTTTATAAAATCAATAGAGGAGGAGATATTACTTATCATGGTCCAGGACAATTTGTAGTTTATCCAATTTTAGACTTAGATTATTTTTTTTCAGATATACATAAATATTTAAGGCTTTTGGAAGAAACTGTAATATTAACCCTCAAGGATTATGGAATTACTGGACAAAGATTAGATGGATTTACTGGAGTTTGGGTAGATGCGGAAAAAGATAATCCTAGAAAAATTTGTGCAATTGGTGTAAAATGTAGTCGTTGGGTTACCATGCACGGGATAGGGTTTAATATAAATTCTAATTTGGATTATTTTAAGCACATAGTTCCTTGTGGAATAGAAGATAAAACTGTAACCTCTTTGCAAAAAGAAACCAATCAAGAAATTGATATGGAACAGTTAAAGATGCGATTCAAAAAAAATTTTAAGATTTTATTCAATATTAATTGGATTGATAAGAAATAACCTATGCTCAAAAACATCAACTACAGTAAGATTCTTTTTTTTGATATTGAAACAGTTCCCCTAACTTTTGACTACAAAGAGCTGGATGAAAGAGGACAAGGACTATGGGATAGAAAAACAAGATTTATACAAGAGAGAGAGAATTTAAATCCAGAAGAAGTATACGAAAAAGCTGGGATTTATGCTGAATTTGGAAAAGTAGTTTGTATATCTCTAGGGTTTGTTTTGCAAAAAGAGGGGGAAATACAAATTCGTATTAAAAGTATAGCAAATCAAGACGAAATAGTTCTTCTTCAGGAATTTTTAGATCTTCTAAATAGCTATTACAATAGTCCGGATTTCTTGTTTTGTGCACATAACGGGAAAGAGTTTGACATCCCTTTTTTATGTAGAAGGATTTTAATTAACAATTTAAAAATTCCTTATATGTTAAATATTTCTGGAAAAAAACCTTGGGATATAAAACATTTAGACACTATGGAACTATGGAAATTTGGAGATTTTAAAAACTATACTTCTTTAGACTTACTGACATATATTTTTAAAATACCAACCCCAAAAGATGATATGGATGGGAGTCAAGTAGCCAAAGTTTTTTATCAGGATAAAGATTTAGATAGAATTATTCAATATTGTGAAAAAGATGTTGTTGCCACAATTCAGTTATTTAGAAAATACCAAGGTGATCCATTAATCGAGGAAGAATTTATTCAGATTGCTTGATTATTTTCATTTATAAGCTATTATTATTAATCAGTTTTATAACTTTAGCCCTCTATGAAAAAAATATTTCAATACTTACCATTGGTGCTAATAATTTCTTTTTCTGAAAATATTAGTTTCACTGCCCAGTCGCAAGATTTTTCTTGTGGCCACCATATAATTTTATCCAAATTATTAAAAGATTCAACTTTTAAGAGTATATATGACCAAGAACAAAGAATCAATAGTAATAACCAATATTCATCTGGTTTTCAAAATAAGGGAGTTTTATATAAAATACCTGTCGTTTTTCATATTATTCACAACAATGGAGTTGAAAAAATTGACAGATCACAGGTTTTGGATGCTCTTGCAATTCTAAATAGAGACTTAAGAGCACTTAGAGCAGACACAGCTACTGTTGACTCATTATTTAAACCACTAATTGCAGATATTGAAGTAGAGTTTGTTCTAGCTACTAAGACCCCTGACGGAACTTGTTTTAGTGGAGTTACAATGACACAAAGTCCTTATTCATACAACAATGGGGATATTAACGGATCAGATCAGGTAGATGATGTTATGTTGTATAACGATGTGTTTCAGGGAAACTGGCCTGGAGATCAATATTTAAATGTTTTTGTTTGCGGTTCAGTAGGAACAGGTATTGCTGGTTATACCTATTATCCTTCCTCATTTTTTGGAAATACTATGAACAATGGAATATGGTTAAGACATGATTATTGTGGAAGTATTGGAACTGGAAATCCATCCGGAAGTAAAACATTTGTTCATGAAGTTGGCCATTGGTTAAATTTGCCACATACTTGGGGTAGTACCAATGAACCTGGACTGGCTTCGAATTGTAGTTCTGATGACGGAGTAGGAGATACTCCAAATACTATTGGGTCTCAATGGTGCAATTATAATGAAACAACTTGTGGCTCAGTTGCTAATATTGAGAATCATATGGAATACAGTCCATGTAGAAAGATGTTTACCTTAGGTCAAAAAGCAAGAATGAGAACAGCTTTGAATTCAGGTCTTGGGGGGCGATCCAATTTAATTACTGCTGCAAATCATTTAGCAACGGGCATAGATACAATAGCCCCTTTTTGCAAAGCTGATTTTTTCGCTAATAGATATATTACTTGCTCTGGAGACAGTTTGTATTTCCAAGATTACTCATACCACAATCCAATTTCATGGACTTGGGATTTCATTGGAGCAAATCCGAGTGTTTCTAATTTAGAAAATCTATATACTACTTATCCATCTGCGGGGGTATTCGATGTTTCATTAACTTCTTCTGGTGATAGCATAAATTTCTTAACCGAACTTAAAAACGATGCAGTTATTGTAATGGATTACAATGGAGAACAATTGCCTTTTTATGAGGGTTTTGAAAATATTAATTTTAATTCTCCAGAATGGATATCTAATATTGGAAATTGGTCAGTCACAGATGAGGTGTCTTACAATGGATCTTACTGTTTGAAAGTTCAAAATAATGGTGTTGCTGAAGGAACCAAACACGTTTTAGAAAGTAAAACCTTTGATTTATCAGATTCTGCTAAAGTATATTTCAATTTTAAATATGCCTTTGCTAGAAAAAACACTTCCAACAGCGATTATCTGAAAGTTTTGGCATCTAATGATTGTGGAAAAACATGGTCAATAAGAAAGATATTACAGTACAGCCAACTAGCTACTGCACTAGATCAAAACAACTTTTTACCTTCTTTTGGTGATTGGAGAGAAGCTAATGTTTCAAGCTTAATAGGGCCAATTTGTGTTCAAAATTTTAGATTCAAATTTGAATTTCAATCTGGAGGAGGAAACGATTTGTATATTGATAATATCAATATTTCCTATGAAAATACTACTTCAATAAATTCTTTTAATAAGAACGAAGTCTCTATTTACCCAAATCCAAGCAATAACAATTTAACTGTGTCTAGCAATAAAATAATTTCAGAAATATTTGTTTTTGATATTATGGGAAAACAAGTTTTATACAATAGAAAAATCAACTCAAATATTGTTAATATTAATACCTCAAAATTTAGTAAAGGCTATTATTCTATAAGGTTAAGACAAGATGAAGAAATTGTCATAAAGTCTTTTATAAAGAACTAGTTAATAATTTTAAAATCTATTAGCCTTTTATGTAAATCCGCTTTTTTGACAATTATTTTCACTTCTTGACCAATTTTATAGGTTTTTCGTGTCTTAAAACCTGTTGTTGATTTTTTCTCAGAATCGTAATAATACTGATCGTCCTTCATGGAGTTTAAAGGAATCATTCCCTCACACTTATTTTCATTTAGTTCAACATATATACCCCAATCTGTAAGTCCAGAAATCATCCCTGTAAATTGCTGTCCTATACGCTCTTTTAGAAATACCACCTGCATATATTTTATTGAAGCTCTTTCTGCTTCTACTGCCTGCTTTTCCATTTTAGAAATATGGTTACAAGTATGTTCTAATTGATCTTTACTATGGGCATTTTTTTCTTCTAAAGACTTAATTAATTTTCTGTGTACAATTAAATCTGCATATCTTCTTATTGGAGAAGTGAAATGGGTATAATATTGAAATGCCAAACCATAATGCCCTATATTATCAGAGCTGTAAATAGCTTTAGACATTGATCTAATGACCATAGGAGAAATTAATTGTAGTTCTTTTCTTTTTTTTGCTTTTTGCATTACTTCATTTAAAGAAAAAGAAATAGGCTTATTTTTCTTTCTTATTATTTCATAACCCATTGATTTTAAATATATTTTTAAATCATTGAGCTTTTCTTCATTTGGATCATCATGAACCCTGTAAATAAACGGAGAAACAAGTTTGTTTTTAGCTGGTTTACCCATTTTAATTGCAACATGTTTATTGGCAAGAAGCATAAACTCTTCTATCAACTGATGAGCTTCTTGGGAAACTTTCATGTAGGTCCCTATTGGTGTTCCTTTGTCATCAAGTTGAAATTTAACTTCAGAACTTTCAATATCAAGCGCTCCGCTATCAAGTCTTTTGGAACGAATAATTTTAGCTAATGCATTTAGAATATTAATTTCTTTGGAGAAAGTATTTTTTTTGCCTTCAATAATTTCTTGTACTTCTTCATAAGCGAATCTATGGTTAGAATGGATAACTGTTTTGCCAAACCAAGTGTCTAGAACCTCCCCGTCTTTATTGATTTTAAATACTACCGAAAATGTTAATTTATCTTCTTTTGGTCTTAAAGAACATAAGACGTTACTCAGTTTTTCAGGCAGCATTGGAATTACTCTATCTACCAAATACACACTGTTTCCTCTTTGAAAAGCTTCATTATCAATAATAGATTTTTCTTTAACAAAGTGTCCTACATCTGCTATATGAACACCTATTTCAGTTGTTTGATCATCTAACTGTTTGAAACTTAGTGCATCATCAAAATCTTTTGCGTCAACTGGGTCAATAGTTAGAGTAGTCACTTTTCTGAAATCTCGTCGCTTCTTTGCCTCTTTGTCATAATTTGGAGCAGGAATAGAGTCTAAATCTTTTATTACAGGAATTGGAAATTTAGTTGGAAATCCAAATTCTGAAAGAATTGAATTCATTTCAACATTAATTTCTCCAGGATTCCCTATAATTTCTGTAACTGCGCCTTTAGGGCTTTTCGCATTTTTAGGCCAAGAAAGAAATTTAACTTTTACTTTTTGTCCATTTTTTGCTTTATTAATATATTTTTTTTCAATAAAAAAATGTGTTTTCACCATTCTATCGTCAGGAATGAAAAAGCAAAATTTTTCAGAAATCTCGATAACTCCAATGTAGTCTTTTTTTACTCGTTCAATTATTTTCATAACCCTTCCTTCTTCTTTTCCTTTATAAAAACTACTTTTAATAAGAACTTTATCTCCGTTGAGAGCATTTTTAAGATTGGATGGATGGATATAAATATCTTTTTCAATTTTTGGGGACATAAAATATCCACCTCCTTTACTCACAGTCTGTATATGACCAATCAGCTCTTTATTGCCTTCTTTTATTTGGTATTTCCCTCTTTCCATTTCCTTTAAAACTCCATTTTTTGCAAGCTGCTGTAAAAGGGTAACAATTCTTTTTCTTATAAATGCATCTTTAACTCCTAGAACTGCGGCTACTTGCTTGTAATTGTAGCTGTACTCAGGATGTTCTCTAGCAACTTTTAGTATGCTCTCTACAAGTTCACGATCTTTCATAAGGAATCATAAATTTAAAACACTCTCGGGTAAAACTTATTTATTTTCTTCCGACTCCAATTTTTTTATTCTTTCTAGAATATCATTGGCTTCTTTAGTTTTTTGGTCACTTGCTGATCGGCTAGAGTGGGATAACTTATAAGCTTCTTCTGTTAAGGCTTTGTGCTTTTTAAGTAAAGTATCTTTTTCTGTTTTTTTTTTGAAAATCCCAAACATAAAATGCAATTTAAAATTAAATTTCGGTGAAAATACTGCTATTTATAGAGTTTTCAAAAGTTTATTTAGAAATGTAAGGGCCTTTAAATATAATTTTCAATTATATCTATTTTTTATATTCTGTAAGTGGTCTTAAATTCATAAATTAGAAACGATGATAAAAAAAATAGAACATATTGGAATTGCCGTAGAAAATCCTAAAAAAAGTAATGAAATTTTTGAAAAACTATTTGGGGAAACATCCTATAAAACTGAAATGGTTGAATCAGAGGGCGTGAAAACTTATTTTTATAAGTTAGGAGAATCTAAAATTGAGCTATTGGAAGCAACTAATGAAAATAGTCCAATTAAAAAGTTTATCAATAAAAGAGGACAAGGGATGCACCATCTAGCACTTCATGTAGAAGATATTTACACGGAGTTAGCAAGACTTAATAATTTGGGGTTTGAAGCAATTGATGAGATAAAGCAAGGTGCAGATAATAAACTTATTTGTTTTCTTCACCCTAAGTGTACTGGTGGAGTTTTGATTGAATTATGTCAGGAAAAAGATCCATTATAGACTTGTTTTTTTCTAAATATAAAGTTTTAATTCCTATCTTTTCAGCACCCTGAATATGCTGAATAGAATCGTCAATAAATAAGGTGCTATCACCTACTAATCCATTCTCTTCCATGACCTGTTTAAAACAATCTTCATCTGGCTTTCTCTTTCCTATTCTTGAAGAATAATACATTTTATCAAAGCATTTGTAAAATTTCTTTAGCATATTTTTCTTTATCAAATCGTTTTCAAATTTTTTTATGTGTATTTCATTGGTGTTACTCAATAAAAATATTTTATAATCTTTTTTAAGACTATAAATAAAGTCCAGTTTTTCAAAAGGGATTTCTAAAAGCATTGCATTCCAAGCATTGATGAAATCAATTTCTTTTATTTTTAAATTTTCAGAATCTTTTAGCGAAGAAATGAATTCTACTGGCTGTGTTTTTCCTTTTTCAAAATCATCAAAAAGATGCATTTGTTTTTTTTGATTATATAATTCTTTAAAATGTAAAACACCAATTTTTTTAAATTCATCAACTGTTTTAGCATAATTTAGGTTTAAGATTACACCTCCTAAGTCAAATATTATACTTTTAATTTTATTCATCACACTTAATTAATCAAAACAATTTATTAAAATTGTATCGAATTTATATATATTAAAAAAACTTTAAACATTTATTCATTTTGAAATATTTTTTAAGCACTTTGACATGCCTTTGTTTAGTTATAAAACTAAGTGCTCAGCAAAACTTCAATCTAGATACTTTGTTAGTACAAACTACAAGAATTCCATTAAAAGCTAGCGAGACAGGAAGAAGTATCAGTATTTTGACCAAAAAGCAAATACAACAACTTCCAGCTACTACTTTTTATGAATTATTACAAACTATTTGTGGTGTTGAGGTTCAGTCTCGAGGAGGGTTTGGTGTGCAAGGAGATATTTTAATGAGAGGTTCTACTTTTTCTCAAGTTTTAGTTTTGATTGATGGAATGAAAATCAACGATCCATTGACTGGACATTTTAATTGCTATGTTCCAGTTTCAAATATGGAAATTGAGAGAATTGAAATATTAAAAGGTGCAGGAGCTTCTATGTATGGTCCAGATGCTGTAGGTGGGGTAATTAACATCATAACCAAAGGATTTGATTTTTTGAAAAATGGCACGACTTCGTCTGGATCTATCAACTATGGAGACAATAATTTAGTAAGTTCTACAGCAAGTGTTTTTCATAAATCTAATAAGTTTTATGTTGGGCTAGGAGCATCTATAAATCACTCTTTAGGAGATAGCATTTTACCAGTTGCAGTAGATGACTCAACAACATTGGAGGGTTACAGAAATTATTTCGACATTAAAAATATAAGTGTTTCAGCAGGATATAAAATAAATGATTTATGGGAATTAAAAGTTAGATCCTCCATTCTTTCTAGCAATTTCAACGCAAGATACTTTTACACAACAAATACCTTTGATAAATCTACAGAAATCACCTCTAACTGGTTTAACAGAGTCCAACTACAAAGAAAATCAAATTCAGGTTCAATATTAGATATTAATGCAAGTTTCAAGCGAAGTAATGATGAATTTATTTTTAATCCAGATTTCCCTTCTACTAACATTCATACAATGGATTTCACAAATTTCACAGTAAATAATTACAAAGAAATAAATGAGAAATTAATTGTTAAATCTGGAATTCAAGGAGATTTAAGAAAAATTGAAAGTAACGATAGGGGAAACCATAGCGATTATCATTTTGGAGCTTACTTAATGGGTGTTTACAAGTCTGAAAATCTAGTATTAACGACTGTATTGAGAGAAGATTACGATGAAAATTACGGTTTTGAATTTTGTCCTCAAGTTAATGCATCATATAGTATGGATAAAATAGTTTTAAGAGCTTCTGCAGGAAAAAGTATTAGGGCAGCAGATTACACAGAAAGATATGTATCAAATAATATAGTTGAATTAACCCCTGAAAGAAGCTTAGGAAATCCAAATTTAACGGCTGAAAGAGGATGGTCGGAAGAGATAGGAATTAACTATTATCCATTTAAAAACTCTTTATTTAAAGCAACTATTTTTAGTAGACAGTCTAGTAATATTATAGACTATATGTTAACTAATGAGAGTGAGATTGGATCTGTAAGTGATATTGGAAGTTTATATTTGGGGGCAGATTATTTTTTTGCAAAAAATATCAAGAAAGTTTTTGTCAACGGCTTTGAGTTAGAACTAAATTCTAAATTTCTTATTTCAGAAAATAGCACCTTAGATTGGCAAATGGGATATACTTATACAGACATTAGTAATGATAATCTTGGAATTTATTTATCAAGTTTTGCAAAGCATCTTATCAATGCTCAGCTAATTTTAGATTATAACTCTTTCCAAATCTCTATTTCTGGATTGTATAAAGAAAGAACTGCTCAGTCTGCAGAATCTATCTCTAATGAGTTAGTGAGTAGTTATGGACTTTTAAATGCAAGAGTCGGCTATGGTTTAATGGGGAATAAACTTTCTTTAAATGTTCAGATACTTAATTTATTAGATAAAGAATATCAGAACATATTAGGTGCCAAAATGCCAGGAAGATGGTTGATGGGAGGAATTACCTGGAGATTGGAGTAAATAATTCTTGGTTTTACTTTAAAGTAATTAAATTTTTTTTTGCAAATTTGCAGACCTATATTAACCATGCTTTATATAAGGGCCCATAGCTCAGTTGGTTAGAGCACCTGACTCATAATCAGGGGGTCGAAGGTTCGAGCCCTTCTGGGCCCACGTTGATAATCAAAGAGTTACGACTAAAATGGTTGTAGCTCTTTTTTTTTAATCAACATTAATTAAAAGTTGATCCTATTTTTTGGGTGTTTTGCTACTTCCAGCATCTACTAGATTTTCTTACTTTAAAGGTTAAAACTTACAATCTAAACACGAAACTTATTAGACAATACTTAAAAATTAGAATTATGCCATTATTTGTATTTATCTTATTCAATTAACCTGTTACTTTTATAGTTATTCAAAATTCCTTCCAATGAAAAATTTTAAACTATTAATGTTGCCTTTTTTTATTATTCAATGCAACAATAATTTAGAAACAAATTCAAAGATAATTCAGTTTTTGAAGGGTTTGATTTTGATTATGCTAGTAATTATACCAACTTGTTTAATTTATATCGAGGTGTAATACCCGATAGTTTATCAACAGGGGCTTATATAAGTTATGGGGGCGAAAAATACTATATTAGAGAGATTATAGGTAAAGAATTTTATACAAATGATTTTGAGAATTAATTAAATTTACCTTGTAAAATAATATAAATATTTAACTAACTCCCCTTTGCTTTCTTAACTAAATTAATATAATTTTATTGTTCATATTTCTTTTAACTTTTTCTAAAAACTATAAATATTGGTCAATTTTTTTAAGCTGTTATTTCTAATTATATTGTTTAGTCACTCTGTAAAATCTCAATATTTAGTTTCATGTAATTTCTTAAATTCTTCTTCTTCTATTATATTAAGTGGGGCTACAGGATTGACTCTAGATTATGATGTTGATATGTACAAGATGACCTACAATACGGTAAATACTGATAGTTTACCTGTTATTGCTACCGGGGCATTTTTTATTCCCAAAAACACAAGTTGCAATGATTTTCCAATTGCAATATATAATCATGGTACTACTTTAAGAAAAAATAATGTTCCTTCCAATAATAATTCTGAGGCAATTATTGGTAAAGTTTTCTCTGCAGGAGGATATTTTGTTTGTATGCCTGATTATATTGGTATGGGCGATAGTCCTGGTTTTCACCCATATGTGCATGCTAAATCTGAGGCTACTGCATCTATCGATATGGTTAGGGCAGCTAGAGAATATTTAAGCACTATAAATTTTGTAGATAATAACGAGCTTTTTTTAGCAGGTTATTCTCAAGGAGGGCATGCATGTATGGCTACAACTAAGTTTATAAAAGATGAAAATCTACAAACTGAATTTAATGTTATAGCCTCTGCACCTTGCTCTGGTCCATATGATCTTTCTGGAATTATGGCAGATACTATCATTTCCCCAACTCCATATTCTAATCCAGGATATATAGTTTATCTTCTTGCATCTTATCAATTGGCTTATGGAAATATATTTAATTCTTGGTCAGAAATACTTTATTCGCCATATGATACAATAGTTCCTCCTTTTTTTAGTGGGTACAATACCACTTTGGATATGGGGTTACTGAATAGCCTCATCCCTAATCAAATGAGTTTGTTAATTAGAGATACCTGCTTAAATAATTTTATAAATGATTCTATTAATAAAAATCATTCTTGGTGGCAGGCACTTATTGATAATGATAACTACGACTGGCTCCCTTTAAACCCCTTAAGAATGTACTACTGTACAGCCGATGAGCAGATTGCCTATACCAACGCTCTAAATGCTGAAATTACTATGAACAATAATGGAGCTTTGGGTGTGCAGGCAATAAACATGGGAAATAATGACCATGGGGGATGTGTTTTACCTGCTTTGTCTTCAGCTTTTAATTGGTTCCAAACCTTAAGAAGTCAATGTAATATTTCGACTGTAATTAGTCCAAATTTAATTTCTTACAATGCTTATCCTAACCCATTTAAAAATGAATTAAACATAGAGTTTGATGAAAAAGTTTATTTGGCTATCTATAGTTTGGATGGTAAATTAATACTAGATCAAAATAAGATACAAAACTTAAAATTAGCAACATCTAATTGGTCTAAGGGGGTGTATATAGTTAAAGTTAAAGGATCAAAGGCCCATAGAAATATAATCATTACTAAAATGTAGTTTATAAAATTTAGTAATTGATAATTTAATATAATACTAATGATATTTGCATATTTTTAACTACAACTTTTAAAATGAAAATGATGAAAAATATTTTTTTCTTGACTTTCCTTATTCCTATAATGCTTTCAGCTCAAGAGCTATCAGATGCAAGTCATAGCGAAAGTCTTCTAGAGGGTCATCAGGGAAAAATTAGAATAGCAGGCACCTTTAGTCAAACTTATATCCCTAGGGACGAATACCATGAAAGTGAAGATTCTCCTTCTCAATTAATTCCAACGGATGGCATTGAAATCCAATTTTTTTTTAAGGAAGATTTTTCTATAAAATGGGCAAATGAAGTAGAACTTATGAGCTATGTTTTAAAAGATGAAAACGGGCTTAGTAAAATAAGAAAAAATGCTTTTTTAACTACAGCTACTATTTCTTACGAGTTATTTGATTTTGGGTTTTTTGCTGGTTTAGGGTATGAATTTGAAAAGTCAGAAAATATTTTAGTAAGAAGATTTGGTATTGAATATATCTATAAACCAAATAAACATGTAGACATATCGCCAGCATACATATTTGATATAATGGGCGGTTCACATGCATCTCATTCATTTGCAATAGCATTGGGGTATCATTTTTAATCACAGTACAAAACTACAACTTCAAAGTTTAAAGGCTAAACTTAATAGGGACTCAAAAAAAGGAGGTTACAGAAGGTTTAAAAACTAAACTAATTCATACAGAACATAGTTAAATTCATTAAAAATGTTTTAAGTTCCTCTTTTTGTCAGAGCCAGTTCATGGATAAAGTAAATCAAATGGCTTAACCTAAGCTTGCTTTACATAGAATAGGAAGTACTATTATACCTATTCCTTCATTAGAAGAACAACAAGCTATAGTAGAAAAAGTAAACTCTCTTATGGTTTTATGTGATGAACTAGAGCAAAAAATAGAAACTAGCCAAATACAGAGTGAAGAGCTTATACAATCTTGTTTGAAAGAGGTTTTTGAGCAGGCTTAAATATCTGCCAATTCATTGCCAATTTCAGCTTTAGTTGACTCTTTTTTTTACTAAGTTTGTGGTGTTCAACTATCAAGATGATTTGGCTTTATAATATACTAAATCGTTGTAAAAGAGTTGGTTAAATATAAATGGGGATGTAGCTCAGTTGGCTAGAGCGCTTGACTGGCAGTCAAGAGGTCGTGAGTTCGAATCTCATCTTCTCCACATTGTTAATTCTCATAATAACAGAGCTCCTCAATTTACGGGGAGCTTTATTTACAATTAAATTTCTTTAAAAATACTTAATTTTTTTGGCACTTATTTGGCAACTTTTTCCAATAATTTATTAAGTCCCTTAAAACCCCTATTTCATCCCCTGTTTTTATAGTATTTCTTTGACTAATAATTAAAAATTAAAGAAAAATGAAAGCTATTTTGATAGAAAAAAATGCATTTGAAGAAATGCACAAGAACATAAAAGAAGTTAAGAATGAGTTAGCAATTATGAAGAAAGAACTACTTTCTGAAAGTAATGACTTCTTGACTGTTGAGCAAGTTAGAGACAAATTAAAAGTTACAAGAGCAACTCTGAATAACTGGCATAAAGAAGAAATACTAATAAAAAGGTATGTAGGTGGAAGAGTATACTACAAAGCTGAGGAAGTAAATAATCTTTTAAATCAATAGTTATGAAGAAAGGACATTATATCAAGCAAGATGCTGATGAGTTGTTAACAGGTGAAATTAGCAATGAACCTGTTGCAGTAGGTATTTATAAAAAGTTTGGTTTAGACCCTGACTTACTAAAGAATCCTCACGAGTTAGATTTTAGAGAATGGTGTAAACATATGAGAGAAAAAAGTGAAAGAGAAGAAAAAATGACTTAGTTAAGAAAGCATAGGGAGGTTAGTTATATCGATAAAAAAACTAAAATTTAATGTGGAATGGCTCTTTAAGTCCATTGATTACATTTGTAATTGGATTAAAGCTATATACTGTTGGCATAAAACCTTTTACATTTTTACTTATAGAAAGAGTTTCACTATCAAAAAACCAATTTTCAACAAATCCTAAACTAATTATGTCTAGCTTTATGTAAGCCTCAAATACTGTTTCATAAATTATTTCACCATATTTATCATATACAACTTCATCATTTTCATCATACTTTTTAATCCTATATGAATCTCCAAATTTTGAAATTATTTCTTTATTAGATAATTTTTCTAAATAAGGAAATTCGCCCTTATCGTTATTATAAATCCCTTCAATATTCCATTTTGATAAATAAACTTCAGGTTTTTGACAAAGATTAGTTATGGAACTAAGAACGTAATTTCCAAAATCCTTATTTAAATTATTAGAAAACCCATCGTTGTCCCAATCATCCCAATTTTGACGGCGTGGTTTATGAATTTCAGTTGAAGTAATATAATTTTCAGCTATAAGATTCATCTTTTTTTCTTTCATATTTTTGCATTTTATATAAAAAAGAGGTCGAACACCAGCTACTTCATCTGTGAAAGGATTCCTTGACAATACGTTTATAGTATATCCAAGCACTTGCTTATTTAAAGGTTTTTTATTTTTTAAGTCAATATCAAAATACCAGTTTTCATAAAATGTTAATGAAGAGATGTCATCAACTTCATAGTTAATTCTTTTATCAATTTGTATTAAATCTCCATTGTCATCAAGCTCAGGATAACCTTCATCATCAAGCGAATCAATAATGACTACATATTGTAAATATTCTTCATTAAAATTACCGTCTATTTTTTTTGTAGGACAATCAATAAAGCCATTGAATGGACCAAGATTCCATCCACAATCAGATAAAGAGTTTACATCATAAGCGGATATTTTACCTGATTTAATTTTTGAAAAAATAGTTTCAACAAGTTCTTTTCTGTTTTTATCACTTAATCTATTGGACTTTGCTACTTCTAATTCTTTATTACTAATATTATTTATTTCTCCATTTGGCCAGCCATACATATCTGTAGTAGTATTAAGGGAAATAGGAACTGTGTAAGAGATAAATTGTTTTTTTGAATAAACAGCTCGATTATCAATAATTCCTTTCTTATAATTGTTTTGTGATGTTAAACTATTTACAATAACTAACAATATAAATACAATAAGTTTCTTCATTTCATAAGTTTTAAACCATTAATGTATTAAAAAGTTGACTTAGTTAAGAAAGCAAAGGGAGGTTAGTGCTTATTGATTGAGTATTTTCTTTTTTTCTTTATCAAACTCTTCTTTTGTTAAAACTCCTGCATCAAGTAGTTTTTTAAGGTCAAATAACTGTTGTGTTTTATCCTTGTTAAGGGGTTCTTCCTTAACTTTTCTCTTATTAAGAATTGGTTTAGGAACTTCTTTTAATCTTTGCTTTTTAAAAGATTCAATACCTAATTCAATTTCTCTTTTAACTTTTTTTTCTCTATTAATTACCAATGCAGTTAGTCCTCCACCAATAGCCATATCTAAAAATCCAATGCCATAACCACTTAAAAGGTCTATTGTTCCTGCAATGGCTTCATAGCCTCCAACAAGTCCCCAAACTATATTCCATCCTCTCATTGTTTTTGCCCTTTCAAAATGACTAAAAGAGCTTGGAAACTCTTTAGAGACTATTTTTGCTTCCCTTAAAGTTTTAGGATATCCATCGTAAACTATTGTATTTCCTTGAAGTATAAATATTTTAGAACTCTTGTTATCAACATAAGATTCCTGAGAAAATATTGGATTAAATGAGGTGAAAAATAATATAGTAAATATTATTAGTTTGAGATTTAATAGCTTCATCACATAAGTTTTAAACCATTAAAGTAAGAAAAAGTTGACTTAGTTAAGAAAGCAAAGGGATGTTGGTTATTTATCCTTTAAACTTTCTTTTTTTAAATTCACCCTCTTGAATAGTTCCATCTTCCAAGGTTCTTTTACCCTTAATCATCCAACCATTTTTAAATTCACCTTCGTCAATATCTCCAAAATCATAGATTATTTTCCCTTGACCATTGAGACTCCCATCTATAAATTCACCTTCGTAAATAACTCCATTTTTCCAGATTTTCTTACCTTGACCATTGAGGTTACCATTTTTAAATTCTCCTTCGTAAATATCTCCATTTTTCCAGATTACTTTCCCTTGACCATTTAATTGACCATCTTTAAATTCTCCTTCGTGAATTTCTCCATTTTTCCTGGTAAATTTCCCTTGACCATTTAATTGACCATCTTTAAATTCTCCTTCGTAAATATCTCCATTTTTCAAGATTATTTTCACTTGACCGTTTACTTGACCATCTTTAAATTCTCCTTTGAAAATTTCTCCATTTTTCCAGGTTTTAGTTCCTTTCCCATTTTCTAAGTCATTTTTCCATTCTCCATCATAAAAAGTTTTACAATTTTCGCATTTATAAGTTCCGTAACCTTCTCTTTCTCCATCTTTAAATTCTCCTTTATAAACACTTCCATTTTCATATTTATAAGTTCCTGTTCCATTTTCACAATTACCTTCAAGACATTGAGTATATCCAAAAATGAATTGTAGTAAAAAAAATATTGTAAGAAGTTTCTTCATTTCTTAAGTTTTAAACCATCAAGTTAAGAAAAAGTTGACTTAGTTAAGAAAGCAAATGGAAGTGGAAATTTTAGATTTAGCTAATGACGGCTCAACACTTGGCTTTTTAAACTATAAGACAGGAATGTTTAAGCCAGAAGTAGTTGGTCCCGCAATGATACTAAAGATTTTTAAGGCTATTGAAGAAAATTGATTTTCATAAAAAGTTATATAAATTTCTAACCTCCCTTTGCTTTCTTAACTAAGTCAACAAGATATTTTTCATATTCAACTAACCATTGAGATGATAGTTCAATAAATTCCTCTTCTGTATATAGGTGCTTATTCTCTTGAATAGCTCTACAGTGTAGACAGTTAGGACATTGTGGACAGCCAACTTTTTCTTAACTTAATGGTTTAAAACTTATCCTTTTTAAATTTATGTTTCATAACTAGCTAGTCAATAAAAGTTAATATTTAAAGTATTATTTTTTAAAAATAATATTTCAACACAAAATAGAAATCTATATGTTTATAATATGAAAAAAATTATTTTAAGTACTGTTACTGTCTTATTTCTTACAAACTGTAGCTCAGAAAAGACTATATCCACAAACAATTTAAAAAGTGTTTGGGAAATTAACTATGTTAAAAGTCAAGTCAAAGAAGATATAGTTGAGAATTATGTGAATCTTTATAAAGATTTTAAATCTTATGATAAAATAAATGTTGCTAATGAACCCCTGTTGGCATCTTGTGATAAACTAATTAAAGAACCCCTCAAAAAATTTTCAACTCTTGCAATAAATGATAATAAGCTAAATATAGCTAATACAAAAAAAGATTTCAATCAGCTTATTCTCTCAAAATTTGATTTTGCAAATAAAAGAACAGAATATAATGACTATAAAGCACAAGGAAATATTGTTCCTTTAAAGAAAAAACAATCCAAAGCAGAGAAAACTGAAGAAAAGAAAAAATTATCCAAAAAAACAAAAATCATAATAATTATTTCTTCAATATTATTAGGGATTGTAATCCTTTATGGTATTGTTATTGGGTCATTAGAAATGAGTTTTGGTGGTTTTTGATAGGACTTTTCCCCATTAATCCTTAACCACCTTTTGCTTTCTTAACTAAATCAACTTTTTCTTACCTTAATGGTTTAAAACTCACAAAATGAAGAAACTGATTATTACTTTATTTTTTCTCATACCAATTTTAACATCATCTCAGTATTGTAAATATTTATTAAATAACCAAATCAAAGATGTTACAAAAATTAATAATAATGAATTTGTTTTAATAACTGATAATTTTAAGATTACTAAGGTTAATGCTGATTTTGATACTATATGGGAAAATAGTTATCTTAATACAGCAAATAATTTTATAAAAAAAATCCAGTCGACCTATGATGGTGGCTTTATAGGGTCTGGGAGTATTCCTGAGGGAAATTTATTTAAGATGAATAGTCTTGGAGATACGGTTTGGACCAATCAATGTCAAGTATTTAATTTTGGGCCATTTGGAGGTTATAACATCATTGATATAATACAAACTTTAGATAGTGGTTTTGCTTTTATAGCTGTATATGGGCATATGAGTTATTATTCTATGGTTGTTAAAACAAATCAATTTGGAGATACAATTTGGACTAAAAAAAATATTATCCCTGAACCTAATTCGTGGGATAATCAGGTTAAGACAATTAATGAAGCCAATAATGGAGAACTAATAGTCACTGGAAAAGTTAATGTGAATTTTCCAACAAACAGTAATTATTCTTATTTATATAAGTTAAATTCAAGTGGGGACAGTATTTGGGCTAAAACTTTCAATGACTTTGAATTCAACACTGTTGCAATAGACAATAATGACAATATTATAATTGCTGGTAATGGAAAAAATAATTCAAACACCTATGAGTCAAAAATTTTAAGAGCAAATTCATTAGGCGATACTCTTTGGAGCAAGACAATGCAAGCAAAATCAATTAATTGTGTCCAATTAGCAGATGGAGGGTATATTTTTGGGGGCTCTAAAGAATCTACAACGTTTTTTAATAGTTCTTATTTATTTAAAACAAATATTAATGGTGATACGCTATGGACAAGAGTTTTCCCGGAAGACACAGTTAATAGAGAGCTTAAAATGATTTTTAATTTATTTGATAATGACTATTTGCTATTAGGAGAAGAATCTTCTAATTTTCCTCTATCAAATAACCAAATTGATTATAAAATTCAAGTTGATTCTTTAGGTTTTTGTCCTGATAATAATATTTCAGAAAAAGTAGATAATTTCTCTTGCCAAATCTCAATTTACCCTAATCCAACTAAAGAAAATATTTATATTTCCGCAAGTAACTTTAATGGAAACATTAAAACTGAAGTGTTTGACATAATTGGAAACAATATTCTAACCACTAATAAAACTACTATTAATTTAAGAGATTATGCTAAAGGAATTTATCTTCTTAAAGTAGCTTATGTTGACAGGGTTGAGGAGGTGAAAATTATCAAAGATTAACCTACCTTTACTTTCTTTACTAAGTCAACTTTTTCTTGCCTTAAGTTTAAAACTTCTAGAGTTAGTAGCCCATACAAAAATATCTATAAAACTTGGCTTTTTAGATGGATAGTTTATAATAAAATCTATCATATTATAAAAAGAGTTTGTTGAGCATAAGATTTGTAAACAACACTAAATAGTTATTTTTCTATTTGTGTTACAATTACTGTTTTAATATTCATTATAAATAAATTGTTACTTATAGACTGAAAGCTTTTTCAAAGTAAAGCTTGAATCGTCCAAAACTAATCTTACATGATAAATCCCTTTATCAAAGTCTGTCAAAGACATATCGAATTCAGTATTATTTACTAATATATTGCTCTCAATCTGACCAATTTGATTATAAATAATAATTTCTTTAATTAATTTCCCAGATGAATAATGTACTATATCGTTTGCTGGATTTGGATATTGCTTTACAATATCTTCTTTCTCAATTATTCCAACCGAACTGTTATTGCAAGGCAGTAATGGATATAGAAAATCTGAAGAAAAATCTACAGCTTGAGAAAATTGTGCATTTCCATTGCCGATAGCTGGCCAACTGTGACCAGTGTTGTTTAATATTAAAGTGTCACTTAAAATTCCGGCATTGTCTAAGTGGGGCTTCATAGCATTCATTCCGCATAGATTTAAAACTGTTGGAATGTTAATACCAGGGCCACAATTATAATTAACGGTAAAGTCATTGGTGCCATGAACAAAAACAATTGGTTTGTCGTTTGCATCTATCCATGATAAGTTATTAATTCCCCCTGCAAAACTTACTATTCCCCCGATTTCAGAAGAATAGCCATTATTCCCTGCATCTCCTTCAAGGCTTCCTCCAATATTTGATACTAAGGCCTGTACATTGATTGGCGAAGTGGGAAGGTCACTTATTTGATCAAGATAATCAAGATGAATAGCTAATACAGCACCTGCAGAATAGCCAGCTAAAAATATTCCATTAGGATGAATTCCTATTGAGTTGCCATTATCATGTTCTTTTCTGAGATATCTTACTGCAGCTTTAATATCTGAAACAGATTTTAGAACTGTATTATATTGTTCTTCAGTATCTATAGCAAATAAAATAGAATTTGAAGATAACCTGTAGTTGGCAGAAATTGCAACATATCCTTTTTTTGCATAAGCTGTACAAAAGTCAACACAATCTGGAAGGTTTTTATTCCCTGTAGTAAATACGCCTCCATGTAAATAGATTATTACGGGTCTATTGATGACAGTATCTCCATCAGGTCTATAAATATCCATTTTATGAAAGCTATCATTATATATGTCTGAGTAATTGACAGTAGATACAGAAACAGAATTAAATATTTCTGTTTGGTATCTTAAGTCACATTGTCCGTAATTGATAAAATAAATATTTATTAAGACAAGAGAAAGTAAATATCTGTTCAAGTATTATTAATTTATTTCTAATTTACAATATTTTATAAATAAATATTTTGTTTGCCCAAATAGTTAGGCAGTCAATTAATAAAGTTTTTGGATAAAAAACTTTTAAAATTAAAAATTTAGAAATAAGCAAAAAAAGCTGTTTTTTACTAAAAATCGTCATAAAATGATCAAAAAATCCATTTTTTTGTCAATAATCATTAAAAAAGCAATAAAATACATTTTTAAAACCTTCATGTATTAAAATTAAATTTTCAGCTACAACCTTTAATTTTAATATCTACTTGTTTTAGTTTAACTTTACGTTGTCGTTATTCACGTAATGATGTTTAAGTTGAAAGGGTATGTTTGGTATGGTTGCCTTTCATATCCTTTTTTCTTTATAATTTTTTCAATTACAACAAACAATTATGGAATTCAAAAGATTTAAAAGAAAGGGACTTATTTTCAACAACAACAGTATTGGTCTTGGTCTAGAGCTAAGAATTGGAAAGAAAATAAAGGTGTTTAGAATAGAGAGATTAACTAAAGAAGATAAAACATTTGATTTTTTAATTTACGATGGTCCTAAAACCATTGACGGATCATTAAAAAAAGAAATTATTGAGTTCTTAGAAAAAAGAGAAAGTGATTGTTCATTTTTTGAAGGAATGCCTAAAGTTTGGGAAAAAATAAAATAATCTAATTTTATAAGCCAGAGTTTGAGACAATCAGTTTCTGACTTTTTGCTACAGTATTATATTCTACTATTAATTTTGATTTCACCATTTATAGTCTTTATTTAGACTATAATATAATCACAACAAATGAGTCTTTACAAAATAGATTGGAACTGGACAGCTTTAGATTTAAAAATCTGCTTGCCTATATTATTAACATTAGTTTTTTTTTCCATTTACTGGTTCACCTCAAAGTCCGATAAAATCAAGGCAATTTTTTTTAATAAGTACGACCATGATCAGGCATCTTTAAAACATGTTTTTTTTACCAAATATTTTGGTTTTTTCTCTATGGGAATATTCCCAACTATTATTTGCTTGTTTTATTTGCCGGATATAACTCTTGAAGAACTTGGTTTAACTTTTATCAATGAAACATCTTTGTTTTCCTTATTATGGATTTTAGGTCTGTCAGTTTTGATCATCCCTTTGGTATACTTCTCTGCTAAAAAACCAAAAAATCTATTAAATTATCCTCAAATAAGAGCTAAAGTTTGGACAAAAAAAATGCTTTTTATTAATGCTCTAGGATGGTTTTTATATCTCTTTGGATATGAGTTTTTATTTAGAGGAGTATTATTGATTCCACTTATAGAGCCATTAGGAATGTGGCCTGCAATAGCTATAAATATTTCTCTTTATTCTGCAACTCATATTCCAAAAGGCCTAGATGAAACTATTGGAGCTATTCCTCTGGGTTTTGTTTTGTGTTTGTTAACCATAAGCTCTGGCACTATTTGGATAGCGTTTATTGTACACGTTGTTATGGCCTGGACCAATACGTTTACAGCTTTAAAATTTCATCCGGAAATGCAATTTCAAAAATAATGAGTGTTTTAAAGGGAAAAGTTGCAATAGTCACTGGTTCTAGTAGAGGAATAGGAAAGGCTGTAGCTATTGAATTGGCTCAAAAAGGGGTGTCAATAGTTTTAAATGGAAGAGATTCTTCTAGACTAGAAGAGACTACAAAGGAACTTAAACAAATTCATGAAAATGTAATTTCTATTTGTTGCGACGTTTCTATTGCTGAACAATCTAAAGATATGGTCAGTCAAACCATTGAGAACTTTGGTAAATTAGATATTTTGATTAATAATGTTGGTGTTTCTATGAGAGGAAATGTTGCAGATTTAAATCCAGAAGTTTATAATACAGTATTTGAAAGCAATGTTTTAGGTCAAGTAAATCCAACTATTCCAGCCTTAAAAGAGCTTAGGAAAACACAAGGAAGTTTAGTATTTATTTCTAGTCTTGCAGGGATTAGAGGATTGCCCTATTTATCCGCTTACAGTTCGTCAAAAATGGCTTTAAGAGCTATTGCAGAATCTATACGAATTGAAGAAAAGCAGAATAATATTCATGTTGGATTAATTCTTGTGGGCATTACTCAAATTGAATACAATAAAGAAACGATTTCATCTGATGGGTCTAAAATAATTTTAAAGAATAGAGATTCATCTAAAGTTGATTCTACTAAAACAGTAGCTAAAAAAGTAATTAAGAACATTCAAAAAAGAAAGTTTATTACCACTCTTACCCCCATTGGAAAATTAAATAAGTTTCTTCAAGCAAGATTCCCCATGTTAGTGGAAAAAATAATTTTGAGTAACTTGGATAAATTCAAAGATAAAAGTGAGTAATCCACTGTTAACAAACTGTTAGAATAAAAACCTTCAAAAATAGTAGTATTGTAAATCAATTTACAAAAAGACAACTTGACAAATTCGTCGATAAATTAAAATATCAAAATAACTAGCTATAATATTAATTTATTTTACAACTTAGTATTATGCTTATTGGAAAAGACTTTGATAAATTAGAATTTTCATTATTTGGTTTTGAATTGGTAGAACCAAATGCATTCATCGGGGATAGTATTATTCTAATAGTGACATTATTATTAGCTTATAAAACAAAAAAGTTCAGTAATTCTTTAGAGTTTTTTAAAAACTGGAAGTATTTCTATTTAATATTTGGAATAGGAATGTTTTTAGGAGGTATGGGCCATCTCATTTTTAAATACTGGAGTTTTTATGGAAAATATTTACCATGGCTATTAGGAATTTGTTCTGTTTTTTTTGCAGAAAAAGCAATGACAAGCCTATTAAACAATTCCTCTAAAATATTTTGGCAAAAAGCAAGTTCAATCAAGTTATCTGTCGCACTATTTCTTGAAATTTTGGTATTTTATTTTATAGATATGTCTAAGGACCATTCAATTGGTCTAAGAATACCTGCTGTAAATATGGGTATTGGATTTGTTTTTTCTCTTGTTATACTGGGTAATAAATACAGAAAAGAAATAGATAAAAACTTTGTTTATATGATTTATGGAGTTTTTCTTTTAATTCCCTCAGGAATATTCATAAGTTTTAAAATTAATATACACCCTTGGTTTGATAAAAATGACTTTGGACACTTAACACTTATTATAGCCATGTTTCTTTATTTCAAAGCTATTAAATCCTACAGTAAAATTGTGGTTGAAAAACAACCATAATATTATTAATCTCTAATATTTAATAATTCAACTTTAATTTGGAATAGTATTTGTTAATTTGATGAATCAGTTTATTTTAGTAATATGAAATCTATTTACTTATTTTTAGTATTTATTTTATTCTTGACTTTTAATAGCCTTAGTCAGCAGCGTTACCTAGAAAAAGAAGTTACCATGGATCATGACACCATGTTTCTCAAAAAAGACATGCACAAGGTATCTGGTGTTGTATACAATGAACACGGAGAAATTGGAGTTTTTAAAAATGGCCTAAGAGATGGTAATCACAAAGAATGGTTTAGAAATGGTAATTTAAAAGACGAAATTAATTATAAAAATGGTTTGAAAGATGGGGAATTTAAGTATTGGGATGATAGAGGACAATTATTAAAATCAGGGCATTTTAAAAATAATGAATTGCATGGTTTTATTAAAGAGTGGTACCATAATGGAAATATTAAGTTAGAAGCCCATTATATAAATGGAGATATGCACGGATTAAGAACAGAGTGGTACAAAAGTGGCCATAAATGGTCCGAACAAATAATGGAAAATGGCTATGTTGTTTCTGGAAAACATTTTTATAATGATGGCACTGAAATTACCCATGGAAATTTCATTAAACATTGACTTGGATGATACGTACGCTAAAGATTTGTGGTTGGTCAAGTTTAATAATGGGGTTTTATATTCTTTATTAACCCTTATTTGTATGCCGAATTTGAAGGTACAAATTTTGAAAATATAGCTTGGCTAAGAATTTTAGGTGCTGCACTTATTTCTGTAAATGGAATTGGGGCACTTCTAGCTTCCATAAATCCAATTAAAGAGAAAAAGCTATACGACGTAGTACTTCTTGCTTCATGTCTCGAGACAATTGCCTTATCTTGGTCTACCTATAGTTGGGAATTCTCTGCAACTGTCCTTGCTTAATTATAGTTCCTCTGTTGATGGCATCATTTGTAAGTGTATTTCTTTTAATACTTAGACCATGAATGAACATTATCAACCTAATTCTATCGGGATTTTTTCTTCTATCTTTTGCAATTATAATGAATGGTATTATTCAATTTTTCTATAATGAATTGGTACGATTTGTTAATGAATATCTAAAAAAAAGCACGGCCAAAAATGAAAGTGATTGATTTTTTGTGGCTTTTTTAGGATACTCTTTCTTCCTAGGATTAATAGCATATTGTAGAGCGCATTTTTTCTTCATATTATTTTAATAATTGTTTTTAATAATTGTTTGTTGGATTTTTGTAGATTTAATAAAAATTACTAAAATGAAAAAATTAATTGCTTTTTTATTTCTAATTCCTACATTTTTGATGGCTCAGGAAAAACTTACCTTTAGTGACATAATTAAAATTAAGAATCAAGACTTATTTTTAAGAACAGTTATTGAAAATGGTTATTCTGAAGGGAATTCAACTTCTGAAAAAATTTATTATGGGAAAGGCCTATCAAAAGATAAGATGGAAGCTACCGATTGGGCAGAATTTACAACTCTAACTGGAGAATTTTATTTTGAACAAAGTAATTTACAATATAATAGAAAGCATTCTAAAGATAAGCGTTGTTATTATGATCAAATTGTTTCTGAAATAAAAAACACTTGTGAATATTATAAAATAATGAAACACTCTTCTTCAAAAAATGGTTCCGTAAACTTCACTACTTATAAATGTGCTGGCGCTAAATATAAAGGTTATTTGGGCTTTGCACAGATTGATGGAAACGGAGTAGTTCAGCTATTCCCTAAATAGGATTTATTTATCTTTAGGGTGGAGGCTGTAAGTCAGTATTCTATTTAAAAAGTTGCGTGTTAAGAAACTTTTCCATTGCTCTATAGAAATCAAACTTATTTTCTTCATTTCTAAACCCATGACCTTCGTCATCTTTTACTAAATATTCTACTTTTATGCCTTTTTCTTTCATTGCTTTTACCATCTGATCAGATTCATCAACATTTACCCTTGGATCATTTTTGCCTTGAGCAATAAAAAGCGGAGCTTTAATTTTATCTACATGAAAAACTGGAGAGACCTCTTTTAGCATCGCACTGTCTTTTTCTACGTCTCCAACCATTTCATACATCATCTCCAACATAGGCTCCCAATATGGAGGAATAGTTTTCATGAAAGTAAACATATTTGAAACCCCAACATAATCTACGCCTGCTGCATACATTTGTGGTTCTTTAACCAGCCCCATTAGAGTGGCATATCCCCCATAACTACCACCATAAATGGCAATTCTTGTACTGTCAGCTATTCCTTTATCAATTAACCACTGTGTACCATCTGTAATATCGTCTTGCATTTCTCTCCCCCATTTTTTGAAAGAAGATTCAAAGAACTTACGACCGTATCCGGTAGAGCCTCTAAAGTTCATTTGCAAAACAGCGTATCCTCTGTTGGCTAAAAACTGTATCTCAGGGTTAAAACCCCAACTGTCTCTTGCCCAAGGGCCACCGTGAGGGTTAATTACAACAGGTAAATTTTTAGCATTTCCCATGTTATAACCTTTAGGAAGAGTTAAATAGCCGTTTATTTTTAATCCATCTCTTGATTGATAATCTATAGGCAATTGATTGGACATCTCATTTTCATCAATCCACGGGCTAACTTCAACGATCTTTTCCATTTTATCGTCTTCGGAATTGTATATATAATATGCTCCTAAAGATTTATCACTATAAGTTCTTAAAATAAATATATTTTCGTCCTTATTGAATCCTGTAATTCCTATTTCATATCCAGAAAGTTGTTTTTGAATCTTTTCAAATGTTGCTTTTGATGTAGAATCAAAATAATGTCTTTCACTTTTCCAACTCTCAAAGTAAGCAGCAGTAATTACTTTTCTTTTTCTTGAATATCCCACTCCATTAACATCATAATCATCATTTGCATAAAGTACTCTAACTTCTTTTGCTGTAATGGGATCAAATTCAACAATTGCAGATTTATCTCTTCCTAAATTAGATGAACCAATGATGTTTTTGTTATCAAAAGTAAAAAACTGAGGATTAAAACCTTCCTTAAAATTAGTAGTGATAATTGTTTTGAATTCATCTTCTTCGTTTTCTCTATAAAGAATGCTCTGATTAACTCCGTCAACAATTGCAGTAGCTACTCTAAGCTTTCCATCATGATCAAACATCCAACCTTGAATATTTCCTGGATTTTCTGCCAATAAAGATATTTCTCCAGATTTAAGATCTAATCTATATGGATCAAAAACTTGTTTATTTCGTTTGTTAAGCCCAATAATTACAAAATCTTTTTGATCTGGAAGATCGTCAATAATTTGAGCTCTTACACCTTCAAAATCAGTAAAGCTAATAGTATTTGAGCCATCAATATTTACACCAAATAAATGAAAATTTTCATCTCCTCCTTCGTCTTTTAAAAAGACAATTTGTTCATTATTGGGCCAAAAATAACCTGCAATATCTCTAGCTTCTTCAAAGGTTAGTTGAGTTGCAGAAGAATCACCAATTTTTTGAATGAAAATATTCATTCTGTTTTTGTAAGGAGCCATAAAAGAATAAAACCTTCCGTTTGGAGATATCTGATAACTAGATTTTTCTGGATTTTTGAAAAAATCTTCAAGAGGAATTTGTTTAGCAATCACTATTTCATTTATTTTTTGTTTAGTATTCTCATTAGTACATGAAAAAAGACTAAAAGTAAGTATTATTAAAGAAAATATATTTGATAATTTATACATAATTATAATTTTAAATAAAGATGGAATTTAAATATATTAATACACTTAAAAAGTAGATAAAATCTATTTTATTTCTTGAACTTTTTCTATTTCAGTAGTCAAGATATTCATTTTTTTATTTGAATTTAGAAATTTAATAACTTTATGCTGATCACCAAACACATCAATTTTATAAGAAACCTTAGTAATTTCCCCTTTTAGTTCTCGTCCGTCTTTAAGAAAAATAATAACATTCTCACCAATATTTGAACTTAAATTATTGATATCAATTAACTTGTCTTGTAATTCTTTTACAACATTTGAAATTCTCTTTGGAACATCATACTGTAGATTATTTAAACTAGAGTTATTTTCATTAGAATTTTGTAAAGAATGTGGAAATACCTGAAAACTATTTATTTCTGAAATATTTAAATAAAGAACTCTGTTTTCTTCACTTTTAAAAAAATAACCATCCGAACCAATTTTTTCAATTGTGCCATTGTACACACTATTGTAAATTGTTTTAAAACATATAGAATCTCCTATTTTTTGCCCCAAATTTACAATAGGAATTAAGACTAGTAACCAGATTATTTTCCTCAAAAATCAATCTTTTTTAGCTATATTAAAGCCCATAGATAGTCCAATATACCCTCCATCTCTTCCACTTGAATAAAAAAGATTTACAGGAATATTTAAATAACCAGAGTGAAAAGTTCTTCCAATAGCCCAAACCCAACCAGTCTTTAAACGGGTTGTTCCTCTTTTGTCTATTCTATCTTTAGATGGATAGGGGTTTAATCCTGGACCATTCCAATCCGAGGAAAGCCTCCAATCTTCTACTACATCATAAGGATTGCCACCTAATGTGTCTCCAATATAGTATCCTTTGGCCATTTTACTTAATCTAAATGTTGGACCAAACCCAATCTCCCAACCATTTTTTGAACTTCGGAATCCATTTAACAAGGCAAATGACGGGCTAAACATATCTTTTTCAATTCCATTGATAAAAATCATACCTTCGATTAATGCTTGAAAATCTCCAGCACTTAAATAAGAGCCTTCAAATTGGTAACCAAGCTGAGACATTATAACTGGATTTTTATGTTCCCATCCTCCGTTAATTTCTTGTGCTGAAAGTATATTTGCAGTATTGCCAATTACATAAGAAAACCCCATTCTAGGGCCATTATTTTTTATGTAAGTTGTTGGAGTTTCCGGTGGTTGGTTAAAATATACGAGAGTGCTTAATATCTCTTTACTATTCTCAATTCCCAAGGCTTTGTTAACTACAATTTTAACCATGCTCTGAATCTCTGAATCAAGATTTATAAACTCTTCAACGGCAACTTTGTCATAACTTTCAGAATTCACATCCAAGATTTTTACAGTAACAACTAGTTTTTTCCCTAAATTCTCTATTGATCCAGTTATTACTTTATCAACTCCTGCACTTTTTCCAACTTTCAAAAGACATTTTTTACCATAGCAATTAGTTACATCAATTTGATTTTCTTTAAGCATTTCATTCATGTCTAATTTATCTATGACATTGAATTGTTCTGTTTTTGTCATTTCAACCCTTAGAACGCTCTCAGCCATTTCAGGGCTTATTTTTGCACTTTGTGTATAAACGCTTAAAACAGCAGCAGATTGGGATTGTGCATTGAAACTTAATGATGTAATGCTAAAAAGTATAAAAGGGATGGATTTAAATATATTTTTCATGATGTTTTTTTAACAAAACTAAAAGGACTATTCATAAAAAAACAGCCTAAAACACGTAAAAAAAGATATTTTTATAGACATTTTAAAATTATAAAATGCTGAAAAACAAAGCTTTATATAATATAAAAAGTATAATTTATTTAATTTTTTTGCATGGATTTATAGCTTCGCAAAATAGCTATTTGAAGTATGCTGTAGGGTAATACCTTTAAAAACCTTAAAGACATTCTGTTTTTCCACCCCGGAACAATTACTGGTCTCCCTTTAAGTGTATTTCTAACAGCTTTTCTAGCAACTTTATGAGCTTCTGTTACAGAAACTCTAGCAATAAAACCACCTTTTTGAATTTGATTTTTTACAATTTCATTAGTTGGTGTTGCTCCTGGTTGAAGCAGACTTACACTTATCCCAAAACTTTCTAATTCTACTCTTAGAGCCTCAGTAAAGTATTTTACATATACTTTTGAAGCAGCATAAACAGACTTATATGGACATGGAAAATTAGCAATCATACTTGCATTATTAAGTATAAAAGCTGGTGAATTTTTTTTTAATTCAGGAATAAAATAGTGAGTCATTCTAGTGGTGGCTTTGATATTTAAGTCAATCATTGTCTCCAAGTACTCTAAAGAATAGTCCTCAAACGCCCCAACACCTCCAAAGCCAGCATTATTAATTAGAAAGTCAATGGAATAATTATTTTTCTTAACCCAGCTAAAAATTTCTTCTGCACTTGAATGTTCAGTTAGATCAACTTCATAAAAATCACTCTGAACGTTAAATTCCTTAGAAATTTTTACCGATAAGTCTATTAAATTCTCTTTTGGCAAAGAAATAAGTAATACATTTCTGCCTAAATTAGCACATTCTCTGGCCATTTCTAGTCCCATTCCTTGACTTGCACCTGTAATAAGAGTGTATTTCATATCAAAATTGTTCCCTAATGTATATAACATTATTTATTTTTGTAACATTATCTATAGTTATTAATTATTTAAGATTTATATAATTGGATTTAATAAAGGAAATATCAAGTACATTTTCAAAAAAAACTCAGAAAAATTTCATCAAATTCTTCACAAGAAAAAGACCTTCTAGTTTTAGAAAAGATGTGAATTTATTTGAAGAGCTTACCATCCACTATAACTCCAATTCTTATAAAAAGTTAAGCTATAAAGGAGATCCTAATTATCATGCGATTAGAAAAAGAATAACAAAAGAGTTAATTAATTTCCTAATTTTAGAAAATACAGAAGACAAAGTAAAATCTTCGTCTAATGACGGAATGCTTACTTTGGCAAAATATTTTATTGACTTTAAAAAGTATTCTGAAGCTTGGTCCTTACTAACTAAGGAAGAAAAAAAAGCTAGTATTTCCAATGATTACTTGACTAGCTTAAAAATCCAAAGGTTAAAATTAAATATTCTTCCATATTATACCAAAGGAGACTTCACACTAATTAAAAAAAATATCCTAAATCTGCAAAAAAAACAAGCTAAGGTAGATGAATTCCAACTTTACTTTATTCAAATGAAAAATCTACTAATAGAAAAAATAAAAAATGGAGACGTCAGTTTTTCTGAAAAAGATTTCATGAATGGATTTGAAGGTTTTGAGAATTTAAAAAATGAAATTGTTGACCCTGAAATACATTTAAAAAATATTGAAATAATAAGAGTTCAGTATGCAATTGAGAAGAACTACAACGACTTAGTAATTATTCTTGAGAATTATTATGAGCAATTAAAAATAGAGAATAATAACTTAAATCATCTAAAATATTACGCCAATATTGAGTATATAATGTCTTATACCTATTTAGAAGTTAGAGACTTTGTGAATTCAAAAAAACATCTTAATAAATTAAAACTTTTGATGGATCAAGAGGATAAAATATTTTATTCATATTTGGGAAGATATACAGGAATTGACAGTTTTGTAAAGGTATTTGACAACCAAATTATTGAGGGAATTGATTCTATTACAAATTCTCTTGAGAATCACTTTACAGTTTTAAACTTAAGGGAAGAGTTAAACTTATTATTAAATCTATCAGCTCTCTTATTAGTAAACCAAAACATTAAAAAATCCAATCAAGTAATTAATAAGTTAAATAAATCAGATATTTATTATCAAGAAAATATGGGCAGAGAGTGGCTATTGAGAAAAGAGATGATAAGAACATTAATTCTCATTGATTTAACTCATATTGATTTAGCAGAAAAAAATATTATATCTATTAAAAATAAATATCTTGATCTATTTCCAACCAAGCAGTATAAAATGGTAGTCCCATTTATTAAAGCATTAGAGAAATTTATAAATGAACCTGAAAAAGCACGTATAGAGGAGTTAAATTATGTTTTAAAAGAATTAAATTTTAAAAAAGAAAAAGTTTTTCGTGATCCAAGATTGATTATGTTTTTTTCTTGGTTAAAGTCTAAATATACAAATCAGAAAACCTATAATATACTTCTCAATGAGTACCATTCATTGAAATAATTAGTAATTTTCGTAATAAATTTTATTGCCGTTATTGTCCTCTAGAGCTAAGCTATTAATTTTTAATTTTTTGATAGTTTTTATCTTTGTTGTATTGACTGTCAAAACATCGTAAGAGTAGGTTACTTGAGTTTTATCATCAGAAAACTCCCATGTTCCACTTACAGCATCTATTCCTAAAAAACTCATTTGATCCTTATTATAATATTGAATACTACCATCTTTAATAAACTCAATATAACTACCATCGTTATCAATATTAGTAATCACTTCAGTAGATCCATCAACAGATTGTATTGGCCTCCATTTTTGACACATTCTTGAGCTTTTAGACATCAAAGTAAACACAGGACCTTCTTCATATTTTCCGCAAGAATAAATCGCAAGAATAATAATTGATAGTAATGTATATTTTAAAGTATTCATTGATTTTAATATTTCAAATATAAAATTTATTGTAAATAAATAATTATTCTTTAGAATTTAATGCCTTTTGAAAATAAATCTTATTTGCTCAATAAGAATTATACATTTGCAACTTATTTAAAACTATGAATATTAGAAACATAGCCATCATTGCTCACGTTGACCACGGAAAAACAACTCTTGTAGATAAAATGATTTATGCTTGTAAAGCAATTGATGAAAGAAAAGAACAAAAAGAATTAATTCTAGATAACAACGATTTAGAGAAAGAAAGAGGAATAACTATTCTTTCAAAAAATGTTTCTGTTCAGTATAATGAATATAAAATTAATATTATTGACACTCCTGGGCACGCTGATTTTGGAGGAGAAGTTGAAAGGGTATTAAATATGGCAGATGGGGTTTTATTATTGGTAGATGCTTTTGAAGGACCAATGCCTCAAACTAGATTTGTTTTACAAAAAGCCATTGAGTTGGGTTTAAAGCCCTTAGTTGTAATTAACAAAGTAGATAAGGAGAACTGCAGACCCGAAGAGGTAGAAGAAAAAGTTTTTGACTTGATGATTAACTTGGATGCTAGTGAAAATCAGTTAGACTTTCCAACAATTTATGGATCTGCAAAGCTTGGATGGATGGATACCGATTATAAGACTCCAAATGATAATATTTTTCCATTATTAGATGCCGTAATTAATTTTATCCCACCCCCTAAAGTTGAGGAAGGAAATACCCAGTTACTAATAACATCTCTTGACTTTTCTACTTTTATAGGAAGAATTGCAATAGGAAGATTACAAAGGGGAGCGCTAAAACAAAATCAACAAATTTCTTTAGTTAAAAGGAATGGAGATATTAAAAAATGTAGAATTAAAGAGCTTTACTTATTTGAAGGATTAGGTAAGTCAAAAGTAGTGGAAGTAAAAGCAGGAGATTTATGTGCCCTAGTAGGATTAGAAGGGTTTGAAATTGGAGATACAGTTGCAGACATAGAATTCCCAGAAGCTTTACCAACCATCAAAATCGATGAACCTACTATGTCTATGTTATTTACTATTAACGACTCTCCATTTTTTGGACAGGAAGGAAAATTTGTAACATCTAGACATTTAAATGAAAGGCTGGAAAAAGAATTGGAACGAAATTTGGCCTTAAAATTAGAATCTACCGATTCTTCAGATTCTTTTAATGTTTTTGGAAGAGGAGTGCTTCATTTATCTGTTTTAATTGAAACTATGCGAAGAGAGGGATACGAACTACAAGTTGGTCAACCGCAAGTAATCATTAAAGAGATAGATGGAATAAAATGTGAGCCAATTGAGGAACTTACCATAGATTTGCCAGAAAGCCATTCTGGAAAAGCAATAGAGGTTGTTGCAATTAAAAAAGGGGAGATGCTAAGTATGGTTACTAAAGGAGATAGAATTTTATTGGAATTTAACATACCATCAAGAGGAATAATAGGGTTAAGAAACTATTTACTTACAGTTACTTCGGGGGAGGCAATAATGTCTCACAGATTTATTGAATTTCAGCCGTATAAAGGTGATATTCCTCAAAGACAAAATGGCTCTTTAATCTCTATGGAAAAAGGGAAGTCAATTCCATTTAGTTTGAATAACTTACAAGAAAGAGGCAAGTTTTTTGTTGACCCAAATGAAGATATTTATGAGGGTCAGGTTATTGGTGAAAACTCAAGAGCTAACGATTTGGTAGTAAATATTACCAAAACTAAAAAGATGTCTAATATGAGATCTTCTGGAGCAGATGACAAAGTAAAAATTGCACCTGCAATCAGATTTTCTTTAGAAGAAGCACTAGAGTATATTCAATCTGACGAATATGTGGAAGTGACGCCATCTAAAATAAGACTTAGAAAAGTATTTTTGAAAGAACATGAAAGAAAAAGAGCACAAAAGTAATTCTCCTAATTTTTCAATCTCTTAAATATTTGCTTTATAACTCTTAAATTTTATCGTAATTAACTACTTTTATATAAGTTAATTACAAATGAAAAATCTTTTATCTATAATTTTAATTTCACTCTCTTTTGCATCGTTTTCACAACAAACTCCAAAAATTTTAGTGTGCGTTGTGGTAGATCAAATGAAATACGAATTCGTAGATAGATTTTGGGAAGATTTTGGTAATAATGGGTTTAAAAAGCTAGTAAGTGAAGGTGTTTTTTGCAGAAATACTCATTACAATTACATCCCAACATATACTGGACCAGGTCATGCAAGTATTTTCACAGGAACTACTCCTTCAGTACATGGAATTATTGGAAACAATTGGTACAAAAGAGACGACTTTTCACCTGTATATTGTGCAGGTGATTGGGCATCTCAAACAGTATGCCTATGTAAGAAGCCTCATGAAAAGATTAATCCAGGTAGTGGTCAAATGTCGCCCATTTCATTATTATGCAACACCGTAGGAGACCAACTTAAAATTAAAGATTCTTTATCAAAAGTTTTTGGAGTTTCCATAAAAGATAGAGGAGCTATTTTATCTACTGGAGCTCTAGCAGATGGAGCTTATTGGCTAAACCATGAATCAAAATGGATAACCAGCTCATTTTACCGAAATAATCTACCCGAATGGGTTGTTAGATTTCATAAAAACTATTCTATTGAATCCTACATGAATAAAAGCTGGATGGGAATTACTTTTGAATATGATTTAAATAAAATATTATTAGAAACAGGCCCATCTTCGATTAAGTCCACTCCTAAAGGAAATAATTACACATTAGACTTTTCTAAAGAACTTATCAAAAATGAAGACTTAGGGACAGACGACCATACTGATTTTTTAGTAATCTCTTTTTCTTCTACAGACTATGTAGGCCATAAATATGGACCCGATGCAGAAGAAGTGAAAAGTATGTATCTGAATCTAGATCAACAAATTGCCGATCTTATTCAATTCCTTGAAAACCATTGTGGCTCAAAAGAATTTATAATTTCTCTAACTTCGGATCATGGAGCAGGCACCTCAACAGTTGAGTTAGAGAGAAAAAGACTTAAGGGCGGCAATTTCGTTTCAAGAGAAATATTTCCTAAACTTAATAGTCAGTTAGAACTAAAATTTGGAGTCCCTAATATTTTAGCAAGATACTCCAATATGCAATTTTATATTAACCATCAAAGATTAGATTCTCTTAATATTTTAAAAAAAGATGTTTTTGAAGAAGCTAGAAATTGGTTGAAAAAACAATCTTCTGTGGATGAGGTTTATTCTATAAATACTCTTTCCAATTCTTTAATATCATTAAAAATTAGAAGAATAATAAATGGAATCTATCCCAATAGATCTGGTGATATTTTTTTAACACTTAGCCCTGGATATATTGAATGGTCAACAAAGACAGGGACAAGTCATGGAACCCACTATAATTACGATTCCCACGTCCCTTTACTTTTCTATGGATACAATATTCAACCTAAACAAATTTATAGAAATATTAAAATTACAGATATAGCACCCACATTATCTATTTTCCTTAAATCAGCTTTTCCTAATGCTTGTACTGGTAATCCAATAAGTGAAGTGTTTCAAAACATAGATGAATGATTTCTGAACTTTAATTTTTTCTCCACTTCTTTAAATTTTTTCGCTATAGATAATCTGTTTTTGAAAATCAACTTTATATTAGGTTAAATTCATTAAAAAATATTTCCAAATCTATCAAAGGGTACCAAATTTGTATGAACTTTTAATTATAAGACGATTGTAAAGAAAAAGAACTCACTATTGTTGGATAGTAGTTTACTACTCTAAAACACCATAAATAATTTTCCTTTGGTTTTTCGAGTTTTTATTGTCTTTTGCCTCTTTAATAAGAGTAGCTTTCTCTACTTTTGGTTCAGGAATAAATGAACACAATTCTCTAGCGATTAAAGAAATGTAATCTCTTTCTATTTTTTTAATACTGTAGACATCTTCCGGCATTTGAACTCTAATAACTCCTGCATCAACTTCTTTTCCTCTTTGATTAAAAACGGTGTAATGGGTACTTATTTGTCTTTTTTTAAGATATACATTTCCTGGGATTGCTAATGCTCTTCCAATATGAAATTCATTAACAAAAATATAGTAATTCGTTCTGTACTTATTATTCAACTCTTCCAATAGATTTGGATTTTGAATAATAACATTCATAAATCTTTCTTCGTTATAATTGAAAGTATGGATTTCTCCATTGTTTAGATTTCCTCTGTCGTATTTTGCTTTTTCATGAAGCTGGTTTGTCTGGCGAACAAATTTATTTAATCTTTCTTTAACCAAATCAGTTTTTTTAGTTGACACTTCAACCGTATCTTTAGATTTTACTTTCTCGTATTTTAAACCAATACTATTATATATGTAATTCAAAATCTGTGAATTAGAGTCTTTATGATGTTCTAAAGAAATTGCAGGAGTTTTATTGCTAATAGAGAGAAGTATTTGCTCAGAAATCCCTTTTTTCATCTCTTCTTTTATGGATGAATAATTTAGCCTATTATATTCTGCAATTTCATTATCGATAGCAGAGGAATACATTTTATTCTCAAAGGGAATGATTAATATTTTGTTGTTTTTGTCCTGTTTGTAAACTTCAAACTGGTCGTATTCTGGAATACTTTGAGCAAAGTAACTAAGGAATTTAAAGAGAAAAAATAAAGAGAAAAAAATATTTTTAACCATTTCTTTTTGTTTTTACAAAAGTAAACGGTAAGTATCCTGATAATATTTTATATATCATAAGATTATGCCCAAACGGATGTTTAAAAGTAGCAATTTAGCCACTAATGAACCTGTATAGATCCATTCCATTTGCATAGATCAGCAATGAAAATAGCAATACCATTCCTACTAATTGAGCTTTTGTTAAAAACTGGTCAGTAGGTGGTTTACCAGCAATCATTTCATAAATTAAAAACATTACATGCCCGCCATCCAAAGCAGGTATTGGAAGTATATTCATAAATGCTAAGATTATAGATAATAAAGCTGTCATGGCCCAAAATCTATGCCAATCCCATTTGTTTGAAAACATACTTCCTATAGATCCAAATCCACCTATTTGCTTTGCTCCCTCTTTATTAAAAATTAAGGAAAGAGATTTAACATAATTAGTTAAGGTTTGAGTACCTTTTTTAATTCCACTAGGAATAGCTTCTACAATAGAATATTTTTTAAATTCAATAACAGACCTCTCTAATTTATTGGATTTAAAGTACCCAATTGTGCCATTTTTGTTGGTATTTACTTTAATAGTTTTTAATAAATTATTTCTAAAAAAAGAGATTTCAACTTCCTGAGATTTGTATTTTTGAAGTTCATTTCTGAAATCTCTATAAAAAGGAGTGCTTAATCCATTAATACCAACTATACTATCTCCAACTTCAAATCCTACATTTAATGCATTATTTCCTTCAATAAGTGAATCAATTGTATTGTAAACCCTTAATTCACTTAAAATTCCTGCCCCTTTATTTTTAAGCATTTCATCTATAATTTTTTCTGGAAGATTTAAAGAAATAATTTCCTGATTTCTTTTAATTTTTATAATTCTTTCTCCATCTATTAAAATTTTTTTTTCTGCACTTCCAAATTCTATAATTTTTTCATCACCTACTTTAACAATCAAATCACCATCTTGAAATCCATAAGATTCAAAAACAGGACTACTTAGATGTGCTCCATATGGAATCTTGTCATTAGATATGTATCCATCCCCCCAGAAAAAAAGTATCATTATGTAGATTAGAAATCCTAATATTAGATTTACGGTTACTCCTCCAACCATAATAATTAATCTTTGCCAAGTTGGTTTTGATCTAAATTCCCATTCTTCTGGCTCTTTGGTTAGTTGCTCCTGGTCCATACTTTCATCAATCATTCCAGCTATTTTTACGTAGCCACCTAAGGGTAATATTCCAATTCCGTACTCAGTATTTCTAAACTTTTTTTTGAAAATAGAAAATGGCCAATCAAAAAATAGATAAAACTTTTCAACTTTTGTTTTAAATATTTTTGCAGGAATAAAATGCCCAAGCTCATGAAGGACAATCAATAACGAGAGACTCATTATAAATTGAGATATTTGAATTATTATTTCCATCAAAAATTGAAATTAGTTGGCAAATATATATTAATTATGAATGATGCATATAAATAGTTTAAATATTAGAACAAAAAAAAGCCCCAAAAGGGGCTTTTAATATTATTAAGTAGAAAAAAATTATTTTAAAATAATTTTTTCTGTTTTAATTTGATTATCATTAGAAATCTCTGCATAATATATTCCTTTAGCATAAGATCTTAAATCCATTGTAAAAGTAAATCTATTAGGATTAATTTGCTCTATCAACTTTCCAGTATTATCAAAAATTGAGATGGATTTAATATTGCTAGATGAATTGAAAGAAATAAAATCACTAGTTGGGTTTGGGAATGCATTTACAGATATTTTTTCATTTTGAATTCCAACAGTATTACCTGGCAACATCAAAGTGTTTACAATTCTTGGGCAAAAGAATCCTAGAGTTGAATCTATATAAGCAGAAGCTTTAGCCACACTAACATCAGGGTTAGTAGCAAGACTACTCGCGTATGCAGCAGTACCCACACTTGCAGGAAGTCCTTGACCAACTGCTAATGCAATTGTAGTTAAAGAATCAAAATAATCCCATGGAGCGCCTTCACCAGGATTTCCAGTAACAAATGGAAATACATTATCTACAGATGGCCCAATTGTATCTCCACTAAAATCTAAAGTTCCAGCAATACTATTTGAAGCAGCTTGAGCAGCTAATGTATAAGCATCAAAAAGAGTAGGTATATCATCATTATTACCTAACATATTTGCTTTTGTAACTACATCATAAGAACCACTAATATCAGAAACAATATTTACTCCTGACACAGAAAGATTACCTGTAGTATATCTTGCAATTGCATCTAAGTTCCCATGAACTGCAACAGTTGGTTTGTCACCAGCTTCAAGCCAAGAAAGGTCTCCTATAGCACCTCCCATATTTAATATCATATCGTGTTCGCTAGAATAGCCAGCATGATTTGAAGTATTGTAGGCAGGGTTTCCACCGTAACCAAACCAGTCACCCATAACAGCTGTATCTATTAAAGGCAAGGCAGTAACAGGGTCAAGAAATTTAGGTAATTGAATTTCAGATAATTTGTCAACAGAGTTTAAACAGGTTGCAATCCATCCACCAGTACCCTGACCAACAATAATAATTCTAGAAGTATCAATTCCATATGTATTTCCATTTTCATAATCCATTCTTAAATATCTTATGGCAGATTTAACATCTTGAATTCCTCTGTAAGCGGCTTTCATCAAGCTAGCTGCTCTTTCTGGCTCAGTTGGTAGCTGAGGATTCCATCCTGCTCTGTAATCAGTATTAGCAACTACATATCCTCTAGCAGCATATTGATTACAAAAAACCTGGGTAGCATAATCAAATGTCCTGGAACCAGTAGCATTTCCATTTCTAATTATTGGAGCAAATGTTCCAGTATGCAAATAGATAATTAATGGTCTTTCTGAAACTGTATCACCAGAAGGTTGAAAAATATCCATCTCTAATGCTGGCATTGTAAATAAGATGGGTGTCGGAGGATTTGTCGTGGTGTCAAGCCCAACAGGAACTGTAGCTCCAGTTGTAACTGGTAAAGCCTCTCCTAGTAAGACAGATTGATTAACTGCATATACTATATTGTTAGTAGTGTCTATTGTAGGAAACACTGGGTCTAAATATCTTGTTTGTCCAATAGAAATTGATGAACAAATAAATGTCAAAACAAATAGAAAGCTAAAAGTAATTTTTTTCATAAGGTTGTTTTTGTGAATAATTTTAGGACAATTTACGTAAAAAATAAATAATAGTAAATTTTAAGTATTAAAAATCTATTTTAATCTTTAAAATCAAAGGTCAAGGACAAGTAAATCATTCTCCCAACATAAGGTCCACCATAAACTTGAAGAATCTTATTATTTAGAATATTTGACCCACCTAACTTTATAGAAAGATTTTGTTTGGTTAAGTTTTTAGTCATTTGAAAATCTAATAAACCATAGCTTGGCACATAGCCTGTAAACTGTGGAGAACCCTCAAAATCAAATCCTTTAACCCATTTATAATTTAAGTTAAAGGACATCTTTTTTAACAGTGATTTATCAAATATTTTAAGGTCAATATCTTTTCCAGAAAAGCCTAAATTAAACTTATGTTCTGGAGTATTATATGCAGGAATAATAGGGTCATCATTTTGTTTATTCAATACATTCCAAGAATAATTTCCATTAACTGTAAATTGATTATCTATGTAATAATTTAGCCCAGTTGAAAACCCTTGAGTAGTGATAATTTTCTCTGAGTTAGTAGCTACTCTGTAAACATCTAAAATCTCCAATCCAAGAGCGTCTACATAAATTTCTGCGCCAGTTATGAATCCAATAAAATTGGTATACCAATTATAGTAATAGTTAGCATCTATAAACAACTTACCACCAAGCGCTCCTCGATATCCAAATTCAAGACACTTTACTTCTTCTGGTCGGATAGGATCTAAGTTGAAACTAACTAATGAATCTGTATTTCTTCCCGATGTTGAATATGAATAAATAGATTCTATGGTGTAAAGATTCTCGTATCCGTTAATATTTCCAACTAATTTAGCTCTTCCAACATTATAATACTGGTACTGGTTAAGTAATGTTGGGTTTCTTATTGCAGAAGTAAATGTCGATCTAACAGTGTGATTTTCGTTGATGTTATAAATTCCAGAAATTGCTTGAGTAGGAATAAGATTAAAATTTTGGTTTTTATCCAACCTTATAGACCCTTTTAATATTAATTGATCGCTTAAGAAGCTTTTTTCGACTCCCAGGTAACTACCAGCTTCTTTATTGACGATTGTATTATTTATGGTGTCTCCATTCGCACTTATCGAGTTCGTATCGCTAAATAAAGATCCTCCTGATTTTGGAGTATAAATTCGGAAGTTGCTACCAAGAGTAATTTTCCAAAAGTCATTTTTCCAAATTTTTTCTCCATGTCCATGATAAAGCGCAGACTTGTCTACTATTTTTGATCCGCCGTCAAGTACAGATGCAGTTGAAATGATGTCATTAAATAATGAATCAAACCGGTTTGTGCCAACCTCATAAAAAGAAGTTACTCCCATATTTGGATGTAAACTGTTGGAGTAGTTAGCACTTTCTTCATGCCAATTAACTAGAGAATCCACAGGAATACCATCAATTAAATTGAAAATATCTGTAAAATTTACTGGGTAAGCTACCCCATTAATAAAAGCAGGTTGCCAATTTACAGATGGATCTAAGCTTTCTACTTTTGGAGAAATATTATCTCTCCAATAGGTTTTATATAATTCATGGTAGTCAACATCTGTTGCAGCAGCATTTTGCAATTGAAATGCTGTTAAAACAGCATCGTAACTATCTCCTGCATCTTCGTGAGTTGCATAGAGCCTAATGAAAAAATCATTGTCTTTTTTAAGCTCTAGTTTGTTTTGGAAAAATCTAATGTTTTTTAAACTAAAGCGGTTGTCTCCTTGATAAACTGTTGTTCCAGTAGAAAAATTTGTTGAGGAAAAAAGCTCCATAGAATTGTCAAACATGTAATGCATGCCAAGACTTGTTTTAAGATTTTCAGTATTGTAGTCTACTAAATCTTGCTCCCAATAACCCTTTCTGTGCCATCTTTCAAGCCCAGGATAGGCCATTATACTAGCAGTATCTGCTTCGCCGTCCAAGCCATAAATCATTTGGTTTAATATAGGGTTTAGGTTTTCATCTCCGTATCGGTTTACAGCATCGTAACCACCAGGACTAATTTCGTTAGTTTCTAAGTCTGCTACACTTGCAGAATTGTCTGCAACCCAATCGTCAGCATTCATATAATAAATATTAAACTTATAAGCAAACCTGTCTTTTCCTTTTTTATCCTTTATTACTTTAGCGTATCTAACAGCATATTCGTTTAAAAACCGTTCTCCTAGTTTAACGCTAGCCGATAATCCTGGAAATAAAAATGGATTTTTAGTCTCCATACTAATAACTCCATTAAATGCATTAGGACCGTAAAAAGCAGAACTTGCACCAGAAATAATTTCGACTTTCATTAAGTCTAGCTCAGAAGCACCAAGAAAATTGCCTAAAGCAAAATTTAACCCTGGGGAAGCGTTGTCAACACCATCAATTATTTGAAGTGACCTTACAGGAGATGTACTATTAAATCCTCGTGTATTTATTACTCTAAAACCAAGACTTGCAGAAGTCATATCAACTCCTTTCATATGGCTTAACCCTTCATAAAAGTTGGTTGCGGAGGTCTGCTTAATATCGTTAATGTCCATAGACTCTATACTTAATGGAGATTCTTTAAGTTTTTTACTTATTCCAGAGATTACTTCTACTGCTTTGAGCTGTAAATCTTTGCTTTTTAAACCAACTTTAAGTCTTTGTTTGTCTATTAAATTAATGACTTTAGAATCATAACCAATATAGGAAACTTCGATGCTAAATGGCAAAGGAATATTTGTTTTAATTATAAAATCACCATTAAAGTCTGTCACACATCCATAATTAGAATTAACTATTTTAACAGATGCACCAATAAGTTCTTCATTAGTTTCCATGTCTATAATTTTTCCATTAATGTTTGTTTGAGAAAATACATTAGATACTAAAAAATTAGCTATTAAAAATAATATGAAAGAATGTTTAATCACATGGGTAATATATGACATATTTGACGAAAGTATTAATTTATTCTATAATTAATAATCGAATGGTTGTTGTTTTTAAATACAATTTTATAAGAATTTGAAAAAAGTTATATTTGTAAAAAATAATTATGTTGAAATCAGTTATTGAAAAAGCATTAAATAAGCAAATTGAGTTAGAAGCATCTTCGTCTCAATTTTACTTATCAATGGCGTCTTGGACAGAAACACTAGGGTTGAATGGTTCATCATCATTTTTATACCAACACAGTGATGAAGAGAGAGAACATATGTTGAAGCTGGTAAAATTCATTAACGAAAGAGGGGGTAATGCCTTAATTCCAGCGTTAATTCAGCCACCTAAGACTTTTAAATCGTTAACCCATGTTTTTGAATCTTTGCTAGAACATGAGTTAAACGTTACAGAGAGCATAAATAATATTGTAGGACTTTGCCTGGACGAAAAAGATTTTACAACCCATAATTTCATGCAGTGGTATGTCGCAGAGCAATTAGAAGAAGAAGCCTTGGCCAGAACAATTATTGATAGGCTTAATATGATTGGCAACGACAAAGCAGGATTGTATCTTTTTGATAGAGATTTATCAAAAGAAATGCCACAAGAGCCACAACTTTAATAAGTTTTATGACTCGTAGAATATCTTTCATATTTATATCATTTTTTCTTTTTTTTTCCCAAAAACAAAATCTAATATCTCAATATAGAGACCCTTTAAGTGAAAACCTTTTCAGTGAAAAAACAAAAGGAATTAATATTAAAAAGAGAAACAAAATAATTTCCAAAACAAAAAAGAATTTATTTTCAAGTTCAAAAAATAATAATGGTATATATGGGTTAGATCATGATCCATTCAAGTTCAATAAAAAACATATCTATACTCCTACAGGTATTGAGGACAACAAATTCAAAAAAGAACATAGGAAAATGGCCTACAGCTATAAATATAACAAGCGAATTCTAAAGAAAAAAGCTCTTAAGAGTAGAAAGAAACATTTCAAAAAAATGAAATAATTGTAAAGTTTTATGAGAGTACATAATTCTTTACTATTTTTACATTAACTTTATATTGTGCATAGCAGATTTAAATTATCATTTTTACTTGGATTAATAATACTTTTCTCATCTTCCAATATGTTTTCACAGCTAGACCCTGCAAAAGCATTAAGAATGAAGATGCAGGGAATGTATCTTTATCAATTTGCGAAAAATGTATATTGGCCAAACGATTATAATACAGGAGACTTTTCAATTGGTATTTATGGAAGTAAAGATTTATTTAATCTACTTAGTTCCACATTTAAAGATAAAGTGACTGGAAGCCAAAAAATAGTATTTGACTTTTACGAAACTGCTTCAGATATTAAAGATTGTCATTTGCTTTTTGTTTGCAAAGAAGAAACAAATATGATTTCAAAAGTCTCAAAAATATTAAATCAAAAAACTTTATTAGTCACCGAGTTAGCAGATATATCTAATTCATCAAGTTCTATGATTAACTTGCTTTATGTTAATAGTAGACTAAAGTATCAATTGAATAAATCTGAATCAGAAAAAAATAATTTTAAGTTTAAACAGAAGTTTGCGGATTTAGCTTACACTAAAATATGAGGTCCCCTAAAAACATATTGTCAATTGTTTTAATTTTTGGAGTTTTTTACAACACAATATCTCAGTCCGCCTACTGTCCAGAGAAAATGCTTCTACTTCAAAAATATAAGTCAAAAGCGTATGAAAACGCCCTTGGATATATAGACACAGTCTTATCCCAGTGCCCTGGCCAGAACCAAGATGCTTACTTTTGGCATGTTTGTGGATTTATAAATTTAGACATATTCAAGTTTGTTGAAAACAAAGAATCCGGATCAATAACAAAATTAAATGCAGCCGATTGCTTTATTAAGTCCATTAATCTAGATGCAGAGCAAAAATATTTTGATCTAAATAACAAGTTGCTAGATTACATTTCAACTTTTTATTATAATGATGCTGTCAAAATTCTTCAAAAGTTTGATATGAAAAATCAACAAAACGCTATTTCCTATTATAATTCTTTTAAGAAATTTAAAGGAATAGCCCACGAAGATTATGATTTCAGTGAGAAAGACTTAGATTTTTATTATGGAATTGGAAACCTTTACAAAATGAGATATGAAAAGGATAAAACTAATAACAAGAGTTTATTAGATTCTTCTATAAATTATTTTAATAAATCCTTAGAAATTGATCCAGATCAATATTCTTCCAATTATAATTTAGGTATTATGTATCATAATCTTGGAGTAGATATTATCATGGAAGAATTAGATATTGATGCAGATTTAGAAATGGTTATATTAATGCAAGAACAAGCAGTTAATTATTTCTCTAAATCACTTCCTTATCTAAAGAAAGTATACCAGATGAAACCTCAAGAAAGTTCTATTGTTCAGGGCATTGCAGCAGTTTATTACAGCTTGAATGATATGGAAAAGCATGTAGAATATATGAATATTCTCAAAGAGTTAGAGTCAAATTCAGAAGAATAAATCAATTATAATATTTTGAGATTTACCGTAGGGAAAAAAATTGGTGGTGGTTTTAGCGTGGTTGTAATATTATTACTTATTGTTTTCCTCTATACCTTCTCTGTTGTCAGAGTAGCTATTAAATCTAACGATAAATTCTTAAAAGTCGATCAACCGTCCTTGTTTCTAATTAACCATCTTAAAGAAGATTTAGCAAAAACGCATACTTACATGCAGCAATGGGTAATTGAAGAATCCAGACCTGACGAACAGTGGAAAATTGAAGCAGAAATTTTACTAGACCAAACTTTAAAATTAGATTTAGATACCCTTGAAAAACTTTCTTCTAAATGGATTTCTATTAAAGATTCACTTGATAATGGGTTGGCTGAGTTTAAAAATATTTCTTCCAATGTGTCTTTCTTGATTGAAAATTATAATATGGAAGTGAGAAACGTTTTTGTAGATGTTGATAGTTACCAAGATGAGGCTTTAATTTTTAATGCTGACTTTATGTTTGAAGAAATAAGCGCTAGCTATGAAATATTAATCGAGCAAATTAATCAACTAACTAAAATAAGAACGCATATAGCAGATGTTCAACAGATTAAAACCAACAATAGGTTCTCCAACTTAATTAATAGCATCATATTTATTTCAATAATAATAGTTATAGGCACAATAGCTATTGCGATATTTACTACAATAAGTATAACAACACCTGTACAAAGACTTAAGTCCATTCTTCTAGGTCTTGGTAAAGGAATATTCCCAAAAAGTCAGTTGAAACCAAGTAATGATGAAATTGGAGAAATGTCTGAGGCTATGAATAGTTTAGTTGCTGGATTGACAGAAACAACTCAGTTTGCACACGAAATAGGACAAAGTAATTTTGATTACCAATACCAACCACTTAGCGATGAGGATGTTTTAGGACATGCACTACTAAAGATGAAGGATGAGCTTGCAGAAACTGAAAGAATTCTAGAGCAAAAAGTAAAAGAAAGAACTGAGGAGGTTGTAAAACAGAAGGATGAAATAGATTCTCAAAGGTCTAAGCTAGAAGAACTTTATACAGATGTCACGGATAGTATTCGATATGCAAAAAGACTACAAGACTCTATTCTTCCACCTGAAAAGCTGGTTAAAAAATATTTTCCATCTTCTTTTGTATTATTTCTACCAAAGGACATTGTCTCGGGTGATTTTTATTGGGTTGCTCATAAAAATGATGAATATATGTTTGCAGCAGTGGACTGCACTGGGCACGGTGTTCCAGGGGCTTTTATGAGTTTGGTAGGTGCAAATGGACTTAGTAGTGCTTTCAAGGAACATAAATTGTTAAATCCCGGACTTATTTTAGATGATTTGAATAAATATGCCAACGATTCTTTAAATAAAAGTAATGATGATTCAATTAGAGATGGAATGGATATAACTCTTTGTTCTATCAACACTAAACAAATGAAATTAAGATTTGCTGGTGCTAATAATCCAGTTTATTTAATTAGAGATGGAGAATTAGAAATTTATAAAACAAACAGATTTGCTATAGGATCATTTACTTATGGAGAACACAACTATGAAAATTTCGAGTTGGACTTGAAAAAAGGAGATAAAATTTATGCTTTCTCAGATGGATATCCAGATCAGTTTGGAGGTCCAAGAGGAAAGAAATTTATGTACAAAAAGTTTAAAGAACTTTTAGTAGAGACAGTTAATGATTCTATGGAAAATCAAAAAAAGTTACTTGAAGATAGATTAGCCGAATGGATGGGCGAAGAACATGAACAAGTAGATGATATTGTAATATTCGCAGTCGAAATTGATTAATTTTATATGCTTTACATAGCATCTAGTTTAAACAAAATCACTCTTTTACAGAATTTTAGTTTTCTCAAATCAACAGAGTATTATTTTCCACTCATTATTTTTTGTTTATTAATTCTAATAATAGGGTATATTATAAGAGTTAAACAAATTAAGTCTAACAAAAGAAAACTAGCTTTTTTAGTAAAAAAAAGAACTAAGATAATATCCAAACAGAAAGATCAGATTGCGGAGCAAAATAGACTAGTTAAGCTAGAACGAGATAAATCTGATAAACTTCTTTCAAATGTTTTGCCACAAAATATTGTACAGGAATTAAAGACCAAAGGGCAAGTAGAAATTAAATCTTATGAAAATGTTTCTGTGATTTTTATTGATATTGTTGGATTTACTAAAATTGCTGAGCGAAACAACCCTACTTACTTAGTCAATAAATTAAATGAGTTATTCTCAGATTTTGATACAATTAGTGAAAAATACAATTTAGAAAAAATCAAGACTATTGGTGATGCCTATTTAGCTGTTGGAGGGTTTGGAGATTACCCTGAATTAAGCTCTATAAACTGTGTTTCTGCAGCTTTAGAGATTCAATTGCTAATGAATAAGTTAAGGGATATTGCTGCTTCTAAAAATGAAGAATTTTGGGAAGTACGAATAGGTATACATAACGGAGATGTCATTGCAGGAGTTCTAGGAACAAAGAGAATTGCCTATGATATTTTTGGCAATACAGTAAATATTGCTAAAAGAATAGAAAGCAACTCAACTCCTGGAAAAGTAAATATTTCTGAATCTACCTATAAAGTAGTTAAAACTTTTTTTGATTGTTCTTCTAGAGGTGAAATAGCTACTAAAAATACTGGAGAAATTTATATGTTTTATGTAAATGGAGTCGATTCTGCATTTTCTTCTAACAAAGCTTTTAGTTTTAGTAATTGGTTTAGGGAATACAAAGGGTTTTCTGCAAAATCCAAAATTGATATTTATGGACTGGAAGAATATGGTTTTGGTTTTCTAACTAAAAAGTTGGCAAAAAACCTATATTATCACGGCCCCCACCATACAAAAGACGTTTTAAATGCTGTAGAAAAAATCGCATTTAATGAAAAGGTTAGTCCAGAAGAGTTTATTTTATTAAGAGCAGCTGCTTTATTTCATGACTTTGGCTATTTAGATAAATATCTAGATAATGAAAAAATTGGTGTAGATTATGCACATGAAATACTTCCCAACTATGGTTTTAATCCATTTCAAGTAACTAAAGTATGTGACTTAGTAATGGCAACAAGAGTTCCTCAAAAGCCGAATACCCATTTAGAAAGAATAATATGTGACGCAGATTTAGATTATCTAGGACGTGAAGATTTTTTTAGTATTTCAGCTGATTTCTATAAAGAATTAAAGGAATATAAGATGGTAAAAAATAAAAATGATTGGGACCAAATACAGGTTAAATTTCTAAAAAGTCATCATTTTTTTACAGAATATTCTATCAATAATAGAAGTTTTCTCAAGAAAAAGAATTTAGAATTGATAAAAAATAGATTGCTCAAAAATAAGAATTCCAAGTAAATATAAAATCACTGTTTATGACCTATAAGAATCAGATCCAAATGCTTCTCCCTTACCTTTTTGACAAAATTGTCTTAAACTTTCTAAATATTTTGCAGAACTAAAATTTTGGTTGGCATAAAAATCGGACTTTTCAGTAAAATTACCATAAGAAAATCTTACACGAGTTTTGCCTTCATTTTCACTTAGTTCGTAAGTCATATATAGCGATTCTATAGGCATAGAAGATTCTATAAATTCCCAGGTAATTTTCTCATTCTCAATTTCGTTACATTTTACAATAAGAAACATTTCACCCCATTTAAAGGTTTTGGTTTTGTCTGTGTTCTCTACAACATCAGTGGTATACCACTGTTTAATATTTTCTACTTCTTTAATAGCTTCGTATACTTTATTTAGCGGCGCGTTAATATGTAATAGATGCTCAATTAGATGCATATTATTCTTTAATTACTTTGAAATCTTGAATCTTATTTTTAGAAATTATCTTTAAAATGTAAATTCCTGAAGGATAATTTTCGATGTTAATGATTTTTTTATTACTTACTTCAATAAGGCTCCCCATTAAATCATAAATTTCAGTTTTAAATACGTCACTGTTGTTAATAGAATTTATAGTCAGATAATCTTTTACGGGGTTTGGATAAATACTAATTTCATGTATTAAATTTTCGTTTTTGAAAGCAGGTGTTCCTTTTAAAAATAAGGATCTTTTTAAGACTAAACTGTTATTTGAATATGCGTGCAAAATTTCTACAACTGGATATGGATAACCAGACACCCAAAATTGTTTGCTTATTTCTTGAATATTAAGATATTGTCCAAAAAGCGGACCGTTATTTGTAGTTCTAATTGCGTCTACTAGAACTGCTTCATTATGAACAGTACCATCTGGCATAGTTAGCATTCCGATTGAAATGCCTGTAATTTGGAAATTATCACTAACAGGTGCATTGAAGTTATTCCATAGCACAGTAGAAGTTATTCCGTGAGTATGAGAAATTGTTTCATCAAAAGGGAAAGTTAATAGTGTTAGCGGATTAGAATAGTTTGTTATTGTTCCCCCAGTTGTTCTTCTGCCATATGATGTAGCTTTCAAGGAGTCAATTCCCATATAAAATTCTCCATTATCACTCATAAGTACATGACTAGCATTTGGATAATCTGAAGCATATTGTGAAGAAGAAATAGGCATTACTGACATTGAGTATGTTAAAGAAGCATTAATACTAGAAAAATCCCATGGAGCAAAAGATGATATTGTAATAGTATCATCTATTTGATCAAAATCTAAATTTATTCCATAGTTATGGATTGTTGGCGCAGTAATAACTTGAGAAAAAAAATTGAGAGCAATTAAACAAGTTAGAGAAGTAATTATTTTTTTGTTGAAATACATTTTTTAAAATTATAATATATTAAAATAATTTAAATTAACCAAAATTAAAAAAAGAGCTACAACCATAAAAGTCATAACTCTAATTCTCATTGCGCTTCTTCTTGGGCTCGAACCAAGGACCCTCTGATTAACAGTCAGATGCTCTAACCAACTGAGCTAAAGAAGCAAAATTGGTTTGCAATATTACATCAAAGTTTGAATTTATGCAATAACTCTTATTTTTTATTTTATTAATTTCGATATATATATTTTAAGACCTATTTCAAATGCTATATTTGCCTGAAAAATTTAATTATGAAAATTGTTAGTGTTGGAACTGTTGCCTTTGATGCAATTGAAACCCCATTTGGAAAAACCGATAAAATTGTAGGAGGAGCATGTACCTACATAAGTCTTTCTGCAACTTATTTTAATAATTCCACTCATCTAATTTCGGTAGTTGGAGAAGATTTTCCAAACGAAACCATAGCACTTTTCAAAGAAAGAGGAATTAACGTCGAAGGACTCCAAATAAAAAATGGCGAAAAAACTTTCTTTTGGTCTGGAAAATACCACCAAGACATGAATACAAGAGACACCTTGGATACACAGCTCAACGTTTTAGAATCATTTGACCCAATAGTACCAAATAGTTACCAAGACTGTGATATTCTAATGCTTGGAAACCTAACTCCTTCAGTTCAAATGAAAGTAATTCAGCAAATGGAAACACGTCCAAAATTAATTGTTCTTGATACCATGAATTTTTGGATAGAAATTGCCATGGATGATTTGAAGAAGGTAATTAAAGAAATAGATGTATTAACAATTAATGATGAAGAAGCTAGATTACTTTCAGGAGTTAATTCTCTTAGAAAAGCAGCTAAAGTAATTCTTGAAATGGGACCTAGATATCTTATTATCAAAAAAGGAGAACATGGTGCTTTATTATTTGGTGACAATAATATTTTTTATGCACCAGCCCTTCCATTGGAAGAAGTTTTTGACCCAACTGGTGCAGGGGATACATTTGCAGGTGGTTTTGTTGGCCATCTTTCTAGCTGTGATACTATTGATTGGGAAGCTATGAAAAAAGCAATTATTGTAGGTTCAGCAATGGCTTCTTTTACCGTAGAAAAATTTGGTATTGAGAAGTTAATAGAACTAGATAAATCTCAAATTGAGGGAAGGATTAATGAATTTAAAAATCTAGTAAGTTTTAAATAATTAAGTTTAAATGACAGCAGAAAATTGGCTTTATTTAATCATAGGATTGGTTGTTTTTAACTATCTATTTTCAACGGTTTTAGATTTTGTTAATGGCAAAAATTGGAGATCAGAAATTCCTCCGGTTATGAAAGATTATTACGATGAAGATAAATATCTAAAGGCAAAAAACTATTCTATTGAAAAAGGGAAAATTAATCTAATTTCAAGTACAATAATCACTTTAATAACCCTATTATTTTTAGTCTTTGAAGGCTATGGTTGGCTTGATAATTTTATTTCTCTTTACTATGATATTCCGTTTTTAAAATCAGGTATTTTTTTTCTATTACTTTTTATTTTGATCGATTTTATTAGTATTCCATTTAGCTGCTATAACACCTTTGTCATTGAGGAAAAATACGGATTCAATAAAACGACAGTTAAAACTTTTGTTTTGGACAAGATAAAAGGGTATCTTCTAACATTAGTAATTGGTGGAATTTTATTATTTGGAGCAATCTATATTGTTTCCTTAGTAGAAAATGGTTTTTGGGTTTGGCTTTGGCTCTCCCTCTCAATTATACTACTACTAGTAAATATGTTTTATGCAGACTTAATAGTTCCTATTTTTAATAAGTTAACAACTTTGGAAACGGGCAGTTTAAGAGAAAAAATAGAATCCTACACAAAAAAAGTAGGTTATTCACTAAAGAATATTTACATCATAGATGGTTCAAAACGTTCCTCTAAAGCCAATGCCTTTTTTAGTGGTTTAGGACCAAGAAAAACCATTGCTCTATACGATACTTTAGTGGAGAAACACACCGAAGAAGAATTAGTGGCGGTTTTAGCTCACGAAGTGGGGCACTATAAAAAAAAGCACGTATTCACTTCTTTAGTTCTAACAATTTCTCAATTGGGATTGATGTGTTTTTTATTAGAATTTTGTCTTAAAGTTGGTGAGATATCTCTAGCTTTAGGGGGGAAAGAAATGGTATTTCATCTTGGTTTGGTTGCTTTTGGAATTCTCTACAGTCCTATTGGGACCATACTAAGCATTTTAATGAATATTAATAGCAGGAAAAATGAGTTTGAAGCAGATAATTATGCTAAAACTACTTATAGCGGAGCAGCCTTGGAGTTGGCGCTTAAAAAACTTTCGGTAGATAGTCTTTCTAATTTATATCCACACCCATTTTATACATTTATTCACTATTCTCATCCACCACTTTTAAAAAGACTATCTGCTCTTAATAAATAACTGTTTTAAAGACTATTTGGTAATGGTCTGACAAATTCATTTTTAGTTTTTTATAGGTCATTAAGGATTGAAAATATATTGGTCCAAAACTTCTATTATTTTTTTCAACTGGACAAAGATCGTAAAAACGAAAAACTATTAATTAAAAAAATTATTTGGCTATAATTTTACCGTACTGAACATCTCCATTGTTGTGGTAAACCCTAATTAAACCAACTTTATTAGATGAGCTGGTAAAGATTTTACTTTTATCGTAATTTTTTTGAAAGTGATGGTTTGTTAATTCATTAATTTTTTCTGAATAAATCAAATTTCCACCAAGATTATAAAATTCAATTTTATCAATATCTTTTTTTGGCCAATTAGATTTTACAGTAAAACTTTTTTCAACAGGATTTGGAAATATTTTTATTGGATTATTGTATAAATAATTATTTTCAATATTAGTCATTCCATTTTGACTCAAGGAATCTAAGTCTAGACTCTCATCACCAGTCATGTAATCTGTAAATAGATAGTAAATTACAAACATTTCATCAGTTGTGTTTAAACCACCACAAATAGTCTGAGGAGGAGTATTTGGATTGTGTAAATTTGCTGATGTGTTGTCGTAAAATGCGGAAGCTTTTATAGTACTTCCAGCATCAAGTTTTGGCATTTTTCTAAAATGATAAGCTCCTTGCCATTCAAAATCCCAGTTAGGAACCTTAATAAATTTAGTTGTATCTCCGTTTAAATTCAGACCATAAGTTTCAATGGATTTCCCGATTAAATGCATATGAGGAAATACCCCAAAAAGAGATAGAGCCGGCGAAGAGTTTGGTATTTGGTAAGAGTCATTTACAGTCTTTGTTTGATTTGGAGGAACACAAAAACTAAGATTTTGTATAATTGGATTTATTTCAATTTCTCTAAATTGATTTATTTGATCTGGATAAAAATAAAAATGAATTTTTGTACTATCTATCATTCCTAAAGAACCAACAGGATAATGCATAGCCAATATTACATTACTATTTGCAGGGAAATTCATCCCAAATGCCATATTATCATCTCCAGGATAGGTAATTGGTAAAGACCCAGGGGCAAATTCGCCAACTAAATTGCCATTTGTAGGTCCCATACAGTTATTTTGAACCCCTAAGGATGAATTTCCTGAAGGATCAATATAAACCAAACAGTGATGTACAATAGCTAAGTTTCCAGGAACAACTTCCACAGCTCTAATTTTTTTATCATTTAACAAATTACTAGGAACAGTAAAGCAAACATAATCGTCGTTCTGAAAAGCATTGCTAGAGTAAAAAGGAGCTGATAAAGTAAGATCTGGAGCTCCTAATTGAGGTCCGCTAGTATTGTAATTTGGAGCAGTTGGTGTTAAATTAGAGTTCCCTTCGGGAGCTCCAAGACCAACCCAAGTATTAATTAAATTTATTTCTTGATTAGATAAAATTCTTTCATGCCTGAAGTTAGAGTAATTGGTATCTGGTGGCCAAGGAGGCATATAACCGTTTAAAACAGATCCTTGAATAGCATTTCTATTATTATATGCAGTTTGAAAATCAATTAATGAAAATGGACCTACTCCACCATTATGGTGACATCCTGTACAATTAGCATAAAAAATTGGAGCAATATGCTCACTAAAAGTTATTATTCTATTAGATCTTTGTTCATTTTTCAAAATAAATGAACAGCAAAAGAATAATAAAACGATACTATGAAAAATATTTCTCATACTGAGCAGTAGCCTTTAAATTAGATGATAATTTATAAATATAGTTTAATTATGTAAATTCTTAAAAGAAGAGGTCTCGATCGGATTCGAACCGATGTAGATGGTTTTGCAGACCACTGCCTAGCCACTCGGCCACGAGACCTTTTAAAAGAAAAACAAAATTACAATTTCCAGTCAAATAAACAATTTATTCTTCTACTAGAACCGACACATAGTCAATATCTCCATCAACTGGAGGGTTTATTTTTTTTATTTCTACTCTACAGTTATTAGCCATAGAGAAGTTTTTTTTTATTTCATAAACAATATTATAGGCTACAGATTCGATTAACTTACTTCTAATACTCATTTGTCTTACAACAATTTCTTTTACAGCAACGTAGTCAATAGTCTTTGATAAATCGTCTTGTTTAGCAGCAGTTTTAAAATCACATTCTACGTCCACATTCACAATGTAATTTCCTCCGATAATTTTCTCTTCTTCTAAGCAACCATGAAAGGAAAACGTTCTTATGCCATGTACTTTAATACAATTCACTACAGGTCAGATTTTCTTAAAAAAAGATTTTCAAAGAAAATAGATTTTTCTTTAAACCTATTCATTACTTCTTTCTCACCGAGTAGTTCCATTGTAGAGAATAAGGATGGTCCCATACCTTTGCCAGTTAAAATAAGTCTCAAACATGGTAGCAAAGTCCCCATTCCAATTTCTTTTCTTTCTATAAAAGACTTAAAAGTATTTTCAATAGTTTCGGCATTGAAAGGGTTAACAGAGTTTAACTCCGAAAAGAATTCATTAACTAGAGAAATAGAATTACTCTTCCATTTTTTTCTAAATGTTTTTTGATCGTAATCTTCAAATGACTTAAAAAAGTAATCTTCCGATAGCAATTCGTGATGAAAAGTTGCCCTCTCTTTCATTAGCTCTGCAACTTTCTCAAGGTATTCATTGCCAACATCATATTTGCAATTCTCCAACATTAAAGAAGAAAGTTCCGAATTAGATTTGTTTCTAAGATGCTGTTGATTAAACCATTTAGCTTTTTCAGGGTCAAATTTTGCACCACTTTTTCCAACTCTTTCTAATGAAAACTCTTTAATTAATTCATCCATTGTAAAAAGCTCTTTAGAATTGCCTGGATTCCAACCTAAAAATGCCAACATGTTGACAAATGATTCAGAAAAATATCCTTTTTCTCTATACCCAGACGAAATTTCTTTGGATTGTGGATCGGTCCATTCTAATGGGAAAACTGGAAATCCCAGTCTGTCACCATCTCTTTTACTTAATTTACCATTACCATCTGGTTTTAATATCAATGGCAAATGAGCAAATTTTGGCATAATATTTTCCCAGTCTAAATATCTATATAGCAAGACATGTAATGGAGCAGAAGGAAGCCATTCTTCTCCCCTTATAACATGAGAAATATCCATAAGGTAATCGTCTACCACGTTGGCTAGATGGTAAGTTGGCATTCCATCGGCTTTAAAAATTACTTTATCGTCCATGTTGTTGGTATTTACGACTACCCATCCTCGAACCTCGTCATAAAATCTTATGTCCTCATTTCTTGGCATTTTTATTCTTACAGCGCAAGGTTCATTTTTAGAAAATCTGTTTTCTACATCCTGTTTAGAAAGAGTTAAAGAGTTTTTCATAGAGTTTCTGGTGATAGAATTGTATTGCCAATTAGGCATTTTGGCCTGCTTAGCCAATTCTCTCATACGTTCTAATTCTTCACTTGTATCAAAAGCATAATATGCATTTCCTGATTTAATAAGTTGGTCTACATATTTTTTATAAAATGATTTTCTCTCAGACTGTCTGTATGGGCCTTTAGCAGTCATGGATTCAGGACCTTCATCTACTTTAAGATTACACCATTTTAAAGCATTTATAATGTATTTTTCTGCCCCCTCTACATATCTGTTCTGGTCAGTGTCTTCAATTCTTAAAATAAAATCACCATTGTTTTTTTTAGCGAACAGATAGTTATACAAAGCAGTTCTTATACCACCCATATGTAACGGACCAGTAGGACTTGGAGCAAACCTTACACGAACTTTTCTTTTAAACATAGTATATTAAATATATATGAAAAGCGAAAGTAACGCTTATACACAGAATGAAAAATACATTTTAATTTTTTTTATTAAATCTTAGGAACTATAAATCATTTAATTGGAACTCACACCTTCTATTTTCTCTATGTTCTTGATCTGTACAACTTTCAGAACTAAAACATGAATTAAGAAAGTTCACACTCCCTCTTCCAATGACAGTAACTCTAGAATTTGGAATACCTTTGGCGTGTAAATATCTTCTTACAGAGATTCCTCTGTTTTTCCCTAAAAGTTTATTGTAATTTTTTAATAAATATTCTTCAGTCCCTTGACAGTCAGTATAACCAAATATTGTAATAGACTCATTTTTATTATTTTTCAAAAACGCAGCCAATTTATCTAATTCAAACTTAGATTCTTTTGTAATTTTATGGCTTTTAAAATCAAAATAAATAGCCTCAATGATAAATCCAGATTTTTTCATACTTAAATTGTATTTCATATTTAAGTCAATAACATTAGGAACAGAATCTCCAATCTTTAGAATTAAAGTCTTGGTGAAATAATTGCTTTTTTCAATAATTAAGTAGTAAATATTATTTTTATGAACGTGTAATTCAAAACCTCCAGAATCATTGGTGTAGCTTAAATCTTTAAAATTAGTAGTTGAATCTACAATGGTGATTTTCACTAAATCTAAAGGTTTCTTAGTATCAGTGTCAATAATTTTACCAATAGTAGATATATATTTAGTTGTGATATATAAGTCGATATCTTTAGTGTTTTTTGCTAATAGACTAGTATGAATATTAGTTACCCCGTCTGCTTTTCCTTTAAATGCATGCATCTCGTAATCTTTGGCTGTTTTCAAATTGAAATATACATGTCCAGTAGAATCTGTAAGTGAAGAATCAATTTTATTTCCATCCATATTTATTAAATACACAATAGCATCGGCTTGAATATTTTTAGTTTCTTGATCTAGAACTTTCACTTTGAATTCTTTAAAAAGTGGATCAAGTTTTAAGTTCTGCTGTTTTTTAAATAAATAATTAGAATCTATAAAGAACTCTTTAGAACCCCACAAACTATCACTCAATCCCTCCAATAATAACATCGAATCTTTGTTAAAAGCAAACTGGTAGTAACCATTTTCATCAGAATAAATGGATAATTTTTTAGATCTAATCCCAGTACTAATCTCTATTTTAACATTTGGCACTCTTTCATTATTACTTCTTTTTACTGTATAACCTTGTATTGTTTTATCTCCTTTTAAAGTTATATCTCTTCTTTCACGCCTAAAGAGCGTTGAATCAGATATTACAAGTGTATCTCCATAAAAATTTTTCTTAGTAGCAACTACCTTATAAAGTTTATTTTTTTTGAGACTAAACCTATATTTACCAGAAGCTCCAGTTTGAAACTGCTGTATTTCTTCATTATCTTTGTTTAAAAGTCTAACAGTAGTATTTTTTTGAAGGCTGCTATCGCTATTTAATCTAACATATCCTTTTACGTAAGGTGAAATAGGAACCATATGGGCAAAATAAATATCTTCCTCTCCTTTGCCTCTAGATCTATTAGAGTTTAGTATTGCAATACTTTCGTCAAATGGATGTAGGACAAAATGAATATCGTCTCCATTAGAATTAATGGGGTAAGGCAAATGTTTAACATCGTATACGCTGTCTTTAATAATTTTACATTTAAATATATCTGCTTTTCCATATCCAGGAAATCCGTTTGAAGAAAAGTAAAGAATACTATCATCGTAAATTCTTGGTGACTCCTCTCTGTAGGGCGAGTTGACTAATGGCCCAAGATTAATAGCTCTTCCCCATTTTCCAGATTTTGTTTTATGAGACATATAAATATCAGTTTGTCCAAACCCTTTTTTCTTATCAGAAACAAAATAAATTGTTTCCCCATCTGCAGTCACACAAACTTCTCCCGATCCCGCTGAACTAGACAAAAATCTCACTGGAATACGCCTTCTATAAATAATTTTTTTCTTTTCAGAGTCTATTTTACCTCTATATATTAAAGGATTTAATGATGCCCCAGTATTCGAATTTGTAAGGTATGGGTGTCTAGTATAAAATATTTTATCATTTGAATTTTCAACACTAAAGCTAGTTACATTAAAGTTTCTATGTGAAATTATTTCTTTATTTCTTAAAACTGTTGAGTCGGGAACAGAGTCATTAATAGTTGTGAAAAGCATGGGAATATTTAAATCTACTTTATTTACATATGTTCTAGTAGAAATAGTATTTCCAAAAGACAGAATTGAATTTAATTTTTCGGTAAATTCTTTTTTCTCCTTTAAAGTTAAGGAGTCGTTATTTGAAACTAAACTTATATTGTTAGTTAAGGATTTTTTATTTCCTTTTTCTGCAATGTAATAAATTCCTTCGTCAAAAAAAGATGGTGAAAATTCAGAAGATGCAGTGTTTATTATGTTAAAGTTGGCTAACCTTTTTAAGGCCTTGGAAGTATCCAACTTTTCAAGATAATTAATACTTTCAAGATCAAGAACAATTCGCTTATTTAGAGAATCCTCAAGATATAAATTAGTTAATATCTTTTTTGCGCTTTTATATTTACCAGTACTTTTTAAAGAAGTACTGTAATTATAATTGAGAACAAAATCGTTTGGCTTATTTTTAAGTGCTTTTTCAAAAACAGGTATAGATTTTTTAAAATCATTGGTGTAAAAGTAACATAGAGCATGATTTTCTAATTGTTTTTGGGACAAAGAACTAGATTCACTGTAAATTTTAGCAGCTGTTTTGTATTCAAAGTTATTGAAAAGTATATCTGCTAATTTTAATTGACTATGTATTCCCCCGTAAAAAAATAGGGATAAAATAAAAAGTATAATTTTTCTCATTTTTATTTGAGATTAATTCTCTAAACTATTGCTTGAGTAAACTCTGTTTCTATTTTTCCATGGGGTTTTAGATTTATTATCTTTTTTAAGTTTATAACATAGGAAAATCTCATGACTTCCAGAACTGTGTGTCACCATTTTTGACACTCCTAAATCGTAAGAGTAGCCAACAGTAGTTGTCCCCATATTAATTCCTCCAATAAAAGCAACAGCATCCTTATTTCTGTAAGAAATCGCTAATGAATATGTGTTTTTTACTGTTAGTTTTAAATTGCCATCAAATTGAACTATATCATTCATTATTCTCATAATCATAGAGGGTTGTAGTTCAATTATTGCCCCAATCTTAAAATTATAACCTCCATAAGTATAAAAAACTCTATTTAAAGTATTAGTAATAGGCGTAGTTAAAGCTGTTATATCTGTTTTGTTTTCAAACAAGTTGAAAGCAGAAAATCCTGCGAAATGTCTAACGCCCGACCAGTAAATCCCAAAATTACAATCTACAATTAGCGAATTGTTTAAATTTACAATAGCTATATCATTAGGAATTTCAGTAATTAATCGATCTCTATTTATAGAAAACTGAGTTAAAGAACCAGAGAGACCAAATGAAAGATTCGTTTCTTTACTTGTTTTAATATTGTATGCAAATGTTGTATTAAAGCCTGTTCTTCTCGAGGGTCCTGAAGCATCATTAAAAACATGCCCGCCAAAACCAATGCTTTCTCCTAATGAAGTGTGATACATTAAATTTTGAGTTACAGGCGCCTCGTCAATTCCAGTCCATTGCCTTCTAAAACTTACAGAAAGAGGAGAATAAGATTTTGTTCCAGCGACTGCAGGATTTATTGAAAAGTCATTTAAAAGATATTGACTTGTTATTCCTATTTGTTGACTCTTAAAACTAGAGCAAGCTAATAATAGTAGGGCAATGGTTAAAATATTTTTCATATCTTTTATCTTATAATTGTTATTGGGCCACTCTGAGTTGTTTCATCCAAATTTTTAGTTAACTCTAGAATGTAATAATATGTACCACTTGGAAGGTCTACTCCGTCTTTAGTTTTTCCATCCCATTGAATAGTTGAACTATTAAACTGTATTATTTCATTTCCCCATTTATTAAAAATAATTAATAAAACTTTATCATAATTGGAAAAATCTGAATTCCATATGTCATTTATTCCATCTCCGTTAGGTGTAAATGTGTTCACCATTTCAATACATTCTAGCTCATTGTCAAAGGAAATACTATCTAAAAGTTTGAAGCAATTGTCTGCATCTGAAACTAAAACATTGTAAATATCATTGTTTGCATATGTTAAAGGATTATTGTAAGAACCATCTGACCATTGGTATTCATAGTATCCACTTCCATTTATTGTGTGGGCATGAATCATAATCCCCCCTTCTGCACATGTTTCCTGTTCAATAGAATAATAAACATTTAAAGGACTATTTTCTATATTAATAGTCTCAACATCTGTTGCAATACATGGTCCTAAATTATATGTATAGGTAATATTATGAACACCAACTCCCGCAATTTTAGGACTGAAAACTCCATTTATTACTCCATTTCCAGAATAAACTCCACCAGAGGGAGATCCTCCTTCAAGGTCAAACCTTGGATAATCATCTCCACAAATATCTTCAAATTCATTTAAATGAGCCTCTAGAGTGTATACATCTATAGTAACTCCAACACAATTACTTGCTGGGCAAAGCCCCCCCTCCGCTCTAACGTAATAATTTGAAGTTGTTAAAGGGGATACTGTAATCTGATTATTTGAAATAGTAGAGTCTATTAAATCTCCAGTACCACATGAGCCTTTGTACCAAAACCATTGACTTCCATTTATTATTTGGTTAGATGGATCAAGAGATATTGTAGAAGAATTCCCATTACAAATTTCATAAAGATTAGCACCAATCAATGAAGGGTCTATATTAGGTTCTAGAACTACTACCTGAAACTGTGTTGAATCAGTACAATTGTTACTATCAGAATAAGTGTAAGTTACAGTATGTGATCCTATTCCTGAAGTATTTGGATCAAATATACTATCTAAAACTCCAATTCCTGAATAAATCCCACCTTGAGGGAATCCGCCTTGAAGAATAAATGAATAAGATTCACAAGTAGAGTCAATTGCAGAATGGTAAACATTCAAATCGTATGTATTTATTAATATTTCACTGCAAGACGTAGAACCACAAGTGCCACCGTTTGCTCTAACATAATACATCGTTGAAGCAGCTGGAGTAACAGAAATAGATGATCCAGTCCCTAGAAAATTAGATCCACAAGCACTTTCATACCAACTCCAGTCTGCCCCAGTTCCTAATTGTCCTCCAACTATACTCAGAGTTGTGGAATCCCCAGTACAAAAATTGTTTGAGCTAGTTTGTATTTCAGTTGGTGATAAAGAACCGTCTTTTGTAGTTATGGTAACTTTTTTGCATAGAGATGATCCACAAGGATCAACTATTTTGGCAAAATAAGTAGTTGATGAATCTGGATAAACAGAAATTGAATCACCTGTGCCAATTATTGAAGAACCACAGTAACTTTTATACCAAACAATGGATTGATCAATTGATAATGTAAAGCTATAATTTGCGAATAATTTGACTTCGGTTTGTGGACAAACAGTATCTAAAGTACTCCATGTAGCATCAGAGTTGTTAAAAAGCGAATCAATAATAATAGAGTCCAAAGACGGAGTTTCTACAACAAAAACTTCTGCAGATACACAGCTTGAGACGTCGCAAGAGTCTGCTTTACAATAAAATGTAGTTGTAGTATTAACAGGAATATTTGTAAAGTTATTGTTAGAGGATGTTGCAATTAATGTTCCTCCGCAATTGCCAGTAAATAATTGCCAGCTTGTACTATTTCCTAAATTTCCTCCATCAACACTAATATTAATATATCCTATTCCACAAAGTGTATCATCACTGAATTGAATTGAATTTATAGAACTTGTACATTGACTATACTGGATTTGATAAATAAAAGAGTAAAAAAACAATGTTATAAAAGCATACTTTTTCATATTTATTTGATGGTTAAAATTGTATATAAAGATAATAATCTTTGAATTTAAAATAAATATTATGTTTTACAATCCATAAAAATTTAATGAGTATGATTTGAGTAAGTCATTATATGAATATTCTATACAACTAATTAAAATTAATTTAAGTTATATTTAAGATTATTAAAAGCTGTCTTCAATTTCTTTATAAATTAGCATAAATGAAGTCTAAAATTCATAAATCAAATTCATTAGCTGAGCTTTCAACAATTTTTGGAATGACTTTGCTTCTTACCTTATTTGGAGCTTTTGTTTATTTTATGTGGACTGCAAATAAAAAGTCATCTGAAATTAAAGAACAATTAAGTTTAGACATTCTTTTTCATGAAACTGTCGATGAATCTATAGTTAGAATGTTAGAAAAAAAACTAAAATCTATGGATGGTATTGTTAGAAAAGCTCTTTATGTCTCCAAAGAAGATGCACGAAAATTAATGATGAAACACGTTGGGAAAGATGCTTTTGAAATTTTAGATGGGGTTAATCCATTGCCGTCCTCAATTCATGTAAATCTTAGTTCGAATTATGTAAATCCTGATAGTGCTGCAAATTTCGCAGCCCAAATAACCAAGGGAAACAAACATATTATTTCTGAAGTTGCTTACAATGAAGCTCAATTCTTAGAAGTAGGAACAGTATTTAAAAATTTTGAATTAATCATGCTATTTATTGCAGGTGTCTTATTAATTATTGCAGTATTACTTATTTACAATACTATCAGATTAGCTGTTTTTTCAAAAAGACTTATGATAAGAACCATGCAGCTTGTTGGTGCAAAATCATTTTTTATAAGAAAGCCATTTCTTTTAAAAGCATTTTATCAAGGTCTAATTTCTTCAACTTTGGCAGTCTTATTTTTATTATCTTTATGGTATTCATTTACAATTATAAACCCCAATATTATTTCTGAACTAAGTTCAGACAAATTTCTTTTGAATAATGAAATATTTGAATTTTCTGTAATTGCTTTAGGGATTCTTACTACGGGAATTTTAATCAGTATTGTTTCAACATATTTTGCACTCAATAAATTTATATGGGTAAAATCAGAAAAACTATATTAATATGGAAGATAAAACTAAAATGGTACTTGGAAGAAAAAATTATATGTTTATAATTATCGGATGTGTAGTTGTTCTATTGGGATTTGTTTTAATGTCTGGTGGTGGTTCTCAGGACCCTAATGTTTTTAATGAAGAAGAAATCTTTTCATTTAGAAGAATAACTCTTGCTCCATTTTTAGTTATGTCAGGATACGGATTAGTTCTTTTTGGAATAATGAAAAAGCAATAGTTTTTTTGGATTTTTTAATAGCTTTACTTTTAGGAATTGTTCAGGGGTTAACCGAATTTTTGCCTGTTAGCAGCAGTGGACATTTAGAAATTTTAAAAGGAATATTTTCCACTGATTTTAACCCTAAAGAGAGTCTAATTATGACTGTAGTATTGCATTTTGCAACAGCATTAAGCACAATTTTTATCTTTCGAAAAGATATTCTTCAAATATTAAGTAATGTTTTTTCAAAAAAATCATCAAAAGCAAGAGTTTTTTCATTAAATATTTTTGTTTCTATGATTCCTGCTGTTGTTGTAGGTGTTTTTTTTAATGATATTATTGAATCCCTATTTGATGCTCAATTAGTCTTAGTTGGCTTTATGCTTATAATCACTGGAATACTTCTCTTTTTTGCAGATAGAGCAAAGCCAACTAATAATGTAATTAGTACTTCACAAAGTTTCCTTATAGGAATTGTCCAGGCTATTGCAATTTTGCCTGGTATTTCTAGATCTGGAGCTACAATTGCTTCATCTGTTATTTTAGGGCTAGATAAAACATCTTCGGCAAAATTTTCATTTCTAATGGTTGTGCCTTTAATTTTTGGGAAAGTTGCAAAAGACCTTATAGATGGAAATATCTTATCAGAAGAAATAAATTTAGGGCCGTTAACTCTTGGCTTCTTTTCTGCTTTTTTCACAGGACTATTTGCATGCAAATGGATGATAGGGATTGTAAAGTCTAGCAAATTAAAATATTTTTCTTATTACTGTTTTATAGTTGCTGTCATCACCATCATATTTAAATTATCATGAAGGAAATTCCTTTTGAGTCAGGTGCTATTTTAGTGGTTGATAAACCATTAAATTGGACTTCATTTGATGTAGTTAAAAAAATTAGGTTTGCAATATGTAAACAATTTAATTTAAAAAAAATAAAAGTTGGTCATGCTGGAACTTTAGACCCTCTTGCATCAGGTCTAGTCGTTATATGTACAGGAACAAAAACAAAAAAAATAGACCAATTAATTAACGAATCTAAAGAGTATGTAGGAGAAATTAGATTGGGATCAACTACCCCTTCATTTGATTTAGAAACGAAAATTGACAAAGAGTTTCCTTTGCCCAAACTAGATGATAATATCCTAAAAAACATCTCTAATTATTTTAGTGGTGAAATACTACAAATACCACCAATTTTCTCAGCTAAAAGAATAAATGGCAAAAGAGCATATCAATATGCAAGAAATAATGAAGAAGTAGTTTTAAAACCTAATAACGTTACAATCTATAATCTAAAACTTAAAGTTGTTGATAAAAACACATTAAGTTTTAATTGCCATTGCTCAAAAGGAACTTACATTAGGTCTTTAGCTAGAGATATTGGTTTTTTTTTAGACAGCGGAGGACATTTAATATCTTTAAAACGAATTAAATCAGGAAATTTCTCTATTGAAATGGCAAAATCTATAGACCAATGGATAGATATCATAAAGTCATCATAATTTTTATTAATTTCGTGCCTCATTTATAAATCAAAGCATGAAGTTATCACAATTTGAATTTGAATTACCAGAAAAGTTAATTGCTGAGTACCCAGCAGATCAAAGAGACGAATCTAGATTAATGGTTGTACATAGAGATTCTGGAAAAATTGAGCATAAGCAGTTTAAAGATGTTATCGACTATTTTGAAGATGGAGATGTAATGGTAATGAATGATACCAAAGTATTTCCTGCGAGAATGTACGGAAATAAAGAAAAAACAGGGGCTAAAATTGAAGTCTTTCTTCTAAGAGAATTAAATCGTGAGAGTTTATTGTGGGATGTTTTAGTTGACCCTGCAAGAAAAATAAGAATTGGAAATAAGCTTTATTTTGGAGAAGAAGATGATTTAGTGGCTGAAGTTATAGATAACACGACATCAAGAGGAAGAACATTGAGATTTTTATTTGACGGTTCATATGAAGAGTTTAAGGCTACTATTACTAAGCTTGGCCAAACTCCACTTCCAAAGTATATTAAAAGAGATCCTGTCCCAGAAGATAAAGATAGATACCAAACAATTTTTGCAAAAAACGAAGGAGCTGTTGCTGCTCCAACTGCTGGATTACACTTTAGCAAACAACTAATGAAAAGATTAGAAATCAAAGGAATTGATTTCACACCTATTACTCTACATGTAGGCCTAGGAACTTTTAGGCCAGTAGAAGTGGAGGACTTAACCAAACATAAAATGGACTCTGAAGAATTATATATTGGCGAAGAAACAGTTAGACTAGTTAATAATGCTAAAAGAAATAAAAGGAAAGTATGTTCTATTGGAACTACAGTGACTAGAGCTTTAGAATCATCTGTAACTGTAACCAAAGAATTAAAACCTGTTGCTGGATGGACCAATAAATTTATTTTCCCACCTTATCAGTGCAAAATTCCAGATGCCATGATTACTAACTTTCATACACCTAAATCAACATTACTAATGATGATCTCTGCTTATTGTGGTCACGATTTAGTTATGAAGGCATATAAAGAAGCTATTAAAGAAAAGTATAAATTTTACTCTTATGGGGATGCCATGTTAGTTCTCTAACTTTAAAAACCTCTTTTAAGAGGTTTTTTTGATGAAAAAAAAAATTGACATAAGACAACTTTCCCTTAAGAATCTAACAGATGAAATTGTAAAATTAGGAGAGAAACCCTACAGAGCTCAACAAATCCATGATTGGCTTTGGAAAAAAAGAGCCATTACTTTTAATCAAATGACTAATTTATCAAAGTCATTGAGAAAATTAGTAGAGGAGAATTTCATAATTAATGCTTTGGTTTTAAGTGAAGCACAAATTAGTAAAGACAGAACAATTAAAAATGCATTTTTATTAGCTGATGATGCTGTTATAGAAGGCGTTTTAATTCCAACAAAAAAAAGAATGACTGCTTGTGTTTCAGTTCAAGTAGGTTGTAGTTTAGATTGTGCTTTTTGTGCAACAGGAAGACTTAAAAGAGTTAGAAATTTAAATGCAGATGAGATCTACGATCAAGTGGTGATGATTAATGATCAAGCTAAAAAAGAATACAACTTGCCAATTTCAAACATTGTCTACATGGGCATGGGAGAGCCTTTACTGAATTATAGTAATGTCCTTAATTCAGTAGAAAGAATAACTTCTGAAAATGGGTTAGGAATGTCACCAAAAAGAATCACAATTAGTACTGCTGGAATTCAAAAAAAAATAATAAGGCTAGCTGATGATGGTGTAAAATTTAATTTGGCTCTTTCTCTTCACGCTGCTAATGATGAAAAAAGAAATAAAATAATGCCTATAAATGAATCTAATTCTCTTGAAGCTTTAAAAGATGCAATGATTTATTTTTCCGAAAAAACAGGAACTAGACCAACCCTAGAATATATTATTTTTAAAGATTTTAATGACGAAATTTTAGACGCTAAAGAATTAGTTCAATTTGCACAATCATTCCCTAGTAAAGTTAATATCATTGAATACAATTCCATCGATGATGGCAAATACCAACAAGCTGCCCCAATCAAAGTAGATGCTTTTGCAGATTATCTAGAATCTAAAAATGTTATAGTTAACGTTAGAAGAAGTAGGGGTAAAGATATAGATGCTGCTTGTGGACAACTAGCTAATAAGAATGAGTTAGCTAATTAGTTTTTTAGTACTTGCTTTTAAAAAAGAATAACATATTATCGCAGATAAAATATCTGAAATAGGAAAAGAATACCAAACCCCTTCAATGCCAAAATACCTTGGTAAGATTAGAACAAAAGGAATAAGAAAAACTCCTTGTCTAATTAAAGTAAGAAAAAGAGCAGGTTTTGCTTTACCAATAGCTTGATAAAAAGAAGGTGGAATTAAATGAAAAACAATAATTGGCGTAGAAGAAAAAATCCAAAATATAGCGTTTGGTGCAAACCTTATAAGTTTCTGATCTTTGGTGAAAATATGTGGAATTAGATCTGCTCCAAAAACCAGTAATCCTCCAATAAATGAAGCAATAATCACCCCACTACTCAAGGCCGTATTTATAACTTTGCTTACTCTTTCATATTTCTGAGCTCCAAAATTATATCCAGCAATAGGCATAAATCCTTGTGCAATTCCAATTAAGGGGAACAATGCAAACATGGTCATTCTCGTTGCAAGTCCATAAACAGAAATAGCTATTTCTCCACCCATTCCTCCTTCTAGATTTCCGTAATAATATAGGGTGTTATTAAGTACTATTGCAAGAAGACTAATAGTTCCTTGACGAACGAGATTTACAGAGCCAATACTGAAAATTTCAGAAATAATTTTTATATCAATTTTAAATAGTTTAGGTATGACTTTTAATTCTCCTTTTCCTGAAATATAAAAATATGCTATAAAAACAGCACATCCTATATATGAAATACTTGTTGCCCATCCTGCTCCTTCCATTCCCAAATTCATTATATCAATAAATAGGTAATCTAGAAAAACATTTAAAACGGAGGGAATCAATAGTGCCACCATAGCAACCTTGGCTTTGCCCTCAGCTCTTAGATTATTATTGGCCATCATGGAAAGTGCTAAAAAAGGAATTCCCAATAGAACAATATTAAAGTAGGAAATAGCTAGAGGCATAATCCCCCCCTTGGCACCAAAGGCATTTAGTATTGGAATTTTTAAAAAAAAGCCTACGATTAATGAAATTATTGCTAGAAGAATCGTTAAAGTAATTTGATTATTAAATGATAGTAAGGCCTTTTCTTTTCTGCCTTCTCCCAAAGCTCGAGATACAATACTTCCACCACCAATTCCAATAGACATACCAATGGAAGAAAAAAGAAATGAAATTGGAAAAATTACTGAGATAGCACCTATAGCTAATTCTCCAATATATTGACCTACAAAGAAAGTATCTACCACCATATTTACAGACATCACCATAAAGCCTATTGCGGCAGGTAGAGCTTGCTTTAGTAGAAGTCTTGGGATGGGATCTATGCCAAGGTAACTTGATTTTTCTTCGCTAATATTTTTAGACATTTAAACCTTACAAAAGATTATTCTTAAAAATATAATCCGCTATTTGAACAGCATTTGTTGCTGCACCTTTTCTTAAATTATCTGCAACAATCCAAAGATTTAAACCATTTTCAACAGTTTCATCTTTTCTAATTCTTCCAACAAAAACATCATTTTTTCTGTGGGCTGTTATTGGCATAGGATAATCTAATTTTGAAGGGTTGTCCTGAACCTTAACTCCGTCTGTGTTAATTAAAGTTTTTTTAATTTCTTCAATTTGAAATGGTCTATGGGTTTCAACATTTATAGCTTCACTATGGCCTCCAACAACAGGGATTCTAACCACAGTTGCAGTTATTTTAATATTATAGTCATTTAATATTTTACGAGTTTCATCTATTAGTTTCAGCTCTTCTGTCGTATAACCATTTTCTAGAAAATCTCCTCCATGAGGAAAACAATTTTGATCTATTTGATAAGGATATACTCTTTCTGGTTGTAGTCCTTGTCTCTCATCCATCATTTGTTTTACAGCAGCTTGTCCAGTTCCACTTACCGATTGGTAGGTAGAGATAACCAATCTTTTTAACCCAAACTTTTTGTAAATATCGTTTAATGCTACCACCATTTGAATAGTAGAACAATTGGGGTTGGCAATTATTTTATTGGATTTTTTTAAAACAGCTCCATTTACTTCTGGCACTATAAGTGGAATATTTTCTTCCATTCTAAAAAACGAGGAATTATCTATTACACTTGTTCCAGAGTCAACAAATTTTTGAGCCCATTTTTTGGAAACTTTACTACCTGCACAAAAGATAGCTATTTCAGGAATTTGATCGATTGCTTCTTGGATATCTACTATTGTAATTTTCTCATTTTTGAATGCTACTTTTTTGCCAATATTTTTTTTAGAAGCTACCAAAATTAGCTCCGCAACCGGAACGGATAATTCGCTTAAAACATTTAAAACCTCATTGCCAACAAGACCAGTACACCCTATAATAGCTAATTTCATATTATGACTTTGTCCAAAAGTAGTATATTTATTTCTACAAAAATTGCATCATGAAAAGGATTGGGGGTTTAATTGTTTTTTGTTTTTATTTTGGAACTTTTTTTTCTCAATTAACAGAAAATTTTTCTGATGGAGATTTCAATAACAATCCAAAGTGGATTGGAGATACTTTAGAATTTATTGTTAATTCGGATTTTAAGCTGCAACTTAATGCCCCGTCTATTACCGATACTTCTTATTTATCTGTTGAAACAGGTACTCTTAATTTTAATGCTAATATTTCTTGGGAATTTTATATAAAACTCGATTTCTCCCCATCAAATAATAACAATGTTAGGTACTATTTGACTTCTAATAACAATAATTTAAAAGGCTATTTAGAAGGTTATTTTATTCGAGTTGGTGAAAACGGGTCGTTGGATAAACTAAAACTTTACAGACAAGACGGACTAAATACAACATTGTTGGGCTCAAGTATTCACACTTCTTTTGGAGTCAATCCAGAATTTAGAGTTAGGGTAAATCGAGATATCAATGGAAATTGGGAAGTTCTTAGCGATTCCACAGGGGGAAATAATTTTACTTATGAATTAGGAGTTAGCGATAACAACCATACTTTCTCCATTTTTACTGGACTTTGGTGTAAGCATACTTCTTCAAATAATGATAATTTCTTTTTTGACGATATTAATATTTCTGGGAGTGTAATAGTGGATAGTCTATCACCATATGTTGAAGCAGCAATTGTAACTGGGAAAAACTCTATTGAGCTACAATTCTCTGAACCTTTGAACCAAACTGTTTTAGACGTAAATAATTATAATTTACTCAGTAGCAACTCCCCAAATCCCAGTTCAATTAACACTACATTATCTGGTTATGATTTAATTTTTCAAGATTCTTTTTTTGGAAATCAAGCTTTAAAACTTACAATATCAAATGTCGAGGATCTTTCTGGAAATATAATGTTTGACACATTACAAATATTGGTTCCTGATACTGCCCAAGCTGGAGAAGTTTTAATAAATGAAGTATTATTTGATCCGCTTTCTGGTGGTTCTGATTATGTGGAAATAGTAAATAATAGCAATAAGTCATTCGACATTTATAAATATTTCATAGCTGACTTTGACAATGGGATATCTAATCTAAAGCAAAT
>Ga0315315_10000024_pt1 | contig 116669 bp, 94 predicted proteins | sample M140m3416metaG_FD_203699 | JGI IMG/M metagenome (GOLD analysis project Ga0315315, IMG submission 203699) | Ammonia-oxidizing marine archaeal communities from Monterey Bay, California, United States - M1 40m 3416 | ecosystem: Environmental > Aquatic > Marine > Intertidal zone | place: USA...
ACTCACACACAACAACGATTCACACACCGACAACATTTTATTCCAGTCCAATTCGGAATTTATCACACAAACTCCACTCATTACTCACCAATCCGATCACGAACAAGACGAATTCTTCGATATTTAAGCAGGGGGCTGTGCCCCCCTGCGACCCCCCCTATCAGGAGGCTATATTGCGCGTGTTATTTTACCACATTTTGTATATTTTTGTAGCAACCATTCATAGTATATAATTTAGCTGTATAATGCAATGAATGAATATTATTACTATGTGATTTTATGCAGATACATTAATCGGATAGATCGCGTTATATGTTCAAGAAGAGACCGACATCTAGTTGTGCATAGAATTCCAAGACGACGTATGTTGATTGCTTCTATTTTTATTCACACTGGATCACCTTGTGATCGATATTGTATTTGTCGTTATTTTGATCAAGAAGATATACTTGATGCATATGATCGAGCGGTCCCCTTAGCTCCTTGGGGTGGATATTATCCTATATGATTAATTTTATATGCGACATATAAAATTGAAAGGTCTTTTTGTATAACAATGCATAGTATCAAATATAGAACACTACGTGTGAGAATATAACTATGAACGCCATGATTGAAATGATGCCCGTCAAACCCGAAGAAATCGAATGTTGTATTTGTTACGACGTCATTGGAAAGCAAAACAATTGTACCACACCCTGTGGCCACTCCTTCTGTTTTGAATGTATGATGAAGTCTTTAGGCAGAAGCAATACGTGTCCGTGCTGCAGAGCGGTGTTAAAAGAGGAGGAGGAAGAGGAAGAAAGTGATGAAGAATACGAAGAGGAAGATAGTGATGACGAAGAATACGAGAGAACCCGTTTAGAGGGTCTGGCTTCACCCGATGAAATCAGCAACAGACTTGCGAAGATGGGATATACCATGACAGACATATTGTCTCTCTATCTGAACCGCATCAATAGAGATGATCCACGATATACGCGCGAATTCACAGAAAAATTAGTGAATGATTTCGACGACATTATTGAGAATGCCGATGAAGAGATAGAGAACGAAACGGCGGAAAGAGAGGAAATGGGTGGTGAGGATGTGCGAACGCGCTTATATAAAGAGGGGACTATTTTCGATATTGACCCTACATTTACACTAAGAAACTTGTTCGGCGATGCATAAAAATATCAATAACACACAAAAAAATTCAACTTGTAAAATAAAAATAAACAACCCTTTTTATTGGTTTTAATTCTTCAATGGTCTAATGGTGCATAAAAAACAATATATACAATGTTTGTTGTACACCTCTTTTTTATTCAAAACCAATCATAGTGTGAAATTCATATTTGTAATCATTATTGTTGTTGTATAAGATATAATCTTCACTTTTCACAAACTCAATGTAATGGAGTGTCGAATTTCCAAAACCGCGAAGATTTTGTGATTTGTATGTAGATAAATCTTGAAAGCACACACCTTCAGGAGTTCCACGCAAATTCCCAGTTACAGGATGTGGTATATGCAATAATGCAGCAACCAGAAACGCCACAATTAGCATCCAATTCAATTGATAAACCATAATCACAGATCTTATTTTGATACTGTTGTCTATATTCAAGAAAGACCAATCAATTTTACATCAATCCGATGCGTATTTTACGTCGACAATTATCTTCCGATTCAAACAAGAATAATTGTATTTTGTGTGTGCTATATTCATCCAATTCACAAGTTGTTTTTAGCCTCATCATTTTTCGCAAATCTTCCAAATACACATTATAAGTGAAATCGCCGAGTTTTCCAATCTGTCTATCAAAGACAATACCTTTATATAGTTGATTCATTATATCCGGGTTTGTCGTGCACATATGGACCATTTCACATTCCGATTGTAATTTACGAATCGATTTCATATCACAATTCAAGTCACATAAACGCGCAGTCCATTTTTGCAGGAATATGAGAGACAATTCACAATCTAATATGGAAGTGCAAAACATGAGTTGATTTAGAATGTCGACTATGCGCCGTATAGGACTCGTGATTTGAACATATTTCCGATCATTCATCATAGCGTGTTTCATTTCAACACCGTCTTCATATAGTTGATAAGAGCCGGATACATTATTCCACATGGAGAGTGCGCGATTGGTTTCGGGTGAGAATTTAGGAACAGATTGTTCTTCTCGTCCCATCATAGTAGCTGTGCGGAATAATCCAGTTTTATGATCGTAGAGACTATTTGCACATAAAGTATTCATTTTCATCATCCAAAAGGCGACAACATCGTGGCTGTCTAGAACATTACAATCCAACTTCGCAGTTAATGAAGCCAAATTTTGATAATGTGTGTTTTTGAAGAGTTTGGGTTCTTCATATCGAAAATTTTTGCGGACGCGTATGATGGCGTTATATACGACTAGGAGTGGTTCAATTAAAACTCCATTTTGGTCAAATACTAGGTCCATTGCGAAAACCACTGATTTTTCCTTTTCATTCAGACTGCACCATTTATCGGCAAGGAGTGAGGGAATCATATTTCGTTTGCATTCAGGTAAATAAATGGTGGATACTCGGTCACTCAGTTCTTCCCATAATTGCAAATGTTCCAACCAAAGACATACATTGGCTATATATACCGAAACGACTGTATATTCTGGTTTTGTAGGATGCGTAGATATACTTAATGCATCGTCCAAGTCCACACTTCCATCCGGGTCAATTGTGAATACATATTGATCAGTTTTGTCTACAATGTGGAACCTACTATTTTGTTCCATGGTCGCGATATGGTCATTATAAGACCCTAACTTGAGTTTTTCGTGAACGGTGTGTGTAAGGCGTGTTACTGAATGTTGTAAATTGCGGCAGTGCATTTGATATTCATAAAAGGGTTCGAGTTCATTCGCGGTTCCAAGTGTTTCGATAATTATGCCCGCGGGGTGTTTTCCGTCCCAATTATCAAACCGGAAAATCACATATTTGTTCACATTGGTTTTATCAAAACCTGGTTTTACATTGTATGGAACGAGAAATGCAGGCAATCCTTTTTGGTGAGGAATGCATTTAAACAGGAGGCGTCCATTTTGTGTTCGTCCAAAGGTTTTAGAACCGTGTAATTGTAAAACGCCGGGTATTTTGTTCATTTCGCGTATAGGCGAAGAATGTAATTCGATTGATGCGTCTTGTTTTATAGAGAAAACGTCACCTGAAAACAATTTTTCGGAACTTGGACAAATGTGAATCAATGTAGATTCTTCACATCTTTCTGGTTTAATCGACCATTCAGAATAGTTTCGGTCAGAAACTGATAATGTATAACGTTCCATATACAATATAATATAGCTTATTTGATTTATGCGATTTTATCTTGATAGGATTAAGTTTCAATTTTCTCTAACAATATATATTTAGACTGTTTGATATTGAATAAATTTAAATAACAAAAATATAAAATGCAAAACCTAACGCATATTTAGGACAAATTTTATTTATTATTAAAATATCAAACTATTGTATTAACATAAACAGTTATACCTTTGATGAACATAAATACAAAACGTGATATGGTTATTCCGCCAATATTCCCTATAGTTAGGTCTATGCGGACAAATAAAATACAATTGCAGAAAATGCAGTTACAGAAAATGCAACAACAGAAATTGCAACAACAGAAATTGCAACAACAGAATTTGCAGCAACAGAAATTGCAACAGCAGAAATTGCAGCAACAGAAATTGCAACAGCAGAAATTGCAAAACCAAAAATTGCAACAGCAGAAATTGCAGCAACAGAAATTGCAACAGCAGAAATTGCAGCAACAGAAATTGCAACAGCAGAAATTGCAACAGCAGAACTTGCAAAAGAGTAAACGTATTATTCCATTGAATATTTTTCAAACATATCACACAATGAATGTTCCAATATATATGAAAAATAACATTTTTAAATTAAGACGGGAAAATCCCGAATTCAAATATTATTTATTTGATGATGCAATGTGTCGAAAATTCATAAAAAATCATTTTGATAATAATGTGGTAAACGCATTTGATGCATTAAAACCGGGTGCATATAAGGCTGATTTATGGAGATATTGTATTTTATATATTTACGGAGGTATATACATGGACATCAAATTTGGTTGCGAACAAAACTTCAAGTTAATTAATTTATTGGATAAAGAATATTACGTAAGAGATCGATGTGCGTCTGGTCGCACTGGAATTTACCAAGCATTTTTGGTAAGTTTACCAAAGAACCCTATTTTGTTTAAATGTATCAATCAGATTGTAGAAAACGTAAAATCAAAATTTTATGGAGACAATCCATTGTGCGTGACTGGTCCACACTTAATATCAAATTATTTCGAAAAAGATGAAATAGACAAAATGGAATTATATCATGGAGACGAAGGCGATTGTGTGTATCTACATAAGCGTAAAATAATTAATATTTATAAACATTACCGTAAAGAACAGAGAGCAACTGCTAAAACTGCCTATTATCATAAAATGTGGCGTGATAAATCAATATATGTATAACTTATGTTATTATTCACAACTTGTGTAAATTGTGAATAATCTAATCAATTAAAACCATACATCGTCTGCTATTTTGCAATGCATATGAATCGAACTTACTCATACAATATGTTATAAAGTAGGTAGAGAGATTTTCCCAAAATAACGATTTAAAACCTCTAATTCCAACCATTCTTCTCGTTTCACGTCCATAAATTGGTTCATATATTGATTCGCATTGCGAATAATTTTTTTGCATTTACCCGGATTTTCGTTACACCATTGAACCTTCGTCTGTAAATCGCTGAAATCGTTATTCACTTGAATATAATGGATGTCTGGTATTAATTTATCCTCCATTAACCAACTAAATTTCGTTGGTTTCGGCATAAATACCAGTGAATTTGACGCTAAAGACCAATTTAATCCACTCGCTTTATCATTTCCTTCTATCATCAAAATATATTTATACGTTAATAAATCTGTTATAGACATCTCATTGGTTTTATATTTTGCATATTCATCCTTTCCTTGACAAATTCCATTAAATCCGACATCGATTTCTGAGTATTTTCTGAAATATTGTTTCACTAATGTAAAACGGTTTCCAGGGCGCGACGGTTGTCCTGTAGTCACACCTCGCCATACCAATTTGTTTGATTTTGTATTAAATGGAATATCATTAAATTGTGAAGTATCATGTACGAGATTCCAATGGCGCGAATAATTTGGGCATTTTAGTAAAACGGATTTTCGATCTTGACCACTTCGATTTTTAGTAAAGCAATATTCTTTTAGATCACTTGCAACATCCCCGATGCAATATAGAAAGGATTTTTTATCGTGCCCTCCTTTTTCCAATAATTCTAATAATTTTTGTGAATAGTTTTTCATTATATGTTTATGTTGTAAAGTAGTATAATTCATACGTGAAATACGATTCGTTGGGTTTCCAGTCGTGATTGTTTCAATATTTTGATGCGATTTTGTTACGACAGCCCGGTCTAAATTATACATTTCACCCAAGTAATAAGATAAGCGCTCTTCGTTATTCATAATATATGTGAATATAATAAATGATACAAATAATCGCATTATTTATTTTGTTTCTTGTGTTCCTATTTTGGTGTTACAAGAAAATAAAAGTATCGGCCAAAAAATCAGATAAAAATGTGCATTGGGATGAATTCTTGGACATAGAGGAAACGTATTCTGCGGCGGAATATGACCGTCATAGTGATTATATGCGACATTTATAATTTACCAAATAAATTGGATAAATCGTCCATTTCTTTCACCGTAGCCGCTTTCACTTTCTTTTTGTCGTCTCTTATTGTTTTAGCCAAGGCTTTCTGGTATTTTTCTTCGTTTATTGCAACTTGTTTAACAGATGGTAGTCTCTTTCTCGTAATTGAAGGTAAATCGTTGAATAATGAACTCATATCCATACTACCAGTTTTAACAGACTTAAGTGTTTTTCTAGGTTCTTTTCCGCCACCACGAATTCTTCGTTTTGTAACTCTCCGAGTTCTACGTCTTCTATTCACCTGGCTTTTTCTACGTGTAGGCATTATATACTATCAAAACAAAATAAACATAATATGACCAAGTCTATTACTACACTTATTCATATGCCGTCAAAGCAAAAGACATCTATAAACGCGTGTTACCTCATTATAGTCGAGTCACCTTCAAAATGTGGTAAAATCGAGAATTATCTTGGACCCAATTATCAATGTATTGCGAGTAAAGGACATATCCGCGAATTGGATGGTCTAAAGAATATTGATGTGAAGAATAATTACAAACCAACTTTTACGATTATTAAAGAAAAAGCGGATCACGTGTCCAAGATGCGTGAAATCATCCAACAATATCCCAAAGAAAACGTTATTTTGGCTGCAGATGATGATCGCGAGGGTGAAGCGATTGCGTGGCACATATGTGATGTATTTAAATTACCTACAAAAACTACAAAACGCATAGTATTTCACGAAATTACTCAAAAGGCTATTTTGGAAGCGGTTAATAATCCGACATTGCTAAATATGAACCTAGTTCACGCTCAACACGCGCGACAAATCTTGGACATTTTGGTGGGTTTCAAAGTGTCTCCTCATTTATGGAAGCACGTGCGAGGTGGAAAAAAGAATGCCTTGTCTGCTGGTCGTTGTCAAACCCCTGCATTGCGGCTTGTTTATGAGAACGAGAAAGCTCGTTTATCATCAGGTGCAGAAAAGAGGTATAAAACGGCGGGTTTTTTCACTTCTCAAGACATAGAATTCAATCTTGGACACGAGTTTGAACAAGAAGATGAAGTAGAAAGTTTTTTAGAAAGTTCGAAGTCACATAAACATATTCTTACCCTTGAAAAAGAGAAGGACGTGAATAAAGGAGCTCCTAAACCCTTCAATACTTCGCGTTTATTACAGGCAGCGAGTAATCAGTTGCACACATCACCAAAACAAACAATGAAATTGTGTCAAACACTATATCAGAATGGTCTAATTACGTATATGAGAACGGATAGTATGAAGTATGCACCACCTTTCTTGGACACAGCTCGCAAATACATTGTCCAAGAATATGGCGGTGAAGAATATGTCGGTAATTTGGGTGTAATCGAGAACAGGGATAAAGAAAATCCACACGAGGCGATTCGTGTGACGGATATTAAGTTGCGCGATATTCCGACCGAAGGTGAAGGTCGCGAAGGGGCAATGTATCGGTTTATTTGGCGTAATACTGTGGAGAGTTGTATGTCGGATGCACAATACAAAGCATCTACTGCTAAGATACGTGCTCCAGACGTTTTATCCTGTGAAAAGTCCAAGAAAGTGTCTTATAGTCACACAATAGAAATCCCGCATTTCTTGGGATGGAAGAAAGTGGCGTTCAAGCCGACAGACCAAGCTGAATTGGTGGGACGTAAGATGTTTTTCCAAGGATTGTCTGTGGGGGAACAGCCGACCGCAAGTGGAATTGTCCCCTATTCACGAATAGAGAGCAAAGTAGTCGTGCGAAACAAGGTCGCACATTACACCGAGGCGAGTTTAATCCAAAAATTAGAGGAATTGGGAATAGGTCGTCCGTCTACGTTTGCTTCCTTGGTCGAGACGGTCCAAGACCGTGGCTATGTGAAATGTGGGGATGTTGTCGGAATACCTCAAAAATGCGTAGAATTCGTGCTCCGTTCAGGAGAAATCTTGGACAAGCATATTTCAGAAAAGAGTTTTGGGGGTGAAAAAAATAAACTCGTCGTCGAGCCAATCGGTATATTGTGTTTAGAGTTCTTATTACAGCATTTCGATCACTTGTTTGATTATGATTATACGAAACATATGGAGGAAGGATTGGACAAAATAGCCACTTATGGAGGAAAGGAGGAAGAGAACCCTTGGTTTCGCATATGCGACGAATGTAATAACGAGATTGCAGAATTATCCAAGCCCGTGTCCAAGATGGATAAAGAAAAGTATCCATTAGACGAAGATCACGAAGTGGTTTTTGCACAATATGGTCCGTCAATAAAAAAGACAAATGACCAAGGTGATACAGTATATTTGCCGATAAAGAAGGGACTCAAAATCGATTTGGATAAATTGCGTGGAGGTGAATATAATTTAGACGATTTGTTGGCGTTTGAGAATGAATGTTTAGGTCAATATAGCGGGTGTCCATTAAAATTGAAGATGGGTAAATTCGGGGCGTATTTGGAATGGGGTGATGAACGTCAAGCAATTCGTGAATGGAAAATCGCATTGGATGAAATTACGGAAACGAACGCGACAGAATATTTAGAAAAAATGTGTAGCGAACCCAAGAAAGAAAGCCCGATTTTGCGTATATTTGGTAAAAGTATGAGTGTTCGTAAAGGAAAGTTCGGTGTCTATATGTTTTATAAAACGGATTCTATGAAGAAGCCGAAATTCATTCCTTTAAAGGCGTGTCCCTATGAATACGAAACGTGTAATGAAAAAGAGATGATAGATTGGGTTATGAAAGAAGGACAAAATACGAAGTCCAAGTATACGCAGCGTAAGGGTATTGCAGTATCCTCAAATAAACGGGGTGCAAATGTAATCGCTTCACATAAATAAATCGTATTACAATATAAAGAATGGTGAATTATTTTCCGTTTATCAAATACTTTTACATATTGGTATTGTTTATAATTTCGTTTGTCGCTATGAAAAATTTCCGAACCGAAATGATCGGGTTTGGAGCTACATTCGCAATACAGACATTATATACCTTGGTGCTTATCTTTGAAATAATAAAAGATACAAATCGTTCCGATAAGGTGCTTACAATTCCATTTCCTGCAACGCCAATAAGTGATCCTTATGATATGAGATTGCCGTTGTATTTGATATTAGCACCGTGTGTATCAATGCAGTTTGTCGCATCCATGTTGATAATGATGGCTATATATTCAGTGTATAAACGTGAAAATAAAATAAATGTGTCGCGCGATGAGCGTTGGTCCATAGATGCCTATCAAAATATGTTTATTATTGCTACACTAGCGTTAATGTTTTTGACTTATGTATACGTGAATGATTTTGTCGGGAGTAAATTTTCGGGGACATATCGAATATTTATATTGACCGCCATATTGCTGTCTTCCATTCTAGCGCCGCTGAATATGTTGAACGGGAACAATCAAACGCGTATGATTTTAACGACAACGGATGGATAGAAGTAAATGTGGATAAACATTGTAAAACAGTATGTATATTTATTTCAATATAAATAAGTAACACGTTTATTTATATTATGAACAACCTAATGTACGAGAATAATTATACGAATATAGTTGAGCCGAAATATGGTAGTAAGCGAGACTTATCTGAAGATGATATACTGACTAAAGACATCTTAAATCCCCATCCATATTCTATTCCAAACGTAGATCGTGTTGATTTGACGTGCTATAATAGTTATAGTATAGATCCAATTGGTTGTAAAGATGCAGATGATGCATTTTCGGTTTACAGTGAAAACGGCAAGTTGTATTTTGCGATTCATATTGCCGATCCGACTGAATATATAGAATTGAATTCTAGTTTATGGATTGATATAGTGAAACGAACTACTACAAAATATCCATCAAATCGTGCTCCAATACATATGATGCCGGACAAAGTGTTAGAATTATCGAGTTTGCAAGGTTCTATAGAGGGAACTATTAAAAACGCGATCACGATATTAACTGAGATTGATTCAACTACACACGAACCAGTTCGAGAAATCAAATTATTATTTACAACGATTCTTGTAAAAAAAGAGAATGGATATAGTTATAATAGTGCCGTGAGTGCGTGTGATCAAATAGATGCTTTTAGCACAGGCTTAAAAATAAGTGAAGTTCTAAAGGAGAAACGTTCATTAAAAACAAAAGGTGTGAAATTAAACGAGGTTTCTATTGCATATCCCATATACAAAGAAAATGAAGTATATTTATACGAAGATACAAAACAAGAACGATTAATGAAACAAATGATCGCCGAATTTGCGATTTTTGCGAATTCGTTTGTGGGTGAATATTTGAAAATAAATCTGAACACAGGGATATTTCGAACGTGTAATGCGAGTGACTGGTTGCAAACTATTTACAGTGAGACATCAGGTGAGGAGTTATTGCAAGAAATTATAACAAACGGTATTCGTGCCGATTATATGTCTAAAATCGAATCACACGATTTGGTCGGAATGCCTGAATATAGCCATTTTACGTCCCCAATTCGTCGTTTATCTGATTGTATTTGTCATTACTTATTAAAATACATTTATTTCAAACATAAACGTCAAACGAACTACGAAATACCTTTTTCTGAAATAGATTTGGAAAAATTGTCTATAATTTGTTTAAAAATAACCCGATTAGAGAAGAAAAACCAATATTTGGATATAAAATTCCGCTTATTACAAGTAATGGATAATATGATTATTAAAAACGGAAGAATAAACATAGAATATTACGTGACCAGTTATAGTGGTTTATTTTTGAATATTATTATAAATAAAATAGATAGTTTTAGCGTTCATATGTCGTATACATTGCGTGTTCGTGAATATGCAAAAGAAATAAATCCCAAAGAGAAAAGAACTATAACGATAAGTCGAGTCAATTGTTTTACTAAATTTGATGAAAATACAATACCTGAATTAGATCAACATATTTTAGAATAAGTTATTATACATTCGCAACAAATAAGTATAAATAGTGCATTAATTATAAAGTAATTACAATTACTTACTTTATGAAGTTTCACGAAACACATTTTGACGAATATACAGAGGAAGTAGAAAAGCATAATTTCCATCCTGAACTAGATGGAATTAAAGAATGTGTAACACAAGATGTGCGTAAGATGGGAAATCTCGTCATGTATGGTCCGTCGGGTATTGGAAAATATTCCCAGATGTTACATTTGGTAAAAAAATACAGTCCAAGTGGTTTAAAATACGATAAACATATGTCTATGCAAACCGACAAACATACTTATCATTATAGGATAAGTGATATTCATTATGAAATAGATATGGCTCTTTTGGGTTGTAATTCAAAAGTGATATGGCACGAAGTATTTGGTCAAATAGTTGATATTGTATCCATGAAACCACAAAAGAATGGGATTATTGTGTGTAAAAATTTTCACGCGATACACAATGAACTATTAGATATTTTTTATAGTTATATGCAGCAATATAACCACCCGAGTCTAAATATCCAAATAAAATACATATTGGTGACCGAACATTTGTGTTTTATTCCGAATAACATATTGCAATGCACACGTATTGTGAATATGAAACGTCCATCCAAAGTGAATTATGAACAGTTGCATTCTATCAATGAAGATTTGGATCATGCTTGTGTATTAAATTTAAAAGAAATCAAAAGTATGAATTATTTGCAAAACGGTGAAAAAGGGCCGTCTGAAATATTCGACGTTGTGTGCGGTGAATTATTGATGCAAATGAAAGATTATAGAAAATTGGATATTTTGCAGTTTCGAGACACATTGTATGATATATTGGTGTATAATTTAGATGTTACTGAATGTTTATGGGAAATATTGTCTCATTACATTTGTTCCGGCGAATTGAGTGACGATAGTATATCGGAAATTTTATTAAAAACACACACGCAGTTAAAGTATTATAATAATAATTATCGTCCGATTTACCATTTAGAGACATTGTTCATTACTATATTAAATCATATACAAGCGGATAAATGAGTATTACAGAAAGCCGTTATGAAAATGCGTGTATGAAACTTGGATTATCTCACGAAAATGATGTGTCACTCAAAGAATTAAAGCATTCTTATCACAAAAAGGCATTGCAATATCATCCAGATAAGAATGCGAGTAAAGGTGCGGCAGATGAGTTTAAACAAATAAATGAGGCATATGAATATGCGATGAAGGAAAATGGTTATATGGATGACGACAAAGAAATAGAATGTGAATATTCTAGTGCACAAGAGGAAAAAGAAACATCGATTCCTTTTGCAAATTACAGTCATTTATTGTATTCTTTTTTAGAACCAATTGTGGAAATAGACGCATTTAAAGGTTTGAAAAACAAATTATTAGAAACATTGATTGAAAATATTGGGAATAAATGTGAGTCAAAGGCTTTGCAAATATTGGAAAACTTGTCTCGAAAACAGATGAGTAAAATTCGTGAATTATTACATACAAACAAGGATATTTTCCATATACCATTGTCTTTTTTAGAGAAAATGGACGAAATGTATGTAAATAAATTTGAAGACAATGAGTGCGTGCGTTTGCATCCAACATTGGATGATTTATTTCAGGAAAACGTATATAAATTAGTTCACGGAGAGTATACTTTTTATGTGCCGCTATGGCATCACGAATTAGAATATGATTGCGCAGGTAAAGATTTGTATGTGCATTGCATTCCCCAGTTGGATGAAGGTGTAGAAATCGACGAGAAAAACAATATCCACGTTACAGTAAAACAAAAGTTGAGTGATATATGGGTAAAAGATTCTATTTCGATTCATTTGGGAAGTAAGACATATCATATTCCGCGTTCAACGTTAAAAATGGAAGAAAAACAAAGCATTATTTTACCACAACGAGGTATTTCACGAATACATTCTTCCAATATATATGACGTATCTAAAAAGGGCAATGTAGTTGTTCATATTGAAATTGAACCCTGATAGAAAAGATAAAAAATATAAGCAATTTATATTTTTTATGTTCGTTTTATTTGTTATTTATATATTTTTATAATACTCGCGATAATATCCTTTTTATAATACTCGTGATAGTTAGGCGGATGCCTCGGCGCTAGGTGCAGCAGCAACCTTCTTCTTGACCACCTTCTTCTTGACGACTGGAGCGGCCTCTTCTGTAACAGCCGCTGCCTTCTTAACCACCTTCTTCTTGACGACTGGTGCAGCTACAACGGGTGCAGTTTCTTCGACTTCTTCGTCACTATCATCGGCTGCTGTATCGTGTTGTGTCGTGGCGACGAATACAGTTTCAGGTGGAGCATCGTCGTCCTCATCGAGAGTCTCTGCGTCCTCGCGAAGAGTTTGAGTCTCAATTGTGCCGCGATCATCATCGGAAAGCTTGATGTGGCAGCGTCCATATACGCTTACCACCTCACGAGGCTTGACTACGCACTGGATGAGCTTCCAGGTTAGACCCCATCCCTTACCACCAATCCAGATGCCGCCGCATTGTAGAACACACGCAACTTGGCTCAACTTAGGAACAAAATCGACTGGGGTAAGATGTTGCTCTTTCTCACTAGGGAAGATAAGGTTGTCGCGAGTGTCGTAAATTTCACAACCCCACTTTCCACCATAATTGGGGACCTTTGCGCGAATAGAAGGAGGCTTGCTTGTATCAACCTTCTTTGTATCCTTATTCTTGGAATACTTGAGGAAGGGGAAGAAGGTGTGCTTACATACTTCGCGAGACATTTCTTCGCCCCACCATAACTCGGAATTCTTTACCGCATCATCCAAAATTTGATTCTCAAACGCCTTCATCTTCACAAGGAAAGCATCAGTTCCAGGCTTTCTATAATCCTCATTGGGGAAATTCAAGGACATACTGAACTTACCGTCGGATTCACCATTTTCACCAATGAAGTCGGTAATACCCCAGGTCATCATCATTGGGGTAGTAATATGCAGAGAACGATTACTTTGAGTGCTAATCATATTAATGGACTTACCACCGCGTTCATTCACCTTTGGAGGCATATATTTAACGCTGGAAGTATTCCAATCATCACAAGAAACAACTACGGGCTTTGCAGAAGACATTTTAACTAAGAACTTATAGTATTGTAAGATAGTCTATGATCATTTCTTTAAATCAATTTTATGCAAGTGTTATTATGCATATGTCTCCATAAATGCAGTCATTTGTGTATTTTGTAAAATTCTTTCGAAAAAATGATATTTCAAGTAAGTGAAACAATTATCTTGGACAATGATATAAAAATGTCTGGATATTTACTATAGCACATTGTGAAGGTCGAATTTAATTATGGAAGATGTTCAACCAGAAAATATTGTATTAGATGTGATTGACCTACACAATGAAAATGTGGTTATTCCAACTAAAAATGTGATCTCAAATCACGAAAATATAGTCCCCATTATCAAGTCATATGTAACGTCTCAAGAATATAATACTAATAATTTATGTTTAAAAACTATGAAATTACCTGAAATTCGCGAAACGCTTAAATTTTATAAAAACAGTATGGTTATTCCATTAAATGCGAATACTGCAGAAAAACGTCAATGGAAGCAAGCGATAAAGAGTATTCACGATTTCACATTGATTGGAGCAAAACCGGTAATTCTTGAAAGATTACGTTTGTTTTATCAACAAGATATAGCCGCGTGTATTATTCAAAAAAGGGTGCGTGGTTTTTTTGTGAAATATGCTAATTATTTACGTGGGCCTGCAAGTATTGATCGTTCAAAATGTGTAAACGCGACCGATTTTTATACAATGGACCCGATGAATGAGATTCCATACATTGATTTTTTTAGTTATATGGATAAAGACAATTTTATTTATGGTTTCGATATACATTCTTTGATTGAATACGCAAAAAGCACTCGTCGTCGTATAAAAAATCCATATACTCGCACAATTATGGATGTGGAATTACAAAATATGAAAAAATTATGTCGTCTAAATAATATAATTACGACTATCTATGTTCCTCCTGTGCGTGAAGTGATAAAACCAATAAAACGTCAACGTGTTGTAAGAAACAATCAATCTTCCTCACGACGACGTGTTCCTGTAAATCCTCATATTCCGGCGGATTATAATTCAGAAGCAATCATTGGTCTTATTCGTGAGCGTCGTGCCAAACCAATAAATGAGCGATTACGATTGATTTTTATGGATATAGATCAATTGGGTAATTATACACAAATGAGTTGGTTGTCTAATTTACAGTTACGCGATTACACTCGTTTTTTTCGTATATTAAAGGATATTTGGAATTATCGTGCTCAACTATCTCACATAATTAAGGTTCGTATATGTCCGCTATGGGATCCATTTATGATTTTATCTCAAAATGGTATTCAATTAGCAGCGTTAGATAGGGAGCAATGGTTTGCATTAACAATATCTATCATGGAAGATATGATATGCACAGGAGTTGATATTGAGCACAAAACATTGGGTGCTTTTCATATATTGTCTGCATTAACTATTGTAAGTCATCCTGCGCGAGTGGCTATGCCATGGTTATATGAATCATTGGTTTGGTAAAATGATATTATACCTAAATAATATCATTCTTAGATTGGTGGATAGCCAAATATCCATCGAATGAAATTTATAAAATCTTCATAAAAGGAACGTGGTTTTTGTGTAGGCGGTGCAAAGTCATATCTTGGATAAACATATTCAACATTATCGTAATAGACAGGATACCACGAATTCCACCATCGACGATGTTGGGGTCTATGCTGACGTCCGTGGCCGCGATGACCATACATAACATTATTTAAACGCAAACTTCCTCTCATTCCGCGACTTCCTCTCATTCCGCGACTTCCTCTCATTCCGCGACTTCCTCTCATTCCGCGACTTCCTCTCATTCCGCGACTTCCTCTCATTCCGCGACTTCCTCTCATTCCGCGACTTCCTCTTCCCCCTTTACCCTTTCCTCCACCTTTACCCTTTCCTCCGCCTTTACCCTTTCCGCGACTTCTTCCACTATAACCTTCCTGTAAAATATCTGAATTCATCGCAAACGCGATCATTATTACAAATAATATCCCAAGGATTATCGTTTTATTTCCAATTTTAGCCATATATATTTAGAATACATTTTTACACCAGAGTTCCTTTAGGAATATAGCAATTTTGATATAAAAGTTCGTTCAAATTCTCTTAAAAAACAATGTTAGTTTGTTAATTTAATTGTGCACGATAGTTCCAGCGAAAGTTTAGGGAATATATCTATAAGTGCGTTAAACCACTTAAATAAACCCCTATATAGAATGTATAATCAGAATGGTCAGAGCATCCAAGCCAACAACTACTACTACTCCCGCCCCTGCTGCCCCCGTCGCCAAGAAGGCCGCCGCAACTAAGAAGGCCGCTTCAAAGGCCGCCCCCGCTAAGGCCGCTGCCCCTGCCCCTGTTGAGGTTGCTGCCCCTGCCCCTGTCGAGAATATTACCAATGAGGTTGTTGCTGAGGTCTCCAGCGTCACACAAAAGATGACTGAGTTCGGCGCTAAGCTCCAGCAGCTTAACAGTATTTTCTCTGCCGTTAAGGGAGATTTCAAGACCCTTGAGAAGGTTGTTACTCGCGAGTTAAAGGCTGCTGCCAAGTCTTCCGCAAAGAAGGCCAAGCGTGCAGGAAACCGCCAGCCATCTGGCTTCGTTAAGCCCACTCCTATCAGTGACGAGCTCGCCAAGTTCCTTGGTAAGAGTTCCGGAACCGAGATGGCCAGAACTGAGGTCAGCAAGGAGATCAATGAGTATATTCGCACCCACAAGCTCCAAAACCCTTCAAATGGTCGTTTCATTCTTGCCGACGCCAAGCTTACTGCTCTTCTTAAGCTTCAGAAGGAGGATGAGCTTAGCTACTTCAATCTTCAAAGATATATGAAGCACCACTTCATCAAGGCTGATGCTGCCCCTGCTTCTTCCACTGCTTAATTACATAAAAACAAAATAAAAAAAGAATGTTTGTATTTTTCATAGTATAGCATATTTAACATATACCGAAATTATATGTTAAATCCGACTTACCCTTACACCTTTTAAGAACAAATACTGATAAAGATGTAAACTGTTATTTCGATCAAGAAATAAACACAAACCCATATTGTTGTGTAATTTGTTTCACTTGTTCCATATCATAATCGTTTTCTATAGTAATATGAAAATCACTCAATTCATTAAATATATTCCTTTCAAAACAGAACATTTGATGTGTATGCATTAACTTGTCCTTGTCCACAATATATTTGGTATTTTGTTGTAACCAATGGTAAAATGCTAGATCAGTTATGTGATCAGTCCCAGTTTTACGTATAAATTCGTTATACCAACGTATCGTTTCGTGCAAAGAAGTCTGTTGATGAACGTTATAATCGGTTCCAGAAAGAACACCTATTTGGCGAAACATGTTCATATCCATTTTCAAATCACTTAAAATATTATCCATTTTATACAAAAGAACACTGTTATTCAGTAAACTCATATGACGTAATACGCGCGGACATCCGTAGACAAACATATCCATATCATCACTCAAACACGCCCACGCTTTCCCATTGATTACTAAATGAGCACATACTCGGTCAGCTTCGCCACTTGCTTCATAATACATTACTCCATATGCCTTGAGTAATGTTTTCACAGCGACTATATCTGTTTCACGAATACGGACGAATTGTTTTTTCAGACATTCCATTTCAATAGACAATTCCTTTTTTTGTTCAAAATTGTCTGATTTGGCTAGTTCTTCTACCAATTCCTTATATTTCCCTTCTGCTTGTGTTTTCAACATTTGACGTTCCTTTAACAATTCCCGTTTTTCAACAGGCGGTTTCCCGTCAAATACGAATAAAGGTGTAATATTGTATTTCCTAAATGTGGAAATCATTAAGTAAAAGTTTTCCATCAAAGATCCTTGTGCTGTATATTTATACATATAAATACTCGTATCTATAACAATCGTTTTATCACGCATCACGTTCAACGTTTTTTTCCCAATAGAACTTCGCTTGCATTTTTCAATGAGAAAGCGGTTCAAATATTTAATACCCATATATTTTTGGTAAATGATTGTGGGAACATTGTATTCTGACCTCAATATCAATTTTGTATCAAGGTCTATCCAAACAACGTCATTCGCAAATTATTACAAACCAACGACTTTTTCTTGTTTTTTTTCAACCATTTTTCACTTTCTTGGACATAGTTTAATAAAAGAGGATTGTTATAGGTGTGTTCGATTAAACGAGTATACTTATTTATATGCTGTTGTGTCTTTATGAATGCAATCCCATTACGTGTATTCTGAATACACCATTCTAAAAAGACATTGGGTTGAGTAATCAATGCCGCTTTTACAATGTAATACGACAATATGTGCGATTTCTCGGAGTATTTCTTTCGCGCTTTCTTGGACATTTCACAATTTGTTTTGATTAATTCTTCATAAGTCAATCCATAATAGTCCAAGATTTTTACACATTGAAACACTGAAAATTGCGCCTCTAGTTTGAACATTTTCTCAAATTTTGTTAAAATCAATTCCTTATTTGTCTTTTCTCGAGTTTTCCAAAAGGAAACAAACAAAGTATGTAGCATTTCTGCCCACATTTCGCAATAACTTTCAAACAAACGCACGCCTCTTGATGGCGCAGATATGGGATACAAGTCCAAGATACGTATATTCGTTTCCGTCATATCAAAAGAAGAAAAGTCCAGTCCAAGATTATGATAGGTTTCATGCATAAGCACTTTTAACCACTCTTCTTCACGATAAATAGTAATGTTTGTGGAAGGCATACAAGACGTAGTAAAGGCGGTGTTTACGTGTATTTCATCCAAAGGAACAATGTTTGATCCATTTGAAAATGATTTTTTGTAGTCTGTAAAATAAATATAGACGGACATCTTGTCTGAGCAACCTTGATCTGCATATTTATGTATTATTTCCAACCACATATATATTTTCATTAACACTTGTTCAAAAAAACACTCTGTTTTGTGCATATTTTCATTGTTAAAATCTTGGACAGGCTTTACTAAAACTATATTATATTCTTTGCCGTGTCGTTTCATCGTCACTTGTTTTTGATACTTATGGCTATGTTCCAAATGCGAACGAATGAATGTGGGTATATAGTGATACTCAGGTGGTTTCATAAAGTCAGATGACGACAATGTCCGAATAGACGTATTCATCCATTTTTTATTTAAGGATGTCCAAGATTTATGTGCAGCCAATATTTTGTTGTATAAAATACCCAAAAATGTATGCGACTTGTCTGAAAATAGGGGGCCACTGGGAACACGTGGGAAGATTTCTCTTACTGTTTCTAAACATTGTTGTGCATCCGAATCCATAATATACTTCAAAGTTATATATTATAGATATTATATTACTGCATTCGACTAACGATATTGTTTTCAAAAAAACCGTAGTCTAAATACGTTTCGATGCGATACTCGCATTACGAACGGTGCCTACCGGACAAGACGGCAAGCTTGTTGGTTTATAATATACTAGCGCGTTGTTTGTAAAGAAACTCCTTTTACTTCTCTTGGAGAAAACGGGCAACGTATATATATACGAATTGTTATTTGTAACGCAGGGACCACAATGCATTATATTATATATTCATATTTTTATTCGATGGTGCATTTGATAATCTTGATTTTTCAAAATATTGTATTCAAAGATCAATGGAAAATACTCCTCTCCCCATAGTTGAAACAAATAGTTTATTTTCATATAAAATCATATCATATACAATCGAATTTGGTAACGAATTATTCAACACATCCCTCCAAATCTCTGTTGTTAAATCATAACTATATACTCCCTTACTACACCCGATATAAAGTTTATTATTATAATATTTAATACATCTACTTCCTGGATATGGAATTTCAACTCTTTCGATACTCGTTACATCTGGTCCATTAGAAGATAAATTACAAATTAATATTTCGTTTGCATATTTTAGTGGTTGATTTGCTCTATCTCCCTCTATTATATATACTTTAAACAAGTCAGTTGGATCTACATCAAAACTAATTACTCTATCATCGGAATTGTACCGATCATTTGTGTTCGTGCTTGTATCATAGATGCGAGAAAAAGAATCTGTATGAATAGCACATTTTCCAGTTACAGTTAAAACAAACGCAGCTGCGTTATTTTGTGGATGACCATATATTAATTTTCTTGGATAAAACCAGTCGTCGGCGCCTGTTAGAGAATTAGTGAAGAAAACAGTATCTTCTCCTGTTTCGATATTATGACTAATAATCTTATTGTCGTCATTGATAGACGCTGATCCTAGTAGTAATTTCGGATTATATTGATTTATTGCTGTAGTTGGAACAAAAGACATATTTCCCCTTAATTCTGAATTTACATATCCAGAAGGACTATCGAGGAAGTTATAATCTGATAAATTTGTAAAATTACTAATTTCTGACCAAAAAAGTCCACCACCGCCCTGGGCTGATGAATATATGATAGTTTTATTTTCACCTTCTATTTTACCACATTGTGCATCACCACCATCACCACCATAGATGTTTTTACTACTAGTTAAGTTTGAAACTATTGTACCATTGTCCTGAGTTCCAACAATAACATATTCATTGACTGGGTCATATGCTAAACTATGAATTTCAAATATAGATAAATTACTACATAATGATTGCCATATAGCAGTTTGACTAGTTGGGTTTGATAAGGTTGTAGTTAATCTATATATGCCGCCGTCACTAACTTCTATTAGTGCACCATCAACATCCATAGACATTGCTCTACTATCCGCGTGAGGAGCACTATTATTTCCAGTTCCTCCCCTTACCAAACCGCCATAATTTACTTCAGATGTATTTGATGGTGCATTATTTGTTATAATTGACCATTGTTCCGAATATTGTGTTGGACTTGACTCGAAATTAGCTTGTGGGGTATATCTTCGATCTCCTCTAAATAATCTTGCAGTCCAATTATCATTTCCTATGATTCCGTTTAACTCTGGCTGTCTATCTCCACCAGCATAAACAATATTCGGATCATTTGGATTTGCAAATAAAGATAAATGTATTGCCCCTTGAGCTCCTGCTTTTGGAGTTCTTGGGGTTCCATCTTTATTCGTCATTGGATTTGCATAGTGGATATTACCTTCAGCGTCGAATGTGCTTGGATTGTCCATTCTAACCCAATTATTTCCGTAATCTTCTGTATAACACATTACTGATGCTATTCCATTCACAGTGAATATCGCATATAATACATTTTGTGAACTTTTACAGCACGATAATAATATATTATTATTACTTGTGGTCATTATAGAATTTATATAATCAATATTTTCTGTTAGATTTGTCCATGTTGTTCCGTCATCGGCACTTCTATATATCCCCTTTCCTAACATTCCAGCGTATAAATATCTCACATCAGTGTCGGTAATGCTGATTTCGATACTGGTCACAGGATAATCGTTTTTACTGGTTTCGGTTGGAACTGATAAATGTGCCCAATTATCTCCTCCATCTGTGCTTAAATATAATCCGGCAGGTGCCATTTCAGAATGATCCGAAACTCCCTCTATTACACCGTCATAATGTGAACCAATTAATATACTCATACCATCGTTCCACATACAAACTGAATTACAATCGTAATATTTATCGTCATATGTATTTATTAATTTTTTATTCCAGGTTTCCCCTTTATCATTTGATATATAACAATATTTACTTAAATTTCCAATCTGGCGATATGAACTTGTTCGTCCACATACAGCAACTAATTTATTAGAATCAATTATATCTGATTTTATTTCTGTTATTGATGTGTCGAGTTCATCTGTTTTAGATGTCCAAACAATATCATCTAAGTTATTACTTTTTGCATTTGTAGTTTTCCATATTCCGCCATTAACTGCACCGATTAATATTATATTACTATCAACTGGATCACACCAAACTGTTTCTGTGGCACCAGCAATATTATTATTTGGTGCAACATTCTCAATTTGACCTTCAATTGTATTTTTTGGTCCCCAAGACTCCCAACCAGCAGGTGTAGGTCCGGTTGGACTTCCAACAGCAAAAATAACTGATACTTCCGTACCATCTGAATTCAACACGGTTCCGTGTTTATTACTTGAACAACGTATTTTGACCCACATATCCTTTATTTTACTTTCGAGCACCCAATTTTCTTTAAACAATCTACCTCGTTTGACCCAGTTATAACCGTCATAATTGGTACCTTGAGAATCTTGTCCAGTAGCATATTCCCAAGTATAATAATGAAAATGACACGAAAATGAACCAACTGGTGAAGAAATACTCCACCCAGGAGTATCATTTAATGATAACTCTTCAAAACTTATTTTATGCTGACTTGACGTTATTGATAAATTAATTTCATAGCCATTATCGCTTGTTTGAGGATTAGTGGAATCGTCTAAGCTATACGTAAATGATAAATCATATCCGGCTGGCATGGTTGTCGAAGGGTGCATTTGGTCAAACATAGCTTTATTAAAGAGTGTATATTCATTCATAGCCATATACATATTAGGTTCAACGGCTAGGGTTTTAGTTTGAGTCCACGCTGTTTCATTCTTAGTTTCATCATATTCTTTAATTACAACTGCATAATTTTTAGTTGTATTCGTATCATTCGATAAATTTCCCATATCATACTGACATTGTCCATATAATACCCCAATTTTAACTAAGCTATTCTCTTCATCATATACAGAAACAACATAGATATAATCTGTTACTGGATTTCTAACCGTACATCTATAAAACTCAGGATGAACTGCTGATAAAGGATCACTACTTATGATTAATTCCGTTGCATAATCAACTATTTGGTCATAGGGTGCGGGGACTTGTCTATCACTTCCAAATTCTGGCATAGCATTTGCTTTAAATACACGAAGTCCTGATGGATTTTGCCTGAGTGATCCGGAATAACAAGAATCAAATACGATTCTACTATCTGGCAACGCAGACACTGACCATACTCCATCAAAGCCATCTACCAAGTCTAATGATTCGTAGTCTTCTTTCAATCTTAGACTAGCTGTTAAACATTGTTGTAAATTATCATCAGTTATATCTGTAGAAATATTTTGCAATCCATCTCTTATTTCTTTATAACTTACTGTATGAACCCATGTTCCGGACTTATATGCAGCTGATATTAATAAAAATTCACTAGTACTATTTTTTATCGGATAACAATATTGATTATGTATATTAGTACCTAAATCAGATGATAACAATTGAAACTGACCAACATATTTTGTAAATACATCTCCTGAATGTTCTGTTATATTTTCATCAAATATTGATTTAATATCGATTACAAATGTTTTATTAGTGTCCATTTCTGTAGTTGTTATTAAAAATTCACTATTCGGCGTTAACCAACAATGATGTAATCCATAAGTAAATGATTTAAATCTAGGATCATCTATTATTAAAATATTATGAACATTTAATGGATCAGATAAATCAACTACAACTATTGTGCTGTTATATATACATGCCAAAAACCCTATTATTTTTCCTTCCTGTCCTGATATTTGATCACTTACCTGCATATCGTGAATATACAATTGACCTTCAGTTTCGGTTGTTCCTTCGTGTGTATGATTATATCCTTCGGGATAAGCAACATATCCACCTAAATAAAATGGCTTCGTCGGATCATTACTTAAATCATAAATCTCCAATGCATTTCTCCTGCCGCCTACACCATATAAATATGCAACATCATCATTTTGAAATGTTTGAAGATTATGATAACTGGTGCCAGGTAGTGTATTAATACAACTGTATGTATCATTCTCGTATAATGTATCCAATTCATAGATATGAAGAACTCTATTTAAAAACGATGAGCTAGTACCTGCGTTATTATCTCCTTCCGTACACATATACGCATAATCTCCTTTTGTTGTGTATACTACTTTTATATCTAACCATATGTCCCTAATTGAAGATGGATTCCAGTAAACAGCATCTGGCGATGTTGCAGAAACACACGTAGTAACATTGTCTGTTTGTTTATCTATTTTTAAAACTACTAATTTATCCGTATTATGAGTGTTAGTCATTAATGCAAAACCGACATTAGGATTTTTGTTTGGGTTATAATACATCCAATTATCCGAAGCACTTAATGTAGTATAAAGGTCACCGTAATCTTCACGATTATAACTGTATCTTGGATCATTTAATGCACTATATAATATATCAAAATCTGCTGGTGGTGGTGTTGGTGGTGGTGGTTGGAAATTATATATATTTTCTGTTGCTAATTCCAATTCAGTAAATTCATTTCGTAATTGGTTATATGTAAATTCTTCGTGTAATTTTTTTAAAGAAAAAGACTTATTCAACTCGCGTAATGTAAACTCCGTATTTAATATTTTTAACGATATTTCACTATGTAATCTGGTAAGCGAAAATATAGTATTCAAATTTCTTAATGTAAATCGACGTCGTAATTCAAGGAAATCAAAATCAACATCCATTTCTTCAAAATCATAAACCTTCTTTTTATGTAATTCGGGAAGAGAATATTCATTATTCATTTCTAATAAAGAAAAAGTTTGCGCTAATTCACTTAAAGTCCATAACACATTCATTTCACGAATTGTATAAGTCGCTTTTAAATATCGTGGGGTAAATAATGTTTTAATTGGATATGCGGTTGCAATATCGAGAAGACCTTTTTTATATGCAATCAATGTTTCTAGGGTTATACCAGCAGCTTCTAATTCGATGGATGAATATAATGAAACCACTGGACCTATTTTATAGGTGCCTACTGTGAGATCAGCAGTAAACCCTGCATTTTTTAATTGTTTTAATGTATATCCAGCAGCATCCAATTCGGCAACAGTAAATCCAGCAGTCTTCAATTCAGCAAGAGTATATCCAGTAGCCTTCAATTCAGTCGCAGTAAATCCAGCATCCTTCAATTCAGCAAGAGTATATCCAGCAGTCTTTAATTCAGCAAGAGTAAAGAATTCCTTCAATTCAACAAGAGTAAATAATTCCTTCAATTCAGCAAGAGTAGATCCAGCAGAAATCAAACCAGCAAGATCAATAGTTGCAGGTAATATCTCGATATTTCGAATAGCAATATCACTCTTCCATGAAGTGCCTGTTTTACCTTCAATGAAAAGTCGTGAATATCCAGCCGACAGAGTTAGTGATTCAGAAATCCATTGATTTCCTTGATCACCACTTTTATCAAATATAACTCCCTTTGATTCAATTTGCAAAGTTTCTAGGTTCAGTGTATAGAGAGTAATAGTTAAACTTCCCACAGTACTTCCATACATATGAGTATCGAATGTGAACGTTCCGTCGCCTAGTAAATACAAGTCAATTTGCCCATTTGCAGTTTTATTAGGATAATTTGGAGATGATGCCTCCGTATAAATATAAACATCGGTCGTGGATGCATCTGGGCCTGTTCCACTACTGCCAGTTCCTCCTGTGTTTAATGTCCAATCAAAATCATCCCCTGGTAAATTTTGAAAAATTCCAAACGAACGGGGATTCAATGTGAATACATTTTCAAAATTAGAATCAATTAAATAGGAGGCATAAATTTCATCAACAGTAAATCCAGCAGCAACCAATTCAGCAATAGTAAATCCAGCAGCCCTTAATTCAGCAATAGTAAATCCAGCAGCCCTTAATTCAGCAATAGTAAATCCAGCAGTCTTCAATTCAGCAGCAGTAAATCCAACAGCCTTCAATTCAGTCGCAGTATATCCAGCATCCTTCAATTCAGTCGCAGTATATCCAGCATCCTTCAATTCAGTTGCAGTATATCCAGCATCCTTCAATTCAGTCACAGGAGTAGTAAGAGAGTAGTCGAGATAATTCAGAACACGAACATGACCAGAGTCGTTTCCATTACCATCATTATTAGGAGCTCCAATAGCAACAATTGAACCATCTGCACTTAAGCTTAGTGACCTACCAGACCAATCATTTGCAGCTTCTCCGTCAATATCTTGACCAATTTGTGTCCAGGTCCCGCTCACATTTTGGTAAACACGAACATGACCAGAACCGTATCCATTACCATCATTCTGGTAAGCTCCAATAGCAACAATTGAACCATCTGCACTTATGCTTAATGAAATACCAGAGAAATCATATGCAGCTTCTCCGTCAATATCTTGACCAATTTGTGTCCAGGTCCTGCTCACATTTTGGTAAACACGAACTTGACCAGAATTACTTCCATTACCATTAGCAGCTCCAATAGCAACAATTGAACCATCTGCACTTAAGCTTACTACCCAACCAGAGTTATCACCTGCAGCTTCTCCGTCAATATCTTGACCAATTTGTGTCCAGGTCCCGCTCACATTTTGGTAAACACGAACATGACCAGAATCAGTTCCATTAACACCATCATTATAAATAGCTCCAATAGCAACAATTGAACCATCTGCACTTAAGCTTACTGAATAACCAAATCCATCACCTGCATCTCCGTCAATATCTTGACCAATTTGTGTCCAGGTCCCGCTCACATTTTGGTAAACACGAACATGACCAGAATCAGTTCCATTACCATCATTTATGTAAGCTCCAATAGCAACAATTGAACCATCTGCACTTAAGCTTAGTCCCGAATAACCAGAGTTATCATATGCAGCTTCTCCGTCAATATCTTGACCAATTTGTGTCCAGGTCCCGCTCACATTTTGGTAAACACGAACATGACCAGAATCAGTTCCATTAACACCATCATTATAAATAGCTCCAATAGCAACAATTGAACCATCTGCACTTAAGCTTACTGAAATACCAGATAAATCAACTGCAGCTTCTCCGTCAATATCTTGACCAATTTTTGTCCAGGTCCCGCTCTCATTTTTGTAAACACGAACATGACCAGAAGATGATCCATTCGCATCATTATATGGCGCTCCAATAGCAACAATTGAACCATCTGCACTTGTGCTTACTGACGCATAATGACCAGAGTTATCACCTGCAGCTTCTCCGTCAATATCTTGACCAATTTGTCTCCATCCTGGAGAAACATTAAATTCTCCAGCAGTAAATCCAGCAGCCCTTAATTCAGCAATGCTAAATCCGGCAGCAATCAATTCAGCAGCAGTAAATCCAGCAGTCTTCAATTCAATCGCAGTAAATCCAGCAGTCTTCAATTCAATCGCAGTAAATCCAGCAGTCTTCAATTCAGTTGCAGTATATCCAGCATCCTTCAATTCAGTCACAGGAGTAGTAAGAGAGTAGTCGGAATAATTCAGAACACGAACATGACCAGAGTCGTTTCCATTACCATCATTATTAGGAGCTCCAATAGCAACAATTGAACCATCATTACTTAAGCTTACACTCCTACCAGACAGATCACCTGCAGCTTCTCCGTCAAGATCTTGACCGAGTTGTGTCCAGGTTCCGCTCTCATTTTGGTAAACACGAACATGACCAGAATCTCCTCCATTAACGCCATCATTTAATCTCGCTCCAATAGCAACAATTGAACCATCTGCACTTAAGCTTACTGAAAAACCAGAGACATCATCTGCAGCTTCTCCGTCAATATCTTGACCAATTTGTGTCCAGGTCCCGCTCACATTTTGGTAAACACGAACATGACCAGAGTCGTTTCCATTACCATCATTATTAGGAGCTCCAATAGCAACAATTGAACCATCTGCACTTAAGCTTACTGACCAACCAGAGTAATCATCTTCAGCTTCTCCGTCAATATCTTCACCAATTTGTGTCCAGTTTCCGCTCTCATTTTGGTAAACACGAACATGACCAGAATCAGTTCCATTACCATCATTTCCGAGAGTTCCAATAGCAACAATTGAACCACCTGCACTTAAGCTTACTCCTGAATTATAAGAAGAGTAATCATTTGCAGTTTCTCCGTCAAGATCTTGACCAAGTTGTGTCCAGGTCCCGCTCTCATTTTTGTAAACACGAACTTGACCAGAACTTGATCCATTATCATCATTATAAGGAGCTCCAATAGCAACAATTGAACCATCTGCACTTAAGCTTACTGACCAACCAGAGTAATCACCTACAGCTTCTCCGTCAATATCTTGACCAATTTGTGTCCAGGTTCCGCTCACATTTTGGTAAACACGAACATGACCAGAAGTTGATCCATTAACACCATTATTAAATATTGCTCCAATAGCAACAATTGAACCATCATTACTTAAGCTTACTGAATAACCAGACCTATCATATGCAGCTTCTCCGTCAAGATCTTGACCAATTTGTGTCCAGGTTCCGTCCTCATTTTGGTAAACACGAACATGACTAGAACCAGTTCCATTAACGCCATCATTGTATCTCGCTCCAATAGCAACAATTGAACCATCTGCACTTAAGCTTAGTCCCGAATAACCAGACTGATCACCTGCAGCTTCTCCGTCAATATCTTGACCAATTTGTGTCCATCCTGGAGAAACATTAAATTCTCCAGCAGTAATTCCAGCAGCCCTTAATTCAGCAATGCTAAATCCGGCAGCAATCAATTCAGCAAGAGAAACGCCTTGGGCAATTAATTCAGCAAGAGTATCTCCCATATATATATATGTATATATATATATACTAAAATCAATCTTCACAATTATCGAGTAATTTCTTTACGAACAGACATTAAAATATGATCAACATCAGCTGGGGCTCCGTGATTATAGTGCATTAGTTTTGCATCACGTGTGCTTAAAAGTAGTTGTTTCATATCTTCATTTTTCGTAAATTTGGCTCGAACAGCATTAATTCGTTCTTGTTCACTACGTTGTCCATAAAAATCGGGATCTATTTCAATACCCTTGGGACGTAATAACAAATCGCCCTTTACCTTCGATTTGGCCTTCCCGGTTGCTTTTCCCGATTTACTACCGGCAGATTTGGCTAAATCCACATCTTTTGAAATAGCATTATCACTATTTAATGAAAAAAGTTCCGCAAAATCGGGATTATGTTTACGAAATTTGGCTGCTTGATAATAATGTTCGACAGACGCCCATTTTTTATCGTTTAATTCAAATGGAGCTTCTGTCCAATCGTCGTCTAATTTGCGTCGCCAATTGCTTATTCTACCCAAATCGGTAAAAACAGATCGTTTATTCGCCGGTATTTTCTCATTTGTTCCCTTACCCGGCTTTGTCGCTGCTGATTTCGTATAAAATTCGAATACAATGGATGGATCATATTCGTTAGTTAATATATCGGGTTCTTCTATCGGTGTTCCTTCGTCTTCATCGATTCCCATACGTGATTTAAGTTTTCGAAATTCGGGTATTACATAAAACGCACCAGAAGAACGTTCTAAACACTTATTAATAATGAGTGCTTTAATATGATACGGAATTTCGTGAAAATCAAAAATGCGTTTATGTTTGTAAGTAATGAGACGGTAATGATCTCCGCTAAAAGTAGTGATAATATAATGTTTGGGATGGAATGTGCCTTCTTGTTGAATTTCAGGGTCCACTTCCCCGCAGTTCATTACTCCATCAAAATCGCCATCTAAGTATGCACGTTGTGATAAAATGATGAGTTTGATGCGTAAAACACGTTCCAATGTCGCAATACTCCAATTGTCCGCCCAATAGGAAGGTGTTTGGACATATTCGCGAAATTTCTCCAACGTATCTATTGTGGCCATTTTACCCACATTTTCATCTATAATTATTTTCACGTCACGTTTGTCTTGCAAAATGCGTTTGTAATCAGCAGACAATCGGTTTGTTTCGGATAATATCTTGGACAATACCACCTTATCGTCACGTGACTTTTTGGCGCGAATGTTCAAATCCTTTTCAATTGTGTGTTTAATATCCTTAAGTTCTTTATCATACTCGCGAACCGTGCCGTCCAAATCTAAATATAACGTTCGATATTCTTGAAAAATATCTTCAGTGACCTCTTTTGCTAAAATAGCGCGCAATTTCGCAACAGTGGTTATTTGGCCAATTTGTTTAAATGCGTCACGAATAACGGCGAATAGACAATCGCCATTGCTTTCCACCTCGTGTATATCATATTGATTATTTTTCATAAATTTTTCGACCCAATTGGTATGAGCAGTCGATTTGAAATTGCGTTTATGTTGCGCGGCGTCATCTTCGGTTTCTTCTTGTAAAGAAGGTTGTGGTTTCACTTTGTGATCAACTTCAAATACACCTTCCTTGAGTGTTTCGCGTGCCTTTTCCGATTCTGGTGATTTTTGTGAAGTTGATACTTTTACTTTCATAGCTTCGTCTTCCTCATCGTAATCATCATCATCGGCGTCCTTCTGTTTTTCCTCCTCTATTTGAGAAGCCATTTTATGTTGTGTTTTTAAAAATAATTCAACATCGGAGCCAGATCGGTCAATAAAAAGTTCATTTACAAAACTATATAATAACGGTGGGGGTAATTGCGAAACATCGACTTCTCCATCATCGTGGATAATTGCAATGACTTTATCTTTAGGAATTTCCACAATACCGATTTGTGCGCGAACTTTGTTATGAACGACTAAATAGATTGGGAAAAAGACAATATTTCGTTGAATGAATTGATGTTTGGCTTTTCCAATAACAATTAACACACGTTTTCCTAATGCATCCATTTCATATAATGTGGCTTTATGACCATTATCTTCAGGGTCAATGGTAGAAACATCTTTGTAAAATACAGCACTATTTAGGTTGGAATATACCATTCTATATAATGTATATTTATTTTTCAAAATATTTCCGAGCGCAAAAACCTAGGTATATTATATAATGGAACTATCTTCAGTGATGGATGCATACCAATCTCCGCTCCAAGAGCCATCTAGTAAAGCACAATCGTCTTATCACAATAATATCTCTGCCTTTTTGGAAGTATTTTCTATGTTTTGGTGGATAATTGCAATTCTGTTTGTTTTTGTGTGGTATATGTATTCCTTTTCGCGCAATGTTGCGCGAGTTCGTAAAATGCGTGGTGGTGGATGAGGAATGCAAACACCCCCGTCGCAAAAACAAGTGTTTTTTAACAATTTGCGCTCAAAATATTCACTTATATAAACCAATTGTGCAATGAATTACGGAATGACCTGTATATTCGTTCAAATAGGAACGGAAAACGGCGAATATGAAATTCATAACCAAAAATAAAAGGAATTTGTAACAGTCCTTTTATTTTACTTATTATTTTTCAAGATTATAATTCTATAATGAGATTGTTGTTTAACTTAGTCATATACATTACCTTCAGCCAACTCTAATGCAGTGAATTCATTGCGCAGTTGATTGTAAGAAAATGCTTCACGTAACTCTTTTAATGTAAATTCGGCGTTCATTTCAACTAATGTGAAACTCTCATTAATGCGTGCAAGAGTAAATTCTGTGTGTAACTCTTTTAATGTAAAAAACTTATTTAACTCGCGTAACGTAAACTCACCATTTAATACTTTGAATGATAGTTCTGTGTGTAACTTTACCAGCGAAAATACAGTATTGAGTTCTCTTAATGTAAATTTACCACGTAGTTCAGGGAAAGTAAAATCAAGATCCATTTGTTCAAAGTCATAAGCACCAAGTTCCAATAATTCAGGAAGAGAATATTCATTATTCATTTGCAATAATGTAAATGCGTCAGTTAGTTCTGTTATGCTATAAATTGCACTCATTTCACGAATGGTGTAAATAGGTTTAAGCTGAACTGGTGTGTATGTGGTTGTAATATCAGAATAAGCTGTTTTAATATCAGCTAATGGCTTTTTATAATTAACAAGTGTTTCGATATTAACACCAGCATTCTTCAATTCAATTGATGTGTAAGCAGAAACTACATCAGCAATAGGATACACAAGTCTTGCGATTTTACAGGTATACCCAAAGTCTCTGAACTCAGATGTTGGAACATCATTCTTAAAAACAAGGGGATTAATGTCTGCCTCAAACATCTGAGTAGCAGTAAAACCTCCTCTCGCAATTTCAAGATCTGTAAAACCAACGGCTAATAATTCAGCAATAGTAAATCCACCAGCCTTCAACTCGGCAACAGTATATCCAGCAGCCTTAAAGTCGGCAAGCACAAATAGCTCTAACAACATTAATTCAGCAAGCTCAAACTCTAACTTCAATTCAGCAAGAGTAAATCCTCCTGCGACCAATTCAGCAAGCTCAAACTCTAACTTCAATTCAGCAAGCTCAAACTCTAACTTCAATTCAGCAAGCTCAAACTCTAACTTCAATTCAGCAAGAGTAAATCCTGCTGCGATCAATTCAGCAAGCTCAAACTCTAACTTCAATTCGGCAAGAGTAAAGATTTCCTTAAGTTCAGCAAGTAACTCGTCATTATCCAATACGACAAAATAACGTTCTTGATTGGCTAACGTTTGTGGAACAAGAATGTCTGTCTCTGTAATGACAGCACGTGTATTTATATACTTGTCTACAATAAATTGTTTCGTAGTAAATGCAAATTTGATCTCATATGAATAAGTCCCTATTGGATTCAGTTTTACGCGATAATTTCCGCCTGCAAGATCTGCTGTTACTTTATGAGCGTTCCAATAGGTACTTGTGGGCCAGGAATTATAATCAATAGTCAAAGGAATATCGGTGAATGTTTCCCAGTTGTCGTCAGACTTTTCTAAATCAAGTTTACCACCATTCCACAGATCTCCATATGTATCCAACCCCAATATAGTTATTGGCTCTTTAATGGTCTCAAGTAATTCACGAAGAGTAAATCCACCCTCAAATAATTCACGAAGAGTAAATCCACCCTCAAATAATTCACGAAGAGGAAACCCGGCATCCTTCAATTCAGCAAGAGTAAAGAACGCCACCAATTCGGCAAGCTCAAACTCTAACTTCAATTCAGCAAGAGTAAAGACCGCCACCAATTCAGCAAGAGGAGTAGTCAAAGAATATGAATCATACTTCATAACACGAACATGACCAGAAGCGTATCCATTACTATCATTATAAGGAGCTCCAATAGCAACAATTGAACCATCATTACTTAAGCTTACTGAATAACCAGCGTAAGCATTTAAAGCTTCTCCGTCAAGATCTTGACCGAGTTGTGTCCAGGTTCCGCTCACATTTTGGTAAACACGAACATGACCAGTATTAGGTCCATTAACACCATCATTATAACGAGCTCCAATAGCAACAATTGAACCATCTGCACTTAAGCTTACTGTTGAATTAAAACCAGAGTAATCATATATAGCTTCTCCGTCAAGATCTTGACCAATTTGTGTCCAGGTCCCGCTCACATTTTGGTAAACACGAACATGACCAGAAGAGTATCCATTCGCATCATTATATGGCGCTCCAATAGCAACAATTGAACCATCTGCACTTAAGCTTACTGAATGACCAGACCAATCATATATAGCTTCTCCGTCAATATCTTGACCAATTTGTGTCCAGGTCCCGCTCTCATTTTTGTAAACACGAACATGACCAGAATAAGTTCCATTACCATCATTAATAGGAGCTCCAATAGCAACAATTGAACCATCTGCACTTAAGCTTACTGAATAACCAGACTGATCACGTTCAGCTTCTCCGTCAATATCTTGACCAATTTTTGTCCAGGTTCCGCTCACATTTTGGTAAACACGAACATGACCAGAAGTTGATCCATTATCATCATTACCATAAGCTCCAATAGCAACAATTGAACCATCATTACTTAAGCTTACTGAATAACCAGAGTAATCACTTGCAGCTTCTCCGTCAATATCTTGACCAATTTGTGTCCAGGTTCCGCTCACCTTTTGGTAAACCCGAACATGACCAGAATATGATCCATTAACACCACCATTATAAATAGCTCCAATAGCAACAATTGAACCATCTGCACTTAAGCTTACTGAAAAACCAGACCTATCAGTTACAGCTTCTCCGTCAATATCTTGACCAATTTGTGTCCAGTTCCCGCTCTCATTTTTGTAAACGCGAACATGACCAGAGTCGTTTCCATTACCATCATTATAAGGAGCTCCAATAGCAACAATTGAACCATCTGCACTTAAGCTTAGTCCCGAAGAACCAGACTGATCACCTGCAGCTTCTCCGTCAATATATTGACCAATTTGTGTCCATCCTGGAGAAACATTAAATTCGGCAACAGTAAATCCAGCAGCCCTTAATTCAGCAATGCTAAATCCAGCCTCAATCAATTCGACAAACTCAAACTCTAACTTTAATTCGACAAGAGTAAATCCGAAAGTAATCAATTCAACAAGAGTATATCCAGCAGCCTTAAATTCAGCAGCAGTAAACCCAGCAGCAATCAAATCATCAATAGTGACGCCATTGTCCACCTTTTGGTAAACACGAACATGACCAGAATTGTTTCCATTACCATCATTAAAGCTAGCTCCAATAGCAACAATTGAACCATCTGCACTTAAGCTTAGTCCCAGCCAACTAGACTGATCATATGCAGCTTCTCCGTCAAGATCTTGACCAATTTGTGTCCAGTTTCCGCTCTCATTTTTGTAAACACGAACATGACCAGAATCAGTTCCATTACCATCATTTCTATAAGCTCCAATAGCAACAATTGAACCATCTGCACTTAAGCTTACTAACCAACCAGATAAATCATCTCCAGCTTCTCCGTCAATATCTTGACCAAGTTGTGTCCAGGTTCCGCTCACATTTTGGTAAACACGAACATGACCAGAATCTTGTCCATTACCATCATTACCATAAGCTCCAATAGCAACAATTGAACCATCTGCACTTAAGCTTACTGAAAAACCAGAGACATCATCTGCAGCTTCTCCGTCAATATCTTGACCAATTTGTGTCCAGGTCCCGCTCTCATTTTTGTAAACACGAACATGACCAGAGTCGTTTCCATTACCATCATTATATATTGCTCCAATAGCAACAATTGAACCATCTGCACTTAAGCTTACTGACCTACCAGAGTAATCATCTTCAGCTTCTCCGTCAATATCTTGACCAATTTGTGTCCAGGTTCCGCTCACATTTTTGTAAACACGAACATGACCAGAATCTGATCCATTACCATCATTCCGGAAAGCTCCAATAGCAACAATTGAACCATCTGCACTTAAGCTTAAGGCAATACCAGAGTTATCACCTGCAGCTTCTCCGTCAATATCTTGACCAATTTGTGTCCAGGTTCCACTCTCATTTTTGTAAACACGAACATGACCAGAAGATGATCCATTACCATCATTACCATTAGCTCCAATAGCAACAATTGAACCATCTGCACTTAAGCTTACTGAAATACCAGATCTATCTCCTGAAGCTTCTCCGTCAATATCTTGACCAATTTGTGTCCAGGTTCCGCTCACATTTTGGTAAACACGAACATGACCAGAATATGATCCATTAACATTATTAAATATTGCTCCAATAGCAACAATTGAACCATCTGCACTTAAGCTTACTGACCAACCAGATGCATCACCTGCAGCTTCTCCGTCAATATCTTGACCAAGTTGGACAAAGTTTATATCACCACGAAGCGCAAGTAAGTCAACAATAGTAAACCCGGCGTCATATAATTCACGCAGAGTAAATAATTCCTTCAATTCAGCAAGCTCAAACTCTAACTTCAATTCAGTTGCAGTAAATCCAGCCTCAATCAATTCGGCAAGCTCAAACTCTAACTTCAATTCGGCAAGCTCAAACTCTAACTTCAATTCAGCAAGAGTAAACTCTAACTTCAATTCGGCAAGAGTAAATGCAGATAGTTTATCGTAAATGTTTATTTTCGTATTATTATTACCAACATCGGCGAATATTGTGTCGGCGCTGCTTGACATAGTCATATACCAACCAAACAGATTACCTGGACCGGTTCCGTTAATATCTGCACCGAATTGTGTCCAGGTCCCGTCCACATATTGGTAAACACGAATATGACCAGAATCAATTCCACTACCATCATTGTATGGCGCTCCAATAGCAACAGTTGAACCATCTGCACTTAATTTCAGACCAAAAAAACTAGATTGATCTCCATCAGCTTCCCCGACAATATCTTCACCAATTTGGAGCCATGAGGAACTGGCATCATCATATTCGAAAATTCTAGTAGCACCAGCACCACTAGCATCATCATGATCTGAAATAGCAATCATTGAACCACTACTGTTCATACTCACGTAAGAACCAGATAGATCAACATCACTCAATTGGGCTCTAGTAATTGTGTCGCCTTTTTGCTCCCATAGGGAACTGCCGTCATTATATGTGAAAACCCGAATAATACCAGAAAAACTGTCTTCGAGTCGGGCTCCAACAACTAGTGTTAAACCATTTGCACTTATATCTAGAGCATAACCGTTGTCTTTACGACCAGCAGTTACATCTAGATTATCGATGGTGTTACCCAGTTGACTCCACTCACCGTCCACATATCTACTAACTATAACAATCTCATTGGCGCCGTCTTGTTGATAAGGACTTGATGCAGCTACAATTGTTCCGGCCTCATTCAGTTTTGTCCTATAACCTAGTCCAGGCGTATTAGCTATACCGGGTGCAACAATTGGCGAACCGAGTAGTTCCCATTCGGTCGACGCATCGTTGTACCTATAGACTTTCACACCACCTTCAAGGTTATTTATTTGTCCAAAAGATACAACAGAACCATTACTATTGAGATCGACCGAGTATCCGGTATTTGCGGTAAATGCAATCGGGGATCCTTTAAGTAACCATAGACTATCTACTTTATGGTAAACTTCAACTTGTTGTTTTTCATTGTTTGAAACAGCAAATGTAGTTCCATCGGTGCTCGCTTCCATGTAGGTGTAATTAGAGTCACTTCCACCATCAATTTCAGCTGTAAGACTGAAAACGATTGCCTTCAATTCAGCAAGCTCAAACTCTGCCATCAATTCAGCAAGAGTAAACTCCGCCTTCAATTCAGAAAGCTCAAACTCTAACTTCAATTCAGCAAGAGTAAACTCCGCCTTCAATTCAGCAAGAGTAAAACCTTTCTTCAATCCAGCAAGATCAATAACTAACTTTAATTCAACAAGAGTAAAATATAACGCCAATGTCGCGACTGAAACGCCGAAGTCAAGTAATTCTTGTATATCCAAATATTCAAGTTCTTTAAAATTAGCTCCCATATCATTTAATTGTTGTATGGATAAACCAAGAGCACGAATCTCCGCGGATGTTACGCCATCTGCAATTAATTCAGCATAAGTCTCAAACATTAGAATACGAAGATATAAAGGATATGATGTGCTGTCCTTATTATAAGTAGCATTCCAATAGTTTTGAACGCCAGTTGATGTCTCAAATCCGATAGAAAGAGTCATGGTAGTGTCCGTCAATTCAATAATCTGATAAGTTCGGTTATTCATAGATTCATCAGGCACTCCATAATTAATGCTATTGTTAGACACGGCATAATATACTAAATAAGCAGGATTCACTGTAGTTCCATTTAATGTAATCTCTGTTGAACCATTTGTGCTTACTGGTGTTGCGCGATATGTAGGACCATCTAATATAGTAGTATAATCATCGGGATGTCTATCAGTACCAGAACCAAATAAGGCGTCATCGTCAAATGTATCCGTTTCATTCAGAATAGCCGTATTATAAAGTCGAGTCATATGTCCACTATTATTTGCGGCAATATTTAAAAACATATCCGCACTAATACCAGGAGGTGTAACATCCTCAGTGGAGAATACCTCACTCTCTCTCACGCCCGCTTGACTACTTACGGATAAGCGGGTGCAGTTCCAATTGCCCGTAAGCAATTCACTAGTGGATTTGACTGGGTTGGCTACAATATTCACGAAATCTATAAGAGTATTGTCCCCATTCCATCCAATAAGACCGTATTCAGTTACGAGAGTTGTGTTTTTTGCGGATTCACCAATGGTATATGGTTCCATATCTAACACATCGACACCTCCTGGTAGTAAAGTAACACCCGCTTCATCTAAAATAGCTACATTATCAATGTACATGGTTTTATTAAAAAGGCCAGGATAGTGATTACTCCCATCAACTGGCTCTATGGGTATGGTGCTTGTGTATACTAAAATATCATTAATATAATGGAGTTGTTCGGTTGCTGTAAACTCCATCTTATAAGTGAAACGCGTTGGTACATTGAATAGGGTAATAAACTTGGGGCCGTTAATGCCACCAGTACTATTAACTCCATATTTATTCTCAAAACCAAGATTAATTTGATGGGTGTAATTAGTCTTTGCATCTTTTCCCAAGGAACAGTAATATCCCCCCTCCTTCTGCATCACTGCTCTGAAAGATATTGATCCTGCATCTACTGCACGACTCATCGTAAAGACGGGATCGGTCCCATTGACGTCGGGTATCTCCAACATTTTGGAATTAGAATCTGTTGATTCTGGCATGTTTATAAAATAGCCTATTATATTATAAAATACCAATATTATGAAGACGCGTTCATATCCATATATTTAAACACACATCGACTCGACAAACTAGAATGCTCTTTTGCTTTCAGCGTTACGAAATTTCTAACAAATGGGACCACCTTTTCTTTCCACAGTTCTTCATTTGCTAAAGAATCGCGACCCAATGTAATTAGTAAAAACATATTTTCCGTAATTTCCTCCACTTCGTTGGTTTTATCGTCATTGTCTATGTATTCAAGACTGCGGTCTTGCAATTCACAAATCAATTCTAAAATAGATTGATGTGAAATCATGGACCTTTTCATCAAGTTCATAATAAAGGTCACACTAGCTTTGCGCAAATCATTTTTCTTATTATAATCGCAAAATCCATTATAATCCACATCAGGATCGATATAGACAATATCGTCTAAAGACGCGCGATACTTTTCGACCAATCCGTCTAATATTGTTCCAAATAATTCATTATGTCCAATAAGTTCAACATACAAATCCGCGTATACTTCCGACAAAACTTTATTCGCACTTGCGATATCAAAAACGGTTTGAGAAATACGTTCGTGGTTTCCACGGTCAATATCCAGACCTAATACCTCATTAATACATTCAATAATGGAATCCTTTTGACTGGGATAATTTTTAACAGATAATTTGTTCAATTGCATACGAATGGTATTCAATTGTTTTTCAATACCTACCTTTTCTTCGATTTTGGTGGCTTTGAAATTACGCACTGCTTCCATATCGGCTGCCATATTCGCAAGATTGTCGCGTGAAGACCCTTTTCTATGACCATTGCGTCTTATCCCACGTTCAAAACTGCGATTTACACGCCGCAAAGGAACCGTTTCAGTAACATCAGGTGGCGTTTCTATAATCGTATTTAAATATTCAATAATATCTCGGATTGGATTCTCCAAATCATAGGTGTTTTCAGAAGCTAAATTTGTAAAATAATCAACGGAATAACAATTCATAGTAGTCATTTACTCACTCTATAATACAGTGCGCAACTATTTATATTATTTTACCGAAACAAGTTAAAATAGTCGTATGTTATATATCAAATGGAGAATAGCGACATACAAAACGACGAAGAGTATTCAATTAAGACAATTGAAAAGTGGGACGAATATGATTTAGATACGCCTTTGTTGAGAGGTATATATGCATTCGGATTCGAAAATCCCAGTCAAATTCAAAAAACAGCCATTTTACCGGTCATTGAAAAACGTGATGTAATTGCCCAAGCCCCTTCAGGAACAGGCAAAACAGGTGCTTTCACGGTAGGCACTTTACAGCGTATTGATATTTCACAAAAGAAAACCCAGGCGATTATATTGGCGCCTACACATGAATTAGTGCGTCAAATTACATCAGTGGTTAGTGGATTGGGGTCCATGATGGATGGTTTAGTTGTAAAGACATTAGTTGGAGGAACCTCTGTAGCAGAAGATGCAGCTGATTTGCGTATGAATGTTCCTCATATTATTATTGGTTCAGTCGGTCGCGTAAATGATATGGTGCGACGTAGGAATATTAAAATGAATGATATTAAAATGTTTGTTTTGGATGAGGCAGATGAGATGTTGTCTGGTGGGTTTATTGAGAGTGTTCATTATATGTTTCAATGTTTGAACAGTGACGTGCAAGTCGCCGTTTTTAGTGCAACAATGCCCCCTGAAATGTTGGAACTGACTAGTAAATTTATGCGTAATCCGGTAAAAATTACAATAGAAGCAGAGAAACTTAATTTGGAGGGTATATCGCAATATTATATAGCATTATCAGATGATAATAGCAAGTTTGATACTCTAAAGGATTTATTGGGGCAATTGTCTGTAAACCAAATGATTATATATTCGAACAGTGTAAATCGCGTAATTGATTTATATGATGCTCTAATAAAAGAAAATTTCGCCGTATGTTGTCTTCATAGTACCATGCCTTCACACGAAAGAAAGGCAGTCTTGCAAGATTTTCGCGGCAGTAAATATCGCATTATGATTTCATCCGATGTTACTGCGCGAGGTATTGATGTTCAGCAGGTGAGCACGGTGATCAATTTCGATGTTCCTCGCAATGTGAATACTTATTTACATCGTATTGGACGTAGTGGTCGTTGGGGTAGAAAGGGGATGGCCATTAATTTCGTAACCCGTCAAGACATTGGGAATATGAAGAATATTGAGAGTCATTATAAATCAACAATCGAGGAATTACCCGGCGATTTCGCGACCAAGATTTAGTTTTCGAATTTTCAAAATGCGTAAAGAGACAAAACCTTTTTTCGCATTTTACAGTAAGTTATGTTTTCGTGGATTGATCCCATTGTCGAAAACGCAAAACAGGAAATGGATGACGCGATTGCGGAAATGACTGGCGAGGAAATTCCTAAAGCGCCAATAAAAAAGGAAGAAACCGATGTATTGCATTATCCTTTTCGCCTCCCCATCACCTATTTACCCGAAGACGAAATACGTCCTTTATCGGAAACGGTGGGACAAGATTTAGAATTAGTTGTGTCGAAAAGCGACAAATCGATGTATCAGCAATTGTTCCAACCAAGTCACATTTTTGGAGAAGCAACCATCCAAGATTGGAAGAAACAATTTACGTCCAATATTCAATATTTGCGAGACACGCAGGAAATCATCCACACAATGGAATCCGAACCCGATTATACCCTAAATACGGAAACATTGATGGAATTATGGGAAGACGCTAAAGGACAGAATACGTATTTTTTAGAGAAATATGGATTTGTCGAATGGTCAATGATTGCTTCACTCAATCATTCTTCTAAATTTCTCCAAATTATGTCGGTGGCGAATATGATGTCGCCTGCAATTAGTTTAGTCATTCCTGTTCTCTTTTTGGTATTTCCCTTTTTGATTTTGAAATTGCGCGGAATACCGATTACATTTGACGTGTATATAGATGTGCTAAAGGATATAGCAAAACACCATTTTATTGGAAAAGCCCTTACTAATTTATCTTCCCTAACATTCGATAAATTGTTGTATGTAATCATGGCTGCTGGATTTTATTGCTATCAAATGTATCAGAACGTAATGTCTTGTGTTCGCTTTTACAATAATATCACCAAAGTGAATACGTATATGTGTGCTTTACGTGAATATCTTGGACAAACCATACAAAATATGGTTCAGTTTATAGAGAAACACGGACAACGTTTGAGCTACTCATCGTTTTGTAAGACGACCGAAAATCATATCATTATTTTACGCGAATATTATGCCTTATTGGAACCAATTACTCCCACAACACAATTCGCAGCACAGTTGGGAGGCGTAGGGTATTTATTGAAGTGTTATTATGAGCTATATTCCAATGCAAAATATGATGAAAGTGTCCGATATTCTTTTGGTTTCGAAGGATTCTTGGACAATTTGCGTGGAGTGTCTCGTCATATGCGTAGTGGAAATATTTCACAAGCCACATTGGATAATAGTTCTGCGTGTAGTTTTAAAGGGGCATATTATCCACTTCATAATGTCCAAGACGATGTAGGTGTAAAAAATGATTGTAATTTGGATAAAAAACTCATTATAACGGGACCGAATGCATCCGGTAAGACAACCCTATTAAAAACGACGACAATTAATATCATTTTTACACAGCAAGTGGGTGCCGGGTTTTATACAAAATGTGTGTTAAATCCATATACACATATTCATTCTTATTTGAACATACCGGATACTTCCGAGCGCGATAGTTTGTTTCAGGCCGAATCGCGACGCTGTAAAGAGATTATTGATACTATCTTGGACAATCCAGAAGAAAAGGGATTCCGTCATTACGGTATATTTGATGAATTATATTCAGGAACCAATCCTATGGAAGCATCAAAATCGGCCTATGCCTTCCTAAAATACTTGACCAAATTCAACAATGTGGATTTTATCTTGACTACACATTATACATCAGTATGCTCGAAATTAAAGAAGTGTTTGCAGATTCGTAATCACAAAATGGATGTTGTCCAAGATGAAGAGACCGGAGAAATGAAATATACTTATAAAATGAAAAAGGGGGTCTCAAAGGTGCAAGGAGCTGTGAAAATATTAGAGAGTATGAATTATCCAGAAGAGATAATGAATACTATAAAAGAGTGTTAATTATAACAGTTCTTCGTGTGTAACAATTGGTTCATTGCCTACAATGTGAATGACCAGTGGGATTTGGCTCAATAGCAAGGAAATCAGAATAGTAAATAACAGAAAATACATTGACGTTTTTTTATGTTCAGAAAATCCCATTGTGGAGTATAATATATTGATGCGAGAAATTATTATTTAAACACACGACATTACCATAAGTATTTTGTATTATGAAACAATATAAATAGTGACTATGTTATAATATCATAACTAGTATGTCTTCCGATAATGATGCACAGAGATTGACCGGTATGGTAAAATGGTTTAACAACAAATCCGGATTTGGATTCATCACTGTATCCAGTGACGGTGAATATAAGGGGAAGGATATTTTCGCACACTATTCCTCGATTCGTGTGACCAACTCCCAATACAAGTATCTTGTACAGGGAGAGTATATTGACTTTAACGTAAGTCGTTCCGAGAGCGAGAAGCACGAGTTCCAGGCCACCGACATTACTGGTGTGATGAACGGACCTATTATGTGTGAGACGCGCAGACTGGTTCAAGCGGATAGACCTGCTAAGAGACCTGCATCGCCACTCACTGCTCCTGTTATAGAGGCTGAGGCTTCTGCATAAATTGTATATTGTATATTGAATAATTAATATAAAAATGTAAAACACAAAACGAATAATAGATTATTGGAAACGAATAATCTATTATGCAAATAATGATATGACTATTATTTCGGCAAAACATATTGCTTTATTTTTTCTCTGAAAATTTCGTGAAATTTATCGATAAATAAATGGTCTCCCGGAGAAAATGACGTGTTATGTTCAGATTGTCTTAATTCAGTAAATGTATCTGTAATGGATTGGTCAAAAATAGTTCGATTCGATCTTAATAAATCACATATTAAAATAGTCACACTATTTTTGTGTAAATTACTTAATGCTTTCGGTATTTGGTCGGTCACACTAATAACTATGGGGGTTGGATTTTTATTGAGATGTGAATACGTCACATCAGTGATCTTTTGCAATAAATATTCTTCGGTTGCTTCCATTCGATCTCCTAATTTTGTAATTAAATCTTTTTTATAATTATTGAGCATTTCTTCGGCTTGTGGAGACATATTCGGATCCATAGAACCAGAACTAGAACCAGAACCAGAACCAGAACTAGAACCAGAATGTCTATGAGAACTATGTGCCATTTTATTTGCAAACTTTCCAGCGGAAATTGCACCGTGTAATAATTTACTAGCACCGTGAACAACCGTATTTCCGACTGCAGTAGTCGCCTGATTTATTTTATGCTGTGTCGGCGAAAGACCCGTTTTACTTTTCTTCATTTGATCTTGTTTATATACCATAGTAAGTGGTTTGAGTCCCAATGCCCGCCGCGCCCTGTTCGCACGAGAATTTGGATCTGTTTTATTGATTGCTTTCAATTGTTGATTAATTATCGACTTACTTGCTTGATGTAAAGCCTCTTCAGCCTTCATTTTTTCTTTATGTTCATTATGTTCCAACAAAGCTTTATTCTCGGCAGCTTTTGCCTTGTCGAGATCGTGAGATTCGTCTGGGGGTATATTTCCACGCATAACATTGATCCGACCGTGTTTTTGAACCAAGTCGTTGTATTTTTTATTATAATTATCTTGTGTTGTTTTTCGAAGGGTACGATTAGCTTCTTCTGTGTTTTTCATAGTAGCCATTGTGTTTGAATGTAAATCCTTCATTGCCTGTTTTTTTTTTTCAAAAAATGATCTTTGATTATTGTGGGGTAAATGTCGTAAGTGAATTTGCGATGTAAAGGTCGGTTTTTCTGGTACCAAATATCCCTTCTGAATTGCTATAGCCCTATGAGAGTTTTCAACATCAGCTTGTGCCTTTTTTTTCTCCTCTTCAAGTGTCGCCTTTGTTTGTTCCAACTCCCTTTTTCTATCCGGAGTGAGTGATTCACTGTCGTTCAATTCATTATGAATATCGGTTAATTCATTAACACGATCTTGGATCGCTTCATTTTTGTTTTCGATATTCTGTCTATGCTCATCGATTGCACTGTGCACCGATTTATTTATTAGACCTTGTCTGGATTGTTCGTTCGTCCTCATTTCGGTTAAATAATCCTTCAGTCGAACTTGTTTTTCTTTTAATGACAATTCTTTGATTTCGGGGGTAGTCACACTCGTCGCGGTCCCAACATCATCTGGGTCTGCATCAACACCACCACCTCGTTGCATATTCCTGCGCGTTCGGGTTTTTCCCGAAAAACCCCGTTTCGACTTTGTTTTGCGTGGGGGGTTACACTTTCGGCGAATGGTGCTATGAACTGGTTTTCGCGCGCGTTTCGTTCGTCGACCACCTCCACTCATTTTTGTAGGTTCATTTAATAATTGTAGAGGATTTCGTAATAAAGTATTTGTATTTTGGATAAAAGATGACTGAATAAACATTTTATTTGCCGAATTACTCACATTACCAATATCTTCACTCGCTTTATTGAACAAATTACCAATCAATTTATAATACGTATGCAAGTTAGTTTGATTTTCAGGTATATTTGTATCGTCCGTAATTGAATAGAGTAACAGAGATGAACCTTTCATCTCAGTAAGTGATTTTTCGATCGCGGCTAATATTATATCCTCGAGTTGTTCCTTCCCGTTAGAACCTTGTTTATCAAAAATATCGTTAATTGTTTTTCGTAAAATTTCAACAATTTCTTCCGACAATTGGGGGTGATTTAGCGATGCATTACATAATTGCGCAACCATCCCATTTGAAATTTGTTTTACAATGTTTGTTCTTTCTCTATCACTTAAGTCACAACCACCACCATCACCTCCACCTCCTCCACTAGAGCCATAGTCATTTACACTATTATCAGAACCACCACCTGCGCTTCCTCCTTTTTCCTCCTCTTTCTTTTCCTCCTCTTTCTTTTCCTTTTCTCCACCACCTGCGCTTCCTCCACCTTCTTCTTTTTCAGCTACGTGTTTTGCGTCTTTTTTAGCTAATTGTTCTGCGTCTTTTTCGGCTAATTGTTCTGCGTCTTTTTTAGCTAATTGTTCTGCGTCTTTTTCAGCGAATTGTGCTACTTCTCCTTCTACTGCAGACATTATATATAAGTTACAATATCCCGAGAAAAAGATGCGAAATACTTTACGAAAACAATATAAAATTGAAATTCGATTATAATTGTAACGACTCCGAAAAAACAATATGGATAATAAAAATGGACGAACGAAGAAGAAGAAAACGCTCATCACAACAGCTGAAAAGCAGAAATTATGGAATATTTTCGACACAGATCACATAGAATTGGAACATTTACCGAACAGTGAGGTTGAATGCATTTACGATAATACTGCGTCTAAAGAACTAGACCAAACATCTGGATGCAATTTATGTTCATCCCCGCTAATGATTATGGAGGATGGATTTCCTACTTGCACGAATAAACAATGCGGATTAATGTATAAGGATACACTTGATTATTCACCGGAATGGAGATTTTACGGTGCGGACGATAAAAATTCGGCCGATCCAACCCGTTGCGGTAATCCAATTAATCCGCTCTTACAAGAATCATCGTTTGGGTGCAAAATTATTTGCGCACACAATGCATCTTATGAAATGAAGCGTATTCGTAAATGGACCGAATGGCAAGCAATGCCTCATAAGGAAAAATCCCTTTATGACGAATTTCAATTTATTAACATTATGGCTAAAAACGCCGAAATTCCACGCATATTTATTGACGACGCAATGGCTATTCATAAAGATATTTCTGCACAGAAGATGTTTCGTGGAATGAATCGTGATGGTATTAAAGCCGCATCCATTTATATTTCATGTCGTCTGAATGGATGTCCTAGAACATCTCACGAAATTGCCGAGATTTTCAAATTGGATAAAACCAGTGCGACTAATGGATGTTCTATGGCCGTAAACATTGTTAGTAATTTAGGAAGAAACGGAAATACATTAAATGCATCCACTGACGATTTATGTTCTACTACTCCTAGTTCTTTCATTGAGCGATATTGTAGTCGTTTGAATATGAGTTCTGAACTGACTAAATTAGCTAAATTTATTGCGATCAAAATTGAAAAAACTGCGTGTATTAACGACAATACTCCTCATTCTATTGCAGCTGGGATTGTTTATTTCGTTGCTCAAACGTGTAATAGTAGTATATCAAAAACGGATGTAAAACAAGTATGTGGTGTAAGTGAAGTTACTATCAATAAATGTTTTAAGAAAATGGAACTGCTTAAGGAAAAACTTGTTCCCCAAGTCATTTTACATAAATACCAAGAACGTGTTGAAGCAGCATCAGCACTATAATGATTGGATTGACTTACATATTGAATATTTTTACTCTCACTTTATATATATATTATGAAAACGCGTTCAACTAAACCCAAGTCCAAGCGTAACACAAAATATAATCGTAAGACACACCGCAAACAAAAAAAATCATTGCATAAAAAAAGAAGATCACGCGGTCGAAAATATGGTGGTGACTCTCAATTATCTGCTATAGGTAATGTTAAAAATATTTTTGGTATGGCGAGTTGCGGCGATAAAACCAACAATTTTGAAAAAATCGTTTGTGAAATTGGAAAAATTAATCGAAATATAGAAAAACTAAAAAAAGACAAACAATTCATGAAATTTGAAGATAAAGTCTATGAGAACGTTGTTAACGTGGAGATAGATGGTCCATCTCGTAAGTTATACGAAGAAACGCTTGACAAAATAACAAAACTCAACAACTATATTGTTAATTATCAAGGCGAGCATAGTGATGTAAACGATAAACGTATGGCTTCTGCAATGTTAGAATATTTACTTCACTTACACGAAACATTTAATGGATTGGTGGAAAATGCATACGAAAAGAGTTATATGAATATACCTATGTATGATTTCATTACCGAAATAATGCCTATTATGGATAAAATTCGATCGGAGTTGGATAATAACTCGAAGACTTATCCCACCCTTTCATTCGGAACGCGTATTAAATAAATACCCATATAATTTTTATTATACATACTATATAACAATAATGTTCAAAATTTTTGCATTATTAACAGGTTTGATTGGAATTACTGCGAGATTGAATGAATATGTGCCGTCATTAGACACAGAGCAATATTTAATACAACACACAATCAATTCATCTCTACCCCAATCTTATTCTTGGAGTGATGTAAATGGTGTGAATTACTTGACGAAAAATATAAATCAACATATTCCCGTATATTGTGGGAGTTGCTGGGCCCACGGAAGTATTAGTTCTTTAGCAGATCGTATCAAAATTGCTAGAAAAGCCGCTTGGCCTGATATAAATCTCAGTATTCAATTTTTATTAAATTGCAGAATGGGTGGTTCGTGTAATGGTGGGGATCATTTAGCGACATATAAAGCCATTCACGAATATGGTTCTATCCCATACGAAGATTGTATGGTGTATCAAGCGTGCAGTGCCGATTCTAGAGAAAAGGGTTGTAGTGATAAATCATTGTTTCAATGTACTGCTGAAAATACTTGCAAAACGTGTAATACTTTTACATCCAATGGAGGTACTTGCAGCGCGATTCTACAATATCCCAACGCTACTATTGCTAGTTATGGTGCAGTAAAAGGTAGTGATAATATGAAGGCCGAAATCTATAAAAATGGACCCATTGCGTGCGGGATTAATGCAGAACAAATTGTGGAATATACAGGAGGTATATTGGATGAACCACACGCATTGAAAATGATCAATCATATTATATCAATTGTTGGTTGGGGGTATGACGATGCCCTTGATAAACAATATTGGATTATTCGAAATTCGTGGGGTAGTTACTGGGGAGAACTCGGATTTATGAAATTGGTATTGGGAGAAAATCAATTGGGGATCGAAAAAACGTGTGCTTTTGCGAATCCGGGTGATTGGACAACACATAATGTCCCGTGTTACGAAGATGGTAGTAATTGCTCTTAATAGTCGCGTTCAATAGAATATTTTTTATATCGCAAAAAATATTATATGAGTGAATTCACAGAGAATATTCAATCTACCATCGAAGAACATTGCATACCGAAAATCGTGTTTATCATTCCCTATCGTGATAGAGAGCAACAATTGTATTTTTTTCGAAGACAAATGAAACACGTATTAGAAGATATGAATGAAAACGATTACGAAATGTATTTCATTCATCAAGCAAACAAACAATCATTCAATTGCGGAGCAATGAAAAACATCGGATTTCTTTATGTAAAAGACAAGTATCCCATTGACTATAAATCCATTACTTTAGTGTTCAATGATGTGGATACAATGCCGTTTAGCAAAAACTTCTTGCACTATCAAACAAAACCCGGTATTGTGAAACATTTCTACGGTTTCACATTTGCATTAGGTGGAATTGTTTCCATTACCTGCGGTGATTTCGAACGCGTAAATGGGTTTCCGAATTTCTGGGCGTGGGGGTATGAAGATAATTTATTGGACAAACGGATCAAAGCTGCACATATCAAGATTGATCGATCCCAGTTCTATCCATATGCCGACAAAAATATTCTACATTTTTTCGATGGAATGATAAAACAAGTAAATAAACATGACGCTTTACGATATGCACGAAATACGAATGAGGGATGTGCGTCTATCAAAAACCTTCAATATAAATATGATGCTGATGCGAATATGGTGAATGTTAGTCATTTCAATACTGGTATTCCTGAAAACAAAGAAACATCAACTACTCATGATTTGCGAAATGGAACAACTCCATTTCCTGGTATAAAAAACGGCAGAGGTAATACAATGAATATGTTTATATAACGAGATCATTTATAGCGCGAGTATTTTATATGTGATTCCAATCTTATACTGTGTTTCCCAAATACCTGATATTTTAATCACATATTTCGCATCAGATGCATTATTTTCACGATATACTCGAACCGTGCCTGTATTCAATTGTGTTTTCAATGAATATTGTGTTCTTTTTTGTATTTGTTTGTCTTCACTATACAAATCTAGCAATGATTTCTCCAACATAATCAATTGGTGCAAAACATTTCGGTTTTGGACATTCTCTATAGAAAAATTCGATAAAATAGAAGAGTTCCGATCTTGTGTTGTATTCGGCTTCATTACAATGGGAAATTCCAAATATAGCCCATTCAATGTTACATTTTTATTTGAGTAAAGTATTTTTGTGAAATCACCGTCTAACAAATTGTTCCCTTTTGGGTCTGAAAATCGAATACTATCATTAAAATCGACATAGGGAGAATTTGTATGAAGAATATAAGTAAGATTGCTTAAATGGAGTAAAATATTCATTGATACATTAATAGAATATTAATGTTTATATGCATTCGTGTTGTGTATAATATTCAATATTATGCACAAAAATATTACATGTGATCAACTATACTATCATACGGACCTAATACAAATTTTGATGGATCAACTTCACTGTTTTGGTAAATAGATGGTACATTTCCGTCCGATGCAGGAGTGGTTGTAGCCGCAGGAGTGGTTGTAGCCGCAGGAGTGGTTGTAGCCGCAGGAGTGGTTGTAGCAGTAGGAGTGGTTGTAGCAGTAGGAGCGGTTGTAATCGAAGATACAGATGTAGATGTTCCACTAGATGTTCCACTAGATGTTCCATTAGATTCGACAATAACAGAAGCAGAAGCAGGAGATGTAGTAGTAGGAGATGTAGTAAAAAGAGCGGAAGATGTATATGTAGGAGTGCCCGTCGATGTAGGACTAGGAGTGCCCGTCGATGTAGGACTAGGAGTTCCTGTCGGTGTGGGACTAGGAGTTCCTGTCGGTGTGGGACTAGGAGTTCCTGTCGGTGTGGGACTAGGAGTTCCTGTCGGTGTGGGACTAGGAGTTCCTGTCGGTGTGGGACTAGGAGTTCCTGTAGGTGTAGGTGTGGTGCTAGAAAGTCCTTCACGTATTTTTAAAAAGGACATTACTATTAATGTCCCAAAAAACAATATGATAATTGTATGTATACAAAATGCAAAACCAACACTAGTCTCCTTTTTCATAAATAGTATATATTAGAAACATATTCTATTTATGATAATATCCAATTATTTTCTAATATCTGACATACAAATTTTGAGTTGAATATTGTTAATATCTGCATTCATTAGACGTTTTGCTAAATCAGTAGCCAGTCTTTTCTATTGTAGTGAACATTCAATTTATTGGTGTAAAATATTTTTGGGATAGGTTACAGACCCGCTCAATTCGGTATTCACTTTATTCTCAAAAGACGCATTTTGTAACTTTTCAATATGCTTTTCAAAAACAGCCATTTCGAGTGCATTTGCTTTTAATTTGGCGTTGAGGGTTGCATTAACAGCGTGCTGTTCTTTTAATTGTTTGTTTAATTCTGCGTTAGTATCCATCGTCGAAATAATTTTCTGACTTTGTGTGTTAACTTTATTGGTTAATGCAGTATTTTCGGTCTGGTCGCTATTATAATCAGTTGTCATGGTATTTAATTTACCCGTTAAAGAAGTGATGTCGGTCTGATCATTATTAAAATCAGTTGTCGTGGTATTTAATTTACCCGTTAAAGAAGTGATGCCGGTTTGATCGTTCTTATACTCATTTATCTCGTTGTCCAATTGCTGCTCTAATTTCATTGATTCGATTTTACGACTTACACCTGTCAAGAGCGTTTGCGAAATAACCTGCTCAATATACTGTGTATCTTGAATAGATATTGCTTGGTCACCATCAGGATAGGGGATATGAAACCCCCACGCATAAGAATTCCTTATATGCACTGCACTGCCCGTCCAATCCGTTATTGCAAAATCATATGTGTACCAATTGTCTGGTATAGACGGTTGACTGAACTGTGGGTTTAACATCAAGTTATTATCTGGTACTTGTTTGTTATATAAACCAACAAATTGAAGTGCAGTTGAGCGGTATCCACCGCCATCATCAGTCCCTTGTACCTTAATAGTTAAGTTTGTTGCACTACTAGTAAAAGGAATGGTATGATGTTCCCATCCGCCAGGGTTTTCCAATGTAAAAAACTCCTTTCCATTCACAGAGAATATAAGGTTATTCGGTGCAGTGTTTGGACGACCGGCTGCGTGAAACTTCAATATATAATCTTGTTCATCCGAAGACCAGTAGTCAGTTCCATCTTGATGAGTTGTATCGGTTCCTTGGAATAACTTAAGAATACCTGCGTCGCCTAAAACCGCTACATAATTACCAGATGCCTTCCCGCCAGTGGTTGTACTCCACAAAGCCCCCTTAGGATCGTCGGGTGTGCCTTTATATAAAACTAAATTACCATCATGCTGCATTTGTGTAAAAGTTGGACCAGTTGAATCGCTCGTTTTACTACTCCAAACAGAAACGCCGCTATTATCTGATGGACCGGAACCTTTGTATATGACTAAATTTCCGTCACTTTGCATTATTAGAAAGTATTGTTTGTCTGTAGATGCGATATAGTCATTGATCAATAATTGGTCTCCAGCATTCAAAAAATTCTTAGGAACTGAACCCACTGTAGCGCCTTCACGTATAGTATGTAATGAATTACATATTAAATACAAGAAAAAACCTGCCAATAAGAACAATAATGTATGTTTCATTGTTAAAAATGGGGCAAAACGAGCCATTATATTATATATACTATATATAATGTTTGAACCAAAGCGCTTAAATTACAAAGAAGTTCCTTATATTCCGTGGAAAGGAAAAACATTTTCACAAATCACATCATCTATCAAAAAAAACAATCCGTCTGATGTCGTAATGTCCGGAAAGCAACTATTTATGCCGCCTCCCTTAAAAATGTATCGTCGTGAGATTGGGACTCGCGGTCAACCTCCTGTGAATGGTCGGAATTCTTCTAAAATAGACATCTTGGATCGTCCCAGTGGTTATTTAGTCGTTGATAAAGAACAAGTGTGTGATTGTGATGGAATTCAGAATACATTAGACATTACTCTGACGAACAACAAAACCGAGCGCCCGGGAACGTGTAGCGGATTAACCACAAATGTGTGTTTAGACACCGCTACAAATGCACGACGTCGTGTAAGAAGTGCAGGAATGATACGACAAGTCGTAAACAAAAATAGTATTCCGGAACCGTATTGCACTACATCACAGCAATATTTAGCAACACGTGGTCGCACATTTGACCAAAATCAATTCAATTATTTACGCAAGGGAAATGCGGCGGTAAAGCCTGGTGCACCTGGTAGTGAAAATAATGTATATGTCGCAAATCAAGAGGGCATTAATTATTGTCCCGATCCAAGCAATAATTTCGTAGCCGTCCAATATAAACCTAATAATTTCAAGTTCGCACAGGAGGGAGGCGTGTCTTCCAGTGCGCGAACATTGCGTCTTAATTATAATACAATTACTACCAACGGAGGCCTATTTAGAAAGGCGTATGGTGCTCAAGTTGGTTCTGCATTATCTTACGGTGTTTCGAGTGAAGCTTACACAGAAAAGGACAAAATTGGTGTTCCTGCTCCTTGTGTTCCCAAGTTTTCTAAGTATGAAGAAGGATTTCAAAAATGCAGTGATCCATTACCACATTAGGTTACTCGTCGAATTTTATAAAATTATTACATCCTTTTCACAAAATATGTAATAATTTCCATTTTCGTTTTCTATTTCGAACGGGTTTTACGAAGATGATTTACTCTTCGAACGGGTTTTACGAAGATGATTTACTCTTCGACGAGTTCGCTTCCTTCTACATTTTCTACCCCCATACTGCCCAGACGTTTTAAATTTTTGATAAGCATTTTTTATACTCGTCATATCCTTTGTAGTAAAAAGCTGATCCTTTATGAATGTTTTTAAGTTAGTATCTGTTTCCGGAGTCCATTTTATTGCACCTGCGCCTACAATTTTGATTAAATCACCTTCCTTAAAACCAATTACATTTTCACGAACTTTATGCATCATAAATACGAATAATTTTGCGCCATCTGAACTATCATTGATTGGTTCAGACAATTTATAATTCACGTTGGGCATATCGCCTAAACGTGTTTTATATTCATTAAACCATCCAGATTGAATCATATTGTATAATGATTTCGCAATGATTGTAAAAGCAATATACATATAATATACGGATGTTCCAGCGGTTGATGTAATTGCATTGGGTGGGTTCGTTTCATATTGACTTATCAACGTTTTTAACGCAGAAGCAGTAATTTTAGGTTGCGACGAAAACCAATGTTTTGAAAATAAATTTTTCGCATTTCCCGCAACATTTTCTTTGCCTTGTGCTGCATCTGTTACCTTTGACCCCCAACCTAACCACGTCCCTATGTTCAGTATAAACGCCATTTCTATAAAATGATATTTTATATTTGAGTAATCTTTTGTTTTATGTGATAATCGTTGACCAATTCAGTCAAACCACGCATAAAATCCATGTGTATAGACCAACCCAAATCCTTGATTTTTTGATTGCTAATATAATAACGTTGGTCATTAAAGGGTCGGTCTTCCACGTGCGTAATCCAATTTTCGTGGTCGTTTGTGTTCTTCATCATTTGGATTAAAATCTTCGCCACATCTAAAACGGAATATTCCATATTTTCGTCACACCCAATATTATATATTTCGCCGACAACACCCTTTTCCAAAATTGTCTCAAACGCACGCACTGTATCACTTACGTGTAAAAATGCACGAACCGCACTACCGTCCCCTTGAATGGTGACTTTTTCATCTTGACCCAATAATTCGATAAATCGAGGAATAAGTTTCTCCGGATATTGATTGGGACCAAACACATTGTTTCCACGTGTAATAATAATAGGCATACCAAAAGAGTGATTATAAGATTGCGCAATTAATTCAGCACCTGCCTTAGTGGCTGCATACGGATTTGTTGGACACAATACAGAATGCTCGGTTTTATGCAATTCTTCTACATTGTTCATGGACTCACCATATACTTCATCCGTTGAAACGTGGATAAACTTTTGAATATGACCATACTTGCGACAGGCCTCCAATAATGTGTGTGTCCCAACAATATTATCATTTGTATATTGAATACTATCCTCAAATGAATTTTGCACGTGAGATTGTGCAGCAAAATGTATAACATGAGTTACTTTATACTTATCCAAGACATGGGATACACAATTTCCATTGGTCAAATTGCTCTTGATGAATTTGTAATTCGCCGACTTGCGCACACTCTCATCCACATTGTCTTCCGATGCGCAATAATACATCGCGTCTAAATTGATTAACATAGTCGGTTGTTTTTTGGGAAAATACATATTGATGAAATTACTACCAATAAATCCACACCCACCCGTGACCAGCAAAACATTAGGTTCTTCGATCCTATTTTCGGATTCAATTGAACGCTTGTAATCATACAAACAATCGCGAACCGCTTCCTTGATATGACGAACTTGCGGAAATGCCGTAGATAAACGCGTTGTGTCTAAGAAATTATTGGACCTATCGGCCGCCAATATTTTCAATTGCTCTTCTTGCGAAAAATTTTTCCATGTGAAATCAGGATTCACAATTTCCTTATACATCTCTAAAATTTCATTGTGTGTAATTAACCCTGGATTGGTTAGATTCATAGTACCAACTATTTTTTTCTCCATCATTTCCAATACATAGACCAATAATTCAGGTAAAACAGTCATTGAATTGGGTATGGAGCAAATTTGTTCGTAGGTCGTGATTTTGGTAATGAAGTTACGTGGATTTTTCTCTCCATTAATCGGCATGCGAATGCGCAAATTCAAGACGTGATTTTCATACATATGAATAAAACGATCGGTAAATCCCTTCACAATCGAATAAGAAGATCCGAAGAAGTTCGGTTGCGAACTTTCATCAAATCCGTTACGCTCTTGTCCAAATGGATGTTCTTTATCAAAAGTAAAAACGCAACCCGTGCCTAGATAGGTGTAATGAATTTGTTTTGAGCGACACAATTCTGCTAATACAAGGGGGGAAAATAAATTATCTCGCACATTTTCGACCAATTTTCCGGATTGCTCTAAATAATCAATCGTAGGATAAATTTTTCCATCGATATTCCCATGAGTGCGTCCAATAAAAGACACAACGTGGGTCGGAGAAATCAAATCCAGTTCCCGTTTGACTGCATTTTCATCATCGACGCGAGCAGCACCCTTTACGAAATTCACACCCCGCTCCACCATAATTGAGATAAATTGATTACCGATCCATCCGTTTGATCCATAAATAAGAACCTTCATAATATAATTATAACATTGGATAATTATATATCATTTTTTCGCCAATTACTTCGAAGACGAGTCTTCTAAAAAGTGATTCGGTGTATTTTGTAACGAATAATATGGAACTTGATATCGCGTACACCATTGAATACATTTTTGCACGTGGGATTTTATCAGATTATCAACTTTATCTTGTTTGTGTTTATGCTCCAATAAGGAAAGTGTATAATGAATACTTTCGATTTGCTGTTGTCCAAATATCGCATTATATTCTTCTATTTTCGTTTCCATAATAAGTGGCACGGGAATGTTCAAAAATCGCATTATTGAGTTACTAGCCAATACCTTTTCGAATATTAACCGTAAATGTGGATAAATATGATGAATGCGCGTAAAATGAAACCCCTTACAAACCAGATATTTCTCCGAATTTGCATATCGACTTGTTTGTGGTTTTGTAATGGATACTTTTTCGTAAAAAGAGGATAATATAGCAATTATATCAATTGTAGAATGTATGAAACAATCGAACATTTTCAATATAAAACTTCCGGATTTACGCTGCATCACAATCGCATATAATGCCTGTGCAAACAATAATTTCGTCACATTCTTTTCTTGACTATTGAAATCTACTGAAAAATCAAATCCTCCGTCTCCAGTAATAATATGCATAGATGACCCGTAATTATCATAACAATGATCCAAATTCTCTATACACAATAAATCGCCGGTTCCGTTTGCACCAGTTTCAATTTTCACATGTGGGTTTTCTCTCAAAAAATGTTGACTTTTTTTCCACGCTGGGATGTTTTTGTCGTGTGCGTCATCCAAAATAGTCATACCAATGTATTTATCATTTTTATTATTGCGGATGTGCGACAATGCCTCTATGAAACCTCCTGGACCTTCCGCCAAATGAAAACTTTGCAAAGATGGTATATGTTCATAACCATCCAATAAATGAAAAAAACGGGTTAATTCAATCATTTTAAAATATGACCTCGATAATGGTTTCACTTTGGCTACACATTTTCTTTTTCCAGGAACACACGTATGTATATATTCGTATGGATTTGTATATCGTTTGTAAATATCCCATTCACTTTCCTGTGGCGCAATACGCTGCTTAATATCATTTAAATAATAAGACAATGAATTCGATAAAGTGCGCTCGTCACTTCCTTCAATGCAATCGATATGCTTATGTAATATATTTGAACTGCGTGGTATTTGCAAATGTATCATATTTTGTGCTATATAAAAACAAGGGCTATGTTTATATTTATTTGCATCACAAATATGTATATCCTCTATTCGATAAACATATTAAAATTAGAATTAAACGCGGGATTTGTATCTTTAATGCATATTAACACTACTACGAATTACTGTGTAAAATAGTAAAATTGATATTATTAATAAAACAACGCTCGTTATTAAAGGTATTTCAACCATAATACCTTTTATTGAAAACGACTCTTTGACCGAGGAAATAGTTACATTATTCTTTTTTCGATGAATAATCGCAGCAATAATAGCATAAGTTGAACACATAACACCTGCAAAACAAAATAATATGGCTATTGTAGTTATAACGTGTTTTAACTTAGGATCATTGAAATGTTTATTGTAACGTAATAATAAAAATAAAATCGTTGCTGCTAAAATATTTAGGTTTAAAATGTGGACATCTATAAGCGCTAAATCCGAAGTAACTTCAGTCATAACATTTTTACCCATTTTATATAATATTCATATATTTAATGATTTAAAAAATACAAACAATAGATTGATTATTGTTTGAATACACGGTTATTTCTTCGAACGACGAATAATCACCTTTTTTCCACTAGCTATAGGCTCTAAATTCACTTCTTGGACCCCTCCACCTACACTATCCGATATGGTTATTTGCACCTGTTTACCGGGCAATTTTCGTATTTGGGACATAGATTCCTGAGTTTTCTCCATAGATACATCCTCTTTTTGTGTTCTTTGTATAATAGCCTCGGCGTCTTCTTCGTCTTCTTCTTGTAAATGGCGCATCATGAGTTTTCCGGCCTTTTCAGCATTCACATTATGTGTTTTGCGAAACACGAAGTATCGATTCATAAAGGAAATTCGCTTCTCCTCATTCGTCATATTCGGAGCACTTCCATAGTCACTTTTCATTTTACGATTTCGGTCTAACTCGGAAATCATCATATCATACAATTCACTAAACAAACCGCTTCCATGCGGCAACCCCATTGCCTTGGCTTCTTCGTCACCAATCACAGTAAATCCGTAATTCTCCATGACTCGTTCCAAATACTTGAAGTTTACCAAATATTCACGAAATTCTTTGTTAATACTTTCTTGATACACATCTATACCATAGCTTAATGAATATTCGTCTTCAGGAAATCCCGTAAAGTCATAGCCTTTCCTAATTTCATACATTTTTACGTCATCGCGCATAATAGTTATTCCTTCGCCCTTTTCCTTACTCTTCAGCAAATCGAAGACCGTTTGACCATCATAACACGTTCCTACAAAATATCCATTCACTTTAGTGCATTCCGCTACATTACGTAGAAAGGTGTGCATCGTTCGCTCTTTTTCGAAGAAGTAATGCATTGCAAACTGACACGAACTCACATTGAACCCCTCTTCACCAATACCATACCATTTATATACACCCGCGCCTAATTCAGTTTTATCTTTGGGTCCTTGTCCAAAGACAGCCTTGGTAATTTGTTTGTCTTTTTCACTTTTCGGCGCTTTTCCGTCGCGAATACTCAAACCACTGTTCCCTATCACAAAGAGTGCTCCGGGTATTTTGTTATTTTCTCGGCGCGCGTTTAAATAACGGGCACAAGCCCCGTTCAATTGATTCTCAATGTTGTCGGGAGACACATCAATACCAAAGACAAACCCCAAATGTGCCGAAATCCATCTGGGTAAATCTCCACCCTGTCCAACGGCGTAGTCAATTAATGTATCCCCGCGATTTGATGCACCTGCAATGAGTTTTCGTTTCACATACAAAGTATGAAAATTACGTAAAGCCTTTGTGTTGGTTTTTTTTCCTGCGCGGTTGTAATAAACATCACTATCTGCAGTTTCAGAAGGTATATCCATTCCTGTGCTAATCATAGTAGGTGTAATTGGGTGATGAATTGAATGCCAATTACTATTTGCTACGTGATATGCATTTCCATAATTTTGACCTCCTGCACGTAAATCATTGGTTTTATCGTAACGCACTCTTAGTGGAACCCATTTCCAAGCACCTACTTTATCTTTATCGTAACTAAACTCCACAATCATATCTCCTTCGAAATATTCATTTTCCTTCGTCATCATTACCATATCTCCTGTTCCATTATCGGTGAGTTCAACATTGCACAAAGAAGCTTTTGTATCATATGGATTTGTTGGTTGAAATGCGACAGGTTGATAATTTTGTTCATTATCTTTATCGCTAGGAGATGGTAGTTGGTCATTGATCATATCCAACATTGGATTAATATAACCGTGATCCTTTCGGTTAAATCCACATCGCAAAATCAAGGTCTTGTATTGAACCAAGTTTTGCGAAGAAGACAAATTCATACCTTCTTGAAATACTTGGTGCACTTCATCGCGTCCAGTCTTATCTTTCTTTACTGAAACCAAGAAATCAATCGTATTATATTCTGCGGGTTTCCATTTGAAAGACAATTCCCACGTTGTTTTATTCTTTGATCCTGCGTGTCCCGAACGTTCTCCACCAACACCAGTGTTAGTTGGTGTGAAAATCAAACCATCTGTATTATATTCATATGTCCCATCGCGCACCTTAGTCAAAATATCTGAGCATCCTTTGAATATTCCACCATTGTTTGAAGAATAAAACTCTTTGCATTTGATGCGGAAATGACACGCGTGTTGTTCTATGTCGTCATCTTCCGACATCTTCTTTTTCGGATCACTATTTCCACCCGACACATCAAGTATGGAACGCGGTTTTAATTCCTTTATATATTTATTCAATTGATTCAATCTAAATTTACTTGGCTCATCGCCATCATCTACGGAAACAAAATTTAATTCACGCTGACTTTTACCGTTAATGAAATATACATCAAATCCCGCATACAAATTCACAAATTTCCCCGTTTTGTCGTATTTAATGTGCTCACCATCGAGCAAACTATCACACAATTCCTGATCCTGGGTCATAGTTCCTGTGAATATAATATTCATATTCGTGTCTATCATATAAATGCGGCCATTGGGGGCTATATACAGCAATTTGCGATCACCATCAGCCTTGTCCGTTACAGTATAATTTTCGCGAATGTTTGGCAGCGTCGATGTTCGTTCTACGCCATCATCGGGTAAAGGAGTAACGTGTTTCATTTGCAATGTATAAGAAGATGGTCCTGTAAAATGACGGTTCAATTTACGTTTCGCGTATGCACGTGTGCGATCATTGCTACTCAATAATTGTTCCATATATTCGATTGCATATTCCGGACCAAATACCAATTGCATATACATTTGCAATATACGATCGCGCTCGCTATAGGATATGGGATAATTGGTTCCTTGTAATCCACTTAATACAATACGTATGCATTTACGGAGAGCCACCATAATTTTCGCGCTTGTATCAAAAGATGTTCCTGGACCAACTCGACTATTATCCAATTCTAACTCTACTTCATAACTCTCTTGATTTGTAAAGACACTTGCGTCTTGTATCGTATATTGGGGTATGGTTACACGTTTATCTGTTTTTGCCGAACCTTTCACAATACTAATATCAACAAACACGGGATAATCAGTGTGCGCCAAACGAACGCGATTAATATAACGATATGTCTTCTTTGTATCCGTCCACGTAGACAAAATTTTTTTCGCAACTTCCGAACGAACACTAAAATCACGTTCATATTGGTAAGATACTCGGAAGTTATGATCGGGAAATTCGACGGGTCTCAATGGTTTGCTTGTGTCGCGATTTTCACCAATAAATGGAGGCTCTTTTTTAGTGAATTTGATTTTATCTGCTACCGCAGAGGCAGTAGACGGTAAATCAATCAACTTTTGCAAATTGTTTGTTCTGCAATATTCTTGGACCAAATCTACACCCATTACTTCTGCACGAATGTTCGACATACGAAATTGGCCTGTTTTTCGATCTGTTTCCTCGCTATTAATACGCAAAATGCTTAATCCGTCTGGGTCATTTGTCGAGAAACCTGCACTATAAAACTGTTGCACCACATTATCATAATCGATTTTCGACAAAGGACGCGCGCTCTTGGGATTTGTACCAAAGCGAACTTCCAACTCACTTGTTCGATATCGACTATTTAAGTATGGTGTGTCTGCTAAATAAAATTCGACCATCGTCTCGAAATCTGCCTTGGAATTTAGTGGACGATCGTCAGCCTTTTTCTTTGACTGAGATTCCCTCGATGGTGGTGGCTCGATCGGACTTGTCGATGAAGAAACCGAATTTTGATTCATAATATATAAATAAGTATACCGTATATTCATATATTATTTCACTTCTTTATCATATCAATTTTGTCTGATTTAACTTTTCGATTATTCCATTATACCAATCCGTCTTTTTAGGCTTTTCAAGTTGCAAAATAACCCCTACTTTGCGTGCAATTTCTTCTAATTCGGGAATCTTATATGTTGATATACCTTTTAATAATTTGTCTTGTCCGTAATTAAATAGGAATTTGGTATTTTTTATATGATGATACTCAGATATAATCATTGGTGTAGTATTCACGCTTACAAATCCGTCTACATTTCTTGTGAATTTGTAACACGGATCCGTTTCGTTTGTTCGAAATTCCAAATATATATTGTCTTGAACCAAAATCGCATTGAGCTTGTAAAAGATACACATTGCGTGAAATGATGCCCACGACGTCTTCTTATTCAACATCAATTCGGATTGGGTCTCCTGGAACCGGACATTACTCCATTTATAATCGAGAGTTTTCAAAACACTCTTTATATTTTCACGATTTTTACTTAAATGTTCTAATATATACTGTTTTTCCTGGATCTCAATAGTCTTGAATTTTCTACCAATCATATTATATTCGGCTTCTCCGTGATGCAATACGTAAGCACACCAAAATAATGTGTCCGTGTTTCGCGGAGAGAATACATAAGATGGAGGAAGACATTCCTTCTCTTTTTCAGGTTCAATGCAAACACGACGTTTTTCGTCGTCGTCAAGAATTGAAAATGCATTCTCTATTTTTTTGGAGGGCCTGTTTTGAATAATGTGTTCATTTAACATATAAGGCTCTAAACATCGCAATGTATCAAATTTGTTATCTGGATAAAAAATTTGATTTAAAAATAAAGTGGCCATCTTCTATGGTGCTAGATTAATAAAGCAAGATTGCTTTATATCATTATCTCTTTATATTTCAGCACCATATTCCTCTTCGAAATACGTCTTTTTAAAATCTTGCTTTTGTGCTTCAGCCAATTTTAGAGTATTTTCTTGTTCTTTTACGTACTTCATATAGGTTTGAATGTTCGATATTACATTTTCCGATAAAAAAGACAAGTTCACATAGACACCGCTCTTATTTTCATTCAACTTTACATCCGGATTTTGATGCAATATTTTCAATACTTCCACTTGTTGAGATTTGGTCATCTTTTCAATATTGGATTTCAAAACCTCCAGATTTTGAACGTGTTGTGTTTCCATTTTATTGGTATTCAATACCAGTATTTATATTGTTTTTTTGTCGTGAGTGTATTTGAGTTCATTTTACACCTATGGACATTTTGAGTGTCCATATGTATATTGCGTCTCACTTACTTACTACATCAGTTTCGCAATTGCGCAAATATATTCGTCGTTCAATTCAAAACGAATACCAATTACTTTCACTTTCAAACGATCACCCTCTTTTACGGATTGGAATCGATCATCGAAATGATGATGATCGCGCGCAATAAAGATAGTAACGGGCATATTTCCGTCTTCATCAATGACCTGCGCGTGAATACCCGCTTTTGTAATAGTCTTGCATTTACATATTATTTCCATACCTTCCACGGGTAAACATACCATGCATTCAAACACTACGTGATATTCGACCACATCCGATTGAATATTACCACTCGAATAATTCACAATTTTCACCGACCCTGGTTTAATATATCCTTCACTAATGCATTTGCCTGTAATTTTCACTAAAATACGATTTTCCAAATTTTGTTTCACATTTTTCCCGATTTCTGTAATGGCTAAACAAACTTTGGTGTCTAACACCGATTTTATATATACGCCAAATACTTTGTCTTCGTCTTTTTTTCCTTCATTTTTTGTATTTGTTTTTTTTCTGCGAATGACTACGGACGACATATTTACTTAACAATATAATAGATGTTAGATTTTATATTGTTTTCGGAATAGCTTCCGTAAATATCAATTTTGTATAGAGACAAAATTGAATTCGCGTAAATGATTTTTACCCATTTACAAAATAAACATGGAACCTGTTCATAATCTAAATACATTCGAGCAAAATATGCGCAATATAAATCGATCTCTATTTTCGATTCAAACAGTGAATATTCGATTCGAATTAGCGTCGATTTACGACCGATTGCACATATTTGAGCAATATTTACTAAATAATCCTCCTCCAGAAGATATGGAAAATGGATTAGACCAACGTCCTACGAAACGACGTCGTATTGAATAAACTCGCTCTATTCTCGCATTTTCAACAAAATTTTCTCGTATTTTTCGATTTCAAAATAAGATCCAAGCAAAACCGGGGTACGTTGATGAATTTCAACCGGGACAATATCCAAAAGACGTTCCGTGCTCATTTGAGCAACAATCGCCCTTCCTCCGGCTTCTTCGATTATTTTCGCCATTGGAAAACATTCATACAATATACGCAATTTACCGTGGCTATTTTTTTTATCGTATGGATAACAAAACATTCCACCATATAAAAGTGTGCGATGGACATCAGCCACCATTGATCCAATCCAGCGTTGTGTATATTTTTCTAACGGATCACGATATTGTGCTATATACGTCTTCATATCATCCATCCACAAGGAAGAATTTCCTTCGTTAATTGAATATATTCTCTTCTTTTTATCACGAATGTCCAAGATAATTGGCTTTGCAAAACACCCTCTTTTACGATCTAATGTGAATTTCCGAACACCTTTTCCTGTAAAAGTCAAAACAAGCTCCATTGCAGGACCATATAAGACATAACCCGCACATATCACTTCATTCCCCGATCGTCGGATGCGTTTGTCCAAGATTTGGGTAGGATCACTATCTTCATAAATCGAAAAAATAGTACCTATACAGCAATTACAATCTATGTTTGAAGAACCATCTAATGGATCGAAAGCAACCATACACGTATTTGTGCTTGGTTCTTGGACAACCACCGCATAATCGTCTTCTTCTGAAAGCAATGCACTACAATATCCAGTTCCAATTAATGCTTTCATCATAATATCATTGGAAATCACATCCATTTTTTTCTGTTCATCACCTGAACTATTTATGGATGAAGATGTAACTACCCCTTGATGATTGTCCAAGGCGGCGCGTTCCACCTTTTCGCCGATTTGGATACAACAATCGGCTATTGCTTGGACAATATCGGATAAGTTACGTGGAATAGTTTCCATATGTAAATAATCTTGCAACGTCATAACGAACCTCTTATGTATTATGAATACACATTGCGTATTCATAATAAAATCACTACACTTATGCATTTAAATTGTGCGTCGATATTTCGAAATACCACTATACATTGCTTCTTCTGGATTGAGAAACCAGACTTTTCCACCATAGCTTTCGTGTGTTCGATGTCGCAAAATCATTTCTAATATGACTCCTAAACCTTGTTGCATAATTTCTTTCGTAGTAGCCAAACTATACATTGGTGGAGTCAATATTTCATTTAAACGTTTAATAATATCTCCTTTGCCTGGTGTCTGTGCACCAATGCGCGTCCCGCGATTGTTTTGCATCTGGGAAATGTCTTTGAGACGAAATACCATTTCTTTTCCATTATGAAACATGTCTATAAACCCGATTAACTCGGAATACAAAGCAGGCTGCACCTCGAATTGTTTCATAAGCAAACTCGCCTGTTCGAAATTTCGGACATCTTCGGGCTCAGCTTCTATCCATTGTGATGGATCTTCCTCCGATTGTCCGTAAAGCATCCAGTTTGTCTTTTCTGCTACAAAAAAGAGGGTCCGTTTTCCTAAAGTAACCATTTTTGTATCCAAATAATCCTTGATTACTTTCTCAACTTCGCCTAAGTTATCGAAATCGCGAACTTTGGAATAAAAATGAGAAACCAATATCAATTTATCAGACGGCATAAGAAAATCGACACTATGGTGAATGACGTAATCGACCAATTCGCCAAATCCGATTTTATGCACCATTTGCAATTCATTGAATACACGACTTGCGTGTTTATACCAATTCTGGTCACCTTGGACAATCTCTTGAACTGTGCTCGCTTGTTCTACCTGTTTTTTAATTTCGCCTAAAATAGTCTTGTATTCACTGTCCAAATCCGTTTTCGCGGAAATCTTGGACATTTCTTCTGATGATTCTTCTTCAATAAATGTTTTAGGAATATCCAATCCAATTGTTTGACGTTTGTAATCTACTGGAACCGACCGTTCAAACACAGTAATTGTTTCGTCATTTATTTCAATTGGCTGAAATGCGTAAATATCCCCACGATTGACTAAATTTCCCCTGCGTCCATACTTATCCACCAAATATTCGTTTTTATTATTTGTAAAGGCCGTTAATGCGGCATAAATTTGATAAATAGGATATTGTTTGGTTACATTAATTGAATCAATCAATTCACTCAAGTTATAGAAATGTTGTCCACTGCGTTCATCGCGATATAATTGACGAATACGTTGCATAATACGTCCATTATTCCCATCCGCATATTGTGTAGAATAAGTGTCTTCAATAATAGGGCGTTTGGGTCCATTCGGATTGCATTTAAAGGAACAATCCTCCATATAATCGCAAATATCGGTGTGTGGGCGGTCGCCAATTTTGTATTGAATGCGTTTTCTATCCGTAGAAAGAGTGAGTTCGATTTTCTGATTTTCAGCGATTGATGCCAATTTATCCATAGTAAAATGAGTCTGACCAATGTTCAAAATACAATCCACTGCCGTTTCTTTCATAAGTCGCGTAATTTGACCAATTAAAGATGCCTTTTTTTCTGCTAAACGATAGACATATACATCGGCGGCTTCTTCTTCGGATTTGTCTTTCATTCGTGTTCCGTGCATATATATTTCCACATTTCTCTCATCAAACGGCAACATACAATGACTCAAATTACGAACACCGCGACCTATGATTTGTTCAGCACGGTTCATATTATACCAAGGTTCGAGTAAATGTATTTGGCGAATGCATTTAAAATCCAACCCTTCTGAACCTGCTTTCGAAATTAAGACGACTTTTACCAATTTGCCGTATTTGTTGTCGGGACTCGTCACTTGTTTTAAATCACCCGCATTTTGAGGCGAAAGTGCTTTATCGCCAGTAATCATCACGTAATTGGCCTGATGGAATGTTTTTACTTGACTTCGTGGTTTCATTGTGGTCGCATCCAAAGGCTCGGCAACTGTTTTTTCAAACAAAGTGTTGGGTTGATCCGATGAAGAACTATAACGCGCAAATCCCATTTCTTCCAAAGCCAAAGCTAGAGGAACGACGCCACCATCAATATATTGTGTATAAATCATTACGATTCCGGTTGATTTACGTATGGAATCGCAAATCGTCGCAATCTTGGCACTATATTTAGGCAAAATATCGGATTGAAAAATGCGTCCATATTTTTCCAATGTTTCTGGGCGATATTTGAAACTGTGTTTCAGCGGAATGCTTTTTCGCGAATCATCGATATAACTCATTACACTGCTCATACCACGCTTTCCGACCATGGAACCACGAGGATCTCCTCCATCATCTTCTTGTAACGAACCTTCTTGGCCACCCAATTCACCATTTTGTATTTGTGTGTCTAATCTTTCACTTGGATAAACAATGTTCAGCGATTCCAAGGGTGTTTGAAGGCGTCGAAATCCGAACCTGTCCATATCTTCAAAATCGGGGATTACGTTACTCTTCGATTGTGCTGCATCCTTACGCATTCCTTCTATCACTAATTGATACGCCTTTTCTTGATATTCACCCAATGCACTCACATACAGAGGAAGAAATTGCAATGGTTCATCAATTTCCTTACCATTCAGCTGTATTGTAGGAAGTGGTTGCTGATAAGTAGATTGTCCTATCAATGCTTGTCCTGCCTTTGCTAGTGAACCTAAAGTGCTTGGTGGTTCTGCAAAAGTATGTTCTACAGCGAATTCTGTGGGATAAATGCGGTAAGGAAAAGTATATGGATTTTCACCGCGAACATAAGAAACATATCCGATCATTTTACGATGTAGCAATTCACCGCCACCTTCTTCCAACAATTCGCCGTTTTCCCCCTTTTTCGCCTCTTTCAACGTTCCGTCCTTTTCAAATACTTCTTCAGTCGTAATCATTCCGCGTTTATCATTAGCGTTGAGTAAATTGACGAGCCAAATGATTTCGGTGTGGGAATTATACATGGGTGTGGCGGAAAGAAGCAAAAGACGCATATTATGGGTATATTTCGCCAATTTCATTAATAAATGTGCGGTTTTGTCGTCTTGATTATCATTCGCTAAACGAATATTATGCACTTCGTCAATAATAATCAGACGATTATCGAAAAATCGGCGTATGTTTTGGATTTCGAGTTTGCGTAAAGCTTCTTGCGAGAACCCACTGTCTTTTGGAACCGATGTCTTTTTACGAATAAAATTGGCTAATTCAACGTAACCCATAAAGACGTAATATTGGTTAATTATGGACCGAATTTGTGCGATTACACGCTCTTTGGGAATGCCTTTCAAACTTGTTGGATTGACCTCTTTAATCAATGCATTACCGATGCAAGAAGTAATATTCCATATTCCATCAACTTCTACAAGTCGTCGTTCATCGAACAATTGCAATTTGAAATTTGCTTGGACATTGGGTGCAGCAACAACCATAATACGTTGCTTAATACCAACCTGCTTCATATAACTACGCATTTCTTCTGCAATCCCAATTGCACTACACGTTTTACCACTACCTAAACCGTGATAAAGTAAAAGACTGTTATAAGGCGTTTGAAGAGAAAGGAAGTTTTTCACAAAGATTTGGTGAGGTAAAAGTTCAAATTCAGCGTTACACATCTTATCTGCGAATTCTTGAACATTGTGGAGAGAACCATCATATTGTGTATCGTGGAATTCTTTATGTCCGGCTAATTTTAATGCAAACTCGGGGTCATCCAAGTCTGGATATAAATAAGGATATTCGGTGTGTTGTTTTCGTGTATCAAACTCGATTTTCTCTTTTTGACGTTTGTAATTGTTGGAATTCTTGGGAAGTGCAGCCAAAACGTCATTTATGATTAAATTATCCGTCTTTTTTTGTGACGGTGCAAGTTGAAGCGGTTCTTCCTCTTCTTTTTCTTTTTCTTGGACTTGTTCTTGGTCTAATATTGATGTGTCGGTCTTTTCCTTTTCCTTTTCCTTTTCTAGAACAACTATTTCTTCGGTTGTTTGTGTAGGGGCTACAACTATTTCTTCAACTGTTTGCACGGGGACTGCAATTGGGTCTGCCGCACCCGACGGAGGTATTACGGGTTCGCATTCACCTGTTTTACGATTTCGTCGTGTTCCTTTTGGACATCTCCTCCCTTTTTTAGATGCATTTTCTAAATCATTTGATTGTTCTATTGGGCTTCTAATCTTACGGGTCTTTTGTGAAGTATCCATCCCAAAATGTACGTATATACACTACACGTATATTTCAATAGGTGATTTTACGACTCATACATCCCATTATAAATAGGATTATAAGTTCTCAATTGTGGTTTTCTTTCCGTGACATTCACGACACAACGCCAGCAAATTATCAACGTGATTGCTTCCGCCATATTCCAAACGTGTTTTATGATCTACTTCAAACCAGGCGTTCAATTGTTCGCTACAATCACCGCATTTCCAATTTTGACGAGAAGCGACAAATTTCTTTTTTGTTTCACTTACTGAACGCTTAGTACTTTTCTTTCCTGAATGCATCATACGTTGTACCGAATTGTGTTGCCTTCCGTCACCAGGAGAAGGCATTCTCACAACTGGATATTGACCACCCTCCTGTGCAAAAGAGTTTCGGGAAGTAAAGTCCAATATAGGGGACAACATAGAAGTTGTATTTTTATCTACAGGTAAATATTTCAAGTAATCATTCGACGTCATAATAATATTTTTGGCGTGAATGGGATTCTTTTTAAACAACACATACAATACAAATGCGCCAATTATAATACCCGCCATTTGATAATATTTCTTATAATGAAATAATTGTTTGGTGTATTTCCCATCAGTATGAATATGAAAACAGAGCCCCACCACAACCAGCAACAATACAAGTTCAAATCGCATCCTAGTCTTTTACGTTATAATACAAGGACAAAATATTCGTTTCTATGAATTGACGTATTATTTGTAAAAAAAGTAAATCAATATTATGCACAATATTGTAAAAGCCATTACAATGTATTCTCGTTGTAAATTCCACTTTTCTGATAGTTTTAATTGTTTTGGTTTATATGCAGATCGATAATGGTCCAATGCAGAAAATAAGGAGATTTCTTCTTTTCCGAGAATAATATTTATTTTATTGTGTATAAAATGAATCCAACGAATAAAAGAATCGCGACTGTCTAAATAAGGTGAGACAGGATATTGGTCCAATAGACCACTAAATGTATCACCTATACTAGGATTCGGGATAAATAATGGTAAATTCTGAATAAATTCATAATATTTTCGTTTTGTTACGGAATTTGGTGTTTGTGGATAAGTATGGGAAATTGTCTCTAAAAAAAACCAATAGTGAGGTCCCCATACTTCTGGGTCAAATTTTTCCGCATTTAAAGGAATAAAATGTGGTGGTAAATACGTAGATTTGTTGTGTTTGTCATGGTACTCGTCCATACAATCCGGTTGTAAAACAAAAGTATATAAACAGTGCGGAATATAATAGTATAGAAAAACCGTATTCAATGCAAAATGATTATTATTGTAACAATTGCGGCAAAGCAGGACATTTATATCATCAATGCAAAATGCCGATTACCAGTATAGGCGCTATTGTATATCGAAATATACCGTCTCCACCAGGACTTAATAGGGGGCCTCCGCCCCCTAATCAAACGGTGGCGGAGCCCCCTAATCAAATGGGGGGTCATAGGGGGGCGGAGCCCCCTAATCAAATGGGGGGTCATAGGGGGGCGGAGCCCCCTATTCAATACCTTATGATACGTCGTAAAGATAGTTTAGGTCATATAGATTTTATGCGTGGTAAGTACTCAGTCACCAACAAACATTATATTGTGAACATGCTAAATCAAATGACGAAAGACGAAAAGAGTCGCATGAAAACGGATAGTTTTGATCAATTATGGTATGATATTTGGAAAGGCAACTCGATTTCAACACAATATAAAAACGAAGAAGCGGTTTCACGAGACAAATTCAACTCATTGAAGGCAGGCGTAAACTTTAATCAAGACATATATACATTAAATGATTTGATTTCGATAAGTGATGAACATATTACGTGGGACGAGACCGAATGGGGGTTTCCAAAAGGGCGTCGAAATAGTCAAGAAAAAGATTATGAATGTGCTATGCGGGAGTTTGAAGAAGAAACTGGATATAAAAAAGATCAATTGAAACACGTGCAAAATATTCTACCCTATGAAGAAATATTCACAGGTTCCAATTACAAATCATACAAACACAAATATTATTTAATGTATATGGAAAGGTGGCAGGAAATCCAAGAAAATCAGCCTGACCCAACTGAAGTTAGTAAAATGGAATGGAAAACCTATGAAGAGTGCATGAACAGTATTCGTGATTATAATATAGAAAAGAAACGATTGATCACGCGCATTAATAATACATTAACCCAGTATATAGTCGTGTAAACTTCATATTCTTGCAAATAAATCGCATTATACTATAATTAGTATAATACCACATGGTTCATAAAAAACAAAAAGGCGGTGCAATCGGGGAAAATTTTTACGCAAATGTGAAAAATGATATTCTCGATTTTTTCACCAAATTAACCAGCACAGATCAGTCGAATGATGTTTGGAAGAGTCAAGTCTACAAATATCTTTTCAATACAGTTGTGATGATGATTGTGTCTATTATTTTGATAAACATCATAACCAACCCGGGAACTGCACACTACAATATACAGAAATACTTCTTTTTGTATGCATTCCCAATATTATTCGTGTTTGCGCTCATTTTAAATTTAGGTAAAGAACGTCCTAACACCAACCTTTTTATCAAAGTGTTTGGCGCACTTTCTGTATGTATTGTCGCAATCTACTATTACGTAATATACAGTGGATCTTTTGATAATATATCCTTTTTTTCAAACCGTATCTTGCTTGGATTCATTACATTGATAGGTTTAGGCATTTTGTATCAATCTCTAGTGAACTACATGTCGAAACTGAAAGGATGGCCCGGGTTTATAGCACAACTCATTTTCTATATTCCGTGTCTTCTTTGGGACTTATGGTATTATATTTTAGACCAATTCAAATTAACCCCTTATTCTGTGTATAGCTTCATCTGTTTAGAAATTGTATTAGTCGTCATCTATTTGTTTTTGCCCGACATTGCAAATGAAGTATCTGGAACCAGTAATAGCATTCTCTTGGTTGATAATGTAATGTATTTAAACAAAGGAAAACAAACAATTGCGACAAGTGATATGTTGAAAATTCCACCCACACCCGATCAAACAGAGGGATCCTATTTAACGAATTATAGTATATCCCTATGGGTTTATATAAATCCACATAGTCCCAGTATAGAAGCATACAACAAAGAGACCGAAATTATGTGTTATGGGTTTACTGATGCAAGTGGAGTTCAACACGTCAAACCAATGCTTCGTTATTACGGTGGAGGTGTGAATGACCAACCAATTGAACGTAACAAATATGTATTTTACTTTTCAAAATATCCTCCAACAAACCAATATGTAACCGAAAAAGACACTTTTTATGACGTTACTATACCCAATCAAAAATGGAATAATATCGTGTTTAATTACACAAACAATCACGTAGATATTTTCATCAATGGTGTATTAGAACGTTCCTTTTCCGTTGTGAATACAATGCCCATTTACAATGATTTAGACACGATTACGATTGGCGACGAAAATGGGTTAGACGGTGGTGTAACGAACGTTGTTTTTTACAGACATCCATTGAGTGAAGACCAAATCACCCTTTTGTATAATTCCAAAATGGGTTCAGATCCACCCATTTCATCGAAAAATTTGAATATAGATCAATAATGGTATACTATAACAGTAAGCATAAATGGTTGTGTTTGATATTTTATTTGCATCTTTTCTTATGATTGTAGGCATTGTTGTGTATATGCACATTTGTCCTTCGAAAATGAACAAATTTATATAGACAATATATATTAGATTGTCTATAGAATGAACTGGACCATTTTCATTTTAGCAACAATAGTCATTATCTTAGTGTATGTATTGTATATCTATTTTGTAGATCAAAGTTCAGATTTGGCCAAAACCGCAAGTTTGATGAGTGGTGATAATCAGCCAATTACAACTATAAATAGTGGCCAGTCTACTCGATATTCTTACGGTATTTGGGTTTATGTGAATACGTGGAACACCACATCTAAAAAGATCATTTTTTCACGTAAAGGAAATATTCAATTGTATTTAGCACCAGACAAGCCAACTCTTTATTGCGACATTGATTGTATGACTCCCAATGGTCAAAGCACGCAAAAACAAACCATTATGATTACAGATAATTTTGCGATTCAAAAATGGGTATATGTTGTAGTCAGTTCCGACAATATGATTGTTGATTGTTATTTAGATGGAAAATTGGTGAATTCAACAAAATTAAATAATTCTCCTGCAATGCCCGGAACAGCCGCAAAAGATCCCGTCTTACTCGGGGATGGATGGGATTGTTATATCGCAGGATTCAAAAACACAGCCAGTCCAGTTGGTCCACAACAAGTTTGGGATAATTATATGAGCGGAACCGGTAGTGCTGTATCTAATTTCTTTTCTGCTTATGATCTCAATTTCTCTGTCGACAAAAATAACGTTCAACAATCATCGTATTCGGTTTCCCTCTAATTATTTCATTCATTTAATTGTTTTTTAGAGATTTCGTATCAAGTCTCTAAAAAACATTTTAATCTCCTTGTTTCTATAAAAACATATAATCAATATATAACAATGAGTACTACTATGCCACCTCCATCTTCATTACCTATTGCAGAAGCAGTTCCAGCTGCACTCACTACAGCGGTAAATAATACCACCGAAGGTTTATCGACGATTTCAAACAGTGTAGTGGATAATGTTTCTAACGCAAGTGATTATGTTAAGGATTCCATATCTAGTTTTGGCGATGAAACAGTAGTTGATGCAGGATCCGAGTTTTTAAATTCAAATACCTTGGTTGCGAAATTCGCATTTTTATTACTGGTATTGATCGGATTCTTATTTTCAATACATTTAGGAGTGCGTCTTATTGGATATTTTACAAAACCAAAAACAGACCCTTATCTCATTTCTGGAACAATGAATGCCGCAAATGAAGTGACTATTTATCAAGATCCTAAAAATTCCCAATCTATTCCTATTTTACGGTCAAATAACCAAAGTGACGGTATTGAATTCACGTGGTGCTTATGGATGTATATCAACGACACCAATACATCAGGGACAGGACCGCAATTTTCCAATATCTTCAACAAGGGTAATGCGAATTACGGAGACAATGGTTTAGCTACAGTAAATAATGGCCCTGGTGTTTATTTAGACAACAAAGGTCACCAACTTGCGATTGTAATGAACACTGTCGACCCCAACAATTACGAAAATATTTTGTATGTGAAGGATTTACCCTTACGTAAATGGTTTCATTGTTCCATTCGTCTTGAAAATACATCAATGGATGTTTATATTAACGGTGTAATTGCAGGACGTATGATTATGCAAGACGTTCCCAAACAAAACTATGAAAACGTGAATATTTGCAAAAATGGTGGGTTTAACGGTAATATTGCGGATTTACAGTATTACGACACTGCTTTAAGTGTATTCCAAATCAATAATATTGTTGTTTGGGGAAGAAATACAAAAGCATCTGATGCTGCTGGTTCTGCCGATGCTACTGGGTTCCCTTACTACTTATCAAATTTATGGTATTCATCCAATTACTAAATAATCCATCATTATTTAGTTCGATTTGTTATATTTTATCTTCATAGTGTAAAATATAATGAGCGCCAACACTTCCAATACATTTTTAATGCAATGTTACTCGCAACGATCACAACGGCAAGGTTTTATTCTGTCTCAAAACAAAGGCAATAACCGTTTTTCTATGCAATGTCCTTCTTCTGCATTTACCCCACGGCAATTGGATATGCGAAGAAAATCCGAAATATTACAATATAAAAAAAATGCAGTCAATGCGTCTTCTAATAATAAAAGATGGGCTTGGTTGGCTACACAAAAAAAAGGGACAGTTTATTGTGAAGATATTACCCAGAAAGAACAACCTTCTTCTTCATCTGATGTTCCCGGACCCGTGATTATGTTATATAGAGACACATCTGTGCCATTATCGAATTATCGTAATGACCAATATATTAAATTTAATGATGTCCCTTATCCAGGATATAAATTCGACTGGGAGGTTACACCTTATAATGACTTGTCCATACCCAATTTAACCAAGAGTTCCATCGCAACTTTATCGTTTGGTGAGGCTTCCGCATCAAATTATTCCTTTCAGACGACTATACCCATTTCAATTACTATTGGCGCAAATATATATAATCCTATATATGACGATCAAATTTCGCACATCGATTTACAAGTAAACGAGGCAACATTGTATGTCTATTATAATGATACTATATTGACTTCAGAGTCTATTAATATTTCTCATCTCGACAATTTAACGATTTCCTTTGAGAATAGTCAAGATGGTGGTTTCAGTGCATCAAAATTTGTAGGTTCATTAGACATTTCATCGATTATTCTTTCTGTGTTTCCCTTTTATTTTTTAACTATGCAATTAGTAGTCAATAATTCTTATACTGAATATAATGAAAATGGTGATGCAATTTCATCAAGCGCCAATAACAATATATATAACACACAAATTGGTAATATTGTGAATATTACAGGCACAAACGACCCATATTATAATTCATCCAACAATTGTACTATCGAATCGCCTCCATTGAACCATTTTCAATCCTTTTCAGTTACTAACAATTTCGCATAATTATTCCCAATCTTCGTAAGTATGAAAATGATATTGCACGTTGAAATGGAGTGAAATAATGCGTGATAAAAAACCCAGGCATTGCTTTCCTTGTTTTCTTCATATTCACTATGCGATTTGTTAAAACAATATCCAATACTATATAACGACGGAATTCCAACAAACACACTCACACGAGGAGGTAAATAATAAAATCCACTCGCAATGAAATAAACAAACGCGGATCGAGCCATATAAATATCTAATTGCCGTCGCCAATCGTATAATGCATTTCTCCAATAATTTGCAGAAATCAATGAAACCGAGCAAAGCAATACGGGTGAATAAATCATATTATAACGATAATAAGAATACAATGCTGGAACTGAAAAGAAAAATGAAGAAAGGGTCAGATATTTGGTTTGTTTCCATGGTGCAATTACAGACATTTGTAAATATTATATTCCCTGTATATAATATTTTTAACCATAAATTATAACGCATAATAATCAATTGACGTAATTGTTTTTTCATATTCAATTGTGTTTCGTAAATATTCAGGTAATTCGACATCTGTATACGACCCACCCCTCGTATCATCTATACCAAACATATGCATAAACATTTTTACGTGTTTATCAATATCGTATAAATCATCTACAATCATCGTATAAACAACCTTTCTAGGGGCATTTTGTTTTGCATAGTCGTAACGTTCTGCACATTCTCGGAGTACGACGTCGTATTCCTTTTTAAAATCGGTATGAAGGAACATTTTGTTGTTTTCCAGAGAAATAAAATACAAATAAAGACGATTCTCGTGGACATTATTTTTCACACTAGGCTCCTTTTCCATATCAATTAATTCAGTTTCCAACCACTTGCAGAAATTTTTAAGAATTTGCAATTTATGTTGAGACATTTGTTCCGTTTTTTCAGATTGTTGTTCTTTTATTCGTTTTTCGCTCTCTTTTTCCTTCAACCACTCAAACTTTTTGAAAAATTCCTCATCCCATTCATAATCAAAATCTGATCCAAGGTCGTCATCAGACAGATCATCATCAATTCTCCGCGTTGATTGTGAATAATGCATTATAGACGGGTTTACCTTGGTTTCAGACAAATTTTGTTCTATAATATCCTCTTTATTTCCGGAAGCGTCCATAATATAACTATATGCGAACAAAATGTATATATTATTTTTCTTAAACTATATATTTTGTATAACGCAATTATTTTTGGGTCACTGTTTCTTGCGCCTTATTTGAATTGGATGCACCAGACAACATTTGATGCATTGGAATTGGAGTGCTATATGGGTTTATTGGAACCGGGAGTGAATGGGGATAATATTGAACAGGGGGTTGTTGCACCAATGGAATTTGATTGGTTCTACGTCCCGCACATTGTGGAGGAGGACGAATACCCCAATTTCGTGTTCTTACCACTTCACAACTTCTTTTGTATTTATTTTCAGGATTCTTGTCCTTGTATAAAGGATTGGATTTGGGGTGAATATCCAAACAATTCATTTGATTTTCGTATAGTTGACCAGACATACACATATCGGGTCTATCTACTTGTGTGCAACTGCGACGTCCATCATATTCACCTACAAAACACCACGATTTAGTCGGTTCGGTTGGTGCAGGTTCAGTTGGTTTGGATGGCGCAGTATTAATTGTTTCGTCTAAAGTAGGTGATTGTTGTTCCACTATATCAATTTTCATCGGAATTTCCACTACTTCTTTTATTTCATTCGCAACATCTTCGATTCCAGAACCAACCAGTTCTGCACCACTTTCTATATCATCAATCATATTGCGTGTCTCATATTCCGGATATATATTTGGTTTCTCCGTTTCCATTGGGCGTGTTTCAAATATAGCAGCATCCCATTCGAGTTGCTCAGGTAAAGGTCCGCTCACATTGTCTCTGTTTTGTAATAAATTTCCGACCGAATGAACAGTTCCTTCTGCAATATCAATACCAGCTTGGGCTGTATCGGCAACCACATCTGCACTGGTATTGATGACTGCTCCTGTATAAAATCCGATCCATTCCAGAACAACAGTCACTAAGCCACCCAGTTTGTTCGCAATAAATTGAATCAACAATCCCACATAAAAAAAGATATTCATGCCTAAAAAGGACATTACGAGGAGTCCACACAGTATGATAATGATGATATTTTTATTCATAAATATGGATGATGTGTTATTTTCACTAGTATCCGAGACACTTTTATCCTGACTTGCTACGGACATTTCGTCCATGGTATTCAGTGAATTTAAAACACCGCCTTTCATTTTACCTCCTTTTTGTGATTGTGTCATGAAAGTATTTGAAATGAATATACAATACTCGCATATTTTTTTATAAGTATTCGTGTTGTATATTCGTTAAATCTGTATGGTTTTCTTGTTATATTAATGTAATATGAGCGTCTTCAATATGATGGAAACCTTTTTCTTCATTAGTTTAGGAATTACGTTTGTCTTGATTTTACTTCTAGTTTATCATTTCAAACAACGTCTTGCGGCCACTGAGCAAAAGGCCGATACAATGTTCGAAATTATGAACAATCTTGCCCAAGAAATGTCTGGTATTAAGACTACAGTGGTTTCTCTTATGAACCGTCCATCTACACCTTATCCTATAAATATTCCCACCATGCCGTTGGACCAACGCTTTAGCGAAATCGGTGATTCAAATATTGAAGAGGAAAACAGTGATAGCGAAGAATATAGTGATGATGAAGAAGATAGTGATGACGAAGAAGATAGTGATGACGAAGAAGATAGTGATGATGAAGAAGATAGTGATGATGAAGAAAAAATTATTGTCTCCGACAACGAAGATGACCCACTATCTGTTCAAGAAATTGAAATTGATGTGATTCAAACGTGTCCCGTAAATGGTGATGCCGATTGTAACGTGGTGTCTGAACATGAACCGATTCATGTTGATGTAAGTAGTAATAATAGTACTGATTATAACAAAATGACTATTCCTATTTTAAAAGCTTTAGTCGTTGAAAAGGGTATTTTAGAAGATCCGTCCAAGTTAAAAAAGGCCCAGTTAGTCGAACTTATGATGCAACATGATGCATAAATATATGCCTTATTCAATTTATGAAAACAATATGTATATGAAATATATAATGTTTTCTTATCCACAACCCGAAACAAATGAATGTGCATTTCCAGTAGTTCGAGAAACCGTTCCAAAATCAAAGTTGGGATATGCTACAAACAATGTATATCCCGCATTTCCGGCGAATATGCACGATGGCCGTTCTTTAATTGCCGCCCATCAACCCGAAGCCGTATTGAATGAGAATTTGATCGAACAAAGCGGCATTCAATCCAATTGGCAATACCGCAACTATTTAACCCATCATTCACAAGAAATTGCCCAAGATAATTTCCGCGAGGCATGCAACGACACCGGATATTTTGAACGTTTCCTACCCGACCAACGCGGAGATAGTCTTCCTGTGCAAAATGCGCCATTGCAATATTCGTCGTATGACGATAATCGCAGTATAGAAAATCAACCCGATAGTGATTTGAAGGAACTGTATTTGTCCAGAGAGCAATTGGAGTCGAGAAAAACCGCTCCTGTGATTAGCCAAGACGAATTATTTCGTATGTCGATTAACCGTAATTAGGTGTTCTGTTTTCAATAAAAATAATATACGAGTTTATTTTTATAGGTTTATAGGTAGTTATTTGGTGTTATATTCAATATGTTTTTCCCATTCATCATCGACTGACCAATATGCAGTGAATTCTTGAATCCAAAAACATAAAATATAAATGGACTGATCTCTTGATTTATAGTAAATCATATGATTTCTACCCCCACCAGTTGCACCACAATATATATAGCAAGGGTTGGTCTCCTTCAATATTGCTTCATAATTTTCACGCGATTTTGGAATTTCATAACAAGACAATGTGTTTTTAAATAAACTTCGCGGAGTCACACTTTTTATCCAATTTTCAAACTTCGCGATTTCTTCTTCGCTCAGTTGGTTATGCATTACATAAAGGTCATTCATAATTGTATTGTATAGTTGGTATGACTATTTAACAAATAGGGTTTTATTTCAATTTTATTTATCGGAAAGCAAACGCAAAGACACCCAATCCAACGAGTCCAAGAACTAGTCCGGAATGATAAAAAACCTGCATATTGCGGTACATTTCCAACCAAGCCTTGTTTTGCTCGGTGGTTTGAATATGATCCAACATCCAGTTTGTTTTGGGAGATAATATGTAATAAAAATAGTTGACTACAAATGCAGATGCGACAACGGTGCAAACCATAGATGTAGTGGAAACGCGCTCTTTGCGAATTTGTGTGTTATAAAAAATGATACAAACCGCCAATAATACGCCTAAAGCGTAACCTGTATAATAAATGGTCGAACGTTCCGACACAATATCCTGATACACACCTTGTAATCGATTCGGTAATTGAGATTGGTAATTTTGGATGGTTTGGCTAGTTCGCATTGCATTCAACATATAAATCTTGGACACAATGAACACCAAAGCAATGGAACAACTTAATGTGCAAGGACACTTCATTATAGATTATTTAGAGATAATGTCCAAGATTTCTCTTTTGTTCCAAGATTTCTCTTTTTTACATCGAATCATATAAATAAGTCCCGCATAATACCTTTAGTAATCATTATGAAACTCATTAGTTTCGATGTAGGAATCAAGAATATGGCGTTTTGTCTTTTTCATTTGGAAAACCAAACATTGATTGTCCAAGATTGGGGCATTTTGAATTTAATGGACGACGAAAATGCACCCGTTTTTCATTGTAATTGTGCTCTGAAAAAAAAGAAGAAAGATGTGGAAGCGGGAACGTGTGGAAAAAAAGCGAAATACACGAAAAATGGCGACTACTTTTGCGAATTACACGCAAAGAAATCGCAATCTTGGACAATCCCTAAAAAAACTATGCAAATGTCTTCCATGAAGAAACAATGTCGTGACGATCTAGTTACTTTAGGACAAAGTCACGGGGCTTTTATAGAAGAGGCACCGCGAACCAAGAAGGATTGTTTAGCCACTTTGCAAACCCATTTCGAAAATATCTGTTTTAAACCCATTGTCCCTAACAAAACACGAACAGCGGGTGAAACCGATTTGATTACAATTGGTCGAAATATGCGCATCAAGTTGGATGAACGAAATGTCCAAGATTTAACACACGTAATTATTGAAAACCAAATATCCACTATTGCAACACGTATGAAAACAATACAGGGTATGTTGGCTCAATATTATATCATGTCGGAAGACCAACCCCAAATTGAATTCATATCATCGTCGAACAAACTGAAACACTTGGTTCCACCCACAAGTCTTGAAGGGAATGTCCAAGATGTTGAAAACTTGCCCGTAAAAAATGCATATAAACAACACAAAAAGGACGCCATCATATTTAGCAAACGTTTTTTAGAAGAAAATCCTGGATTAGGATGTTGGGAAGATGCACTTAATACATCCAAGAAGGATGATTTAGCAGATGCATTCTTACAAGGGATTTGGTATTTAAAGCAGGCAAAACTAATTACTTATGCGGACAACTTAAATATAAATCTTGTATAGTTAAAATAAGACGATGGAAGTCATTGATATTGGTTTAAGCGATCTCGAACCTGTTTCATTTAATGTAGAAGAAAAGGATGTTTCTACTCCGAAATCAGGTGTGAATTTCGGACCAGGTATTGAATTATTAATGAATGATAAAAAGATTTCGAGCACATCTTCCACCAACGTAGATTTAGGCGATTTAGACAGATTGGAAACGGAATTGAACGGATTGTCGGAAAATGCGAATAGTGCAGAGACATCCGATCCTACGATCAAGAAGGTCGGTGGTTTTGCCGATTTCTTCAGCTTTGGTGCTAAGAGCGATGCTCCTCCTCCCTCTCCTGCTCCCGTTGATGATAGTGGCTCAAAATTGGGGTCCGCTACAGCAGATGATGTCCATAGCACAACTAAAACTTGGGACGGTTTCGGTAAAGTGAATGATGTTCCAACTGCCGCCCCACGAATGAACGAACGTGAAAAGCGTAGAAAGAAACGTGCTATGATAAAAAAATTGGAAGAGTGGTATGATAAAGGTCACCTGAAGCATACTTCTCATTTTAATATGGATTCTGATTTTGACGAAGTAGAAGACGAATATGAAACCGCGATGGAGGACAAACGCAAGAAGGACAGTGTGAAATTACAAGGATGGTGGTTTACTACTTTAGTAAATTCTCTCGAATATGCGAACGCCGCATTCGATCCGTTTGGTCTTAATCTCGATGGTTGGGGTGAGCAAATTAATGAGGATATTGATAGTTATGAAGAGATTTTCGCCGAATTACACGATAAATATAAGGGCGGAAAGATGTCTCCCGAAGTATCTCTGTTGTTACGTTTGGGTTTTAGTGGTGCTGTGTTGAATATTACCAACAAGGCTCTTTCCACGGCTACTCCTGGATTTAATGATGTTATTCGTCAAAGTCCGGAATTGATGAAAATGTTTTCCAATGCAACTGCAGACACAATGAAACAATCGAGTCCCGGTTTTGAATTTGTGAATAGTGTGTTGCACCCAGAAGAACAAGTGGACAATTCTTTTGGTGTTCCCCCACAACCAATGGAGACTAAAAACCAAGGTCAAGCACCCCGACCGGGTATGCAATATACCAATCATCCTGGAAATCGTCCCGATATTTCCATGGGTCGCGGGTCTATGTTCAATGAACAAGGTGTGGATATAAGTAACCAACATCAGAATATTTCTCAACCGCAACAAAATTCGGCACCTCCTGCGCGCGCTGAAATGAAGGGGCCTCAATCTGTCGATTTGGAAGGCCTTCTTTCTGGATTAAAGACTCGTGAAGTAAATATGCATCAACCTACAGAAGGTGGTGAAAACGACTCCATGGTCAGCATTTCTTCTTTAAGGGATGCACAAAACGGTCAGTTGCCCAAGAGAACCAATCGCAGAAAGCAGCGTTCTGATAAAAATACGATTTCACTCGATATTTAGACTGCATAATAGAGTTAATAAAACTAATATAAACACGTTTGTTTATATTATGTAACTATGGGTGAAGACGAAGTAAAAATATATCATTTAACTGCTGACTATAAAAAGTCCACGTATCAAACTGAACAATGGAATAATACATTGTCTAATGGGAAACACGTTCGATTTGAAGTAACGAATTACTTTTATTGGGGCACATTTGAAATCGAATTAACAGACAAGGAAAAAGAAGAAATATTAAAAAAAGACAGCATTATCTTAAATGATTATCCTGGGGTGTCGGTGGAGAGCTTAGATGATGGGTGTGATTATTCAGATGAAATTTGTAACAAAGACACTTTTACACCAGAAGAGTTGAAGGAAATACACCGCCTTCTTTATTTAGATCCTGATGATAAAGAATCTTACACAAGTGACTGCGACGATATTGATGAAGATGTATTGCAACAAAATGATTGGTCAATGGACGATACGATTTATGGAATAGATACTGGATGTGAGTTGGAATGTATAAGTTGAATAAGCAAATAATAACGACCCCACTGTAGGAGGGATCTTAAGGGAACCTGGGTTCCCTTAACACGTATAACCCACTGTAGGAGGGATCTTAATGGAACCTGGGTTTCCTTTACACGTATAACCCACTGTAGGAGGGATCTTAAGGGAACCTGGGTTCCCTTTACACGTATAACCCACTGTAGGAGGGATCTTAAGGGAACCTGGGTTCCCTTTACACATATAACCCACTGTAGGAGGGATCTTAAGGGAACCTGGGTTCCCTTAACACACAAACCAATTATAAAAAGTCAAATAAGCAATACATATTTCAAACACAACATCATAACCTAATATGAAAAATGCATCCCAAATACGATTTGAATGGATTATATACTGACTATTCTTATATTCTTGAAACTCCACTTTTCTGAACCCTTTATAATAGGAAACAACTGTCCAAATAGTGCTCATATAACACATCGACGCACACATCATCAATTCTCTAGTTATATGTTCTGGATGATTGTATAACGATATACCATTATAAACAGTTGCACTACCCATTAATAAGAGAGAACCTTTCGTATTTATTTGTCGTCTGGAAAGTATTTTATCGTTGGTTTGTTTTTTACTCATATTTATAACCATGTAAACAAGAAATAAATGGTATAAAATGGATGAGTTCGCCATAAATAATCGATCACCAAAATATAAACCAAATGTAGACACCACACCTCCTTCTTGAATACCTTGTAAACAAACCCCCGCATATTTTGGTATTTCAATTTGTTGATCTGAATAAGAAATAAACATTGGCTTTATTTTTCGAGTATTTGATATATGTAACAATAATTCAATGATTGCCCAAGAAATAGATGATCCTATCATTATTGAAAAACAATCACAAGAGTTATTTGTATAATAATCATCCAAACATAACAATGCACCGAATAAGGAATATAACAATTTTTTATTTCCATTGGTTGCAAAATCTCCGGTTCGAATAATATAATATTTATTATTTATTATATTGCTCATACATATAGTAATTATAGATATATTTTATACAATACAAATGCAGTGACCGAATATTTGTCCAATTGCTGGTTGTTCATGACGTTATAGTTCGTGTTGAGAACAACCCACAGTTTTCATGTCTGCCTTTACATCTTCGAGTAAATCACTCGAAGACGTGATATATAAATCTGGATGGATTGCGTGAATAAATGCCTTAATGCTACCAACTGCGAATTTTTTACATAAAGACATGGAAAACCAAAAATGTTGAAAATACGTCATACATACATTTGCAGGGTGAGTAAAATAAGAGGATTGAAGTCGATTAAACAAAACACTATATTGCATATTATAGTGTTTTGTGTGAAAATGTGTAATACAAAAATAATATGATAATGGATTATAAATCATAGACCTGTTTTATGGTCAAACAAAACGAATAATTGGTATTGTTCATTTGAACCACACGACCAAATTCGTCATAGAGTCGGATACGCATACGTTGAATATCTACCGGACCGAAATATTTACGCGGTTCCGTAGTAATGGTCCAATCTGAATTTTGTAGTTGAGAACGGTCCAATATGGACGTTTGCGTAGATATACGAGCTAGAATGTCTTGGCTCATAATCGATTTTTGAAAGACGCTGATGAAATAATTTGAACTATTGTTGAAATCTTCTATGCCTAAATAGACAAATGGTAATGTCTTCACATTCATGGGTGCTTCTCCATAATAGACAATTGCACCTTTATATACGAGTTTTGTAAATCCCAGGTTCCATCCAATCTTGGACATTGGGTCTTTATTATCAGTGCATTTTTGTTCGTCAACAGTAAAATCGAGCTCTACACCCTGTATCTTATCGGCGTGTAAACCAAATGGTCGCAAAACGACTTTCGACGTCCCACTTCCTTCTTCATTCACGTCCACTACCAATTCCATACAGGAAAATGCGTCGTCACCTGGTCCCGACTGTAATTTTGTATTCAATACATCAATCAAGTCTATTTTGGAATAAACGCCGTCCTCAATCACAAATACTCGTTCCATTATACCGAATTCGATGTGATCTATTTTCATATATAAAAAATTGTTCCCATATTCCGTCATAATAGTGTAAAATTCGGTCGCAAATTCAATCGACGACAACTCTAAAGATACTACCTTGTATAATTTTAAAGGTAATTGTATCATAAAATCCGAACTTTGTGTCAAATTGGGGTTTTCGCGAAACCGTGTATCTATATTCAAACATTTTGTTAAGACACGCGTATTTAAGGGGTTTAAATCACCTCGGAAAAACTCACTTGGGGCAGTATAAACATATTGTGCATTGGGATGGTCAATCAACATATCCGTTCTAGGAGGAGGTTTTGCGGAGCGGGGCACATCATAAGGATCCAATTTAACATTATCCGGAACGGAGGTCGGAACTGTAATGGGATCGCATTTTGCTTGCACTAAACGCTCCTTGGCTATTTTTAAGAATTCAATTAAATTTCGTTTATACCGCATATTGACTTGTCCACTAGACAACAATTGTTCACGTATTTTGTATTCACGTGTCTCAATATCACTCAAACTATATTTCGTTTTCCCCGTAAATTGAAAAAACGTTTCTAAATCACGAACACTATAATTATCTATTTCCAAGTCCAAAATATCCAGATTTTCAGTCGACATTCTCTTTTGATATAAGAAGACAATGTATTATGTTGGTTGCTTACGCGCCATACAAATAATAATCAATTATGCACGTATATTCACGCCATAAAATCCAATAATTAGCATCATTATCATAGTAAATGTACCACAACCCATATAACGAATATATTTCATATGTTCTTTTGCTTCATCGCTAGTCTTTGCGAAACATAATTTGCTCAACAGCTCTAAACTCGCAGAATGATCTGATTTATCATACAATTTTTCTTGGAAAGAGAAAAATACACAAGTGCATAACAGGCTCACTATAATCAATGGAAGACATATTAAGAATTGGAAACGATTTAATTTGTATAATGCGAAACACACTCCTATGAACTTTAATGTATCACTAATATGATCGTACCAATCACCATATTGCGTAACCATATTGTATTTGCGCGCTAAATATCCATCCAAACAATCAAAGAAATATCCGATGAAATAAAATGCGGATGCCCACACATAGTGTTTTTGAAAAATGGAATATACACACGCCACGTTAAATACATTTGCAATTGTAGTCACCATATTTGGTGTAAATCCCAATTTATAAAAAGACGGTGCAATTAATTCAACACCCCGATATATTTCATTATCCACGGGATTTTCATATTCAGTCGGAGTTTTTTTCATTTTTAATTATATTATAGCTATATATTTTCATACAATATAATTCGTGCTTATTAGTAAGATGCCTTGTATAATTCCAGATATTCTTCCTTTTGTTTTTTATAATTGACTATGGGCTTTTTGTAATCTATGTCTTTATATTCAGGCAAATTCCACACCTTATTCCATTTATGAATATATTTCGCATCCACATTGCGCAGTTCAGGAACCCACTGCTTGATGTAAACCGCGTCTTTATCATATTCTTTTGATTGAACCCAAGGACTCATCACACGAAACCACGGCATCGTATAATAACCACCGCCAACAATGGCTTGCCAGTTTCCGGAATTGGATGCGACATCATAATCGGTTAATTGTTGCGCAAAATAACGCTCTCCTTCACGCCAATCTAACATCAAAATTTTCGTCAAAAATGTCGCAACCATCATACGAACACGATTATGCATATACCCGGTTTCATTTAATTGGCGCATACCCGCATCCACCAACGGAAACCCCGTTTTACCTTCTTTCCACGCTTCTAAATATGCCTTGTTTGTTTTCCATTTTATATCATTTACGTTACTTACAAACATATCGTGTAATGTTTGTGGATATCCAAACAAATTGTGTGCATAAAAATCTCTCCAAATTAATTGTCGAATAAATTCGTGATGTATACTATATCGATGTTTGAAGGAATAATACACTTCACGAATGGAAACACACCCAAATTTGATATAAGCCGATAAATATGACGTGTTCACACTCATTGTGTCTCGGGTTTTATGATAATCCCTCAAATGGGAAACTGCACTTTTCAACTTGGCTAAACCTTCTTCTCTACCCCCCTTGACGGCGATTTTCGAATTTTCAGTTCCCACAAATCGGTCAAATGCCTTTTGCAATGCGATTTTATTTTCCAACTCACCCGTAAATGAAACTAGATTTCCAGGTTTTCTTTTTGATACTTGGACTACATCCATTAATGCAACTTTTTCATAAAAGGGTGTGAACTTTCTGTAAAAATCCCCTGAGCCGTTTAAAATCGTTCCAGGTTCTTGCAAATAATAATCATTTTCAGTAATGCATTGTATATCCATTTTTTCACACAAATTTATAATTTCTCCATCTCGCTTAACTGCATAAGGTGTATAATCACGATTGAAATAGACTATATCTATTTTTAAACGCTTCACCAGTTCTCTGGTCATTTTTTCGGGGTCACCATACAAAGTAATCAATTCGCCTCCTTGTTCCTTTATTTCCTTCGCCAAATCTTTCAAACTTTCTATCATAAATTGGACTGCGTTCTTGGATTTGAATGAATTTGCTTTGGAAACTTGTTCGGGGGTGAAATTAAATACAGTGTATAGTTTTTCACATTCCTTCGATGCACGTTGTAAACCAATATTGTCTATTACGCGCAAATCGCGACGAAATAGGAATAATCCACGCTTCGTCATTTTCACTTCTATAGTATATTCATATTATATACATATATGATTTACGAAAAAGGTTTAAATGAATAATGATTAACTATAACATTCGAACATAATATGAGTGATACGGAAGCGAATAGAGATTCTTCCAATGCGAGGTTTATCGCAACCACTATATTCTTCGCAACAGCTTCTGTATTGATGTGGTTTGGAGGTGCTGCGTTGGATATGATAAGAAGTGAACGAATGCAAAAGTTGGCTATTGATCTATTATGGTTACATAGTCGCGGTATGATACAATTGGAAAAATTCGGTCAATGGACATATGATGAGTTTGAAAATGTGAAATATTGTGTCGATAATATTAACTGGTTAAAAAGCAAAGTTAATAATTTAACTTCAACCGCGAGAAAGGAACCCGAAGCTGAATCTTGGGTCCAATCTTGTAAACTCGTGTGTGAAACCAATACACCAAGTCAGTATTCTGAAAATTATCAAATTCTTACAGAAAATGAAAATATTTCTGATACATTTAATTCAGCAATGCAATCTATATCAACTACATCTGACTGCACGAACGGTTTAATTATGATGAAACAACATAATAAATATGTAGTAAGGACTTGCGATGTTGATACAAATTCAATTGTTGGAAATGATTATCAACTGTCTTCATTTAAACCGATGTCTATTTCATATATCCATTCACAAATGGATGAACCTGTTTCAATTACATTGCCGACCAATATGTGGTGTGTAGACAATCAATTGTTTTCTCCGATTTTTGTTCGTCGCTGCTTGGAATATATAGAAGATCGTTTTATTTTTAATGGTAAGTATACTATTCAAATTATAGATAGTAACGTCAATATATATACTATTCATCCATACGAATATATTCGGGTTCATGATGATAGTATTGAAGTCATTTCAGTATTAAAAGAAGAACACGCTGATACTGGATCAGAACACACCGATACTGGATCAGAGCACGCCGATACTGGATCAGAACACGCTGATGATGTTGAGTCAGAACACACCGATACTGGATCAGAGCACGCTGATACTGGATCAGAACACGCTGATGATGTTGAGTCAGAACACACCGATACTGGATCAGAGCACGCTGATACTGGATCAGAACACGCTGATGATGTTGAGTCAGAACAAGAACTTGAACAAATTGAAAATGTAATAAATTATATTACAGACGACGAGTAATTGCACAGGAAATACATTAGTTGTTTAGTTATAATTATATAAAGAATATTATATATATTTATATACGGGTGATGTCTGTAGGAACTCCTATTTCCCCACAAACCAGCGCTTTGAATGGTAAATGGGGTTTATATTACCATTTACCAGACGACAAAAAATGGGACTTGGCGAGTTACAAAACCATTGCAAACGCAATACACACAGTAGATCAAACGATTGCGGTTAATGAAAAAATACCAGAGAAGGTAGTAAAATATTGTATGCTCTTTGCGATGCGTGACGGTATTACTCCCATGTGGGAAGACAAACAAAATCGCAATGGTGGATGTTTTTCATTCAAAGTATTGAACAAACAAGTATATCAAGTATGGAAGACCCTATTTTACGCGTTGTGTGGCGAAACGCTGTGTCGAGACCGAAAATACAGTAACTTAATCAATGGTATTACCATTTCACCTAAAAAAAGTTTCTGTATAGTGAAGGTTTGGCTACGTGATTGTTCCGTGCAAGACCCAAGTATATTAATTCCCATCGAAAACCTATCTACACAAGGTTGTATATTTAAAAAACACGCCCCCGAGTTTTAGGTCATTTGAATAATGTTATTTTACCAATAATATTATTTATTGCAATAATTGTTCTATTTTAGCATGATTTTTGTTAATACAACCGATATGGATTAAATATTCCAAACACAAATAATCTTTCTTCAAATATTTCTTCAAATTAACGCGCGCTGTTTTCGACAAATGTTTTTTATAATTTTGTGATTGATTGTTTTTCGCGTGTGTTGTAATGTCTATATTAAAAAGGTTTTTCATATCGTCGTTTATGGTTTCTGTGCAAATTACACCTCGGATATGTTCTTTGGGACACTTTCGTAAAAAATTGTCTAAATAAAAATGGTTTCGTTTATGTAAGTGCGAGGTCGTGCCTGCAATTAAAGTGTGTAGGTCTTTATTTATTGTTCCGGATTTGTTATATAATTTCATAGCCAAATTATTCGCATTTTTGTAACGTAAAAGTAGCTTATGTTCATGTTCATTCCCCTTTAATTTATTTTCATTATGCGTAAGAACATGCAAACGCCAGTTAAATGCAGATACAAATTGCTGTGTAGGGTTACGTGTAACAATCACATATCTTTTGGACGGATCATATGTGGCTTTAGATACATGCACTTTTTCAAAGGGAATTTTGTGCTTAATTAGTTCGGTAGTTACGGTACTGCCTCCACATTTGCCTATATGAATAACTACTAATTTTACCATTATATATTTATTATATAAAATGGTGACATATTGGATATATACAATATAATTACTATTTCTAAATACTATTTCTAAATACTTACGATCTTCTCTTTCTGGTTGTGCGTGATCTCCTCATTTTTTTGGACTTATGTTTATACGCACGTCGCGATTTCTTCATAGCACGTTTTCGACGTAACTTTTTCGTAGCGCGTTTTCCACCTTTTCGTTGATAATCGGCCTTATAAACATAAGGTTTCATGATTGCTCTATCATTTTCCGTTAACACTTGATCGGCCTTTAATGTGTATATGTCGTTTACACTGGATATTTCAGAATTTTGCATATCTGTAAAATAGTAACGATCAGCCTGTCCTGTTTGGGTATCTATAAAAGCCTCATACGTAGGCTGGTGTACAGCTCCTTTGTTTTTATAGTTTCCAAGATATTGAATATAACTATTGATAGAATTATGTACGAATCCATAATATTCAGTTTCAGTACTAAGTTCAGCATCACTAGGAACATTTTCAAATTTTTTCTTTAGTAATAATTCCTGGTCATCTTTTCGCAAACTTATGTTTTTAGTCATAAATGCATTATACTCATCACGTTTTCCTTGTGTTAAATTCTCTACAGGGTCTTTACTCTTAACTGGTGTTCCTTTCTCTACCACAAATCGATACGGAGCTTTAATAATCCCACTCATATGTTCCGTTATTGAACGTTCACCCATTACTGTCTTGTCTTCTATACCAAGTGATTTATAAACTGGTTCTTCCGCCATTCTATATTATAATATATAATGGCATATAAAATATCTAACAAGGAGGTAAAGGAGCCAAACACAACTTGATTTCACCCAAGGAAGCCACATCGTATTTCACAATAAGAGGGAGATCATTCCCCAAATACATTTCTAAATGACTACACAAAGGCGTGCATTTAATAAAATGCGCTAGACTTTTCAATGAAAACTCACCCTGAATAATAACGGACGCATCCGGCTTTTGAATAAACTCCATATACCCATCGGACTCGGATCGGAAAATGCGAGAACTGGCGAAATTGCCTTCACACGAAAATATCAAATCATTGCCTACGGATTTTATTTCAATGCGGTCAGAAATTCCATTCATATCACGAATGATTTTCTGGAAATCCGCAGTTGGTAAATTAATCACAGTAGAATATTCCACATCAGGCACCATCAATTCCTCAGTATCGGGCTCAATTAATCGCAACTTTTGACTATAACATTGCTTAATATCCCCATTGTCGTATTGAAGGCCTAAATGAGAAACAATACCGTCGTGATAATCATCATTGTCTATGTACATAGAAAGAGTGTCGTCATTTGACATGGTGGAAATCACCTTGAACAAGTGCATTGTATTCGCACACACAATGATTTTATCGGGATTACACAAATAGTGTTCGAATTTATGGGCGTGCAAAATCACATTCACTAAAATTGTATGTGTTTTGTCGAAATTGATAATTTTCAATCCATTTTTAGTATAAGTAATCGTCGCGTCGGTCAAAATGTCTTTGATTGCAGTAATCATATTACGAATGGGTTGAATTTGAACCGTTTTGATGGTAAGAACATTATTTTCTTCGTTCATCGTGGATGTATCGATTTATATAGAAACAAACGCACTTGTTTTTATATTTTGTTTTCAGTTAAATAATAAAAGGACGTGATTAGACATTTTCGACGGGAAACCGTCCAACCTGAACCATTTCATCATACATTTCCTTATATTTTGGCGTGCCCGGTTCCATAACATCCAAATCCTCCAATAATTTGAGACCGCCGTCCATATGAATGTTTTCCTTGATTTTCCACATAATATGCGGTTTTGTTCGAACTTCCTTCATAATTGCACGATTTAAACCATAGTTCTCCTTCTTTGGACCACACATAAATCGCAATAAATAACCGGTATAAGGCAGATTATGAACAACCCTGCGAAATACATCTTTATTTTCATTTGTTAATTTGGTAATCACTGCATCACGCAACAAAGTGCTAATATGAAATTCTTGTTCATACATATTTACGCAATGGGCCAAATATAGATTGGACAAAATCGACGCCATATCTGCAGACAAACTCTGTTCTTTTTTAATCGCACCTCCTTTCAATGCGACAAAATTGGCTAAACAAGCGAACTGGAGAGTTTGTGTCGCTAAAACATCTCTGGAAAAGAGGGTAGAAGAGAAAGAACGAAAAAACAGGTCCAGGGAATGTCCTAAAATTCCACGGAACTGTTTGTTGAATTCTCCTAAATCATTTGTTTGAATCGAATTCAAAACAGGATAAATAAAAGGATGACTTTTATTCAATCCTTGACCAAATATGATAAGGTTTTTCGTCAATACATTGCTTCCTTCTACCGTAATTCCAATAGGAACATTGCGGTAGAATTTCTCTAAAATGTTGTTTTCGCCTTTACATATAGCAGACCCTGCGTGAATATCCATACCATCTTGCAGCACTTGTCGACCACGTTCGGTCGTTTGTTCTTTCATAATTGCACTAATGACGGACGGTTTTTCACCGGAATCTAATAATTGGTTGGTTACAAAAACACTTGCTTGGATTGCCCACGTATTATAGACCATATTCGCCAGTTTGTTTTCTACACCTTCCATTTGAAGCAAGCTCATTTTGAATTGGCGTCGATGTTTCGCATATAAATACATAGAATAAGTCGCTACTTTGGAAGAGGCGTTCGCAGTGGCGGGTAAGCAAATTCCTCGTCCAGCCGCTAAACATTCCATCAACATTTTCCAGCCTTCGCCAATGCTCTCTTCTCCACCAATGACTTGATTTACTCCAATATGTATAGTTCCTTCCAACATACCATTTGGAAATCCAGTGTCCAATGGATTATGATAATAATCTTGTTTCAATCCTGGATGACCGCGTTCAATAAGAGCTACAGTTACACCCATTTTCTGCTGAGGTAAAATATTATCTGGATCTTCTACGCGAATAGCTAAACCAATCAAATTCGAAACAGGCGCAAGCGTAATATAACGTTTCTTGATCGTGACTTCAATTTCAATTTCACCCTTTTCGTCCCATACCAATTTACCAGTGTCGATTTGACCAGTCGCATCAGAACCATTATGAGGACCAGTCAAACCAAAACAGGGTATGCGATCACCAATTGCTAATTGGGGCAAATATTTATTCTTTTGTTCATAAGTACCATAATGAAGGAGTAGCTCAGCTGGACCTAACGAATTGGGAACCATAGTCACCACGCCCAACGATGGATTGACCGAAGTAATATACGTTAAAATATCCGACATCTCACTGACTGATGTTTTTCGGCCGCCATAATTATGCGGAATTAAAAAGGAAAAGAAACCACGTGTACCCATATATTCCAATAATGACTTCCATTCGTTGGATGGATAAATGTGTTGGTTCGAAAATTTGGTCACCAAGTCAGAAACCTCTTTGTCGCTAAAAATACGCGTGTCTTGTTTTTTAAATGCATATGGTTTCACAAGACCTTGGAAAATTTCGCGGTCAATGGACGTAGTTCCACTTTGCAAAGCGATCATTTCGGTTGCACTAATTTTCGGAACGAGCTTCTTAACCCTTTCAAACATCACTTTTTGTAAGCGATGCATGGTGACGTTATATATAATCCACGTGAACACTCATTAAGTATTTTTCATAAAAAATATTCAATATTGACTACTAATAAGGATTGGGCGCTTCTGAAAATAAACGGTTATAAAATGTTTGATTGTTATTTACCCACTTATCGGTAATCAGATAAAACCCGTTTATTTTCTGCATTGAAGTCCGAAACGCATAAACAATATGTTGATGTTTGTAATAATAATATCCCGTATATCCACCCCCATCGGATCCAAATTGAACATAACTTTCATTTTCCGCCTGTTTTATTGTGTTATATGTCTCCACCGCAGATTTGATGTCTCTTGTTGAAAGAGCAATTTGTGTATCAATCTGGTTTATTGTTAAATTGGTACAACAAAATCTGTGAATAGATTGGATTAGTTCGTCGTTTGCGATGTTCATTGTATAAAGTATTTCAATATACGGATTGAAATAAAATCATCAATCAATTTTATCCTTGAGAGTTTATATTCATATTCGCATATTCATAATAAAACAGTTCGTCATCGCGTGATTTGCGACTATTAATGTCTATTTTTTCTAGCATATAAGAATTACAAGAGCCACAATGATCTTCGTTTGAATAATCAACGGTTAAATTGCGCGCTTTTTCATTCTTTGAAATTCCCCATCGTCCAAGAGGGACCACAGTGTTCGAATTTCGAGAAATAACATTTCTCATAATATTCCCGATATTGTGAATGGTAATTCGTGTAGTCACAGACATTGTAATTGGTTGTATGCAATAATTAGATATATATTTATATCAATTTTATCTTCACGACTAAATACATTAGTACTTTATTCGAAACAATGGTAATTCATAATCTTGAAATCCTTTTATTACAGTGCTTTCATATTCCGGATTTATAGATATATTTCTTTTATTTCTTTTTGTTTTTTGATATTTTCGCTTTGGGACAAACGTACATACATTCTTTAATGTTATGCGCTTTCGACCTTTACTTGTTCTCAAATACCTGCTTGGAATTTTCTTCAATTTATAACGCCCCTCACGACGAGATAATTTATTCAAATCTTTCTTGGTTACATCGAATAACAATCCGAACACGTCTTTTGATCTATCTTTTGACTCTTCTAATCCTAACATTATTTCTTTTTTATGAATCACATTATATTTTTTTTTGTAACCAAAACGTTTATCTATATATGCTGGAATAATTCGTTTTGTTTTTCGATTACTGATAGTCTTATGTCGACTTTTATCGTTTACCAACGAACCATATCCAAATATTGTATCACATCTCATTATTATGTATATAATAATGAGATATTTACGACTAAATACATTTTTTGTTCTGTTTTTTACACGTTTTATTCGCCAATTTGCGAGCTTTACTCGTTGATTTACAACCAGATTTTAAAATGTGGTAATCAACAATGGCCGCATTACCTCCAGTCAAAGAACTAGCTAAACGCGCAATTCCCCAACTTTCTGCACTTTGATTGGGTCTAGATCCACTTGAAAAATAGGCCCCGCGACCCTTATTTATGATTTTTTCCAATGATTTGCGTGTGCAATGTGTTTTCTTGGACAGTTCTTTTGTAGAATTGATTTCAGATACACCATACATCTCTTTTGCTTTTTTCAAATGACTTGATTTGCGTGATTTGAATGTTTTCACCTTGGGACGGCTATAAAATACTCCTTTTTTGTATAAACGCCGTGATTTACGTAAATTCTTATCCTGTTTTGTTCGGTCTTCCTTGGACAAATAGCTCGGATTATATTTGCGTGGGATATTGAGCTTGTCTTTCATATTATTCTTGTTTATAATATCACTATATAATTCCGGATTATCCAATTATTCCGACGGTAATATTTTTAAATAAGTATCTTCTTCGCATCCGACAACCGTTAAAATATAGGCCGTTTGGAAACTACTCCAAGTACTATGACACCATAAATTCGCCATTTTTAATGGTCGTTCATTGTTATTTATGCAAGTAATTTTGCCCGGTTCATTATCGACTGATCTACCAACCCAAACGTGATCATTTCGTCTATCTTTACCACTATATACCGCATTTTCAGGTATTTGATCGTTTCGGGTAATTCTAACCCATTTGTGTTGGTAGTCGCATACTAATATTTGACCAGATTGACTTGATCCTGTATTTTGAACCCAAAAATTCCAAACCTTACCCTTGTCTAAATTTACTTTTCCTGGACCGATATTAATTCGTCCAACATAGACCTTACCATCATTTTTGCTAGAACCCGGACTAATCGCATTTTCAGGAATATCGTCATATCGAGATGCAGAAATCCACTTAATTTCTTGAATATTTTCAGGTTCAGACCTTTCCATAGTGGATGACTTTTTCATAGTGGGTGACTTTTCCATAATGGGTGAAGAACACGATGATGTAACCGGTATTTCGGTTTCCATATGATTACTATTCGTGAATATTGGTGAAGTTGGATGACTTAGTAACCCTGTATTTTCTTGTGAATTACTCACATCATCTGTAGAACACGATCCACAAACTGCACATAATGGTTGTTCTGATTCAGTAGGAAGATTGGGGAAAAATTCAATTGTATAAATAACCGTTTGAAGTATATATTTCGTATTACTCTGACTACCAAACAGACCCAATGATGTAGATAAATCGAATTTCGCGTCTAAAGAACATTCTACTTTCTTTATATCTGTATTCTCAATCGTTTGTTCCTGTTCGAATTTTATTAATTTATGGTTAAGATAATTCCGTATCAAACCCAAAATACTCGATGGAATATGATACATGGGCTTCTTTAAATTTGGCGGCATTTTATCTTTTAAATGTTTTATTTCTTCATATTCGCTTGCACATTCATTAAACCTATTTAATAAATCGATTTTACATTCCTTTTTTTCAAACAACATGGTAATGTCTTTGTCCGCATCATTTTTTTGTGATTGTTGGATTGAACCACCTGCATTCACTGGCCCTGTATTCAAAGACATTTTGGTTTCCGAATCGGTTGAAAATCCAGAATGATATTTCATTGTAATTTGATGCAAGTCGAACAGTGCAAAAATATTCGAATATAATTTAAAATAATAATCAGAACATTTTTGAAAATATTCATTGTTCGATACAAAATAATAATCATTGATTCTTTTGTATAAAACATCCAATTTTGGATCATTTTTATGATCTTCATCGTCGAAATATATAGTATTCTGTTTATGGAAAAGTTTTCTGTTGTTATACAGAATAATATCCATTCTCTCAGTTTTTTTCAAATGATTTATAATTTTCTTTAAATCAATTGTTTTATTTTGAAAACAAGTATTTGTGGAATGACCGTTAAGTTCACTTTGATTTATATCAGATAAGAAAAGTAAAGAATCATATTTGTTCTCATTTATAGGAGGGACTTCAGATGCACGTTGTTGTTTATATGTAGTCATTAATTGTTCCGAATCAGACTTAGAAATCGGCAAAGATTTTAGAATATTTGAAAATTCATCTTTGGACATCGCCCATGAATCATCCAATTGCTTGACATATGTTTTATTTAATAATTCACACATATCACTAGATGCATTATGTTTTATTAGTTCATTCACTAAATCTTCGCGCTGTATCGACCGAATTTCCTTTGCATTTGTTCCTTTCATTTTCTCTTCATGAATGATATTCATTTTAATTTTTTTTGAAAATTCTTGTATAAGATTGGAGTGATGTTCTCTCGCACGTTTTTCTATTTTTAAGCCATTCTTTAGTTGGTTATAGTCATTATTCATAAATACATTACAACTATGAATGCAATCGAACAAAAACATTTAAATTATATATTATTGTTATATAATTCCAAATGTTTGAATATTCTCTACTACCTCTACATCTGCATCTTTTCCCATACATTCCAAGAAAGACAACCAAAGATTGTATAATTTCGAAAATACCATTTTACTATACACGCTATATTTTATTAGATACGACTAATTATATTCGTGTAGAAAATCGAAAAGCGATAGTATTCCAAACGTAGATAAATACAATTTCATATGACCGTCGATACAAACCGTTCCTTTGTTCAATAAGTTACTAAATAACAAGACTAATAATGCACTCATCATAATGGAAAAAGTAATATGGAATTTATGTTTCCACCCCAACCAAAAATCGGATGTCTTAAGTTCCTTATTATATTTTGTGTAAAACGCCAATAATGAGCACGCAATAAATGCGATCTTTACACATAATATTGCGATCATGAATGCTTGAAACAAATGTGGGTATTTTTCCATAATAATATAATGTATTGGGACATTTTATCCAATACATTATTTTCAGAAAACATCTAAAATTTGAAATCGGTTTCATCAATGTAGTTATAGACATATTCAATAAAATTCCACGTAGAAGTGGCGGTTTCGCAGAAAAATGTATGGACATCGTCAAAAAAATTTGGTTCCATTTCAAAGGCGGGTTCTCCCATTATATAACATAATAGTCATTTTTTATATTTTTTCTAAAACAATTCTACTTGTTCTTTGCCTCTCTTTGTTACAATACGTCCGATGGGTTCTCCCATTTCAACACCCGTTTCCTCCGCTTCTTTGTATTTGTCGAATTCATACAAATATCCGTTTCTAGTATTTTTCGCGTATTTTTCACCCTTGTAATTCAGTGAAATAAATTTGGTTTTGGTTGTGCGGGTTCCTTTTACCGAGGCTTCATTCATATCTTCTGCAATCGTCGGATAAGATCCAAATGCATTGGAAGTGACCTCGCCAAAACTATAGCATACCAAGTTTTCCGATTTGTTTTGGTCGCTATATAATCGACAATCCATAGAAGTTTCTTTGACCGCATTCAATATTTGCGCGTTTACGTAATCTTTTCGTAATGCATTTTCAAACAATTGTTGGTCGGTAGTCACCACACCAGGACTATCTTTCAATGTGCGAATATAAATTCCAAGAAGAGACGTTTTATCAATGTCCGAAGACAACTTTTTCGTCAGTTTGCTTGTATCACGTAATCGCAATTCAGCGTGTTTCTCGTTTTTACTCTGTTCTTCGGTTAAAGTCGCAATATACAAAAATACTTGCACGGTTCGCAGTTCGGGGGGTAAATCTTGGTGACTACAAATACGACGGGCGCGACCAATCACTTGCTCTAAACGCACCAGATGCCAATAGGGTTCCACCACGTGAACAAAACGTGTGTTTTTCAAATTAATACCTTCGGCACCTGATGCAGTAATCATCAAAATGCGCACAACTTCTCCCATAAAATTGTTTTGGTGGCCACGTTCTTTGAATTTGGAAACAATCTTGGATGGTACTTCTCCCCACTTTGAATTATAGATGTTGAGAATAATCTTTTTCTCTTCATCACTCTCCGTTCCTGTATGCAATGCGAATTTGGGTTTTCCGACGTCGCCTTCCTTTTCATCCAAATCCCATTCACCTCCAGAACGATGCAACTTCAATTCGGCAAAACCATTGGCTTCTAATATCAATTTCAAAATACCAATACCTTCCATGGAACGGAATTGACTGTAAATCAAATGGAGGCCTTCATTATCTTTGTTTTGGATGTTTTCCATGATTTTCAAGAATTTGGGACTATACATTTGAAGACCTGCCGGTGAGAATATTTCATCGGAACGAGATTGCAATTCTTGGAGAGCACGCTGTATTCTCTTTGAATAATCCTGATTGTCCTCCTTTTCTTCGGGAATTTCTATATCTTCGGAAAAATCTTGGACTTGGATTTCAACATCTTCGTCCGAAAGAGATAGTTTGGGTTCTTTTTCCTCTTCTTCTCCATCCTTATCTTCTTCTGTTTCCTCTTTTTCGTCTTCCTCTTCTTCCTCTTTTTCTTCCACTTCTTCTTCATCATTGTCTTTTTCCTCTTTTTCGTCCACTTCTTCTTCTTCGAGAGCTCCACCTAATTTCTTGCGTGAAGATGTTTCGTCGTCATCATCCTCTTCCAATTCTTCCACATCTTCTTCTCCACCTTTTTCTCCCTTGCGTTTTTGCGGTCTGCCCGGTGGATCGGGAAATGCGAAGTTACAACACATACGCGATGCAATACGATATGTGGAGGCAATTTTGAATAATTCTTCTACACCACCTTGTTTCTCGCGTTTTGCTCTACTTTTTGCATTTTGTTTCTCACGTTTGCTTTCAACATCACGAATTGTCTCATATAGCCCAAATTGATATTCACTCATAGGAACACGTTCAATGTGATAAATATTATCCTTACTATTTTCATCTTCCTCGTCATCGTCACTGTCCAAGACATATTCAGGATAGAGACTCTCGTCTGCACCTTTAAAATAAGAAGTCAGTCCAAGAATACGTCGTTGAAAAACATCCTTATTTTTCATAGTTTTCGCGCCTAATTCGACAAACATTTCCAAAAAATCTTTGGAAACTGATGGAAGAGCTGTATTCTGCACCATTTTCACTTTGGCGCTCTCCGTTTTCAGTTTATGTTTCGCAAGCATTTTGATGACTGTCTTTTTAAAATCAGCATCACTCATATTACCGGTTTCATCCAATTCTACACCGGCATATTCTTCGAATAATCCGCCTCCCATTTGTACTTCGCGTTGAGCGTGAATACGTTCTTGACGCATTTCATCGGTTTCGTCCAAGGTAGAACCTTCGATGGGGTCGCGTAAAACCAACAGTCCCTTTTTGATTTCGAAAATACCAGTGCGTGACTTCTTGGGACTTTTTCTCGCATCTTTTTTCTGTTTTTGCTTCCGCTTCTTGGTGCCTTCTTTGCGTTTCCCTCCTTCGAGCTTCCCTCCACCACGTTTCATATTTTCACGCCCCTTTTTAAACACATTTTCAAACCCAAACGGATTTCGTGTAATAGTCAATTTGTCTCCACTAAAATCTACATAATCGTAGCGGTTTAATCCGTCTTGAGCAAACCATTTTAATAAATTCTCACGATTGGTTTCACCTGCACCCTCTAATCTCGTAACTGGAAATGTCCAAGTTTTTATGTAACCGCGCAAAATATTGAACATAATGCCGATTTCATTGGGATAATTGATAATAGGTGTTCCCGACAAAAGAACAATGCGTGCGTTGGTCGCACCCATCAACATTTCATACAATCTATACGAAATCGATTTCTTTTGAGCACCGGTCGATTTATTCACAATACGACTCACAAAATTATGGGCTTCATCAATAATAATGACGCTATTATCAAACGGATTTTTTGATCCAGATGTAGGCAGCGCATTTATCTTATCACTGAGATTGGGTGCATTATAATTTAAATCCGTGTATTTTGCACGTATCATCTCATCCAATTGCGAATTCACCATTTTTTTCTCAATATCGGTTAAATCTGCAAAATCAAGTGGGGGATGATTCGTGTTGTCTTGAGTTACATAGTCAGGCACCTCTTCTGATGCTACCATCCAAACACCGCGGTTTTTGCGCACAGTTTTCGTCGAAATCGAAAGGGCTTGTGCTAATTGTGGAATTGCATCTGCATCTCCATCAGTTGAAACAAATTTCCAACGTTGGTTCAGTTTGTAAATGGGGTCACCACACACTTTCATTTGCTCAAAAAAATTGGCCTTCAGAGAGGCCAACGTCATCACGAAAATGTGTTTCATGGATTTCATTCCCTCTGCAATGGCTATAGACGTGCACGTTTTACCTGATCCTAAACCATGATACAAAAGGAGTCCACGATAGGGTGTATATAAATTCAAATAGTCAGCAACTACCTTTTGATGAACCATTAATTTAAATTCAGCATTACTTTGTGACCCACTATCATCACATGACGCTTTTTTCGTTGTATCAGACAATTCCTTTTTGTATTGTGCAAACATAGGGCCCAATTTTTGAATAAACATTTTGCGATTGTTCATGTAATGTGGCGACGTTTTCAACATATGACCGTGTTTGGGCATAGTTGGTCGTTTTATGGCTTCTTCTAAAACCGCTACTTCGCGTTTTTTCCTTTCACGTTTTGGTTTGGATTTTGGTTTATCCATATCTTCATCTACGTCAGTTTTCTTTGGTTTCCTTACAACAACGTCTTTTTTCAAAACCAATGTATCCACCACGTCTTTTAAAGGAGGTTCTACTGTATCCGCCAATTCATCTTGTTCTTCTTCTGCTAAGACAGACATTTGTTCTGCTTTGCGAACACCGAACACATTATGCGTTTTCAATGTATTTAATATGGTTGCGCGATCAAGTTTGCTTGTTTCACGTCGATCTGCAACCATAATAGGAACCAATTTACCTTCTTTACCGTGTTCTTCCTTTTCTTCTTCGTTTTCTTCCTTTCCTTTACTCTCGTCTTCTTTTTCTTCTTTGTCTTCCTTGTCTTCTTTTTCTTCATAGTCATCCTGGTCCTCTTTTCCTTCTTTTGATTCTTCCGCAACATTATCAAAATGTACTTCTACACCTTTTTTATATTTCTTATTCGGCATGGGTTTTTGTTTCAAATTCTCTAAATAAGTTCGCATCATCATCTTTCAATAGATGTTGTATTATAGTATAATCGCATAATATAATCACAAGCGCAAACGAAGACCTAGAAAAAGAAAATACAAAATATACAATCAGATTCGTTTTGTTTTTTATTCTTCCTTTGTCGCATTTTCGTAACGCTGTATGTATTTTTTCACCAACTCATACATTGTGTGACTATGTTCAGACGATCGAAGCATAGGGCATAATAATTCATATAAAACATTTACATATTCAATGTAATCAAAATTATCCAATGCATCATATTGATATATTTTACGGCCTCCTTCTACACGTTCCCTATAGCAATAGGTAAAGCGCGAGAGAATATCGTAATGTTCATTTCCCATATGGGGGAAACAATCCGTAAAATCATCCAACATGATTTCCACAGCATGACCTTGATATTCATACGCCACATCACATAGAAAATGATAGAAATGATCATCTGTAGGAAACAAAACCGCTAGGTCGACTTCTGGTTCTACATAATGATATACAATATGTTGCAAATCCATAGGCAAGAATCGAAAATTTTCAACAAGACATTCCGTCATGGTGAAAGTAATGTGGGATAAAATAAAAGGGGGATACAATTGGTATGAAAATAAAAAACATATCAATTTTATAATAATATACTAACGAGTTCGCTTATCGCAAAGCTTCTTCGCAGGCAATTTGTTCAGCCTTTTTCTTGATTTTATGTGTTCCACATCCCAGCATAATGAAACATTTACCGTGCTCAGACATATATTGATGCACATCTGCGAAAGATCCAAAGTCCGATATTTTCACTGATTGACTAGGTGTAACTGAATGAATGGGCTGTCCCAAACATAAATAGACACCCATATGATATCCTTCTTCCGCGTCGTGAGGTGCATATTCCATATAATCCGGTGTAACCTTGAACTCTTTTTGAATGCGCACTTGTAAAATATTCTTGTAATTATCATCATTACGTATCAAATTAATCCAATCCACGTGTTTTTCAAATATATTTTCCACGAAAATTTGCGCCATTTGGAAGCCTGGACCAGTCAAGAAAGTATGATCAAACCACCCCTCTTCATCCTTCACATTAATTTTATTGAAATCAAGAAACAAGGCTCCCAAAAACGACTCGAAAAGACACCCCAATTTTTTCAAATTGGTGCGCGTCTGTTTTTGTTCAGCGTGTTTCGATAAAATAACCCATTTATGCAGTCCCATTTCGTATGCAACTCGACCAATCGCCTCATTCTTGACTAGTGCAATCTTCTTTTCCGTCATAAACCCCTCATTTTCTTTTGGAAAACGACGATACAATATATATTTAGTAATACATTCCAATACACCATCGCCAATAAATTCCAATCGTTCATTTGATTTACTATTCAATTGGAGACATTCGGCAGGTTTAGGCACAATCACTACATTGTTTTGATTGTTTTCCAAATCGGGACGCTTCAAATGAGAACGATGAATGAATGCACGGCGGTATAATTCGTAATTCTGAACAGGTGTTATAATTCCGTAAGTTGCCAATAGCTGTTGGATCTCATCTTTCGTAATGAGTTTATTTAGGGGATTATATGGGTCAAATACAAATGTTTCTACACCTTGTGCATTTTTTTCAACACGAATATCGTCATCCAATAACGTGAGATTACGGGAAGTAACATTGTCTTGATTATTACGTGTGTAAGCCTTCATTTTATTCGTCAAATAAAATGAATACGATATGAATATAGTTGTCGCTTTCTGTTTATGTGGTTTCAGAATAAATTTTATGCATATAAAATTTTTGTCTAGTATAAGTATATAAACAGACGAAATGGTCTTATCCGGAACTAAAATGACTAGCTCTATATCCAGCATCGTGGGATTACCACAGGGTGGAGGTCCCAACAAAGCTGGTCTCCCACCAAGTGTTGGTAAAGATTATAATTTCCCAATTGCTCTTAAAACCAGTGGAACAAGCAACACATTATACGGTATTCCCCGTGGTCTTCGTTACACAGTGAACCCCCACGTCAAACAATCTCGTCCTGTCGGCGTTCGTCCTGATGTTGGTATTTATTTTACCATTCCGGGCACTATGTGGAGTGTTGCACCTGGTCCTATCTAAATAAATATATTGAAAACAATATAACTAACTCGTAATGTATTGATATACAATACATTATGAAACTCATCTTGGACGAACGCGAGGCGTCTTTGCGCGATAAATGTATTACACTATCGAATTCTGATATTGTATCCAGTAAGGTTCTTCCTTTAGGTGACGCGCATATTGCAGATGATGCAGAAAAAATCGTTTTATTGGTAGAAAGAAAATCATTATCCGACCTTTTAGCCAGTATTAAAGATGGTCGATATGAAGAACAATCTCATCGTCTTATCCACTCGTCTGGTATTGAACCGCACCACATTGTCTATATTATTGAGGGAATGATGAGCCAATTGCGAAATCCCATTGAGAAGAAAATGGTGTATTCGGCAATGACTACATTGCAAGTATTCAAAGGTTTTAGCGTGTTACGAACTTGTTCTGTCCAAGAAACCGCTGAATGGTTGCTCGGTGCAATGGACAAAATGACTAGGGAGATCGCACGTGGTAAAACACCTTGGACAAAAGAATGTGGGGGTCAAGAGATTGCGCCTTACTGTTCTGTTGTGAAAAAAGTCAAGAAGGACAATGTCACCCCCGAAAATATAGGTGAAATTGTTTTGTGTCAAATACCGGGTATTAGTTCGGTTTCTGCCGTCGCTATTATGCGTGAATTCCGGTCATTATCCAATTTGATGAATCAATTACGCGAAAATCCCAATTGTTTAGGCATAATTGTATGTGAGAGCAAGGGAAAAACGCGGAAATTAAGCAAAACGGTCGCACAAAATGTTGCTTCTTATTTACTGTATGAAGAAGTGACTACCCCAATCATTTAGTCTGTATTTACGGCGACCTTTACATTATTTTCCGCATAGTTTCCATCATTCACGTGCTGACGTGTTTGTTCAGCACCTCCCCAATTGGTGTTCATAGGATCATCGGTTGTTTTCCCTCCGTTAGTCATTGGTGCAGCGGAAGTGGTCATTGGTGCAGAGGAAGTGGTCATTGGTGCAGCGGAAGTGGTCATTGGTGCAGAGGAAGTGGTCATTGGTGCAGCGGAAGTGGTCATTGGTGCAGAGGAAGTGGTCATTGGTGCAGCGGTTGATGTTGGTAATGCATTCGGATTCACTACATCACCACTGTATTTTCCAGACACTATTTGTTTGTTAGTGAATACAGCACCTCCCCAATTAGGATCCATTGGATTATCACTTAAGCCATCTGGATTTTGCGTTTTTGTAGAATCGTGAATTTGATCTAAAATGGTGTATTTTCCAATATATTGATTTGTTGGATCAATTCCATAAAAACCTTTTGGGTTCATTTGGTGATTTGCATCCAAATAAGGCACCATAGGGGGGTGATTTGAATATGATCGATTAAATGGACTAGGAGCCTTTTGTTGGAGTTGTTTGCCTAAAACAGGAGTCTGCATTGGCTTTTGTTGAAAATATTGCGAAACATGTCTCATCATAGATGGCTGCGATTGTTGTTCCGGGTATACTCCACCTTGTGTATGAAATGGGCCGGGGCGTATTCTATATACATCTTCTCCTTGTGCAGTAGTTTCTTCCTGTAAATACAAAACTGGACAGTTTTTACCATTTTGCACACGCTGGACCTTACTGTAATAAATATATTCATCAAGGTTCTTGAAATAAATGGGGTTTTCACCCATCTTTTCGGGCTTGTTTTTGTTATATAGAACAAGTTGATTTCCCCTTTTTATTAATAAATTGGGACAATCGTCTGAAATAGGAGGCGCAGTAGTAGGAGGCATAGTGGTAGGAGGCATAGTGGTAGGAGGCATAGTGGTAGGAGGCATAGTGGTAGGAGGCATAGTAGTTTCGATTCCTATATCTTGCTCAACATCGTCTACATACTGGCCACCTTCTTCTACTATATATTCACCACCTTCTTCTACATAATGACCACCTTCTTCTACATAATCAACAATATCACCTCCTACACCGTATATTGTGCTGGATACTGTTTCCATACCGTGTTCAATGTCGCCTTCGATTGTAGATGCATTTTTACCCAACCAGAATAAAAAATACCCACTCACCAAGAGTAAAACAGTGATTGCGAAAACATAAATGGCTTGGGGTAATATATTCAAACTACTTGGAATTTTTTTCGCCATCGCGTATATATTTATATAACCATAAAATTTACAGTTGACTTCTTTCTCATAATAGTATAATAAGATGGCGTCTTCACATTCTGGTACTAAAAAACTATGTATTGGAAAGATTTATGCAGATTGGTGCGGTCATTGTAAAACGCTAAAACCGGAATGGGATAAAATGAAAAGGTTCATTAAATTAAACATGGGACGTAATTTAAAAAACGTGGATGTTGAGTTTGTCGAAATCGGTGAAACAAACAAAACGAGAGAAGAAGGAAAAGATATAAATCATTTACTCAGAGACTTTAACGAAAGTCATCTTTCACATAGCGAAGAAAAACTAGCATTACAAAATGGGTTTCCAACTTTGTTCAAAATATGTGGCGGTCGTCTTGAATATTATAACGGAGAACGAAAAGCAGAGTCCATATATAAATGGGGTATTGCTAAATGTGGATCAACACACGAAAAGAAACCGCATTGGCGAGGAGGGTCCACGAGGAAAAAACGGAACAAAAGGTCCTTGCGGAACAAACGAAAAGGTTCCAAGAATACGAAAAAGACTCGTAGCACACGTCGTGCACATTCTTGGTTTTACTAAACAAAATCATATTAATTCATTTTTACGAAACGACTTGATATTCTATTTAGGCAATAATTCACTGTATCAGAAATGGATCCCATAAACGGGGGTGCATTAGTACGGATACATTTATCATAACTACTTTTGTAATGATTATCAGGGAGACCGTTTTTTGTAAACCCCTCTGTATTTGAATCGCCCATCAAAGTAAAATAAAGACAGAACAATACGCTAAATATAAACGCGTGTATCATCGCATTTTGTGTTTTGGATCCCGTTTTTAAAATTCGACACAATACAGAAGGCATGCATAAAAAGGACAATATAATTACAACTAAGAAATCAATACAATCCATGATAGAACCTGTATATAGTCTGGTCTTATTTTCTTAGGAAACAAAATTGAATGAAATTGCGATTAATGAAGAAGAACAACTAAATCAAAACCAAATAAACCTTTGGGACTTATTGTATTATGGAGCCTTCTCAAAAAAAGACGGTGAAAATCAAACGCCAATTGTCTGGACGTTCCTTTCGTCTTCTCGATTTCCATATATTCGATCAAAAACCCGAAGTGGAATCGGACGAATCGAGTATTGGAAGTGGAAACAAGCAATACAAGCCACCGGAACCCAGTCATTTCGTGATCCAAATGTTTGGTATTAACGAAAAGGGTGAAACTGCGTGTATTTATGTAGATAATTACAAACCGTTCTTCTATTTGCGTATTGGTGACGATTGGACGCGCAAAGATGTAGTGGAGTTGCTACATGAGGTGCGTTCCCGTGTAGGAAAATATCACGGAGCCTCTGTTTTATCAGTTGAGCTCGTAGATCATTATAAATTATATGGGTTTAGTGGTGGTAAAAAGCATCAGTTCGCGAAGATTACCTTCAAAAATACTGCAGCAATGAACAAGGTTCGTGGATTATGGTATACATATTTGACGGAAGAAGAGCGTAAATATTCGGATAATTACCGACGCTTAACACCCCTTGTTTTCAAGAATGTAACCTTGGAATTATATGAGAGCACCATTCCACCTCTTCTGCGGTATTTTCACATTCATAATGTGAGTCCTTCTGGGTGGGTATTTGTAAATACCGGAACAGCACGAACACCGGAAATCAAAACAACAACGTGTAGTTATGAGTTCATTTGTGATATTCGTAATATTCGCGCATTACCTGAAAAAGAGACTCGCGTTCCTTACAAAATATGTAGTTTTGATATTGAGGCAAGTAGTAGTCACGGCGATTTCCCATTGCCGATTAAAACGTATAAACGTCTTGCGATGAATATTGTCGATGTCTTTATGCGAATGGGCAATTCATCTCAAAAATTGGATGTGAATCGAGGCAACACATTGTTAAAACGCTGTATATTAACGGCTTTTGGTTACGATAAATTCGACGATGTTGATGTGGTGTATCCAAAAAACGCGCCTTCAAAGACAAAAGTTGCACAACTCATCAAAGTTCTCCAAGAAACACCAATTAAAAATGCGAAATTGGCGAATGACGAAGAAGACAATGCACATTTGCTTGATTTAGCTGAGGTCTTTGAGCAAATCAAACAACAACTTGGAACTAGTGGAGATGGAGGTGACGATGAACCGACGGAAGTTGAAAATGCACCGGTTTGGACCAAACCCAAGTTTGGTGCGAAAAAACTGAATAAAGCCGATGAAAAATTATTGTTGTCGGAAATATTATTGTCGCCAAAATATGAACGTGATGCGAAAATCAAATACACGGATGAAGTCCTCACGATGTTATTTCCTCGTTTAGAGGGTGATCAAGTCACGTTCATTGGTTCCACATTCCTTCGCTACGGTGAACCCGAACCCTATCTAAATCATTGTTTGGTTCTCGGAGGATGTGATCCCGTGGAAGGTGCGGTTATTGAAACTGCGCCCAATGAACACGACCTACTTATGCAATGGCGCGACTTAATTCAAAAAGAGGATCCCGACGTGATTATTGGGTATAATATATTCGGGTTTGATTATGAGTTCATGTTTCGCAGAGCACAAGAAAATCATTGTGAGCGCGAATTCTTGAAACTATCACGTAAAGAAGGTGAGATTTGTGCAAAAGGGGTGAATTCGGATGATGGAGATTTGTCTATTGAAAATACTAAAATTGTGTTGGCTACAGGTGAATATGATCTGCGATTTTACAAAACAACCGGTCGGCTTCAAATAGACATGTATACTTACTTCCGACGTGATTTCAATCTAGCTTCTTATAAACTCGATGATGTTGCTGGTCAATATATTAGCGATAGTGTGAAACGCGTTGCTCACGCTATTCACGAGAAACACGGTGAAGTGACCGAATTATTTAGCAAAAATTTGGCGGGTCTTCACGCCGGTGATTTCATTCACATTGAATTGAGTGGTTTCACATCCGACTATTACAAAGACGGTAAGAAATTCCGTGTGTTAGATATTGATTATGCACGTGAAGTAGATGGATCCAAATACAATGTGATTGTGATTGGAGGAACCGAAATGCAAGACAGCACAAGCAAAAGCATCAAATGGGGTATGGCGAAAGATGACGTCACTCCCCAGGATATTTTCCGATTATCGAAAGGTTCTGATGCAGATCGTGCAGTCGTCGCAAAATATTGTATTCAAGATTGTAACCTGGTACATCATTTGATGTCGAAAATCGATGTGCTCACAGGATATGTGGAGATGTCTCGTATTTGCAGTGTTCCCATATCGTTTCTGGTATTTCGAGGCCAAGGCATCAAACTAACCAGTTATGTGGCGAAAAAATGCAGGGAAAAGGATACGTTGATGCCCGATTTAGAGAAATCGAGTTCAGGCGATGGGTATGAAGGTGCTATTGTATTACCGCCGAAATGTTCCATGTATATGGACAATCCCGTTGCTTGTGTGGATTATGCTTCACTATATCCATCGTCCATGATCAGTCAAAACTATAGTCATGACAGTAAGGTCTGGACAAAAGAATACGATTTAACGGGGACTTTAATCAAAGAAACGGGTGAAAAGAACGCAAAAGGTGAATATGTTTACGACAATATGTCCGATTACCAATATATAGACATCGAATTCGACACTTACAAAACATTCCGTAAGACACCTACATCACGTGCAGAAAAGGTGATTTCGGGAAAGAAAAGGTGTAGGTGGGCACAATTACCTGATGACCAAAAATCGATTATGCCGTCAATTTTGGAGGAATTGCTCAAAGCCCGTAAAGATACGCGCAAGAAAATCAAAACTGAACCTGATCCCTTTATGCAAAATATATTGGACAAGCGTCAGCTCGGTTATAAGGTTACTGCAAACTCTCTTTATGGACAATGTGGTGCGCGCACATCCACATTTTATGAACAAGACGTGGCTGCTTCTACAACGGCAACTGGACGTATGATGATCACGTATGCAAAACGTATGGTGGAAGAGGTTTACGGAAATCGTTTATATGATACGAAATCACACGGTATGGTGAAATGCAATGCGGAATATGTGTATGGGGATACTGACTCCGTATTCTTCACATTCAATTTGGAAGATCCAGATACAGGTGCTAAAATACGTGGTCAGCCTGCATTGGAAATGACTATTGAGATTGCCCAAGACGTGGGTGCCCTATGCACTCAGTTCTTGAAAGCCCCACAGTGTCTTGAATACGAGAAGACATTGATGCCGTTTATCTTGCTTTCTAAGAAGAGGTATGTAGGAATGTTGTATGAAGAAGATGCGAATAAGGGATATATGAAATATATGGGATTGTCTTTAAAACGTCGCGACTCGTGTGATTATTTGAAAGACACGTATGGCGGTATATTGAACATTTTGATGAAGGAAAATAACATCCAAAAGGCCATTGATTTCCTGTATCAGTCTTTGGACAATTTGATTGCAGGAACGGTTCCTATGGAAAAATTGGCCATAACAAAGGCTCTGCGCAGTGATTACAAAAATCCAATGCAAATTGGGCATTGGGTTTTAGCGGAACGAATAGGAAAACGAGATCCAGGAAATCGACCGAAACCGGGTGATCGTATGAAATTTGTGTTTGTTGTAAATAATAATAAAAAAGCTCTCATGGGCGACAAGATTGAGACGCCCGAGTATATATTGGAGCATGGATTACAAATCGATTATACACATTATATTACCAATCAACTAATGAAACCATTGCAACAACTCTTTGGATTGGCGTTAGAACCGATTTGGGAACACCAGAAAAAGACTGCGGCGATAAAAATGTATAAACGAGATGTGTTGAAATTAGAGGGTGAGAACCCCGATATTGAAACATTAATGAAAAAGAAGGAAAAGTATTGTTCGGCGAAAATAAAAACGCTCTTATTCGACAAATTCTTGACGAAAATTGAGCATAAACGGACTGGAATGCAAACAATATCCGGCTTCTTTACTTGACAAAATTAGTTAATATTAGACCCGAGTAGCCTATAGCGAGGATTGTGCTTCCAAAAATGGTTATTTTTTTCATCATAGACGAGTTATCATAATATGTATGATAAGTATTATACAACATAATAAAGATCATTAAATTAAAGGGTAAGGATACATCCATTGCAGTATTCACGTATATCGCATATATTAATAGTCCGTGAACAATTAACATTCCATATGCATCAATCGGAATACCGAATATTTTATGTTTTGATAATATATTTTCTTGTATAATAGCCACATCAAAATCTGGTGCATTAGAAACAATTTTCTGTGTAATAGAAATAATTGCATAAAATAAAATGGATAAATTTCCAAATTTTAAAATGGATACAATATCTGGATTGTTGTTATTCAATTCACTAAAATATCCATCCAACGATAAACTATCATTTCTTTCTAATAATATGTAATGTGCATATCCAATACACGCGACACCACTTATGAATGATATGTTACGGATCGATACAAGTGGATTGATTGAAGTTTTCCATAAAAAACTTATGGATGTAATGGTAAGACATAAATAGCCCATTATGATTAATATATCGGGTATTTGTTCTACTAATAATTTCTTTTCTGGATGCGTTTTATTCATATTCACAATATTATAATATAATTTCTATTTAGATTATATAATATGACCAGGTGGAACGATACAGTAAAGGAAGTGTTTAAGAAAAACCGTGAAATCAATCCGTCTTACATGTTCAAAGACGCACTAAAGGACGCTAAAAAGGTCTATCGATCTAGCGAGAAAATGGTGTCTAAAACTGTAAAAACCGGTAAGAAAATGGTTTCTAAAACGATGAGGTCTATGAAAAAGAAGGGTCGTGGTAAAACACAAAAGAAGCGTTCTACCGACAAGAAACGTCACGGCAAGAAACATCACAAAACACACCGTAAGTAAATTATCTTACAACAAAATTGATTTAGACTGTTTTTATAAAACGATATAATAACAATCTCTTTTTATATAATACAGAAATGTCTTCTTTCACTGCACGTCCTATTTTGGTTTCATTGGAGGGAAACATTGGTGCGGGTAAATCAACCTTACTAGAAAACCTAGAAACACATTTAGGCGAAAATTCGGGGTGGTTATTCTTAAAGGAACCGGTTCATATTTGGGAACAAATTCGTGACGAAAACGGAAACACAATTTTAGCCAAGTTTTACGAAAATCCATCAAGATATGCGTTTGCTTTCCAAATAATGGCTTACACAACTCGTCTTCACGAACTCAAGCGTATTATGCGAGAAAATCCTCATTGTAAGGGTGTTATTTGCGAACGTTCGTTGGAAGCCGATAAGCATATTTTCGCAAAAATGTTACACGCTGATGGTTTGATCGACGGGGTTATGTATGAAATTTATGAACGATACTTCTCAGAATATGAAGGGAATTTTACACTGGATGGTATGATTTACGTAGATGCACAGCCGGATGTTTGTTTTCAACGTGTGGAAAAACGTTGTCGTGCCGGTGAGAATAGCATAGAGTTGGATTATTTGAAGAAATGTCACGATTATCATTGCACTTGGTTAGACAATACAAGTGCGAAACTTTTGCGTTTGGATGTGAATGCCGACGTAAATGTGGAATATTCAAAAGAGGATGTGGATACACAAATGGGGATTTGGTTGCATAAGACCATGGAATTTCTTAGATCATTTGATACAAAAAAAGGGAGTGGGTCTTCTCTTACAGCACAAAATGTGAGTGAGGATACAAGCAACTAATGGCTGTTTATTATTCCACGGGACAATTTGAATGTCCGATGGTGTATATAATACTATTATTATTGAATAGTATTATTTTTATTTTATTCGGGTCTATCGACCGAATGAACTACCGTTGCTTTGTTCTTTATGCGTGTTATAATGCAACTCCACTAGTGAATTTCTCTGAAAATTTGCCACCAAGCGTTATTTGCGCGTTTGGTACGGTGGGGGCATTGCTGACCGAAGTGCTACTGGTGGGGGCATTGCTGACCGCAGTTCTACTGTCGAAGACATTCCTCGCGGGCACGTTGAGTATAGAATCGTCATCAGAATCGCTCTCATCATCAGAATCGCTGTCCCGCTCGCTGATTTTTGCGTGGAAATCGTTCTCATTCAATTTACTAGCAACATATTTATCGGTTTCATAGTTCACCTCAAAAAACACGTGTTTATTGGGATCTGCAATCAAACAACTTGTTATAATATTCTTATTACTATCATATACTATCTTAATCGCATCCAGATTTTGGATTATTGATTTGCTCATTTTACATTATATTCCGATTTTTATTCGATAGTATGAACTATTCTTGGACGCCCAATCACCATCAATGGGTCTCGATCGAATTGTGAGATCCATAACACAAAACAATTGGTTTTTTCGTCATGTATTTTCATTCCCGTACAAAATTCAACTCCTTCTTGTTTGAAATAAAACGGGTCGGAATATTGAATGGGTTTCATAGTAATTCGGTCCAACCAAACAAAATTATGATAATATTTTCGCGGAGATCCTTCTTCGCTAAAATGAACAACGCATACCCAACCTTTTTCACATTCGACCAAGGGTGTTGAACCGCGAAACCGGCAAAACCACGGAATATGGGCGGTTTCAATACGTTCTTCAATGACCAGCTGTCGCATACCATTTTCATTCGTCACTATTTTACCCAATTCCATAGGACACCATTTGTAAATAAACCATTCCTCTTTTCGCACTGTTGTTTTGCGAAACAATAATTTTTCGTCATCTTGGACAGTTCGAACAAAAGGTGTCCAGTTTTTTTCCTGTCGACTTTTCAAGTCGGGTGCTTCCACAATGGTACACCCGGAATATTCACCTCTTTCAGGCAAATAATTTCCGACTACCATTTGAATGCGACTATCTGCAGAATAATTGTTGGTGCTGGCTATAAATCGAACACCGTCTTGGAAATTATACAATCGAATGTCCTCTAAACCTTCAGCAATATATCCATCTAGCAACTTAGGAAGACCTACAGTAGTCTCCTTCATTTCTATCGACTTTTCGACACTATATTCATTGTTATTCAATAAGGACATCACATTTCGCGTTTTTATAATAGACGTTTTGTCCAAGAATGTATAAGAGCCACACGGATTTAGGAAATAATTCACAAAACGGGTGTTCAATGTGTGTCTTCCCACATAATCTTGGACATAACTTGAAGAAGACGGAATATATTCATTCATTTTAGGTAAATCGACACAACACTCCTTGTCTATAATCAAAGGTTGTGCAATTACAGAGGGGTGCAAAACAAGTATACTATCGTTATGGTCCGCTTTATACCAGATTGGGTTCCAATTACCCTTTCCCTCCATCCATGCCCAAATATTGACTTCCCAAATAAGTGTTTTGTAAGTTTCGATATACTGGTTGAACTGATGGTGAAATTCTTGAACAAATCCTTCCATAGAACTGCGATCTCCAATGAAAAAGCCTCCGCAAAACCGCCAATGAATATTATTTAAAAAATGGGAATGAACGGTTTCATTATATTTGTTGCCCCAACATCCGGGAATAGAAAAAAAAGGTTTTGTCCAAGATCGTTTCGATAAATAATGCAAATATTCTTGACTTTTTTTCAAATTATGAAAAATATAAGCAATTGAAAAATCAATCCACGCAAAATGGGTAGAATTCCAATGATTTTCGCATATAGCTTCTTGGACAAAATGGGATTTGCTATTCTGTAACATGATGTATTCGGCAGTGTCCTTCTCGTTGTGTCGTATTTCGGGTAATTTCAACCCCTCATATTTCGCACATTCTTGGACAATCGGTAATTCAGACCAGATTACCGGAGGCATTACATAAACATTACTGTATTGTTTTGTAATCTCAATAAAATCGTCATATACGTCTTCACCAACAAATACGCATAACTGAATTCCTGTAATGGCGATTTTCTTGAAATGGTCAAACCGCCAACTATTTGTTCGATCTAAAGGTGTTGCGTTATTGTATATATTGATATAAGCAGTTACAAAAGTAAGAGACATAATAATACACATCATTGTGTCTAGTTTTTATGTGAATTGTCCAAGAAAAGACAAATCTTGGACATTGTGTATCTAAAAATGCGAAATTATACGTTCAAATAGTTTTTTGTCCTTCTATTATATCTGAATGACACTGTCCAACCAAGTATTTAGGAGCAAACGCGGCCTTCAATTCCGTAATTGGATTGATTTCGCAGTCATTATTATGATGATTTGTATAGGGATTGCGATATATACAATGATTACACGTTATTTCCATTGGAAAGCGGAACAAGTCGAAGCACAACTGCTTGAAATGGAAATTAGTACACCTTTGAACATTTAAAACGCCGTCTTGAAATTAAAATTTTGCTATTATTATTACCATTATTATTATATAATAATGGTAGAAGCATATGGTTATAAACAACAAATAATTAATAAATTAAAAAATATAGATAATAATACAAATAATTTTTATAATTATAAAGGTTTAAATTTTTTATCTAAATTGTCGTGTAAAAATAATAACTTAGTTATTTGTTTTCACGGTTCTATTCCTGACTCAGAAAAAGGGCAATTTAATGCTGTTTTCAGAGGATATAATTATACAATTGAAAACACTGATATTATTTGTATTTCTGATTATTTGTTAACACGTGGTAGTTGTAAAAAAACGTTACGTTTTCTTTTAGTGGTTTTATTGGACCCCCTCCTTTGAATGTATATATTATAAGTATGAAACGATATATCTTTTTAGGTCAAGCAACGACAAAACACGGCTGGTTTTTACATCTTGTAGTGCGATGAGCGCATTCTTTCTTCGGTTCCAGTTCGCGGCTTTCTTGCGAAGAGTGTTAATATTGTCTCCTTTGTATGACGCAGCATAATAGAACATATTATACATATATTTGACATTGGAAACGTCCCAGTTACTGATGTCTCCATTGAATGACTTAGCATAAGAGAACATACGATTCATATCGGTCACCTTGGAAACGTCCCATTTACTGATGTCTCCATTGAATGACTTAGCACCCAAGAACATATCATGCATAGTGGTCACCTTGGAAACGTCCCAGTTACTAAGGTCTTCATTGAATGACGAAGCACCCAAGAACATACTACGCATATTGGTCACCTTGGAAACGTCCCATTTACTAAGGTCTCCATTGAATGACTTAGCACAAGAGA